>Ga0180217_1000844_pt1 | contig 40127 bp, 9 predicted proteins | sample eDN3rd37CBELigOP_FD_128521 | JGI IMG/M metagenome (GOLD analysis project Ga0180217, IMG submission 128521) | Enriched Organic Plus compost microbial communities from Emeryville, California, USA - eDNA 3rd pass 37_C BE-Lig OP (version 2) (version 2) ...
ACGTCTAGAGGGATGATTTGGCGAATAGAGAGAAGGTCAAGATTAGGCGACTCACCAACCGAACGAGCGGACTCTCGACGTCTCTCACCATTAGCAACATTCGTACCCCACTTATGCTCTCTCCTCTCTTTTGCTCACATCGCTCACTTCGTTTGTGCCCACATCATACATGTAGACAAGGAGAGTCTTCACGACAAGTTGATGTTCCCCCACGCATCCTACACTCAAACGACGCGTTGACTATGCTCCAAGAACCCCGGTATCAGAGGATATTCGGCACCAAGTGTTTCGTGGAGCAATGTGGCTTTTCTTGTTGTCTCGCGGAGGTACTTTTGTTCGTTCGTGAGAAAGTTCCAAACAGGTTCCAAATTTGGCTGATACGTTCCAAATCTGGCAAGTGAGTTCCAAACTTTGGGTTTATGAACTTCGAAAGTATTGCGAGCTCCCTTTCTAATTGGTATGATTTATTTGCAAGAATGCGTCCAACGTGTGTAATCTGGCTATGGAGTTTTGCTGGTGCGTGAGTTAGGCACCGATAACGTTCGGTTGCGACTGTAAGTCCGATAAGCGCGAGTCTTGAGGAACAAAAACAATGTCTGAGGGCTTCTCTCATAGCCGGAATCGCGGTTCAGCGAGCCCTTCGCGGCTATCTGGCATACATCAATGCTTGATAACCCAAGCCACGAATCACACCCTGCAAGCTGCGATCACTGCCCATCAATGCTATCTAATCAAACCGTGAGCATTATCGAAGGTGGATAAGATTAACGCAATTTGCCGCGAAATTGCTGTTCTGCAATAAAAAAGCGAGAAGGGAGACACTGTAGTCCTGCATGTCAGGTCACATGAAGACGGCTATCCATGAACTGAGCTCTTGGTAAGTCAGAGCTCTATTGCGTAAGCAGAATTGTATAACGATCGACTCGTGCTCAGATTTGTATCCTCGCTGCCTCACTTGCAGAGGCTTCCCGGCCAAAGTAGCATATGCATGCACGGCCTGTTCGTCAAAAACTGCCACAACTCCGTCGCGACGTGCACCCTTCAGCCTTGTGTGCGTGCTGCCTCGGGAGCCAATAAATAGGCCAAAGATATTGGCACTATGAACTCCCTGGGCCACTTTGCTTGTCTCCGTCCACCTCCTCGTTTCGTGGCGTTTCTGCGCCATAGCCTTTGCAAATGCATCAATGACAGCTTCACTATGTTCATTCATGATGTGAACTGCACCAAGACAATCCTGCCCAGCTCCCACCGTATCTCTTCGCATCCTGCTTTGGCCCAAGCTGACGTGCGAGTAGACCACTAGTCGAGAAAAGGGCCCGGGCAAGGTCAGATGCTGATGGAGGGTTATCCAGGACCCCATCAAAGGACTCCACATTGTTTTGCCCCAGATAGCTCCGACAAGCTTTTTCCTTTGCTCACACTAGCACTGTGAACCTTGCCCAAATATTCAGGTCTCCTAGATCTCCTCCAAAGCACCCAGCAAGTAATCCTCTTGCTTGACCTCTCCCAATGGAATGCCAGCGGTGTACGTTAGATCCATCGGGATCTTGTGCGAAGAAAGATTCAGCTCTCTTAGGAATGATGCACACTCATGACCAGCACTGAAGTGGTTCAGTATCGATTGCCTAAGCCGAACGATAAATGTGCTTGTCCTCGAAATCGAGGAAGCTTACACGTTCTCAACGACTTCGCCCGGTAGTCGAGATATCGCGTGGGCAACTGATTAGAGGACCGATGAAACAACATCCGGGACTCCATATACTGGCCCAGCCACTGTGTGGGGTACTGTGAAACCGGGGAAGGCCTATTAAGCAAGCCCGATACATGCATACCCAACCAAGTGGAGAACTGAGGTCCTACCAGTGAATATGGCGATGACGAAGATAACAAAGACCGTGACAACGATGGGTGCAGTCCCCCTTCCGTGGGCTGTTGATGCAAGAGGTTGTTGATCGTAACAAGCAGAGTTAAACCGACTGCATGACCAAGTTACAAAATTCGGCTTGTCGAAATTCCGGACGACTATCGGTCCTGGCCGTAATTTTGGGTAACTCGTGATTTGGAACGGAATCATGCGATTTGAGTTATGCTGGGCCGAGGCTAAACATACTTCCGATGTCCTCTGGAGACTGACGCTGGTTGAACACGAGAATAAGCCTTCGCTCATTTATCTATATGCACGGCCTGCTCGAAGCCTCACTTCGACGGGATGACCCCGCTGTGCAGTAGAATGTCCCCTCAAACACTCCAGAGCTTGAAGCGAATCACCAAAGGAGGATACAAGATATTGTGGGCAGTATGTTTGGTCTGAATAGATATCGCAGCTGAACTGGGGTGTGCTGCGAAATGGTCGGCACATTTAATTGGCGGGCCAAAACGCTATGTCCTAGGCCTCTCACGCCAACCTGCCTGCCGATGCAGCTCCCCTCTTCTGCTTGTAGCCTGCTCGTGCTACGCGAAAGTCCGAGCACGTCGTCCTCATTCGACGCCGCGTGTTTGTCTAGCACCATTGCCTCTTCCAGCAGCGACCTTGCGAGCTGGTCGAGCTCGTTCCTCTCGTGCGTTCGCCATAGCTCTTCTGTCTTCGAGCATGATTTGCACGATCTTTCGACAGTGCGTTTGAACTCCTGTATTGTCATGCTGCCCTCGACGTCGATTGCAGAGTAGAGAGCGCTAGCATCCGTTTGCTCACCTGGCCAGTTCCCAACCCACCCGTCCTATAATGAAATAGATGGAAGCCCACTCCAGCTCTGTAGCATTCGTCGCCGGGATGAGGAGCCGATCTTTTCGAGCGCAGTAACAACCTTCCATCTCATGGCAAAGTCGTTCTACCACATATGCATCATACAATTATCGCACATGAGCCTAGTCATTCATGTTGTGTCACCCACTGCACGCTCAAGTCCCTGCTGATGTCTGCATAGCCATCGAGAATTTGTGCAAGGATACCCTGTCAGCTCACCAACATGTTTTTAGAGACTGCGGACACATCTGTTCTTGATTCGCACTCTATGCTGTATGCTCCTGTTGGCATTGACAACCGTAACAAGTGTGTGATGTATGGAAGATCTTGATACACGCAACATAGATGCACCTCTCACACTGGGAATTGCTTCTCATGCGGCATCCGTATGAGCTCGAGATGGCACTCGGAGGACCAAGACCTCGGACAGTTGCGCCTTGTGGCGAAGTCTTGCGAATCTCCACCAGAGAACCCGCAATACAAGATAAATCCAGCCCATCACGGTGAAGCCGATCGAAACGAACAAGAGAATAAGACCGATCCTGTCGGAGCCGCTATCAAGGAATCCGATCTCAGATTTAGCATGACCAACCGCATCATACAGATATGACAACAAGGAGCACAGGCACACTACAACGAGCGTTGCCATGTGGAAAGCGTCATCCGTTTTACGTTCATACGGATTATGCCAGAGTAGCCATGCCGCATAAACCCAGATGACACAGCTGAAAAGAATGCCCTGGACTCCATCGGGGGCATGTGGGATGATAAGAGCTGCAATGAGCTTCACAAAAGTGTCGACACCTACTGTAAACCACCATTTGCTTTCGATGTATCCATCGACGAAGAAGCTGGCTTTTAGCTGCAACAAGCTATTGTTATGGAGGCTCGACGTAAGAGTCTCCTTCGTCCTGTGCTGTCCTTGTAGTTTTCCATGCTTGAGTCTTTCGACTATCCTCGACCATGCTACGAGACAGTACACCGGAGGTCCACAGTAAATTATGATAACAATCACCGCTGGAATGATGTGGAGGTACCAGGCTGTTGTTCCACATTCAGTTGTAAAGTCGCCGGAGATATACCGCGTATTACCCACCACTCGGCAGTCGAATAAACCAGAAGTCACGCGTAGAACCTGGGGAAAGAAGATAAACCACATGAAACCTACGATCTTCACCACTTGGACTGAATAGAGCTCCGAAATGAAGGCCTTCAAGAATGCTTGTGTTTGTTCCGGGGTAGGACATTTCGAGCTCTGCGCGTGTTTTGAAATCAACTTGAATACAAGTGCAGTCTTATGCACTTGTGCCAGCAAGGCGCGACCCAACGATCCACGGACTATGTTTGCGGTAGATACGTTAACATAGAGTTCTCGGTCCAAGACTGTGGAAACTTCGAACACATCTGGTATCTTGTAGAGCCAGTCAAATAATACCTTGTGTAAGAGAAGCAGACAGAGGAGCATCGCGAACGGTCCGCACGCTGTCAAGTAAAACACGGTGAAGTAGGTAAACGTAGATTTTCCAGTGCATTCGTAGGCAGCCCATTCGTGAACTCGGAGCGAAATTGAGCTCGCGAAACTGTAGAACTGCCACATCTCTCTCGGGAAGTTCACAGGCAGGAGCGAATATAGCAGAGCTAGGAGTTGGAGGAAGGTAATGAATGTGCGCAAGGGAATATACGTGACAGACACGTCCTGTCCAAGTCGTTGAGCCGGGTCCTCCTCCACCGAAGAGGATCTAGGGAGGTTCCTAGATCGTCGTGTCTGTGGCTCTTGATGCTGAGACTGTTCTCGGCTTAACCAGGTCTGGAGACGCAACCGGCTTTGCTCATACTCATAGCCAGCTTTGGCCTGTGGTCGATAATTAGAGTAGCTTGTTAGCCCCATCCAGATGTGCTTCGGTGGAACAGGGATGGTACCTGGCTGTGATTCCGCTCCTGGACCTCGAGTATCAGGGATCCCCGAACCTTGCCAGAGGTGAATATGCTGTAGACCAACGCTCTCTGGTTCTACTATGGGGTGGCCATCGGATTGTTGCGCCCACCATCCGAGATAGCGGAGATACGCGTCCTCCAAATGAGCTCGGGTCGCATGTTGGTCGTCAAGTACTAAAAGCACCATGACGCTAGCCAATAACAATGCAGCCAGGGAAACAAACGTGACTCGAACGCCTATCAAACCGTTACTGTTGGGACATGCGACGCACCTCTCGTTCAGCTTATAAAAGCCTTCGCTGCAGCGTGCGCACATTGGCCCTTCATATCCCTGTGGGCACGAGGCTTCGTAAGCTGATGCGTACGGACAATTGTGGGCTCTAGGGCATCGATAGAACTCTAGGGTATCTGGTGACGCTCGCCAAAAGCCTTCTGCTGTACCAATCTCACTACGCGTGGTGTTGGGATGCACGCATGCCGCGCCTTCAGGACACTTGATGCAGACCCATTCACGGCTTGATACCAAGTCTTCAGGAATAGCTTCCAGGGCTTGCGGATCGTATACTGCATAGTATCCAGGTCCACAGATGCACGATGATGCTCCAGTGAGGCCATCAGAAACATATGGGTGCCTGCACTGCCGACATTCCCTAGCCCCAGGGTCAGCACTGAATGTGTTTTCCGGACATTCAATGCATGATACACTGCCTTGAATCGCTTGATATCGCCCGGGAGCACAAGCATCGCATGCTGATGACGCTCCATCTTCGGCAAACCTTCCGATGGGACAATTCGCACACGTGTACGAGGTTCCTGTCTCATTTGCAAACTTTCCTGGCGGGCAGTCGAGGCAAATCAGAGAGCCCCTGGCGGAATATCTCCCGACCTCACAAGGAATGCAGTTGGAACCTCCGCTTTCTGGCTGGTGCTTCCCCTCAGGACATGGTAGACACTCATTCTGATCAGGGGAGGCGTAGGTGCCTGCAGGACATGCACTGCATCCGACACTGCCTTGCGCGGACACATAACCAGGTTCGCAGTTGATACAAGTACTACTGCCAGATTCGTTCTGGAATTTGCCAGGTGAGCAGGCCGAACAAGCCGTACTTTGATTTTCAGCACTGTAGGTTCCAGGCGCACACCTGTAACATGTTGGTGACGCAACCCGTGGGCTATACATTCCCGGACCGCATTCCGTACAGTCCGTATTAAAGGCATTCGAGGTTTTGCCGAGTTCGCAAGTGGTACAGGTAGTTTGCTGGAGACTTTTTGCAACACGGCCAGCGGGACATTGGTTGCAGACCGTTAGCCCCGGCGCATTACTATAACGCCCTGCTGCACATCGCACGCATTCATAATACGTTGTGCCATTCTTTCGATTCTCAAGCGCATAGTAGCCTGCACCGCATGATGAGCACGAAGTTGCTCCGACGTCTGCCTCTGCATCTGATGGAGCAAAACTGCACGATTTGCATTCCGCAGCGCCTTCATGATCTGCAAAGTACCCGCGCGCGCAATTGATACAGTTACTTTGTCCTGCCTTTGTTTGGTACCGACCCAGTGGACAGAGCGAGCAGAATGTGGTCGTGTTGCTCTCTCTGTAGCGCCCAGCCGGACATGGAATACAAGCCGAGAGACCCAGTATCGGCGCATAGTACCCCGGGGGACACTCGCTACATACAGTGGCGCCAATATCCGATGTATACTTACCGACAGAGCAACCGCCACAGCCAGTTGCCCCTGCAACGGCTGAGAATCGACCAGCTGGACATGGATAGCAGACCGGAAGCCCTGGTTGTGACGCAAAGTAGCCTGCATCACAGGGCTTGCAGGTGGTTGGATCATTTGGCCCGGTCGTCTTTCCAGCAGCACATATGGCGCAGGACGACTGGCCCGGGACATTTGCGTACCTTCCTGCGGGACATGGAATTGCATGAACCATCCCTGCTTGAGGTGTAAACATGCCCAGCGGTGCGTCGATACACTGTCCTGTGAAATCGAGACCGGTGTCGTCAGGAACCTGTTTGTAGTGCCGTCCTGGGGGACAGGGCTCGCACTCGAGCGCATCACCAGTACGCGTACTACCATGAGGGCAATGCGAACACGACGTGGCACCAAATTGAAGATTGTACCTTCCGTTCGGACACGCTCGACACATAGTAGAGTTGCCTCGAGGGGCAAAGTAGCCTGGCGCACAGGCCCGACAGATTCTGAATTCTTCGAACCCTATCTCCTCCAGACTAGTTGACCGAGTGCCTGCAGGACACATCTGACACTTGCTTGACCCTGAGATCGGAGTTGAGGACCCCAGTTCACATGGCGAACACTCGGTGGCCCCTGCATTAAACGTCGTTGCTCCCTGGGGACAACTTCTGCACTGTGTTGCGCCACTCCTTGTCCCGGGTCCATTGTGCCCGTCCAGGATTGCACTGGCCTCGTCGGAAATCCATCCCAACTCACAATCCATACAACGTTCGGAACCTGGAGTTGCACTGAACTTACCCGTTGGGCATGGTAAGCAGGAGGCGGCGCTCGGGTTGGGTAGTGTGCTGAAACTCACGTCGTTCTGTGGATCCCGCTCACGGTAGCGGCCTATGGGACAAGAATCGCATCTGGTTGCTCCCTGAGTGCCGGCATGGAACCTACCTGCAGGACAGGCATGACATGCAACCGACCCAAAGTCGGAGCTAAATCGACCTACAGGGCAGTCGTCGCATGTGCTTGTTTCGGGATTGGCAAACTTCCCTGGGGTGCACACAGTACAGTTCAACGAACCGCGTTTTCCCAAAGTCACGCTCCCAGGTTGGCACATTTCGCATCCTCCTAGATCTGACACCGACTTTCTGAACTTGCCGATCGGACATAACTCGCACAATGATTCAGCCGAGTTCATAGCGAGCGAAGTTACCCTAACTTGTTTGTAGCCTCCAGGACATGGGTGACAACTAGCTGATCCTGGTGTTGCCACACGACCGGCAGGGCATGGGGAGCATCCAGCTGAACCCTCCGCCTCGGAGACGGTGTTCGTTGGACAAGGAGTGCACTGAGTGTCGATTACGAGGTCAATCATGGACTGTCCAGCGGCAGGCTGGGGTATCCCGTCCTCTAGCCATTGTAAGTACAGCTGGGCTAGGCTTTCATCGCTTGTAGAAAACCCAAGAGCGGAGGGCTCGGATGTAGAGCTCGCTCTGAAGCGACCGGCTGGGCAGTTCAGACACGAGTCACTTGCTTGAAGCTTCGCCGAGTACTTGCCAGCCGGGCATGGGTAGCATTCGCGCTTAAATATGGAGCTTGCTAGTTTATCTGCGCCTGAAACAGCGTGCGCATACCTTCCGACGGGGCAGGGCAGACACACCTGACTCGACTCAACCTTCACTTCAGGAGCTGGCGTGTCAGGACCTGCGTCTGCAGCGGTTCGTATCTTCGCGTAATGCCCAGACGGACAATCAATGTAGGAGACTCGTGCCGGCCCTTCGAGCGCCGACGATCTGGGAATCGTCCTCCAGTTCAATGGCACTATGGCTACCGGTGCGTGGCGCACAAGTCCAGGCTGGATCGTGCAGGTGAGTCGGGTTTGAGGGGACGCCACATCTCGCTGAACGTTGACACACGGACGGGACCCAACGAAAACCGCAATCGGCGAGCGTTCGGGACCAAAGCCCGTGCCGATGATTGTAATGACCGCATAGGAGGCCCCTACCTGCATCCACTCAAGCGAAGCGCTGATGGCACTAAAGTCGTTGTCAATTAGTGTGGCATCACCATCATACCAACCCCTCTCACGGGCCAGATTAGTCATGGCAAATCGTCGAGCCAAACGCCCAGCGGTCGTTGTTGGGCTTGCAGACAGCTCTCGGAACGCTGCGGACCAGAGTGTATAGACCTGGCGCAGATCGGAAATCCTTTGGATGGTGTAGGAGTTCTTGTAACTTCCAGTCGACATGGTGGAGTAGCCATTCGATTCAGATGTGGCCTGAAGATCTCCTTCAACCTCTCGCCATTCACAGTCAAGCGTCGAAAACCCATCAGGCGTAGGTGCACACCCACCAACTGCTAGTACGTTTGGAGAGCTATACTCTATGAACGGACCCTCAATGGGATGGGAGTGGATCAAGATCTTCTCTCCTACTACGACAGTTAGGGGAACTCGCCCGAGCCCGGGTGGTAATTTGCATTCGTACAACACAATTACAAGATTCGCAGCGAGATTCTCCTCTGTCACAACCACAGCGACCTCACTACAAGGCACGCCATCAACTAGAATTACGAGCTCTGGGTCAGACTGCAACAACTCGGGTGGTTGGAGCTGCAGAGCTATCCGTATCGCTTGACCACCTACAGGTGGGCAGCCACCCGTCGACTTCGTAATAGCCATGTCCGAGAGGTCGGCGTCTTCGATTTGCTCCGAACACCCTGTCACATTAAGTAGAACGTTACCCGGGAAGGCGAATGCCCATGTATCTTCCGTGCCGATAGGGGAAAATAGAGCGTTCTGAGACAGACCGTAAGCGTGACGGGGCACAAGATAAAGAGAACGGACTGGAGTAATAATGCCGGAAACTCTGGCGACAGAGTCGAGCTGGGCTGCATCGAGGCTTACCCTGCATATAAGGGCATATGCCGATGTGTCCGGTACTTCTCTCGCCAGTGCTCTTGTGCACATCCGCAGCCCATCTAGACTAGTACTCGGTCCCTGACCTGCTTCACGAGGCGTCTCGTCATACATCAGTGAAAATAACTCTCCAAACGCTTCCTGAGGTCCTAAATGGGTCCTAGACTCCAATCCTGTCGCAACATACTGGCCCTGCTCATTGACTTTTGCGGTAAGTATGTCTTTCACAATATATCCCACGTATCCTGGAGAGGACGCCTCGGCTGACATGTTGTGCTGAGGTAAGGATGTCCCAAGGATACTCTCTGCCGCGGCGCGCGTGAGATGCAATGCAGGCATCTCAAGCGAATTAACTGCAACCGTTGGAAGCACTGTCGAACTTACGACTGCATGAGAGATTCCCGTAACACTTGTGTCATATTCTGGGTCAAACGAGGCGCGAATTGTGTTCGGTGCAAATTGAATTGGGCGCAGAATTGAGATTGTTTGATTGTGAGGCAAGATCGTCTCACCATCGATCTGAACTAGGATTGATAATTGGTGGTTGTGCGCATCTGGGAGCCTACATCGAATAAGCTCACAATCAAAGTATTCTACAAGGCAATTGTACGACAGCTCAGCAAGAGTTGAGAACGGCTGACCAAGTAATCTCACGTACCTGATACGCCCGCGCACAAGCTCATCGTCGTCGTCATCGGTATGCGCGCCAAGGCTCGGTTCTGTACGAAGTTCTCCACTTCCAAATCCCAGCGCGCCGCCTCCACCCAAAAGATCACTCGGGGTCGGTGATTCCACGTAGCGTGTATTCATGTTGAGACCATACCCTAGACGGACTGTCGCACGACTTTGGTTTGGATCACAACTAGGGAAAACACCATGAATACACAAATACGTTTCAGTTGTAGCTGTCACTGCAGTTGCTAATGATGGAGACGAGTAGCCGTCGCAAAGTGCCAGCGATCCCTCCGGACGTAGGCTGTTGGCTACCGCATGAACCGCAGACTCTAGATGGATGGCAGTCAGTCCTGGGCGATACATGATCATATCGTACTCGCCAACGAGAGCTGGTCTGACCATACACGTTACATTATTGCGGGACGTAGCTCGAACGAGATTACATTTAATTGCTGCTGGATCTAGCTGGGCTTGCGATGGATTCGTGCGGAGTGCTGGGATGCGACTCAAGGTTTCGGGGTCGCGCGGAAACAAGAGAATAAAATATGCTGGATAGTTCATCTCATCGTTCAGATGATACGGACGAATCAGGTCCGCTGGAGAGGGTTCCGTGCCGTTCCAATTTCCAAGCACTTCCAGAACTCGAGTGCTAATCAAGTTGCTTCCCGAAATAGTTATCTCCAATTCCGGTGCGTATGTACAGTTGCGTAACCGTACAACATTATCTATGTCGAAATACTGAGAGCATCTTGATGAAGCGAGTTCAGAGAAAGAGACACCACTTGGAATCGTCAACTCGCCCGAGGCAATTGACTCTGGATCGTTTTCCTGGAAGATGGAGATCAAAACATCTGGTTGCATGACTGAAACCCATTCGTTCCAAGCTGCCGTTGTTTCGTTGAATGAAAGGGAAGATGGGGCAGAGTACCATACAGTATCGACTAATCTGTCGACGAAATTCTTGATCTCAGCCCGCACAAGGAACTTTCCCAGCGCCGGGCTATTGAATCCGTTCACAATCCAAGCAAGGCGTGAGCCATCCGGAAAACCAAGAACTTTGCTTCGTTCCAGCTCCATCACTGAGGAAGCAGCGAATGTTGGGTTGGATGCGCATGATCCCTTAGGTAGTGTCTCCGTATTATCGGCCGGTATGGCATACTCCCGGCACAGTTCTGTTGTAAGGACGTCCGCTGTCTCTTCGACGTATGGCATCAATTGGAAACGCACCTCTGTCATCATAGGGTATGCTAGATTGTTCTGCCCCAGGCTAGATGTAATGACGGCGAAGGATGATCCGTGTGCGCCAAGAATACCTTCCACTGCTAATTCATGCAAGACAAACGTCCGTGTGAGTACGACCGAGCCGATCTGGAAAGTGAAACGGTGTGCACCAATTGGATACAATGACCGCGCAGGTCCACCTCGAGTCACTGTGATGTTCCGCGAGACGCTGTACACCTCCGCATGTTCCGGCTCCGCGTCCCCGAACCATGTTTGTACCTGTCCATGATACATTGTAATTGAGAAGTGTTCTGAGGGCAATAATTCGTCTAGTGCTGGAATATAACCCATCGTAAACAAAAAGTCGAAACCGTCGTTACGCTGGAGGATCTGAGGGGTTGACAACGCAATTGGTACTTCGGAGTGAGAGAACGGGAAGTAGAAGCTGCCTTGAAGGGTGTTGGGGCCCTGCACGTGGACGATCTCTGATGCTGGACTCTCATAGAGGGACACACCTTCCAGAATTGGTGTCAGCAGGAGTCCTTGCGCACACCATATGATTGGAAGCCACGCGCAATATAGCTTGCTTCCACCTTCATCGACATAGCATGGTATTCTTGGCTTCTTTGTGTCCGAAAACGGTCCTGCTACTGGATCTACCACACAGCCAACTTCCATGAAGATCCACGTGCTCTCTGACCACTCAATGTATCCTGTAGTTGGAAGCTCCACAGGTAGCTCGGAGGTTGCGTTTACTCCCATTGTATAGCCCAAGCTCTCGACGTCGAAAATCACCTTAGCATGTCTGTAGTAGTCTCTAACAATGTTTGCAGTCACCGCTTCGCCTTGATTAGATGTCCACGTTGACCAGTAAGGGAAAGCAGTCGTCCCAACACTTGAAATTGTGGCGTGCTTCCACTTTTGTATCTGACCATCGTACAGAGTTAAATTGGTATAGTAGATTTCGTCTTCAACGACTTTTCTGAACTCCAGAGTCACCACGTATCCCAATCGCTGATTTTCTGGGTTGATCCCGGTGAGAGCGCCTACTAAAGCCCATCCTGCACTCACAGACTGGTACGAAAGCTCAACGTCCTCGGTCCCGAGGAGCACAGTGGTGTTCGTGCTCTCTCCCCCGTTCGTACGAAAGTCCTGTGCTCCGAGATATACGATATGCATACGGGGAATTCTTACCCACTGATACTGTGAGATCACGGGAATGTCGAACGGAGCGGGAGCAGAGGTATAACGTGGACGAGGATGTGGCACGGGGAACGCAAGATTCGGTGGAAAGACAACAGTCAGTGACGTACCTATCTTCGTAGTTCCCTCGAATTGATCCCAAGTCAGTCGAAGAACGGTGAACGCTGGCGGTACGATCATCTCTTCATTTGCACGCGGGAAGCACGAGAGGAACGACTTGATAGAGTTCAGTCCCGTCTCGCCAAGTGATGTTGACAGTGTACTCAGGGCTCTGGTATCAGAAGGACTCACAATTTGGGGAGACTTACATTGCAAAGACTGGATCTCGGTGGTATCGGTCTCATTCAGTATGTTGTTCCCCATGGCTGAAAGAGTAATCTGCATATTCGTCAGGAGGAACGGTACGGGATCTGAACCGGCTACGCGGCACTTCGCGCTATGTCGCTTATTACTCCAGTCGTTGGGAATCACCGAATGTGGCAAAGGGATATACAAGCGTCCAAATCGAATGTCATCATTGCTCTGCACTTGGAGAGATGCGAGCTCGGTTTGGAAGGAGAGCCCTTGATTGGGGGATATGGAGAAGTCGGGTGCGATGGGAGCATATCGAATCGTCAATGTGCGCAGATCTGGTCGATCTAAGAATGTCATGTTGAAGGAGGTTACCGCGCACATGCTCTCGTTAAAATATGTCAACTCGAACCTACTCGGAATAACGATCGCTCTTCTGAATCGCTCTAACTCATATAGATCCGAGGAGGGTGGGATCGCCGCGACTTTGAACCTGTAGGAATGTACAGTAAGCGCACCGTTGTTGTCTATCCTCCATCCATCAGAGGTCGAGGCACCATAGCAGAAGAGGTATGGATTCGCGTGCCAAAACACCAGTCGGTCGTAGGCGTAGATCTTCATCGCCTCCTTGCACTCACTGAAAAACGCCACTAATGGAAGCGTTTCGGGGTTCACTGTCGCTCCGATCGTGAACCTGCCCAGAAGGTGACGGAACGGTGTACCATGGCAGCTTCCATCCAACATACAGCGACCCGGGATGTGATGACTGCCTTCGTATTGGGCAGGTCCAGGCTCCAACATTCGCTCGAAGTCCCAAATATTGCCTACCGAGGATTGCCAGACGAAGTTTCCCTTCCACCCGAGTACTGCCCCATTATCAGCGAACTCCAGATGAACCGTGAGATTACTCTTTTCCGCATGGTAATCAGCCGGCACCTCCACTAAATTTCCATCACTGACCTGCAGCGGTACCTCATCCCCATTTTCCTTGAAGTACACTGCATGAGCCAGGACTGGGAGCTGTGTGCGGTGCTGCAATATAGTGCTGACCTCAGCGACGCGTGGCTCTTGTACGTCTGGTGCCCATACTACAAACCGCATGGCCAGCCTAAATTGTTTGATCGAAGGATGGAAGTTCGGCGGGGTCAAACACACCTTAGCTTGCGAGAATACAGCTTCACCGAAAGCCTTCCAGTAGTGTGGTTCGAGATGAATGGGGATCGCAGGAAGCTCTTCGCCATCACTATTCAGAGGAAAAGCGATAAACTGATAGAGATCGAGGACGGAGTCCGGCACGCCTACATCCCCCTCCGTCCCCGATTGAACGGAGCCGGCGAATGGACCGACAACCTGAATACATTCGTTTTCGGGCATCTCAGGATCCGGTAGCTCTACTGGAGCAATCGATAGGAAGGGAAGATCCAGCGGTGGCAACACTGGCTCAAACTCAACTCCATTAGTGAGGATACTAAAGCTCACGAGAGGGCCAAGAAGGAGCGATGAACTCGTCAACAAGTGCCTGCCGTCCTCATAGACAACGCTATGAGCAGTGCTACATGCGCCATAGCTCCTTGGAACTAATACGCCCGAAGAATTGCCGAGGCAAGCGGTTGGAGTAAGCGTAATTCCGCTGATCATATGTGATGTGGCTACGACAATCTCATACATGAACTCAGATGCTGCACCGTAACCCGCGAATCGTACAGATTGGATTTTAGGCTCTCCTTTGGGCAAATGCAGACGCAAGGCCAGAGGTGTCGAGTCGAGTACCGCGAGCTCATCATCATAATCGCGGGATGTGTTGGACCTCCGGAACTCAACCCAGAGCGTGAGATAAACCCTATGATACGGCTCGTTGCCATGCATGACAACGGCAGCAGCATCCCAGAGACCGCGCTGGGCTACCAGGGCAAATCCGTTCTGAACTGGACTAACAATATTCAGAGGATCTATCTCTATCGCTGCGGATGGATTGCTTGATCCGACCGCATAGTTCGAGGGTCGCTTGGGACCACCAGAACTCAGACTGGTATCTACAAGCCCAGACAACGTCATACTTTGGTCATTGAACCACCCTAGCTGCAGCGGTGAAGGAGTCAGAACCGCATTGATGACTGGACGGAACCCAACACCTTCTTCAGGGGCACTGTACTCATCTCGGTAGATTATGATCTTCCAGCCCTGTTCCATCCAGATAGAGCTCTCATACTGCAGGTTGAGTTCGAATTGTACAGGAGCGTCGGGAGCAACGCTGACAGCCAGATCCGTTGTATCATTCAATGAAAAGTATGGGCTCCATGCCCAATTAGGTAAGTTACCCATCATATATGGTGTCGGCAGTCCGTCGGATGCAGCGGCACAGTTATCAGACAATATTGCATTTTCCGGATTTTGGGGAAATCCACACCAGGAAGACAGTCCGACCGACTGAGCAGAGAGTTTGAATGCGTCGTCAACCACGAAGGGATTACGTACAGCGAGAGTATAATACATTGCGTTGGGGTCAATACCTGGGTCAATTGTGGTTGCGTTTGGAGCATAGATGAGATCCCTTAGTTCCTCGTTCGGGAACGCGGTCGGGGATGGCATACCATCGACAACTATAGACTCTGAATGAGATATCGCCTCCTCAGAGACTGATCCAACATCTACCGTGGGGCTCCACGACAGTGGTGCTGGTCGCATAGCTGGATGCATGTACAAGCCCTTCATTCGTACTCGGGGCTGACTAGGGCTCTCTTGGTCTCTCGCAAACCAGTCGTTCGTAAGTCCGTACCCACGACCCTGGGGTCCCTGTGAGGCTGATGCCTGCAAGAGACCGGTCTGGCAGGAATCAGCAGCAAACCCTGGAAGTGCCTTCGTTGACGCTAATTTTCTCCAGTCTCCAACGATATGGAGAAGGACCAACTCCGAAGTTTCTGGAATTTGGAGAGAGCAGGTTATATTCGCTGAGCTGCTGCCGAAGATGAAGGATGAAGCGCTGACTGCGGGCCACAGCGATGAGCACTGCTCATCAATGCATTCCTGTTGTAATTCTAGGCCCTCATTGAAATTCATGATAGTTTCCGCAGTCGTCGGTGGGAACAGATCGCTGAATGGCTCATATGCCGAACAGAACACTGGTAGATAAAATGTTGTCGCGAGTGCATTTAACACACTCTGAGAGGGGTGGGTCATCGCTGCGAGAAGCCGATGCTGACCACTGGTCGGGCTACATCTCACAGCTCCCAAGAGAATGGAGCTGGTGGGGTATACAGCATGGCTCGGAAATAGAAGCCAGATTAAGCTACCTGGGTCCCCCCCCGAGTTCTCTGGTTGCATGGCCTCCATGAGTCCAGAGGGACTGACTAGGCTGACAAGATTCTGACTCGGACTGCCACCGATGGGTACGTCCGGATCGCAAGAACGCTGCGCAATATTAATGCCGATATTAACAGATGTTAACAGCTTCGAAGGAGAAGCGCTAGCAAACACGCTGATAGCCCGGTGTCCCGAGTATGGAATTGAGTAAAGTCCTTGAGTGCGATCATGACGCATACTCAAGGCATTGAATACGGTTTTGACGACTGCCTCTGCACTGGGAGTTGAGGCTCGCTCTGCTTCTTCATGCGGATATTTAAGGGGTCCAATGGGATCAATCATCTGGTACCACTCAATTGCAGAAAAATAGACTTCCTGCACGCCCCTAGCCAGCAGACCAATTGATCCTATGCGCGGTCGGACTCGGAGGGTATGGAAATAGCTTAGAGCTAGTGGAAGAGGGAAGTGCTTGAGCGATCGCAGTGTTTCGAAATCGATACCCGAACCTCTACGTGGATACATGGAAGCGAAGACTTGGATATCCGTTCCGGTAGCGAGCCTTCCGAGGTCAACTCGGTACCTCACAGCCTCACGTACGGCGACGGTCACGAGTAGGATGGAATCAGGATCATATCCATGTCCTCCGTCTACGTTCGCTTGACCCAATGCCCATTCTGAATGGATAGGAAGCTCTGCAAGAATAGTCTCATACGGTTGATCATACAACCCACTATGATAAATCAGCCGCAGCGTGTCATATCGACCGTACCCCCGCGATAGTGCAGGATCACTGTCAAAGGGGTGGCAGCTCGACATCCTCAGGCTACCCCACTCTACCGTATAAAACCCACGGCCAACTGTTCGGACACCTTTACCCGGCTTGCCTCGGTAATTTGGGGTTCCTGTGTAAGTCATCTCCGGTATGCTTACTCTAAATACGATTCCCACCACGCCAGCATTACCGCGGGGATCAATCGTGACGGAAAATACATAGTTACTGGATGCGCTCCCATAGTTCGCCGGGGTATGCAGGAGAACTGTTCGATTGATAGACTGCAGTTGATCATATATCTCCATGTCATGCAACTGATTCATGTTTTGAGCTAACTTATATCTGTAGCGCACTTGATTGTCATCTACTATCTCCCATCCATGAGTCGACTCGGCAGCAGTGTCAAACGGATATAATCGTCCAAACACGTTGCTCGGTTGGACGACGAATCGGATCCATGAATTGTCGGTCTGTTTCGGCCCGAGTTCAGTCGAAAGACCAATTGGCGAGGAAGTTGAATAGAGATAATACCTAAGAGTCTGATAATGCTCACGAGTCTCGTTACCAACGGTGGCTCTCACACGGATTGTTCGTGTCGCAGCCAAAATGGAGCGCTTTGTCCACTTTCGTTGGGGAAACGCATGCCTCTCAATTATCTTTGCCAGATAAGGTATCATCGCGTCCGAGGGATACCCAATGGAATCATATGCAAGGAGGCACTTCGACGGACGATCCTTGACTTCGGGGTAGCCGGCTGTCGAGTTGAGCGAAATGGATGGTGCTGAGGTCGCTGACGCGTTGGCTACGAGAGGGACTCTGCTGTCTGTCAGAGCTGCAGGGGTTTTGCTGGGGAATGCGAGTCGGCCATAGGATGGATCAGAACCAGCTGCAAAACAGCTAATCGCTTGCTTCGTAAATGGATTATGGGTGTTTGGCCCCTCTGTAGCTTCATTAACGTCGTCGGATATATGAAAGGCTGAGCGTTGACGAAGTGGGAGCGAGAACCTTAACTCTCGAGATTCCATATCGTTTTCATCCTTCTGGGTCAGTAGGGCCGCACAAACAAGGCATTCCGATCCTAGCTGACGTATATATGCGCGGCGTGCAAGCTGGTACTCGATGTCTGCTGTGCTTGTTATCGCCTCCACGAGCTCAGCTTTCTCTGCCATAGCAGGAGATGGATTCCACGCCAAACCTGTGGAGATGGATACCGAGCTTATGGGTACGGCTGGTCTCGGAAGAGCTACATCTAAATCGCTATCCAGACGCAGGCAGGAAGCAACAGTTGTAAGCGAGCGACAAGTGCCGAGGCCATTACAACTCTCAACTGGTGTTCGTACTGGCAGCTCCGCAAAACGCCAGAAACACCCCACAACATCCTCAACTGCCGCCCAATGGCAAGTGTGTGGATGATTCATGCATGTCTCACATGTCGTGAATCCAGCACAGAAATCAGCGAGCGCTGAACCTGTCCAGATATCCACGCTTCGCGCTGAGCCAGCGAGCTGGCTCAACGGAATCTCTTCCTTGAGCTCGAGACGGTCGATATGAGGTGGTAGAGGTGGCTCATAGTCCTCAACTTGATCGTATGTGAGGGAACCATGAGCCTCATCACCAACAGAGAGAAGCCGTAGCTTATTTACGCGCGCCAAACGCTCTGGCATTGACGATGTCGCGCCGTCCGTATTTTGGTTCGTGAAATGCTTGAGTCCAGAGAAGGAAATTGTGAGCGCCTGATCCCCGACGTACTGACTCTGTGAATAGTCACCCCATTGTTGCCATGCGGGATTAGCAACTAAGGACGACAGTCTGAGTCCAAAGCCCTGAGAAAAGCTCACGGGCGAGGCTGTTGCATTTGGGTGTGCGGATCTACCTGCAACGGCAAGCACGCGGGAGGGTCCCGCGGTTGTATAATAGACAAATGGCAATGGTTTCGCATCGGGCGAAGCTCCGAGATCGGGTGTTAAGATACCTATTCTACATTGATCTGTCGAATTTTTTACATGCTTCCTACCCGGATCTGTGGGCAGAATGATGTGCTTGTGATCAAAGCTACTTGCTATGGAGCCTTCATCCACAGCAGTTGGTCCTTCGACCTGGGGGCGATTCCAATCAGAGTCTCTAGGAATAAGCTGTCTGATTTGGTGAGGAACCTTAAATCCAACGAAGTACTCGTAATGAGGGGTATTCTCGGCATCACACACGTCAGCGCTGTCATTTTCAGCGCGAGTTATCGCCGGGCTGTCACCGACAGGGTACATGGGCGCATAGCTCGATTTGCGGATCCACGCAGCCTCTTCACTTGGATTAGGCCAGCACGTATCACCGATCGTTACAAAAAGGCGTGTTCCAAACGTGGCAAAGTTGGAAATCAGCTCGCCTTGCCGCAGCTTATCATAGATATCCGGCTGCACCTTCAATAGGGGTTGAAACGTAATTGCATCCTTTGCCTCATACCCCGTTAATACGGGAGTGCCATCCAAAGGCTCCGATGTGCTGTGCCCGTAATCCTGCTCAACTGTTGGGGCATCTGGAAAAATACGGCAGCTGAGGCTATCACTTAGAAGGGGATATGCATCGGCAAAATTGCTTGGTTTACGGGACCAGGCTGCATCTTGGCACACGGATTTAGTCCCTCGTAGATAGAGGTTGTCGTCATCGACAAAGCGTGCGGACTCGCCTTCGCCGAATCCAATACTCTGCGCCGGATATGACCCATAAACAAGCTCGTCTGCTATTGTGGAATTGCCCGCCCAGAGATACCGCGCGAAAAAGCTGCGCGAATACCTCATTCGGATAGAGAACTGGCGGTGCGTCCCCCAAGACACCAGCAGTGCATGATGATCAACTCGTGGTCCGAACACTGCGGGAAGCCGGACCTGAGCTACACTGATCACTTGATTCATGCCATCTAGCAGGTCCACCGAGCCGATTGGCGCAATGTACATTTGCTGCCAAAGTTGTGGATCAAAGTGTTCCCCCAGACTCGATCGCTCGCTCTGAGGAATATATCGGATAGGCCATGTAAATTTCACCACATTGTTGTCGTTCGGGCTGATGTCAATCATGTCAGTATCCTCTGGCCTGATGCCTGTGATCTCCACAGTCGCAGAGGTGATCGCCCGACATCCATCTGCAAGGTCTACGAAATTGAAATAGGTTTGGACCGCAAAATTCACATCAGAATCATTCGCGAGTCGGGGCAGTTCCTGTGGGATGACCACCTGTGCCCCACAAGTAATCCGCCATGCATACCTCGGGTATGTAAATCGGATGCGGGTCCCAATTGAGAGCGACGTCTGATTGATGACATCGAGCGAATGCAACATCTTCACTCTCATAAGTTCGCGAAAAGCTTCCATATCTTCGGCAACAACTTCACTGCTATCGATTGGAGGATACGTTTCACTACTATCAGGCACATCAAAACGATCGATTCTCACGACATTGCCTCGACCATGTTGCACAAGGCCTGACCGATGCACGGATGCGGCGATTCTTTGGTAATTGGAGTCGATGTATACGTGCTGGACAGCCGGCCCATCACCGGGAACTCGAAAGACAAGATTCTGAGCCTGCGGTGGAGTTAACGAGCCGAGGAACGGAACGTTTCTCGAGGGTCGGTGTTGAACAGGATGACTCCCTCGATTTGTTCGGATATGGATCAGGCTGTACACGGAGTTTGAGTCCACTCGGCACGGATAGTGGGCTGTTTCCAGTGGGTATGTGGTGATGATTGCATTAAAGAAGGAATCTAGGCTCAGCGCAGCAACCGTCGTTGGCTCGGCTGAATCCACAACTCGAGACACGGTTGTATAAGGAAGTGTGATCCAAGCCTTCGACATTATCAAAAGGGGAGGCTGATTCTCAGTCCCTTCACATATCAAGATGTGACCGCTCAGCTCTTCGCCCTCTGTCATGTTCAGTCCATGCATGTGAGCTTCCTGCTGAGAGTCAAAGTGACAGCTAAGCTGTGCACTTGCCAATTCGGCGCTGGGATAGTGCTGATAATACAAGGTTATAGCTAACGTGGTTTGCTCCAAGCTCGTCACTTGCTGAGGAACAAAGATATTATTTACAAGAAGGACCGAACTCTCCGGTGGAGTCAACTCCGAATTGAACCTTGCCTCGACAGCTGCGTCAGCTCTTCGCATGAAGCCAATGGCAAGTCGAGTGCAATCAGCGAATGAGATAACGGTTGGTTCTAAGTCGGATAATTGGATCTCAAGGACAGGCCTGAAAGCCATTCCTATGATGCGGGCGCCATGAAGAACAGCTTGCGATTGGGTTTGGCCCATTCGATAATCTTCCCATAGCAGCCGACTGGTGATAATTTCTCCGACCCGCGTTGTTGCGTAGATGTGTGCCTCAGTGACTGCGCCGGGCACAAACGGCATCAATTCAATTTCAAAGACAAATGTAGCTTGTGCATGCTCTGCGGGCACTAAATGGGCCATTGTGTTTAAATATCCACCGCTCCTCTGTGGAAGCGCCTGAAGCTCGCTCTGAAGGTCATTACCAAGGATGACTGTGGTGACTCTCTTGAGCCCAGTCACATGGTGTGCGTTTCTGAGCTCAATTACGAAGTAGCACGGTAGTGAGGCCGTAAAGCCTGTTGCAGACAAACTAACCGTAGCGTATAGCGTTTTTTTGAGGCCTTCAGATACGAATGTGGACCAGTTAGGTTCTGCGAAGGCAATGTTGGGAGACCAACGAATGGTACCTATGGATGCTGGGGGATAGACCCATCGCGCCTTCGAGAACGAGATACCGGTCGCGAGTGCCGCATCTGTCGGGAGTGGAAGTTCGGCCTCAGTCGACTCATGAACCAACAGTTCAAAGAACTCCGTGACGAGGCTATAGTCGACCCGTTGAAACGCTACATAGTCAGTAGCTATCGTGCTGGGACACGAAACACGTGTTATTCGATGATTCAGCTCTTGATTATGCTCACAATCCTCAGGGACGCTAACTGGTGCAAACGAGCGCGGGTAGACAATTGTCCAGCCGCTATCGGAATAAATTGGTTTTTGGAAGGTGATCAGAAGGGCATTTCCGTTCGGCTGGGTCTTAAACGTGGTATCGAGCGCTTGCATAGAGTTAGGCTTTGAGATGTCGAAGAAAAATACCCCTGCATTTAATGGCATGATGAGACCATTAAAGCCGGCTGCCTCTGACTGCACTTGCACAAGCGGCGTCAAGATAAAAGCGTTGTTAAAGTTGCCATTCACGCGCAACTTGATTTGAAGCTGTTCTGATGCGTGGAAACCGTAGAATGGCCTGGGCAGGCCAATGTCAACAACGATGCGATCGACATCTATGGACACGCTGAGTCGCCCATCACAGTTGATGGGAGGTGAAGGGGTAGGTTGCGATGAGAAGTCAGCAGTACACACCCACGAGTCACCATACGAAATATGCACGATCCTGCGAAATACCGTCCATGGATTCGGACCTCCTTGTGTCGAGTTCAAATAGAGTGTAACTTGCGATCCTTCCCATGTGTCAGGATGTGCAATGAAGCTAAACACAATGCTTGTTTGTTTGCCAGTCTCTAAGACATGGTAGCTACGCGTACGATTACTCCCGTATGGCTGAAATAAGGTCACTTCATTGACAAAGACATAGTAGGAAAAAGGAGGTTCCGCTTGATCCGTACGGGCCGGTGGGGCTGTCCATTGTCTCACCGCAAGGCTCACCCAATGCTCTTCCTGGACGAAGGTTGTTAGAACGATTAATGTAATGCACATCCACATCCCAACAGCCGCGACTCGATTACGCCACCGGGAAGTATTACGACAAGAGGGGACAACACTGGTCCGTCGGGCTGAGTGGAGTGCTACCGGGTGTGCTTTGTGCGATAATGGGGAATTCGTGACTCCTCGATCTTGGCGAACATTCTCCCTCCACCAGGAAAGGAAGTTTGCAACGATCCCCTCCGGTAGGATCTCCCCCCTTGGGCTTTTGACTCTGCAGGGGCCTCTACATTCTGTTCTTGCTAATTCCATAGTTGGACAGCATGGTGAATCGTCTTGGAATGATGCTGGGTTGCAGAGACCTAGCGCAGCAACTCCTGAACGCTCGGCGAAGTTGTGAGGCATCTTAATGGCAAGGCAGCTGTATCTGCTTCGGCAGGTCCCTAGACGACTGATGCACAAATACCAGACACTCAGGGTCAAGACACTCTGGTAATGCTGGATCTGCTAGTGCAGATGCCTGCGAGCCAGGACGGCAGTTGCGTAGCTGATCGGAAGTGTGGAAGTCGGAGAAAGAGGAGGGCTTAAGTGAGTTCGTGGTCCAGTTCGATTGAATTCCGTGAAACAATATATAGGTCGAGTGGGAATACGTTCAGTCAGCAAGGCAAGAGTACACCCAAGTTCGGATTTCCGTGCCGTGAGCGTAGAATCTGGTGTCGAGAGCGACGGTCGTTCCCTGTCTCCCTCACCCTCACCCACGACGTCCAAGCGCGACTGTTCTAGGGGCCCAATGACACTAACTGCACGTTGCGTCATGTAGAGCAGTGTACCCTAGACTTGCCATATGAATGGTGAGCCCGGCTAAGCGGGCCGCGCGCATTGGCACGCTCTTAAGACTAACAGAATTAAAGGATCGGGGCGACTGAGAGAGCAAGCCGTGGGATATACGACAGGAGCAAGTGACGACCGAGAACATTGTGTGATTTACACACTACTCCCACGCCTGCATCAGCATGACTGGGCTGCTCCTCCTCTCACACTGCAGTCGCTCGAGGAATCGCCCCGGATTCGTTGCCCGACAACAATTCCGACAGTGCACTCCAGAGTTTCTTCTGGTCGCTCCGAAAAGAACCGCCAAGCTGGGTGGATTAGATTGAGGAGCGAGAGAGCAAGAGAGATGCAAGCCGGTTGTCATTGTTGCACACTCGACTATGCTATACGAATACATCGATGTAATAGGCATGTATTGTGCACAATACATACGTGGCGTGTGCGATATGAACGAGACCGATCGCTATTTACCATTACCCATACCAGACCATTTAGACGCATATAGTCGAATGGGTGATCAACAAGAGATGCTAACTGAGAATCATGACTCATCTTTCAGAACCAAGGTACGAGCTTCTTCCGTGCATCTGCGTTGCCTTGCACCGCGCTCTTTGTCTCTTTGTGTACCATTTAAAGGCTTTCTCGTAACTTCTTTTGACCCCCCTCATCCTTGAAATAACACTCAACAATGTTTTCTAAAGCATACACGTCTCCGTGCTCGGTGCCCTTGGAATACAACTCAAAAGCGATCTTGTAGATGCGTTGAACCCCCGTACCACGATAGTATGAATCAACCAGCTTGTTTAGAACATACGGGTTCTCTCGCTTAGCACTGTTGAAGAACCACTTAGATGGCTTTTTGTAGTCCTGTGCTATTCCTAGGCCATTGTAGTAGCAATCACCAAGACGGAGTTGGGCATGTATGCTCATCCAACAGCCTTCTTATAATCTTGATCATCGCCTCGACCGCCGAAGTAATGATCGCCCAATTTGTTTTGAGCGTACATGCCACCTTGCTCTGCACTCTAGGAATATCAGCAAACCGTTGTTGTCTAACTGATCAGCTCCCCACTCAGCACATACGAAGTTGCAGCGACCATCGCCTACCCTTGCAAAAGTCGCTCTAAGCTGGGATCCAGTCGCGCATCCGTGAAGTCAGCTTGCAGTTGCAGAATGTTTGTTTCGCGCAAGACAGTATGCAAACTGACAAGCATATGACTACCGTCACCCGACACTCGCTCTGTGTCGTACGTGATACGCCAGATTCGAATAGAGTGATCTCTCGAGGCTGATGCCAAGTAGGTACCATCCAAGTTGAAGCTCATAGTTGTTATACTGTGACTATGAGCCTCTTCCAAACAAGCAAGCTCCTGCCAGGTCCTTGTGTCCCAGAGACGGATCACCCTATCAGATGATCCAGAAGCGAGTACAGAGCTGTCAGGGCTAAAGCAAATCGTTGTGATGGTCGACTCGTGACCGGTCAGACTCGCTAGGCACTCCATACTCAGCGGATTCCAGAGGCCTATACAGCGATCTTCGGAGCATGAGGCCAAAAGTGCGCCACTTGGACTGAAGCACATACACGTCACGAGTCGTAAGTGCGCTTTTTTCTTGTGAATGCACTCTCCGGTAGACACCTTTCGCAAGTAGACGTTCCCTTGGCTCCCTCCCATTGCTATTGTGGCTCCATCTGGACTAAATGCAGCACAAATGACGTTCTCATCAAAGTCACTGATAGTCATGACACATTCAGTGGTGTTTGCATCCCAAATTCGAATACTTCTCTCATTTGAGACTGTCGCAAACTTTCGGCCATCGAAACTATAGCAGACACCTATTGCCCCGGTCACCTGCTCGAAAACTTTTGCTTTGCATCGACCAGTTCTGGCATCCCAGACACAAATGGTGTCATCCCGAGCAGACCAAGAGAGTAGGCATGCGCCGTCCGGACTGTAGCACACTCCCTTAACATCACCTGTGTGGCCTAGTAGAACTCGCTTACACTGGCCTAGCCGAATATCCCAAATGCGTATAAACTTATCCTGAGAACTCGAAGCGAGTGTAGTAGATGAGACCGGACTAAAACATACGGAAGTAACGACGTCCGAATGGCCTTGCAGCCTCTCTGCTAAGCAGTCCTCATAGGTCAAGTTTACGGTATATAGGAATTTTCGAACAGCGCCTACGGCGAGGATCCGACCATTCGGGAGTATTCTTGCGTCGATGGCGCCGTCCTGTTGAATGATACAACGCGTCGCAATGCATTCGTTCGTGGATAAGTTCCAGAGGCGCAATGTCCCATCGCATCCCGCAGAGACTAGCATCCCACCATCTGGACTAAAACAAAGTGCGTTGATCGTTTCTGTGTGCCCTTCCAGCGCTGCTATGCATTGGCCCGATGGGACGTGCCACACTCGTACGGACCTGTCCTCAGAACCTGACGCCAAATAATTGCCTGTGTTACTGAAGCTCAACGCGCTGAGCTCGCGTTTGTGACCCTTCAGCTTCGAGATAGGTTTGCTGGCCACAAGGTCCCACAGATGAATGCACCTATCGACTCCTCCAAAAGCCACGAGATTACCAGTAGGATTGAAAATTAGCGTTGTCACTGGAGTTTCCACTTCGACAAACGCAGGCAGCGAAGACAAGTCCCAAATTCTGGCATAGCCACTAATCAGCGAGATCATGGAGTTTCCGTCAGGAGTAAAGGCGAGGATCCTCGCCGTTCCGTGGCTATGTGGCACGTGTTTGATGCACTGGCCAGTCGCTAAATTCCACAAACATATGATACCATCGGTCGCTGCAGACGCGACTATTGTGGAATTCGGATGGAAACTCACACACGTTACCTGCTTCATGTGTCCTGTGAGGACTTTCAAGCACGTATTTGTCTCCAAGTCCCAGATCCGCACCGTTTCATCTTGGGACGTGGACGCGAGGAGCTTGGAGTCTGCGCTGAAACACAGATCGTTGGGGGCATCCGTATGACCTTCCAACGTCGCGATTTGCTGGCCCGTGAGTAGGTTCCAGACGCGAATGACATTATCACCGAAGCCCACAGCCAGGAATTGGGAATCAGGACTGAAGCATGCACGGCGCGGGTCAGTCGATCCATAGAATAAGGGGGTTATGCCGATTGCAACATCTCTCAAGTCCGCACCTCGAAATATGCTATTGCGCACAATCGCACCAGCGATTACACAGTTAGACAGATCAGCACGCTCGAACGTGCAATCGCTAACCACGGCAGAATGCAAGTTGGCGAATGGGACTCGAATCTCCCTCCAATCACGAACGTTTGCGAGCCTAAACTGCAAGAGGCCCTTCACTGCTCCGTAGTTCAGCACGCTGATGGCATTACTGGCTGCAGTGACCAAGAGACTATCAAGGGTGAGGTCGTTGACGTGAGAACGAGTTGCTTTAACAAGATCAATATAGGTTTCGATTACCTCTTGGCGAATAGCTAGCATCTCTGCATGAACGCGAAGCAACTCCCAGTCTGTCGTAAACCTGCCGATGCCGAGTGAACGAAGGAAGGGAAACCGATCTAGCAATGACTGTTCAATAGTAGCAAAACTGCGTCCTTGGAAAGCCTGCGGAAGTCGAGTATTCATGCAGGCAAGAAAGTACCTCCAAAGTGAGGGACAAATAAACTCAAAGGCTCCATCCTGTGTGACCCGTATTGGTAAGGCTTGGAGAATGAAGTCTCGCGTTTGTTCGGGCCATGGCAGGAGCGTTGCCTGAATTGATGCCTCATAAGGCTTTTTAGCTTCCTTATCGTCCCTTCTATACAACAGTGCAACTGACAATTCCTCACATACCCGTTGGCACTCGGCGACAAAAGATGTCTCTAAACCGCGTGGCCATCCAGATGAGTGCTTCCAGCGTTCCAGCACTCGGGCGAAATGTTCATGGGTAGCAAATCTCAAGTACCATGTTTCGGTTAGTTCATCAAGCGCAGAATCATATGCCCGTTCTTCAGCCTTCTTTTCGATACGATCACGGAGGCTTGGATACACACTCAGAAGCTGAGGTAAAGCGTTGACGATGAGTGGTAGCGTTGCTGGATGCGAAGCAAGGGAGATAAGCCCCTTTACAGTCTGTAGCACATGTGCAAACGAAGTCGGTGTACCCAATGTCGCCAAATCGGGATCCTGTGCGATTAATCGCCCGAGGTAAACCTCAATTTGGGCCCGATTAAGAGGATAAAGGTACCTTATAATGAAGGGGGCCGGTCTTGACACCGACTCTGATTGACTCCAATTCTGTCGCGGAAGTGCCGAAAGCGGCAGTTTCCTAACGGCAGCTATGCATCTCTGGAAGGTAAAGAAGTCCACTGTGCCGTGAAATTTGCCCTCAGGTTCGTCTTCATCCGAGTCAATGATCCATACTGGGCGGATACCCAAGTCGCGTGCAATCGCCAGATCATCGAGGGTTATCTGGCCTCCTAAGTCTTGTAATACGAGTTCGGGAGGGTACATCGCTACATTCCCATCGTTCGCAGCCCTTGCCTTCCAAAATAGAGGAAGGAACTGGCGTGCAATGCCAAATTCGTTAGAGTCGAAGCGCTCCCAAAGCATTAGTTCGATGTGCCGCAGCACCGTTGTCTTGCCTGACCCTGGTGGGCCAATGAGTATAATCCCTCGAACTTCAGTTGTAGGATCAGTTCCCTGACCCTCAACGTTCGGGTTATGGGCTGATGGTTCATGTACGGAGCCTCGGTCGCTTCCTGCTGCCTGTCGATACGCAACGATATGAGACACTACCACATCCTCTACAGTTTCATCAGGTAGACGACCGATCATATCGACCCTGCCTGGGAACATTGTTTCGCCGCATTGAAGTGGTACATACGTCATGCCCTGCTCGAACGTTCGCAAAATTTGCATGCGCTGTGTCCTCAGCAGGGCGAGTTTCCGTATAACTTCTTCAAGCGCAAATTTGTCGGATCGTTCGATATCACCCGGCCCGCCATCTGAGTTCGGGCCGAGGTCAGAACCTTGGACTTGTGCTGAGCTCGAGAGCGACATCCCGCGATGCCTAGAATAGTGCAGCGTTTAATCCACTTTGTGCGCACGATGACCCAGTAGCTCTATCGATAGCGATGAATTAAAGTTCCATTCCATCACACTTCGTGTTTCGGTTCCTACCCGACCCTCCTGTTGACTGACAGTCCAAACTAGCATTGTTTGTTTTCCAGCTTGATTTCCCGACCATCTGGCCGCTTACACTCCGTGAGAAATCGATTAACACGCATAAAAGAGCTGGTTCAACTGGTAGCGTGCGAGTGAAATGTCTTTCGTTCGGTGAGATCCCACATTTCGGAGCATACACTTAGATCGACTTTTCATCCCCCCTGGTTCCAGAGTCCAAAATTTTTTTTCAAAGTTTTGGTACGATCAGGTACGATCGGGGTGACAGTCCAACCATCACCATATCATATGAGCATATCACCCGGCACCACTGATACTACTGACGGCCCGCGCAGATGATGTCCCACGTGCTGCGCTGAGCCCTAAGATATCCAGTGGAATTAGTACAAGCTCCGAGCAGATGTAGTGCCACTTTCTCGCAGCAGAACTAGTTGCGAAGACTCGCCTTCGCTGCTCCGTCCGCTTCATGACCGTTTTGGGGCTGGAAGGCTCTTCTTTGGTCTCCTCTAGGAACCATTCGCACATGTTCGTGATCTCGATCAAGCGTGGTAAATCTTGTTGTTCGAGTTGGGCTCTTATCCTACAGAGTTTATCAATTGCGTCTCGAGCCTCACTCGTAGTAAACTCTGTTGTTGTGTGAAGTGCGCGACTTAGTGCATTCAGCGCTTCGGACACAGACGCTGGATCGGACAGGACACTTGCATTAGACGAGGATGCTGCTTCAGTCTGTTGCATGTCCCGAGTGAGCCCGCTCTCTCCGCCCTGCTGCCGGTCCTCGTCTCGCACTGATATTGCTGTTGTTGTTGGGGCTAACGTCGACGTTTGCACTGACATTGGCACCGCGGATTCTGGAGGCGGTGATTGTTGTGCGCGCGTTTGCTCCAGGGCTACTAGAGAGTCTTCTTCTCTCCTGTCATGAATCTGAACCTCTTCTTCCCATTCAATGTCCAACACTTCCTGTCTATCCATCTCTGTTCGTGCCGAGGCTGATTCTATGGCAGCGCCTTCTGGGATAAACAGCTCTGGAAACTGCTCCCTGATTCGTGTCTCGACATCAAGAGTTTGATCTACTGCTGCGCCCAAGATCGAACCTATTCCCCTTAGCGACTCGATTTCACCAGGTCCATTCCTCACACTGAGCCCTGTCTCAGAAACCTGTGGGTCGAGATTGCACCATGACGATACATTACTGGCAATTCTTCGGAGGATTGCAAACAGCGAAAGACCCTTGTCCAGCACTTGCTCTCGCATACCTCCTTCGAAGGCTGGCCATTCGTTGAGAATCGTCACTAATCGCTCCTTGTTCTGTCGCCGCTGAGCCTGCTTCTGCGTCTTTCGAACTTGCATCTCTTTGACCACTCGATCGTAAATGCGAGTGCTTGGATAGAGACGGGGAAGCACACTTGCTGCAATCATGACGAGTGACAGATATGAGGACTCTGGCACGTGTGGTTCACCGCACGCAGAGGCGAGCATGATTTGCTCTTTGAGGCTACGCTGAAGAATATCAACAATAATGCCATCTGAGTGGGCCATAGTCGTATCATCCGTGGCAGAAGATTGAGCGACTGCGTGGATTCTAGCCGCCAACTGGCCTGCAATCGGCTTGCCTCCCAGGATGAACTCAGTGACCCACACCTCAAAGAGAGTTGCTGCTCGGTAGTACAGCGTGCGAACGAGTGTCTGAGACCCACTTAGAGCATTGCCCAGAGCGACAAGACCTTGGACTTCCTCGTCATCCTCGTAATTGTCACCGCCTTCTCTTTGTGAAGTCACGCTCTTCGGTTGCAGCCAGGCCCTGCCTGCGCTAGGGAGAGAGTGTGCCGACGCATGAAATGTCAACCCGGTAGTCGCTGTGACAAGCGTCTGTAGGTTCCCGATTTGGAACCACCAGACACGGAAAGCAAGCGACCGGAGAAGAAACGTGTGAATAATGTGCAAACAGAGCAATCTGGTCTTGGCATGCTGAGACTGCAGCCTCTGTGCGAGGAGCTGAGCAAGCAAGACTGCACGCTCATTCACGTGCTCAGAGGAGGTCAGGTCTGCGTACTCGGAAGCGTCTGTACCTTCCTCTTCTTCATCCATCTGGAGCTCGCTCACATATACACGGATTCTTCTGATGGATCTCGTGCTGGACCGAGCCCTTTTTGTGGCAAGTAAAGATGCGGCACCCGTGCCATCCACAGCATTGGTGTTGCTCTCAGCTGTTGCATCCACCGACGCGTTGTTCTCGCTGACTTCAATCACTTTGATCCAGTAGCCGTGCCGCACTGCGGATTTGATGTCGTCCAGAATCGAGGGTTCGACAAATGTGTCGTGTGGTGCAGTGCGCTTGGTGGCGTCCTCAACGAGCTGGGCAAGCTTTTTGAATCCCGATGCCATGGCGTACTTACTGGTTAGGTCGGATTCCCACCGCGCATGCCTCGAGTCGGTCTTTCACACCAGTTGGAAATGTGCACGGATCGATGAGAAAGTTAGGATGAACTGACTGATGACTGGCAATACACCTGTATTATTGTCCGTGCGAGAGGCAATACACCGCCCACACCGAGCTGGACTGACAGAGGCTCATGACCCTGTCTCGAACCATAGCCTGTCGCTCGCATTCATGATGCTTCCCTTACCCATCCCCTGGTTTATCCCCCACAACGTGTATGCGAGTGAGATGGGAGCAGGAGTGAAAATCCGGGCCAGGACGGATATCTCCAACACTCTTCTGCGCGCCGACGGCGAAAAGCTGGGGTTTCAGCGTGGCTGTATGATAGATTCATGAAATACATATGGAAATACATTCCTCAGTCTTGTCTTTATGTGATGAAGCAGTTCTATGCGAAAATTGCTCTGGCGACTTGTGCATCCGGATAGCTTTTATGAAGTACCCCAGTGCCGTCCTCAAAAATCCCAAGTTGATTGACATTCAAGCCATCGGTTTGTAGCGTTTGCAATGTCGATCGAGCTTCTGTACGAGCGCAACAAGTACAGGATACCGGGGCATTCTAAGCAGTCGGTATGCGAAAATGTCGAGGTACGTGCTTCATCCCAGATTCATGTCTGCGTTTCATCCGCCTCACTATGTTCCCGCGAAAGTTTAAATCTGCCCTGCTCATTGTATCCGTTCCAACCATGATCCCTCGCTAGAACCTGAATATGCTCACTGGCATGAGCTTAAATCAGTGTTTTGACTATATCGCTGCCGCAGACAACAATGTTGAACGTGCCCTTAACTGGTTCTACGACGGAACCACGGTGCTCTCTACTGATGAGGCCGATGAAGCCGCCTCCATCGTTCCTGTTGCGCAATCCGTTCTAGAGTCTAAATCGAGTGTAGCCTCAAATATACCTCCCGTACCCGCTACCTCTACGGCTGCGAGTCTGACCACAGGCTCACCTTCCAGCCTCGCTCCCATTGCGCCTGTGACTACGACCCAGCCAAATCACCGGGGTCGACCTCGATCTCGTGGTAATGCTGGTGTGACGGCGAGGGCGACGGCGACGGCGACGGCGACGGTGGCAGCAAGGGCGGCAGAAGCGGCAGTGAGGGCGGCTGTAGAAGCGTCGTGGCTCTCGGCGTCCAGCGAAGCGTCGAGACACCGAGCCGTAGCTACTCCCTTGGAGGGTGCATTTGTGCAAACTATTGTCGCGCCTCCGGTGCCAGCACGAAGGCAGCGAACGCAACAAACGCAGCAAACGAGGCGAAGCCGCAAGCCCAGGTATGGTCCTGATGATGAAGACGCGCGGTTCTCCCGTCCTCAGTATCATAGGTCACCAAGGATCCATCCCCTGGGCCAAGACTATGGGCGGATCAGTGAGGGGTATGGTGGGGATGAAGAAGAAATGCGCGACGATGACGAAGGCTATTTCGACAGTGATTATGACATCGACTTGTCAAGATTTCACGATCTGTTCGACGATGACGACGATGATGATAATAGTGATGATAATGATGACGATTTTGGCCGCGGGTCCTGGGATGATGACTTTGATCGCGACAATAGCGAGCCAGATGAAGACGAGTGTGAGCCAGCAGAGCCAATGGATATACCTGAGACTTTTGGTGTCTTGACCTCTGCTACCGCACTCGCTCCATCCATGTCGTCTCCACCCGCTGTTGCTACACCGGCATCAGAAGTGGTCAAAAATGCCTTGGATCCACTAGATACTACATCACAGCTCTCGCTGCGTGAGCGTCTTGAGCTTAAGCGCCAGCAACAAATGAGCCCTGCAATGAAACTCGTAGAATCGCAGAAGCTAGCGCTCCCGGAACATGTTGTTGAGGCCTTGCGCGGTAGCACATTGATGCCAATTGTCATGCATGATCCGAATCGCAAGGCAGCAATTGAGAAAGAGCAGATCGCCGAGGACGAGGAAGCATACCGAACTCAAGAAATGTACTTTGGGCCATCCGGAGGTCGCGACACGGCCGATGAGGTTTCGCTCAAGGTTGCGGAGGAAGAACCTGCTGCAGCTTCTGGGATTCCCGCCGCAGATGGTATCAATCCTAGCGATCCAGCTTCTGCTGCGGGGGAAACCAACTCTGCACCCAAGAGCAAGGCTTCGAACAAGTTGCTAGCTTCACCTGTTCCCGATTACACTAATGCTTTCCCCGAAGTTACTCAGAGTTACCTACGTCAGGGCGTGTCACGCAATAACTTCCAGCCGTCTGTTGCGAAACTTATTGAGGCGCACGATATTATCTATTCAATGGATGACTTACCACCACCGCCACATCCCAAGTGGATCCATATTTTCCGTCATGTGGGACTTCAGCCGATGCTCCCAGGTTTCGCACGATGTCTCTGCACACTTTGCAACGGGTTCATTCCTAGTGGTAAGGCGAATCAGATTGGATCCAGGAATGATAATCAGACACAAAGGCTCTTTCATTGCCGCGATCCACACCTTAGACCTACCGCAGCGCGCTCCACGGCGTTGCTGACTCACGTAAGAAAGCCAACAGGAAAGCTTGTGAAAATTGAGGTACGCTCTGCCCCAGGACAACGTGGTGCAGAGTGTACCTTACTACAAGGCGCTGAAGCCCTGCGAAGGCTGCAAATCTGCGCGCTGGTGGGCAAAATTGATGACAGCGCGCCACACCAAAAGTCCGAAACAGATGCCGCGCTAGCCGATCTGCGCAACACACACTTTCCTGTCTTCACGAAGGACGAAGTCAAGAAGGCCATTGAACTGGGTGCGGTTTCTCATCGAGATGCTCTACGAGGATTGCTTCGACTCCTTGGTCCAACACCTGAGACGAAGTTCCAAATGCATTATGCTGGCCGGAGCCCGCTCGATGAAGTAATCATTTTCCACGACCCTAAATATCTTTTTGAATTTGGTTCTGTCTGCATGCAAGAACAAACTCTTCTTAACTACGTCTGGAGCGTGGAAACTGCTCCGTCGCCCCCGCTAAGCAAACCCACTGAGCATCCTTTTCAATGGATATGGAAAGGAGGCGACCTGCTTTATGACTTGTATGGAGCTACGCCTAACCCCATCATGGAGAATTTGGAAGCGGCCGAACGGTGGGTGAGCTCCAAGCTGAAAGAGAATGACAGGTTATATTCCCTATATCAGTTTGACTGGACGAGCCAAGGCCGGATGTTTAGTCGTGCAGACGCCCGCGCTGGTGTTCGTCTCGCAAACATTCCTGGCCCAGAGGCGTTCCGTTTCGGCCTTCGTGTATCCATCATGCCTAGCATCAATCCAGACTCTGTGCTGCTCTCCGTTAGCTCACTTTGTCGAGCTCTTAAGGCTGGAGCGGCAGTTGTCGAAGCAAACTACCTATGCAACCGTCAGTTGGACCCGCGACAATTTTTTTCGTCCGGGTCGCACTGGGACACCAGTATCTCCCCCGCTGAGCTACTAAGGGACTATTGCTTCAGAATCCTTGGAATCGCCGTTTTGGAGGGATGGAGGGATGACAAGACAGCTTCTTTCAATTGTGATGCGATTCGCCCGAAGTTGCTGACTAAAATTCGCAACTTCACGTATTTCATTGTCATTGCAGCGCACCCCGTGCGTCCCGCACGCCACATCATCGAGCGACCCTTAACAAAGTTTCCATGGATTTCTGCGCCGCGGCCACCTCTGCCACTCCATTATATGTCAAAGTTAGAGATCTTCAATCATATAGCGAAGGGTGTGAATGGTCCAACCTTCGACCAATTCCAGTCTTTGATAATGGGTGACCCCAAATTCCAGGATGTGTCCAACGCCTTCGCTACGCTACATTTGTTCACACTCTTAGCGGATCGATATCTCGAAGACCCCATGAACCGTGTTACCTACCTAACAGCTGCCGCAATGCATCACATCTTCAAGTACGCAAATTCGTATTCGACCCCCCAAATTCTGCCGCAAGATCCACTGTCCCTTGCTGTTCGAACAACAATCACCGAAGAGGATCTGGCCATCTCACCAACATTAGATGGCTTGCTGACCCTTAGCCTGCATGATTATCAGCGCCAATCGGTCCGTTGGATGGTTGAGCAGGAGGAGCAACAGTATGGTGTAGCTCGCTACTTCTACTTCCCACTGCGTCTCAGAAGCGGTGACATTATATACTTCACACCCTATTACCCCAGCCATCCGTTCGTGTACAGCATTCCCTATTCATCCAAGGGTGGTATCTTGGCCGAAGACATGGGTCTTGGCAAAACGTTAGAATGCATTGCACTTATTCTTGCCCGTCCTAGAGCGCCTTCTAACGAGCTCTCACCATGCTATTGGATTGATTCACCGACGGCGCCCGATGTTGGCACCACAACCTCCACCGTGTCTGATGGCTCTGCAGATGGTTCGTCACGGCCGAGTATTGACTCTGATTCATGCGTCAGACCTTCACCCTTCGTGAATCCGTCCAAAGTTCCTGAACTTACCAACGTCTCCAATCTTGACTATTTCCAAGACCTGTGGGCAACCACTCACAAGTTTGCCACCAGCATGCCTCCGCCTTATACCGGGTCCACCGCCATAACTACCGTTGCGCGCGATTCGCCCAAGTATGTACCTAGCCCTGAAGACAGCAAAGCATTCTTAAGCGGGCGTAAGGTTTGGAGTCGAGCGACTCTCATTGTGGTCCAGGCCTCAACCCTGGGTCAATGGGTCCGCGAGCTGAAACACGCAAGTGCACGCCAACTTGCAATATGCGAGTTCTATGGACCTGGTCGTTCCCACAATCCATGGTTCGTCGCGAATCATGACGTGGTACTGACGACATACGCATTGGTTGTGCGCGAGCTTGCCGATCCTTTATCGCCCCTGTGGCATATTGACTGGCACCGCCTGATCCTGGATGAAGGGCATTGCATGCGCAACCGTGGAGTCACTCCATTTGAGACGCGCATTTGTACCGTGAACAAGTGGATTGTAACGGGTACTCCATACTCTAAGGATGCCTACGAAACCTTCGGTCTTGTGCGTATCTTCAATCTTAGAACCCCGTCGAAGACCGATTTTTCTGGCGAAATGATCGATAGCGATCCTCTACTGCGGCCATCTTTCGAACGAAGGTTCGATAGTCTTACTAATCAGCTATTCCTCGAGCGGATTTTCTCCAGTCTCTGTATTCGCCACCGAAAAACGCAGAGTTTCCACAACCGAGACACTCTTGTGACGCTACCCCCACGACATTTCCACGTGCATCGGGTTCGAATGAACTCCGAAGAACGAGCCTTGTATGACAATCTTTTTACCGAAATTAAAACTCGATATGAAGCCTTGCTTCGCATATCAAGGTCTGGGGCAGGTGGTTCTGCGAGCTTCTCAGCCGTTGGTATGCTTTTGATCCTCAGACGATTGTGCTCAGCAGGCAGGTTCAATCTTGAAACGATTCGACAATCGTCGTTCTTCAGCACACCCCTCGAAGAACTCAAGACCCGAGCGGACACTCCACATTCCATGCTACCTGAGCAGCTCCAAGGTCGTGTCAGCAAGCACGTGCTCTCGTCGGTTTCTAAAGCGGTAACAAATGTCGCCACCCAGCCACCGTTTAACTCGGTTGACGAACCATGCGCTCTGTGCCTTGATGTGATTACAGACCCGCTTCAAACACCATGCCGACATATCTACTGCGGTGCATGTATCCGTGGTGTTATCGCATCGAATGCCGTGTGTCCGATATGTCGTAGCACAATCAGCGTCTCAACCCTGCTTCTTCCCATGCCTGATGTATTGAGGAGTTCGAGCACCGATGAAGAGGAAGAGAAAATCTCAAATAGTGTTGATAGTACGCCGGTTGGAGCCGTGGATGTTCGCTTCAAGACTGAGGCCCTGATCAACCTCGTTCAAGAAGAGCGCAAGAAAGACCCTACGGCAAAGTTTGTTGTCTTTACGCAATTCCTTCCCAGCTTCGATGCAATCCTCATGCACCTCAGGCGCGCGGGTATTCCTACCCGGTTCCTCACCGGTTCAATGACGTCAACCAAGCGTGACAAGGTCATTCGTGAATTTTCCAATGATCCGACAATCCCCGTGTTCCTTCTTTCGGTCCACTCGGGAGCCGTAGGTATTACCTTGAATGCCGCGAACCACATTGTCGTTATGGAGCCCTGCTACACCCGTGCTCATGAAGAGCAGGCTATTAACCGCGTCTATCGTCTTGGACAGACGCGACCTGTACATATTCATTACATGATCGCTGAGCAGACCGTTGATGAAGCTATTTTGGAGCTCAACTCGAAGAACTCTTCACAGAATGCCCCTTCGGCTCCCATGCAGACAATGTCCTCATCGTCGACAACCTCGTCGCGCGCAACTTCCCAGGAATCAATGACGACTACCGCTCAGAACCTTGCGTACATTTTTGGCCGCAAGTATGACTAAGCATTTCGGCATGGTTGACCCGTCTCCTGTTGGTGTGTCGTCCCACCAAGCCTAGTGCGCCTAAGGTCATAGCCGTAGGGTTGGTCTGGTCTCACACCTTGACTGTTTCCTTTCACAATTGTTATACCCTCGGATCTAGCAATTACTCATGGTAGCAGTTGCTTGGCCCACTTTACCCTTCACAATCATGCTATATTAGGCTCATGTTTGAGCTACAACATACATTCTTCATTGTGATCTATGGTCAATACAGACCTCAGCAATGTAGAAGACATCCTTCAAATTCCTTCCTCGCCATTATCTGTGTATCTGTATGGTTGTTTTATTTCGGCATGATTAGTCTGAGCCGTTGGTAAAAAAAAAAATGACTCAATTCCAGATTTCGCAGAATTGACATCTCTGGATCTACGCGAGGGATCGCAAGTACAATGACTTCCATGTGTTAGACGGCTTGAAATACCGTATTTTTGTCTAATTCTTCATGCGTAATGCGCGAGGATCCTCACACACCATGTCGGAAATCCATGGCCGTGGCGAGCCGCAGACGCTGACTCCTGAAGGTGAGGCTCTACTCGAGCGACTTCGTGATATCCACTATGATATCCCGACGTGCCCCGATCTTACTCTCGTCGACACTAAGAGCCTACGTCCCCTTCTTCAGTGTCTGACCATAAGCCTCCGCAAATATCAAATCGCAGGGGTGACTTGGATGATGAGGCGAGAGCGTGGGATTGGTTTCCTCGATGGCCCAAGCCGATTTGCAACGATAGACCCAACGCGTAGCGTTAAAGGTGGGCTCATTGCGGACGACTGTGGACTCGGGAAGACCGTCCAACTAATTGCCCTCGTTCTCTCCGACAAGGTTTGGCCATGGCAGGAACGTCTGGCATGCGGTCCAAAGTCGGAGTCCTCGCGTGGTCCATCCCACAGATGTCTTAGGTTAAGTCGCAGCTGCACGGCTCGCTCGAGAACGTATATTGCCACAAGTACCACCCTTATCGTTTGTCCTAAGGCTCTTCTCGCTCAGTGGCCAAGCGAAATCCAAGCGAAAGTCTCTGAAGAGATGGCACTCAAAGTGTTTGTTTATCATGGCACCAGTCGCAAGAAGTCAACTGTTGTGGATGAGATCAGCACCGCAGATGTAGTCATCACTACTTATGCAACGCTAGCCTCCGATGCGAAGAAATACGACGAGCCACAAGAGGATGACGCAGGTACGACTGGTCTTTTACATTTTGGTTGGAGACGAGTCATCCTCGATGAAGGACATGAAATTCGGAATCCGAAGGTGCAAGCATCGCTTGCAGCAGCGCGGTTAGTGTTAACTTCCGAGCTTGTCGAAGACGTAGCTACTAGTCTCCCGCAGGAAGAAGTGGGATCTCCGGTCGACAGCAAAGTTCCCTTGCTCACCGAGATGAAATCCCCCGGTGGAGGACGGTGGGTGGTGAGTGGTACCCCTCTTCAGAACCGCATCGATGATTTGTACGCGCTTTTCCGTTTCCTGCGCTTTGAGCCATTCCATCTCCAATCCATATGGAATCAGCAATTCACTCGAGGCTTCTACAGAACAGAGCCTGCTCATGGGCCGTCCCAGATGCCAACTCGAACAATTCGCACGATAATGAACGAGTATGGCATAGATGTTGCCCCAGGTGACTCAGTATCCTCCGAGGAATGGAGGGCCTTTGCGGAGGTCCGGCTATCGAGAGTGCTGAAGTGGGTGATGATGAGGAGGATGAAAACCGACCCAGCAATCATGGAAGAACTGAATGAGCCGAAAACTGGATCATCAACTAGACTGAGCACCAATTTGCAAGGCAAAGCCCCTATGAACATGGGCACACCATCACCATCAGCATCGCCGGTAGAAGAGACCAAGGGGCCGCTGCCCGACAACGTGCCCATGCCCTCGTCTGACGGCGCGCACTTCATCGATGACCGAGAGAAGTTGCAGACCGTGCAGAACGAACGATCTACACTGGCAAGCACAGGAACGAAAACGGACTCTATGGAGGAGCTTACCACCGCACTGCAGCAGCTTTCCCTTATTGAAGACCAGACGACATCGATTGAGGCCGAGCCTAAAATGACAAAGGGGATGAGAGGGGCAAAGAAGGATGTGGGCAATGGGGGCTCTCCTCAACAGGGACTCTCACCTCCAAAGCTGATCACTCATTTCCTCAATCCAACACGAATTGAGCGTATTATCCTGAAATTCTTGAGTGACACTGCGATCAAAAGTTTGGATTCATGGCAGGCGCTTGCATCCTCCAGAACGGGTAACTGTAAGGATAGTCAGGAGGGGAAGTGCGAGTCGGGATCATACTACTTGCAGGCACTGCAGCTGTTAAAAAAGCAGCAGCTCGCTTGCTGCGACGTGGCATTGGCAGTTCCTGACGAACAGCAGCGTAATGGTATTATTCAGAGGTGGCTCACAAAGCGTGCGTGTGCAATCCAGAACGCCAGCCTGGCAGACAAAGTGAATGAAACAGAGGTAGTAGCAGTCGCCGCTGTCGCGCAAGAAAGTTCAGTTGCAGGTCAGGCCAGAAACGCGAATAATCTTCCGTTAGCTCAACGATCTCTCGGAATTCCACGAAAATCTGACACGCGTCACGCACAAGCGCTGATAACCACGGGGTCAAGGATCTGCGCTGGGACTTCCGTGCAGGAGCATGGAGCACGACATCAAGCTACGCCAGCTACGCCTGTTACGCCTGCTACCCCTGCTGCCCCTGTTCCTCCTCTACCTCCTCCTCCTCCTCCTCCTCCTCCCCCCTCCCCTCCCCCCCCAACGCCCCCCCCCCCTCCCTCCTTCCCCTCTGAAGTGTTGCTCGCCCTCTCCCAAGTCTACTCTTCTCCCATCCTCACGGAC
>Ga0180217_1000850_pt1 | contig 39886 bp, 37 predicted proteins | sample eDN3rd37CBELigOP_FD_128521 | JGI IMG/M metagenome (GOLD analysis project Ga0180217, IMG submission 128521) | Enriched Organic Plus compost microbial communities from Emeryville, California, USA - eDNA 3rd pass 37_C BE-Lig OP (version 2) (version 2) ...
ACCACCTGCGCCGCCCGCCGCGGCGAGCGACCATCCAGCACCCGCCGCGGCCGGAACCGCTGCACCAGGTCCGTCCCCAGCCACGCCCCCAGCACCGGCGCAACGAGCAGCGTCAGCACGCTCTCTGCGCCAAACGCCGCACCACCGCCCGCCCGCTCCAGCAACACCACCGCCGCCAGCAGCACGCCGTACACCGCCGCGCTCCCGGCCGCGACACGCACCATGCTCACCATCACTCCCCCTCCGGCGCCGGTTCGCACGGAGTCGCGATCATCACCCCCATCACGATGTCTCCCATGATCGGCGGCTGCGGCGGCTGTATGACCGGCTCCAGCAACCGGCCGATCGTCGCAAACGGCTCCAGGCCCCGCAGCCGCACGCGCACCCGCGCCGGGTCATCCCGCGTTGCCGCCGCCACCGCGGCGCACAGCACCAGCCCCACTGCGGCCGCAAGCCGCGCCGCCGCCCGCCGCGCCCGCTCGCGCATCCGCACCCCCACCGGGCAATCCCGCGTCAGCACCGTCCCGTCCGCGCGCCGGTACAACCGCGCACACACCCGTTCCCCGCTCGCCACCGCCCCGAGCAGCGCCTCCACTTCGCTCGGCGTCATCGCCGCGATGTTGTGCACGTGCAGGCCGCACTGCGCGCAGTGCCGCGTGCGGTCGTCGCCCGTCATCTCCTCCCACCGCGCCGGGCACGGCGTCGCGATCCGCACCGACTCCAGCAGCGGCAGCGACACGCGGCGGTCCACGCTCGGCCCTCCTGCCCCGCGGCCCCGCTTCCACATGGCCGCCCGACGCTCGGCGTCTCCGCCCACCGCGTCGCGCGGGCGCAGGGCGGTTCTCGGTCCTAGCGTTCCCCCGCATGACCGCCGCCGGGATGCACGCGGACCAACCCGCCCCGAGCCACACCCACCGCGAGGCGGACGCCGCCGAAGCCGGCTGGGTTGCGCGGCTCTTCTCGCCGCGCGGCGAAGTCGTCTCCGCCTCCGTCGCCGGTCTCCTCCTTCTGATCGGTTGGGTCTTCACCGGCCTCGATGCCCCGGGCGCCGCGGTGTTCTACTGGGCCAGTCTCGCGCTCGGCATGGTCCACGGCGGCCGCGCCGCGATCGAGTCCGCCCGCGAGCGCCACTTCGACATCGACATGCTCATGGCCGTCGCCGCCCTCATGGCCGCGGTGATCGGCCAGCCCGCCGAGGGCGCTTTGCTGCTGTTCCTCTTCGTCCTCGCCGGCGGCCTCGAGGGCCTCGCGATGGCCCGCACGCGCCGCGCCATCGAGGCCCTCCATCAACTCATCCCCACCGCCACGCTCCGCCAGGATCCCTCCGGCGAGTGGGTCCCCACCGAGCCCGAGTCCCTCGTCCCCGGCGACCGCATCAAACTCCTCCCCGGCGAACTCGTCCCCACCGATGCGCAGGTCGAAGTCGGCGACACGGCCATCAACCAGGCCAGCCTCACCGGCGAGAGCATGCCGCGCATCGTCCACCCCGGCGACGAGATCTACGCCGGCACGATCAACGTCGGCAATCCCATCGAGGCGAAGGTCACCCGCCCCGCGAGCGAGTCGAGCCTCCGCCGCATCATGAACCTCGTCCTCGAGGCCCAGCAGCAGCGCGAGCCCGTCCAGCGCCTCATCGACCGCTACAGCGAGCCCTACGCCATCGGCGTCATGGCCGTCAGCATCGCCGTCTTCCTCATCTGGTGGCTCATCCTCGGCGAGCCCATCTTCGTCACAGAGGGAGAAAACGCCGGCCGCGGCGCGCTCTACACCGCCATCACGCTCCTGGTCGTCATGTCCCCCTGCGCCGTCATCATCGCCACCCCCACCGCCACCCTCTGCGGCATCGCCCGCGGCGCCCGCGCCGGCGTCCTCTTCAAGGGCGGCCAGTCCATCGAGCGCCTCGCACGCGTCCGCGCCATCGCCATGGACAAAACCGGCACGCTCACCATCGGCCGCCCGCGCGTGCAGCAGGTCCACCCCATCGGCTGGTCTGACGCGAGCGAACTCCTCGCCGTCGCCGCCGGCCTCGAGGAGGACTCCACCCACCCCATCGCCGCCGCCATCCGCGAGGCCGCCGAACTCCGCGGCGTCACGCCGATGAAGGCCACCCGCGCCACCTTCACCCCCGGCCGCGGCGTCAGCGGCGTCTTCGACGGCGCCCCCGCGCGCCTCGGCACCATCGAGCACGCCGAGGAACTCATCCCCGTCTGCCTCCGCGCCCGCACCCGCGAACTGCTCTGGCGCGTCCAGGAGCGGGGCCAGATCGCCACCGTCATCGCCTGGGACGGTCAGGCCGGCGTCATCATCATGCACGACGAGCCCCGCCCCGGCGCGTCCACCCTCGTCGCCGACCTCGCGCGCGTCGGCGTCGCCCCCGTCGTCATGCTCACCGGCGACAACCGCGCCACCGCCGAGGCCACCGCCGCGCGCCTGGGCATCACCCGCTGGAAGGCCGAACTGCTCCCGCAGGACAAGGTCGCCGCCATCGAGGAACTCCGGCGCGAACTCGCCGCCGACGCCCCGGGGGGCATCCGCAAGTCCCGCGCCGCGGGCGTCGGGGTCATCGGCGACGGCGTCAATGACGCCCCCGCGCTGGCCGCCGCCGACGTCTCCATCGCCATCGGCTCCATCGGCTCCGACGCCGCGCTGGAATCCGCCGACATCGTCCTGCTCGGCGATGATCTTTCCACAATCCCGTGGGCCATCGGCCTGGCCCGGCGCACCCGCCGGATCATCACCCTGAACCTGATCTTTGCGCTCAGCGCCATCACCATCATGGCCCTCGCGACGCTGATCGGGTCACGGACGGGCCACGACCTGCCCCTCTGGGTCGGCGTCCTCGGACACGAGGGTGGCACCCTCCTGGTCGTCGCCAACTCCCTCACCCTGCTGGGCGCCGCCGGCCCCGCGCGCTCGCGCCGCCGCTCCGAACCGGACACGATTGTCCGTCAGGATTCCCCCACGCGCGAGCCCGCAATTGCAGCAAGGTAGGAATAGGATCGCCTGCTCCACCCATCCCTATGTGTTCGCCGCGCGGATGCATCCCCAGGGACGGGATATCCGAACGGTACACACACGCGGCGGCCCACGACGTCCGTCGCACCCCGCGGCGGAGCCCGCCCGCCGCTCTCGATGGAGGTGCCGCCCCCTTGTTCTCCCAGACCGCCGAGTACGCCCTGCGCTCCATGGTGTGGCTGGCGCTCACGCCGGAGTCGCTCGTTCCCACGACGGACCTCGCCCGGGCCACGCGTGTCCCCGCGCACTACCTCGCCAAAGTCCTCCAGCAACTCGCCGCCGCCGGCATCATCAACGGCCGCCGCGGCGTCGGCGGAGGCTACCAACTCGCACGCCCCGCGCGCAACATCACGCTCCGCGAGATCGTCGTCGCCGTCATGCCCCTGGACCGCATCACCGCATGCCCCCTGGGCATCCCCTGTGAGAACCTCTGCGATCTCCACCACCTCATGGATTCGCTGACCGCCGAGGTCCTCCGCGTCCTGGAGACCAGAACCCTCGCCGACCTCGCCGAGAGCCGCGGCCGCGGCGTCCCCCTCTGCGGCGCCGCCCTCGACGGCCACAACGGCCACGGCGCCGCGCTCACGATCGACCGCCTCCCGGCCAACTGATCCGCGCCCGGCCGGCGCACGGGACGCGGCCCACGGGCGGATACGATCGGCTCTATGCCATCGCCGCCCAGCGACAATCCTCAGCACTCCGAGTCTCCCGCGCCCGGTTCGATCCACCCCCTCGAAGCCCAGCGCCGGCTCAACCGCGACGCCGCCGCCGCGCTCGGCTTCGACCCCTACGGCCGGCGCACCGACGGCCTGATCTCCCTCGCCGAGGCCCGCCGCCGCTACGACGAGGCCGCCGACCGCGCCCACCAGGAGGCCGGCAAGTCCCCGCCCCCCGGCTACACCGATGCGCGCCCGCGCGTCAAGGTCGCCGGCCGCATCGTCCTGCTCCGCGACAACGGCAAACTCATCTGGCTCAACCTCCGCGACAGCAGCGGCGACCTCCAGGTCGCCATCAGCCAGAAGGACGTTCCCGAGAAGCACTTCGCGCTGGCCAAGACGCTCGACCTGGGCGACCAGATCGTCGCCGAAGGCCCGCTGATGCGCACGCGCACCGGCGAGATCACCGTCTGGGCCTCGTCCCTGGACATCTCAGCCAAGTGCCTCACGCCCCCGCCGGAGAAGCACGCCGGCCTGCACGACGTCGAGACGCGCTACCGCCGCCGCTACGTGGACCTGTGGGTCAACCCCCAGACCACGCGCGTCGCCATCCAGCGCTCACGCATCGTCTCCCGCCTCCGCCGCTACCTCGACGAGCGCGGCTTCCTCGAGGTCGAGACCCCCATGCTCCAGCCCCTGGCCGGCGGCGCCGCCGCCCGCCCGTTCATCACCCACATGAACGCGCTGGGCATCGACCTCTACCTCCGCATCGCCCCCGAGTTGTACCTCAAGCGTCTCCTCGTCGGCGGCCTCGGCCGCGTCTACGAGATCAACCGCAACTTCCGCAACGAGGGCCTCGACAAGCAGCACAACCCCGAGTTCACGATGCTCGAGGTCTACCAGGCCTACGGCGACGCCCGCACCATGATGGAACTGGTCGAGGGCGCCATCCGCTCCTGCGCGCAGATGATCGCCGCCGAGCGCCAGGACAGCGGCGAAACCGGCGCCGAGCCCGCCGAGGAGGACGCCATCCCCGGCCAGACCAACGGCTCCCTCGTCCTCCCCTTCGGCGACCTGATGATCGACTACGCCCGCCCCTTCGAGCGCATCACCTACGCCGACCTCTTCCGCCGCGCCCTGGGCTTCCCGATGGACGACCTGGAGCGCGTCCGCAAGGAGATCGCCGCCCGCGGCCTGGCCCGCCACATCAAGGGCGCCGCGATCAAGGAGGGCGAGTCCCCCGAGGCCGCCATGGCGCGCATCGACCCTGTCCTGCTCGTCAACACCCTCTTCGAGGAGGTCGCCGAGAAGAGCCTCGACCCTGCCGTCCCGACCTTCATCACCGACTACCCCGCCGCCATCAGCCCGCTCACGCGCCCGCGCCCGGAGAACCCGGCCATCGCCGACCGCGCCGACCTGTTCATCGCGCACATGGAACTGGCACCGATGTACACGGAACTGAACGACCCCGACGTTCAGGAGGCCAAGTTCCGCGAGCAACTCGCCGGCATCGACGAGGAAGAGTCCACCTTCCGCACCTTCGACCAGGACTTCATCGACGCGCTCAAGGTCGGCATGCCCCCCGCCGGCGGCCTGGGCCTCGGCATCGACCGCCTCACCATGCTGCTGACCAACCAGCGCACCATCCGCGACGTCATCCTCTTCCCGCTGATGCGCCCGCTGGAGTAGAAGCAAGCGGGAGCGCCGGCCACCACCGACCACTCCCGCGCCCCCACCCCCAACCCCACCACGCCGCCCGCCCGCGGCCGTCTTGGCCGCGCTCTCCTCGCGGGCCTCTCTCCCCCCTCGCGGCGGGGCGATAACAAGCAACCGAGCAAACGACGGCGCGCCGGCCCCGGCGGATCTGCCCACGCGAACAACAACAGCGTGGGGGGTTGGGGCGAGATGGGAGGCGCGCTGAACATCTCGCGCGACGCCGCCGGCGGCCGGCGCGACCGCCCGAGGGCTCTCCTCTCCGTCGTCTGCTTTCCTGTCTTCCGTCTTCCCAGTCCGCCCGAACGGGCGGGTTCCGACCGACCATCAAGTGTGGGCGCCTTACTCTCCGCACGATCCCGGCCGCCGGTTGCACCTTCCGCGACAACTGTGCGGCTTCGAAACCGCTTTCGACGACGCGCTGGACCCGTGGTCCGCAGGAGTACCAACACCAATCGCCCGCATGACGCCCGCGCACGCGATGTGCGTACTCATCGCTGTCACACACTCATGTGTTCTGGATGCCCCGTCGCGCAGTGCTCGCCACGCGCACAGCGCCAACACCGCCAACACCCCAGCGCGGCCCGCCGGCGTACACTCTCTTCATGCCCGAGCCCCTCTCCACAGAGGACGTCCAGCGGATCGCCCGCCTCGCCCGCCTCTCGCTCACCCCCGAGCAGATCGAGGCCGAGCGCACGCGCCTCTCCGCCGTGCTCGGCTACATGGACCGGCTGCGTGAACTCAACTTGGAAGGCGTCGAGCCCCTCGCCTCGCCGCTGGATGTCTCCGCCCCCCTCCGCTCCGACGACCCCGGCCCCACGCTCCCGACCTCAGCGCTCATGCAGATGGCCCCCGAAACCGTGGAGCCCTTCGTCAAGGTGCCCAAGGTCCTCGGCGAGGGCGCCTGATCACGCGCCATCATCCCGCCGCGACAACGCGTGGACGGGGAGTCCGGGTCCGGAGCGAGCACGTCGGTCGCAGCGCGCTCCAGCCCCGGCCCGGACTCCCACGCCCCCACGTCCCACCCCACCCCTCGGCCGCCGCCCTCGCCCACCGCGGCGGCGACCGACGCTCTGGACCGGCCCCCGCCGCGACGGGTTCCCAGCGGGCAGAAGCCCATCCCATCCACCACCAAGACGCCCCGCGCCCGCGGCGTGTGAGCACCACGCCATGAAATCCCTTCACCGCGATCTCCTGTCCACGTCTTTGTGGATACTGCGCCGCCCGCCTCCCTGATCAGCCGTCGCGAGCGCCGCTTCGCCCTGCCCCGGAGCGACGGCCCGCCCGCCGCCCCCGCGACCCCCGCCGCCGGTCGCCGCGGCACCCCCTGTTTACAATCCGCCCCACTCAACGGTTTCCCGGCTCCATCACCCCCGGACGTTTACGCATGGCCACGCCCCAGACGCCCCCTTCCCAGCCCACCAGCGACCTGGCCCGCCAGATCGCCGACCTCGCCCTGCTCCGCGGCACCTTCACGCTCCGCTCCGGCCGCACGAGCAACTACTACCTCGACAAGTACCTCTTCTCGACCCGCCCCGAGGTCCTCCGCCAACTCGGCGGCCTCTTCGGGCAGCGCATCGCCGCCATCGAGCGCGACACCGGCCTGCGCGTCCAGCGCCTCGCCGGCGCCGAACTCGGCGGCATCCCCCTGGTCACCGCCGCCAGCCTCGAGACCGGCATCCCCTGCATCTTCGTCCGCAACGCCAAGAAGGACTACGGCACCGCCAAACAGATGGAGGGCAAACTCGAGCCCGGCGACCGCGTCGTCGTCGTCGAGGACGTCGCCACCACCGGCGGCCAGGCCATCGAGGCCGTGAAGGTCCTGCGCGACGCCGGCGCCGATGTCCTCGCCGTCATCGCCACGATCGACCGCGAGGAGGGCGCCGCCGCGAACATGGCCGCCGCGGGCGTCCGCTTCGAAGCCCTGTTCACCAAGCGCGACCTCGGCATCACCGAGTAGCGGTCACCGAAGTTTCTTCACGTTCTCCGCGAACCGCACCATCTGCTCCGGCGACAGGTGCGCCGCGATCCCCACGCCCAGCACGGCCCACTCCTTCTCCGGCGCATCGACCCCGTGCTGCTCGATGAAGTCCGCGATCATCCCGCGGATCTTCTCCGCCTGCTCCGGCCGCAGTTCGATCCCGTCCAGCAGCATCCGATACACCAGTTCCCCCGACACGAGCACGCGCGCAAAGGCCTGCTCGACCTCGCGCCCGAAACTCTCCATCCGCTCCTGCGCGATGATCTCGAAGCGCCCGGGCGTCCGCCCATCCGGCTTCGGCTTCCGCTTGCCTTCCGCGATCACCGCCGCCCAGTACTCCAGCAGCAGCCGGTCGTACGCCGCCCGCTGACCCTCCGGCAGCGCCGCCCGCACGCGCTCGCTCAGCGGCCCGCCGGCCCGCAGCGGCTCGGTTTCCACCCACGCCCGCTGCCCCAGCGCCAGCAGCCCCATGGTGTCGCCGGTGTTGCTCGCCGTCTCGACCTGCGTCAGCAGGTCCAGGTTCGCCGACACGAACGCATCCAGCAGCAGCGCCCGCTCGACCGCGATCACATCGACCGCCGCCCGCGTCTGCTCGTCGAGTTGCAGCAGGTCCGCCGCCGCGAACTCCACCGGCTTCTCCGGCCTCCGCACCGCGCCGTCGAACCCGATCACGACCAGCGTCCGCGGCGCCGCTTCTTCCTCCCGCACCGTCGGCCCCGCGAGCGCCGGCCTGCTCTCGCCCGGCGGCGCGACTGCCGATGGCTCGGCCGCCGCGGGCGGCTCTCCCGCGCAGCAGACACCGACCGCGGCCGCAACAGCCCCGCAGGCGAGCACCGTCAGCATGGCGCACCTCCCGACCCCCGCTCACTCCGGCCCCGCGCCCCTCACATGAGCAGCATCGCCACCAGCAGCCCCACCACCGACACCGCCGCGGTGACCACGGCCCACTTCGGCAGCGGCTTGTCGTCCGTCGCCGAGAAGACGTGCCCGCAGTGGTAGCACACCTCGGCGTCGTCGTACACCTCCTCGCGGCACTCCGGGCACATGCGCGTGACACCGCTGAACCGCTCGAGATCCTCTTCGGAAGGCGCCTCGTGATCTTCCATTGGTCCCAAGTCCTTCCCGCAGCACCCCGCCCGGATGACGACCTCCCCCGAGGCCGGCGCCGGCCGGATCGACGAACACGAATGCCCTGAACGGTTTCCGGTCGGCACGCTCATCCCCCCAGTGTACCACCGCCCCGCCGGGAGCCAAACCGGCTCACGCGGCGTTCACCGAGAACACGCGGTTCACTTGGTTCGCTCCGCGTCCCCCACCCCCGCAGTCCCCACGGGCCTTCCCCTCCGTGCTCTCCGTGATCTCCGTGGCAAGACGCTTCCGCACTCACTCGATGATGTGCGCCGGCGGCGGCATGTCCGCCGAGATCTTCTGCTTCCGCACGACCTCGCCCTGCTCGATCGAGACCAGGTACATGTCGTCGTCCAGCCGCAGTTGCAGATGCACCGGCCGCCCCCACAGCCGCCGCAGCGAGATCATCACTTCGCGGGCCTTGGCCAGGTCCAGTTCCAGCCCGTTGTACTGGTGCGCCAGGTACAACTCGCCCCGGTTCAGGTAGTTCCCGTCCACCACATAGATGAACGGCTGCCCCATGTTCGTCAGTTGGTACAGCAGCGACATCTTGATGCGGTGGAAGTCGCGGCTGACGATCCGCAACTGCCCCGTCTGCGGGTCGCGCCGGTACTGGTACATCCGGTGCCGCTCGACAAACTCGGGCGTCAGGAACTCGTCGATGAAGTTGACGTCGTTGTAGATGCGGCGGACCTCGAAGATCTTCTCCCGCCCCTTCATCGACTTGTCGTCGTACGACTCCCGCGCCCCCAGCCCCTCCAGCCGCTCCCACTCCGGGCCGTGCTGCCCCGTGTTCCACCGGCGCTCAATGTCCTTCCACAACTCCACGCCGATCTTGTACGGGTTGAACCCCCCCGGTGGCATGTGCACCACCCCCGAGTGCTGGTCCGCGTAGTCCACGATCTCGCGGGCCTCGAGGAAGTGCTGCGTCATCAGTTTCGAGTGCCAGTACGTCGCCCACCCCTCGTTCATCACCTTCGTCATCGCCTGGGGGGCGTAGTAGTACGCCTCGTCCCGGATGATCGACAGCACGTCCGCCTGCCAGTCCTCCAGCGGCGCGTGCCGCAGCAGGAACAGCAGCACGTCCCGCGTCGGCCGCGCCGGCACCTTCCCCCGCGTCTCCTGCTTCTTCCGCTCGTACTCCTCGCGCTGGCGCTGCAGCACGTGCGAGGGATTGATGAACGGGTCCATGTAGTCCTTGGCCGGCAGTTTCTCCGGCACGAACCCGTCCGCGTCCTCGTCGTCCCCGCCGCGCTGCCCCCACCGCGGCTCCTCGCGCTGCATGAACATCGAGTGCGGGTCGATCAGGTGCTCGATCGTCAGGCACACGTCGATGAACCGCTCCACCGCCTCCTGCCCCTGCCGCTCGATGTGCCGCCGAACCCGCGTCGCGTGGTTCGCCATCTCGTCCATCATCTTGCGGTTGGTGCGGCTGAACCAGAAGTTGCACTTGAAGAAGTCGCTGTGCCCGTACACGTGGGCCATCACCAACTTCTGGTCCGTGATCGAGTTGGACTCCTGCAGGTACGCGTAGCAGGGGTCGTTGTTGATCACCATCTCGTAGATGCGCCCCAGCCCGTAGGCGTCGCGCTTCGAGAGTTTCTCGTACTCCATCCCCCATCGCCAGTGCGGATACCGCACGGGGAACCCCCCGTACGCCGCGATCTGGTTCATCACCTCGAAGGGGAGGACCTCGTACACCACCTCGAAGAAGTCCAGCCCGTACTCGCGAGCCTTGGCCTTGATGGCCTGCATGTGCTCCAGCAGTTCGGGCGGAAGGTCTGTGGTGCGGGCCATGGTGCTGTTATCGGTTCCCGGGTTCCCTCACTCAATCCATACGCCCGGCGCCCGCGGCTGGTGCGGCGTGAGTGAGGGCTTACTCGCCGGCCCCCCCACCCCCGCTCACAGGAGCCAGGCCACCGCGGCCGTCACCACCCCTACCAGCCCCACGGCCACCAGCGCCGGCAGCAGCACCCGAAGCACCACCCGCACCAGACGCCCGCGGCCGGCCCCCGCCGGCGACACCGGCTCCAGCCGCGGCAGCCCGCGCACCACGTACTGCCGCCCGCAACCGGGGCAGGTCCCGTCGGTCCCTCCCAGGCTCGCCTTGCAGTGGCGGCAGGTCACGTCGTGGTACTTCAGGTACAGCGCCGTGCGGGCCACATCATCGAGCCGCTCCGCATCCGGATACGCCCGCAGCGCCACCGCCTCGCCGCATTCCGGACACGTCTCGCCCTCCAGCCCGCGCAGGTTGTACCCGCACGCCGGGCACGGCGCATCGTGGTCCGCGAGGTACCGCCGCAGCATCTCGTGCGCATCAGCCATCGGAGGCGCCATCGCCCGCCCTCAGAGCACGAGCAGGTTGACCACGACCGACGCCCACAGCGCCGCCGCGTGAACGCCGAGCCACCACAGCCCCCACCCCGCGGCGGTCTCGACCCTCTGCCGCAACGCGACGATGAGCCGCGCCAGCACGACGCTCTCCGCCACCATGGCGCCGAGCAGAACAAACATGCTCAGCCGCAGCAGCGGCGGGAACCCCGCGGCCAGCCCGACCCCGACGAGCCACAGCACGATCTGCACGCCCAGCGCAAGCAGGATCGCCCCCAGCAGGACCACGGCCCGCCCGCGCCACCGGCCCTGCTCCGACCGGCTCACGCCGAGCGTGATCTCCCGCTCGCACTCGGGGCACCGCGTCCCGGCAAGGCCGCGCAAGTTGTACCCGCACCCCGGGCACGCCACGTCCCGCCGGGCCAGGAACGCCCGGATGAGTTCCGCATCGTCCCGCACGTCCACCTGCGTCGGCGTCTCCACGACCCGCTCCACGCGCGACCGGCGGCGCCCCCCACCGCCGCCACCTGATCCCCCCCACCCCCGAACAGGGCGTTTGCTGTTGAACCGCCATGTCGCCACCTTCAGGGTACATCCTCCTCTCTCCTGCCGAGTTGTCGCGCCTCCGGCTCCAGGCCGCCGTCTGGGAGCCCGAGGCCGAAGCCCTGCTCGACCAGATCGGGGTCGCCCACGGGTGGCGGTGCGTGGACCTGGGGTGCGGCGCGGTCGGCATCCTCGCCGCGCTCGCCCGGCGCATCGGCCCGGAGGAAGAGGGGGGCCGCGTGATCGGTGTCGAGACCGACCCGCTCCTGCTCGCCGCGGCCCGCGACCTGATCGCCGCCGAGGGGCTCACCACCGCCGAGGTGCGCGGCACCGACACCGTCGCGACGGGACTCCCGGCCCGCTCCTTCGACCTGGTGCACGGCCGCTTCCTGCTGGCGCAGCCCGCGGGCGGCGGCGGGCGCGAGCGCCGGCTGCTCGCCGAGATGCTGCGCCTGACGCGTCCGGGCGGGATCGTCGCCCTCCAGGAGCCCGACTCCTCCGCGTGGTCCTGCTGGCCGCCGCGCCCGGAGTTCGATGAACTCAAGGCGCTCCTCCTCGAGGCCTGCCGCCTCGGCGGCGGCGACTTCGACGCCGGCCGCCGGGTGCACGCGCTGTTCCGCGAGATCGGCCTCACCGATGTGCGGCTCCGCTCCGCGGTGCTCGGCCTTCCGCCGCGCCACCCCTATCGCCGCTTCCCGATCATGTTCGCGGCCTGCGCGCGTCGCAGGATCCTCGCGGCGAGCCTCGCGAGCGAACGGGCTCTGGACCGCCTCATCGCAGCGTGCGAGGCCATCGCCGCCGACGACTCCGTCATCGTGCAGAGTTTCATCGTCACCCAGGTCTGGGGCCGCAAGCCGTTCCTCTAGGCCCGCGACCAGATCACAAATGCCAGGTGCGCGACGCCCATCAGCACACCCCACGCGGCGCACGCCGCGGCCCGCAGAAGCCTCACCCGATGCGGCCGGGCGCCGATCCGGTCCCGCGCCCGCGTCCACGCGATGATCGACGCGACAAGCGCGGCCGCGAGCAGCGCCGAGCCCGGATGATGCGCCACCGCGCGCGCGAGCCCGGAACCCCATGTCCTCGCCGCCCATCCCCCCACCACCAACCCCAGGCCCGCCGCAAGCCCGAGCAGCCCCGCGACGAACCAGTCCCACCACACCGGTGTGCTTATGCCGACCCTCAGCACAAGCGTCGCGCCGCACGCGGCGCAGCGGTCGCCGGGCCCGATCCGAAGTTCCGCTCCGCACACCGGGCACGGCCCGGGCGCCGCCGCCGCAACCCGCGCAACCAGACTCTCCGCCGCCTCAAATCCAGCCAAGCGCCACCCTCCGGAGCGTCAGCCAGCACAGCCCCGCGCCGACCGCCCAGCACGCTGCCACAACTCCGTGCTGTGTACCGCGCGGCAGTCGCGACACCCACCCGGCCCGGCGAATCCACTCGGCCGCCAGCGCCGCCTGAAACACAGCAGTGAGCGGTGCAGGCCACACCGCCGTGATCGCCCCCGCGGCTGACCCGCCCCACATCCCGGCCGCCAGAACGTAGATGCCAACCGCAAGGCTGAACGCGCTCCCGCCCGCCAGCGCCACCAGCCCCGCGACGAAGACTCCCAGCGGCGACCGCAGCGGCTCGATCCGCAGCACCAGCGGCCGCTCGCACTCCGGACACCGCCCCCGCTCCAGGCCGCGCAGGTTGTACCCGCACCCCGGACAGGACTCATCCCGATCCGCCAGGAACGCCGCGATCAGTTCGTCGCGCTCGGCGCCGCCCGCGTCCATCACCGGGTTATAGCCGCGCCCCGGTCACAGCACGACGCGGACCCGCCGCAGCGACACCGGGCTGGCCCGCACGACCGCCGCCTCCCCCCCACTTCTCAGCAGCCGCTCGAGTTCGTACTTGGCGCTCGCGTCCGACGCTCGCACCGTCAGCACCCCGCGGCTGATCCCGACCAGCGCCGTCCGCTCGGCCAGTTCCGGCGGCACGATCTGCCCCCACGCCGCGGCGACCGCCCCGACGCCGCGCTGCATCCGCCGCAGTTCGTGCGCCGTCGCGGCCATCGGCACGCGCAGCGTCAGATCCCGCTCCTTCGGCGCGCGGAACCGACGCAGCCGCTCGAGTTCGTTCTGGTCCGCCGGGTCGAGCACGCCGACAGCCTACGCGCACGCCGGGCGCCCGACGCTACCCTTGGGCCCACCATGGCCACGGCGATCTCGATCTCGGGCCTGTCCAAGGTCTTCCCCGGCGCCAAGGGGGGCGTGGCCGCCGCCGTGGACAACGTCTCGCTCGACATCGCGCCCGGGGAACTCTTCTTCCTCCTGGGCCCCTCCGGCTGCGGCAAGACGACGCTGCTCCGCATGATCGCGGGGTTCATCGAGCCCAGCGGCGGCGCCATCCGCTTCGACGGGCGCGACATGTCGCACGTCCCGCCCAACCGGCGGAACACCGGGATGGTCTTCCAGTCCTACGCCCTCTGGCCGCACATGACCGTCGAGGCCAACGTCGCGTTCGGCCTCAGCGTCCGTCGCGTGCCGCCCGCGGAGAGGCAGAGCCGCGTCCGCGAGGCCCTCGCGGCCGTCCGGATGGAGGCATATGCCGATCGCAAGCCGAACCAATTGTCCGGCGGCCAGCAACAGCGCGTGGCTCTGGCCCGGGCGCTCGTGATCCGTCCGGATGTTCTGCTCCTCGACGAGCCGCTGAGCAACCTCGACGCCAAACTCCGGATCGAGTTGCGCTCCGAGATCCGCCGCGTGTGCAAGGAGGCCGGGCTGACGACGGTCTACGTGACCCACGACCAGAAGGAAGCCCTCTCCATGGCGGATCGCATCGCCATCATGGACGCCGGCCGGGTGGCGCAGGTCGGCACGCCGGAGGACCTCTACCGCCGGCCGGCCAGCCGCTTCGTCGCGGAGTTCCTCGGGGAAACCAACTTCCTCGAGGGCGTCGTCATCGGTGGGGGGGCCGACGGGACAATCTCCGTGCGGACCGGCGCAGGCGACCTGGTCGCTGCTGTGCACGGGCCGCCGCCTGCGTCCGGTCAGCCGATCGTCTGCTCAATCCGCCCCGAGGCTCTGCGGCTGGCCAACGGACGAGCGGGCGCCGGCAACCGGATTGAGGGGCAGATCCGCGGCACGACCTACTTGGGCGAAGTCGCTCAGCACACGGTGGAGTTGCGGGACCGGTCAACCCTGAAGGTTTTCGAACTGAACCCATCAGGCCGTGTGGGCCACGACAGAACCCTGCTGGTCGCCCTTGAAGTAGACCCGGCAGATGTAGTCCTTCTGGCCGATTAGGCGGACTTGCGCAGTTGCTGAGCCGGCGCCGCGGCCGGCAGGACAACCGTCACGCACGTGCCCTCGCCGACCTGCGACTCAACGGTGAGATACCCCCCCACCTCGTCGGCCAGCCGCTTGCACATCGTCATCCCAAGCCCCGTGCCGCGGCGGCGCTCGCTCGGCATCCCCGGGACCTGATCGACGGCTGGCTTGGTCGTGAAGAACGGCTCGAAGATCCTGGCCAGCGTTTCGGGGCGCATCCCGCGGCCGGTATCCTTGATCCGGATGACCGCCCAGCCGGTGTTGGGGATGTTCCTCGTGGAACGTGTGGTCACCGCCCCCGGTCCCGGCCGCGGCGGCTCATTCGCGAAGACGGTCTCGATCGTCAGTGTCCCGCCCAAGGGCAGCATCGCCGCCCGGGCGTTCAGGATCAGATTGAGCAGGATGTGCTGCAGCGCCAGCGGCTTGATCGCCGCCCGCACCCCCGGCTCTCCCACCATCTTCAGTTCGATCAGGTCCCGCCCCAGGTCGCGACCCATGCACGCGATCGCGTCCTGCGCGGCACTCCGCAGATCCGCCACCGGTTGCGGCGCGGCATCCGGCTCAGCGGGCCGGGCCGCCGCCCGTGCCTTCGCCCACACATCGGGCCCCTCATCGCGCACGAAGCCCAGGATCGACCCGGCGATCTGGCTCGCCCGCTCCGCCCCATCTGCCGCCTTCTGCAGCGCCTTGGTCGCCAGTTCACGGTCGTCAGGCGCCGCGAGGGCCATCTGCGCGTAACTGAGCACCGGCGTGAGAATGTTGTTGAACTCGTGAGCGATGAGCCCCGCGATCGTGCCCAGCGTCGCCAGCCGCTCGTGATGCTCCAGTGCGTGGTGCACGCGCGACAGCTCCGACTCGAGTTCATCGAGCCGCGCCATCAGCCTCTGCGTGTTGTCCAGGCTCTCGGCGCTCAAGGTTCCTCTGGCCCGGCAGTGCCGCCCTGCGGCATCATCGGCCATCAGCCCCCGCGGCTTTCGCCGCCGGCGCCGCTGATCTCCGACATCCAGGCCGCCGTTGCGCTGTGCGTTCCCGCTCCAGCGCTCAGCCAGTCGCGGATCGCCGCCGGTCGCACGTCGTGCTCCGCGACCTTCGCCAGTTCAACCCACTCGAACGCGATGTCGGGCTCGCGGCTTGCAATCGACGATGGGGGGGGTGCCCCCTGAAGTTCCGCGTGGAACACGAGGTTGACTTCGTGGTGTTCCTTCCCCCGCGCCGAGAACAACGCCTCCGTCACCAAGACCAACGCCCCCGCCCGCACTCGCAGCCCGGTCTCTTCCTCGAACTCGCGCTCGACCGCCGTCGCCGCCGCCTCGCCGAACTCGACGTGCCCCCCCGGCAGGTACGAGTACCCGTGCTCGACCGACCGGCACAGCAGCACACGCCCATCGTGAATCAACACCCCCCGACCGATGATCTCGATCGCCCTGTCACGCTTGCCCATATGGCGACGCAGCGTACCAACCTGCCGCCGCGGCTTCTGATCCCACGAGCGCCGCCCACCCGATCTCCACATTCGCGGGCGCGCTTGCACGCACACGAGAATCCGATACCGTAACGCCCGCTCGTTACGGCATTGATTCGTATCCACTCCAGATCGACCTTTGTTCGGAGATTGTCACATGAGCGGAGGATCTCGCTCGACTCCCGCCGCGGAACCCACCGCCGCCCGCCGCCGCCTCGGCCGCGGCCTCAGCAGCCTGCTCAGCCAGCCCGTCGGGATCACCGCCCCGGCCCCCGCGACCGCTGATCGGAGTCCGTCTGGTCCGGCCGCGCCCCAGCCTGCCCCGGCGGCGGCCGACAGCACCGCCGGCTCACAAGCGATCCTCTCGATCCCCCTGAACGCGATCGTTCCCAGCCCGTTCCAGCCGCGCCGGACCTTCGAGCAGGGCGCCCTGGAGCGCCTCGCCGCGTCGATCCGCACCGCCGGCGTCATGCAGCCCATCCTCGTGCGCCGCGGCAGCGGGGGGGGTGGGGGGGGTGGGGGGGGCAAGTACGAACTCATCGCCGGCGAGCGCCGCTGGCGCGCCGCGCAACTCGCCGGGCTCACCGCGGTCCCCGCGATCGTCGCCGATATCGCCGATGAGGAAGCCGCGGAGTGGTCCCTCATCGAGAACGTTCAGCGCGAGGAACTCGGCCCGATGGAGCGGGCCTTCGCGCTCCGCGCCCTCACCGAGCGGTTCGGCCTCACGCACGCCCAGGTCGCCGAGAAGGTCGGCCTCGACCGCTCGAGCGTCACCAATCTCATCCGTCTCACCGAACTCGAAGAGTCGATCCGCGACATGATCGACGCGAAGCGCCTCACCGTCGGCCACGGCAAGGCGCTCCTCGGCATGCCCCCCGGCCCCGCGCGCACGGCCCTGGCGGAGCGGGCCGCGGGTGGGAACTGGCCCGTACGCCGGCTCGAGCACGCCGTCGCCGCGGCGGCGAACGCCGCGACGTCCGAGACCACCGATCCCGATGCACGCCTGAAAGAAAAAGCCCGCGCCGTCGGCCTGGCCGAACTCGAGCGGCAACTCGGCGACCATCTGGGCACAAAAGTGAAGATCCGCGCCACGCGCGACGGCTCACGCGGCCGCATCGTGCTTCAGTTCTTCGACCTGGATCACTTCGACAGCCTGATGGCGAAGATGGGCTTCACCGTCAGGTGACGCCGCCCGCGCGGGACCAAAAGCACAGCACGGGCCGCGCGTGCAGCGCCGGCCCGTGCAGATCGAAACGCGGAGACAGATTCAGATCAGCGCGGGACCGGCTCGGGCGTCAGGCGGCTCGGGCGGTCAACGTAGAACGCGCGGCCGAGGTCCTGCAGCAACATGCGGCCGTTCTCGTCAAACATCAGCGCCAGCGCGTTGTCGACGTCGGCCTGGCGCTGGTACAGCGTGTCGAGTTCGGGCGTCAGGTTGCGCCGGATGCGGGCAGCGCGACGGTCGGCCTGCGTCTCGCACCCCGCCAGCGGGGCCGCGACAACCACGGCCAGGGCCGCGATGGTGATGGTGGAGCGAAGGATGGATTGTGCGGGGCGGGACATGCGAAACTCCTTGCAGGACCGGGCTTTGTACCGGCAGGGCGGCCGAGCGTCAAGCCCGTACGCGGCCCCGGGGCCGGCGGTTGACAACCCGCCCGCATATTCGGAACCGGTACGGATGCCGGCCGCCGACTCCCCCTCCCGCCGCGCCGCCCCCGTGCCGATACAGGGAGTATGACGATCGACGCCGCCGCCGCACTCTCGGTCCAACGCGTCGCCAGCGAGGCGGGCTTTCGCGTCGCCCGCAAGATGCTCGACATCCAAGAGCAGCAGGGGCAGGCGGCCGTCGCCCTGATCCAGGCCGCCGCGGAACTCGCTGAGTCGGTCGCCGCGGCCGCCGGGCCCGGCCCGGATGGGCTCGGGTCGCTCATCGACGTCACGGCCTGATACGCCGCGCGTCGGCCTAACGCGTTCTCATCCCCAAGCAATCAGCCGCTCGGACCGCTCCGCCTGCGCCTCGCGCTCGGTCTGCACCACGGCCCGTGGCAGGCCGGATGCCAGAACGGCAGCCCCGGCATCGCTCCGAGCCCGTCCCCATGCGATCTCCGCGTTCTTCCCGGCCCTCGCCTGGCGCGCGGTTTGCCATGCTCCTCCCAACGCCGCGCGGCTCGTACCGTGCAGCGGGAGGTCTCATCATGGCCGCCGACCGTTTCACCACACTCGCCCAGCAGGCCCTCGCCGACGCCCAGTCCGCCGCGCTCGCGCGCCAGAACCCGGAGGTGGGGGGGTTGCACGTTCTCGGCGCTCTGCTCAAGGAGCGCGGCAGCACGCCCTGGTCCGTGCTCCAGCGGGCCGGCGCCGATCCGCAGCGCATCGCGAGCATCGTCGAGAGCGAGATCGGGCGGCTTCCCACGACCTCCTCCGGCGCCGGCAGCGCCGGGCGCGCCCTCATGGAGATCATCGGCAAGGCCGAGGCCGCCGCGAGGGCGATGGGCGACGCCTACGTCAGCACCGAGCACCTGCTGCTGGCCGTCTTCGACGCCGGCGGCTCGCCGAAGGACATCCTCCAGACGGTGGGGGGGCTCACGCGCCGCCGCCTCGAGGACGCGATCAAGGACATCAGGAAGAGTTCGGGCGTCAGCACGATCAACGATCCCAACGCCGAGAGCCAGTACGAGGCCCTCAAGAAGTACGCGATCAACCTGACCGAGAAGGCCCAGCAGGGCAAGATCGACCCCGTCATCGGGCGCGACGAGGAGATCCGTCGCTGCATGCAGGTCCTCTCGCGGCGCACCAAGAACAACCCCGTGCTCATCGGCGAGCCCGGCGTCGGCAAGACGGCGATCGTCGAGGGCCTGGCGCTGCGCATCGTCAACGGCGACTGCCCCGAGACGATGCGCGACAAGAAGATCATGGCCCTGGACGTCGGCCAACTCCTCGCCGGCGCGAAATACCGCGGCGAGTTCGAGGAGCGCCTCAAGGCCGTGCTCCGTGAGGTCAGCGCCAGCGAAGGCGGCATCATCCTCTTCATCGACGAACTGCACACGGTCGTCGGCGCCGGCGCCGCCGAGGGGGCCGTCAGCGCCGGCAACCTCCTCAAGCCCGCGCTGGCCCGCGGCGAACTGCGCTGCATCGGCGCCACCACGCTCGACGAGTACCGCAAGCACATCGAGAAGGACCCGGCCTTCGAGCGCCGCTTCCAGCCGGTCTACGTGGACCAGCCCACCGTCGAGGAGACGATCGCGATCCTCCGCGGCCTGAAGGAGCGCTACGAGGCCCACCACGGCGTGCGCATCCTCGACAGCGCGATCGTCGCCGCCGCCCAACTCAGCCACCGCTACATCACCGAGCGCTTCCTCCCCGACAAGGCCATCGACCTCATCGACGAGGCCGCCAGCCGCCTGCGCCTCGAGAACGACTCGATGCCCACGGAACTCGACGAACTCCGCCGGCGCATCATGCAACTGGAGATCGAGCGCGAGGCGCTCAAGATCGAACTCAAGGACGCCAAGCACGACGGCAAGGCCCCCGGCGCGCGCGAACTGGAGCGCGTCGAGCGCGAACTGAGCGAACTTCAGGAGAAGAACCGCGCGCTTACCGCCCGCTGGGAGGAGGAGAAGAAGGAACTCGACGCCGTCAAGGCCCTGAAGGAGAAGATCGACGCCAAGCGCATCGAACTCGAGCAGGCCCAGCGCCGCGGCGACCTCGAGACCGCCGCCCGCATCCAGTACGGCGAGATCCGTGAACTGGAGAAGCAACTCGTCGCCGCCGAGAAGGCCATGGACGAGCGCCAGGCCCGCGGCAACGCCCTGGTCCGCGAGGAGGTGGACGCCGAACTGATCGCCGAGATCGTCTCGCGCTGGACGGGCATCCCCGTCAGCCGCCTGGTCGAGAGCGAGCGTGAGAAACTCCTGCACCTCGAGGAGCACCTGGGCCGGCGCGTCGTCGGCCAGCACGAGGCCCTCAAGGCCGTGTCGGACGCCGTCCGCCGCGCCCGCTCCGGCCTGGGCGATCCGAACCGCCCGATCGGCTCGTTCCTCTTCCTCGGCCCCACGGGCGTGGGCAAGACCGAGACGTGCAAGGCGCTGGCCGAGTTCCTCTTCGACACCGAGGAGGCCCTCGTCCGCATCGACATGTCCGAGTACATGGAGAAGCACGCCGTCAGCCGCCTGATCGGCGCGCCTCCCGGCTACGTCGGCTACGAGGAGGGCGGCGCGCTCACCGAGGCGATCCGGCGCCGGCCGTACGCGGTGATCCTCTTCGACGAGGTCGAGAAGGCCCACCCGGACGTGTACAACATCCTGCTCCAGATCCTCGACGACGGCCGCCTGACCGACGGCCAGGGCCGCACGGTCGACTTCCGCAACACGATTGTGGTGATGACCAGCAACCTCGCCAGCCGCGAGATCCAGGAGATGACCGAGAAGGGCGCCGAGGACTGGGAGATCGACGCCGCCGTGCGCGACATCCTCCGCCGCGGCCCCGGCGTGGACGTCCGCGGCACCGGCCTGCGCCCCGACCTGGAGACCGGCCAGATCAGTTCCGAACTCCGCTTCGGAATGCGCGAGCCGTTCTTCCGCCCCGAACTGCTCAACCGCATCGACGAGATCGTCGTCTTCCGCCCGCTCCAGCGCGAGGACCTCGCGGCGATCGTCGAGATCCAACTCGGCCGCCTGCGCGCCCGCCTCGCCCAGCGGCAGATGGAACTCGAACTCACGGCGGAGGCCAAGGCGCAACTCGCCGCCGAGGGGTGGGACCCCGCCTACGGCGCCCGCCCGCTCAAGCGGACCATCCAGCACCGCATCGAGAACCCGCTGGCCAGCCGCATCCTCGCCGGCGACTTCGGCGACGGCGACCGCATCATCGCCGACTACAAAGGCAAGAGTTTCGTCTTCGAGAAGGCGGGACAGGCGCAGGCGGTGTAACAGCGGAAGCGTTGCCTCACTCTCGTGCGGCTGTTCGGACCTCACGTCTCCCGCCCGAAGCGGGCGGCGGCGGGTCCGCCCTGCCCGTCCGCCACACCGCCAGCGGCAGGACCACCGCCGGCTCGCCGTTGTCGCGGAACCACGAGTCCACGGCGAACAGTTCGCCCGTGGCCCGCTCGCGGACGACGGCGGTGCGGTGCGCGCCGATGAGCCAGCGATACCGCCGCACCGGCCGCTCAACATCGTGGTGGGCCAGCAGCCCCTCCTGCGCCAGCAGCCGCAGGTAGACATCCGTGTTCGTGGACTCGTCGATGCAGTCCATCTGGCCGACGCTGCCGTACGGCGAGGCGTTGCGGGCCAGGTCCTCGCCGGCGGGCGTCTGCTCGCCGGCGATGCGCTCCAGCACCCCGACCGCCTCGGCGATGGCCTCACGCTCCTGCGCGGCCGTCGGCGCGGGCGGGTCGAACAGCGCCGCCACCGAGCGCCACTCCGCCTCGGAGATCACGAACGCGGCCGGCTCCACGGCGCCCTTGCCGTAGCGGATCGGCACCGCCGCGAGGCTGATCGGCGCCTCGGGCGCGGCCGGCCGGGCCGCGCACCCCGGCCCCACAACGGCGGCCGCCACGAGAACCGCGCAGACACACGTGCGAAGCCAACAATGGCCCGATCGACTGGGCATGGGCCTCTAGGTCGGCCAGCGGAAGGGCTTGGGTAAGTCCGATCCGGCCCCGACCTGCCGGCGTAGGAGTCCCACGCGCCCCCTCCTCCCGCCTCCCTGAGGTCGAGCACCCGTGCCCGAGCCCTCCGCGCCTTCGCCAGAGTCCGATCACGTGCCACCCCCCGCGCCCGGTCCCCGCGCGCCGCTGCCCGTGCTCGGCGCCCTGGCGTGGCTCACCACCGGCGGGGCCGCGGCGGCGATGCTCGGCGGGGCGCTCTGGCCCGCGGCGCTGGAGGAGACGGCGCGCCTGTACGTGCTCGCGAGTTTCGCGGCGTTCCTCGCGATCGTCTTCCGGTTCCAGATCGGGCTGGGACTGCTCGTCGCGGCGTTCTTCGGCGCGGCGACGCGCCGGCGGCGGCTGGCCGCGATCGCCGGGGCGCTGGCGCTGGTCGCCGTGGCCCCGGATCTGTGGCTCTACCGCCCGCGCTCCGCGCCGCAGGTCGCTCCCGGCGCCGACACGCTCACCGTGCTGAGCATCAACCTCCTCTACTCCCGCGCCGACGCCAGCGCCGTGGCGCGCGAGGTCGCCGCCACGGACCCGGACGTGATCGTCTTCCAGGAGTTCTCCGACCGCGACGCCGCGCGGCTCGCCGGTGTGCTCGACGCCGCGTACCCGCACCGCGTCAGCGTGCCGCGCGACGATCCGTTCGGCCAGGCGGTCTACTCGCGCCGGCCGTTCCTTGCGCCGCCGCGGCTGTACCCGCCGGGCGACGGGTGGACCGAGCCGCAGATCGCGGTGGACGTGGAAGTGGGGGGGCGGCCGGTGCGCCTCATGAACATTCACCTCCTCTCGCCGGTCGGCCCGAGGTACATCACCGAGCAGCGCCTTCAGGCCGCGCGGCTCAGCGAACTGGTCCGCTCCGAGATCGACGCGGGCGTGGACCTGGTGCTCGCGGGCGACTTCAACGCCACGCCGGGGAGCCATCACTACCGCGCGATGGAGCAGGCGGGGCTGCGCGAGTCGCACGCCGCGGCGGGCCGGGGCCGGGGGACGACCTGGTGCCGCGCCGGGCGCCTGGCGCACCTCCCCGGGATCCGCCTGGATCACGTCTTCTTCAGCCCCGGGCTGGTCTGCCTCGATGCCAGGACGGGCGGAGACACGGGGTCCGACCACCGGCCGGTGATGGCGCGGATCGCGCGCCCGGCCGCCGACCCTTCGTGAGGCTGGTTCGGGTCCATCGTCTTCGGGTAACCTGTGGCCGAGCGCCACGCCCGAGGAGCAACCCATGGGCCCATCGATCTCCCGTCGCACAATGCTGAAAGCCGCGGGGGTGCTGGGAGCGGCCGGCGCGCTCGGCCTCGCCGGTCCCGCATCCATCGCCGCACAGGCTACGCCCGCTCAGCCCCGGCGCCGGCGCGTGCTGCGCCTCGCGCACCTGACCGACCTGCACATCCAGGCGGAAAGACAGGCGTATGAGGGCGTGGTCTCCTGCCTGCACCACGTCCAGTCGCAGGAGGACAAGCCGGATCTGATCCTGACCGGCGGCGACCTCATCATGGATGCGCTGGCCACGGGGCGCAACCGCGTCAAGGCCCAGTGGGACCTGCTCACCAAGGCACTCAAGAGCGAGTGCTCGATCCCGATTGAGCATTGCCTCGGCAACCACGACATCTGGGGGTGGCACAAGGGCAAGAGCGGCACCACCGGCAACGAGGAGCAGTGGGGCAAACGCTGGGCTTTGGACCTGCTGGGTCTCCCCGGCCCGTATCGCTCCTTCGACCGCGCGGGGTGGCACTTCGTCGTCCTCGACAGCGTGCACCCCGACGGCGACGACGCGACCGGCAAGTACATCGGCAAACTCGACGAGGCCCAGCACGAGTGGCTCGCGGCGGACCTGGCCGCGGTCCCCGCGACCACGCCGGTGCTGATCCTCTCGCACATCCCGATCCTCACCGTGACGCCGCTGGTCGGCGGTCAGGACAAAGACCGCCGCGACTGGCGCGTCCCCGCGGCGCTGATGCTCACCGACTGGCGCCGGCTGCACAAACTCTTCCAGAAGCACCCGAACGTCAAACTCGCCCTGAGCGGCCACATGCACCTGCACGACCGCGTCGAGTACGGCGGCGTGACGTACATCTGCGACGGCGCGGTCTGCGGCAACTGGTGGAAGGGCCGGCACATCGACTGCGACGAGGGGTACGGCCTGGTGGACCTGTACGACGACGGCACCTTCGAGCACCGGTACGTGACGTACGGGTGGAAGGCCAGGTAGCCGCCGCGCACCGTCGCCCGGCCCCGGCGGCCCGCCGCCGGGCGCTCGCTACGCTTGCCGCATGACAGCGGTGTTCCTCAACGGCGCGTTCCTCGACCCCGGTGTGGCGAAGGTCTCGGCCTTCGACGCCGGCTTTCAGCACGGCGTCGGGCTCTTCGAGACCATGCTCGGCGGCGTCCAGGCGGGCGTGCCCGAGCCCGACGACGTCTGGGTCGTCGATCTGCACTTTCACCTGGAGCGCCTCGCCGCCTCGGCCTCCGAACTGGGGCTGATGCAGTCGCTGCGGACCACCGCCCTGGCCGACGCCGTGCTCGAGACGGTCCGCCGCTCGGGTCTTCCCCGGGCGCGCATCCGTCTGACGCTCACCGGCGGCGACCTCAACATGCTCACCGCCGCACGCTCCGGCGGCGGCGAAGCAGGGGGGCAACGCGGCGGGCCGGACCCGACGGTGATGATCGTCGCCCAGCCCGCGACCGAATACCCCGACGCCATGTTCGAGCACGGCGTGGCGGTCACAATCGCCGACGGGCGGGCCAACCCGCTCAATCCCTTCGAGGGGCACAAGACGCTCAACTACTGGTGGCGCCTGCGCGAACTCCAGCACGCCGGCGCCAAGGGCGGCGCCGAGGCCGTCGTGCTCAGCGTCACCAACCACCTCGTCGGCGGGTGCGTCAGCAACATCTTCCTGGTCAAGGACGGCGAACTGCTCACGCCGATCGCCCGCGGCGAGGAACTCGAGGTCGCCTCCCCCGGATCATCCTCCGCCGCGGCCGAGGGCGTCGAGCCCACCGCCGCGGCCCGCGCCGGCGCCGGGAAGCGCACGCCCGCCGTGCTCCCCAGCCCGGTCCTGCCGGGAATCGTGCGCTCGTGGGTCCTGAGCCGGGCCGAGATCATGGACGTCCCGGTCCGCCGGCGCATGCTCAGCATCACTGACCTGCTCGCGGCCGACGAGGTCTTCCTCACCAACTCGAGTTGGGGCGTGCTGCCGGTGGTGCGCGTGGAGCGCGAGACCGTCGCCGGAGGCGAGGTCGGACCGATCACGCGGCGCCTGCGGCGAGCGTGGGTCGACGCGACCGTTTCCTGATGTGACTCCTCCAACGGGGCGCGGTCAGCGACGGCGGCGGCGGGCCGCAACCAGGCCCAGCCCGGCCAGGCCCATGGCGCCCGCGGTCGGCAACGGGATCAGCAGCAGTTGGTCCTGCGACCCGCTGTTGACGATCGCCGCGAGGTTCGTCACCCCCACGCCGTTGTAGGCCAGCAACTGGGTCCGCAGCGACTCGAAGATCGTGGTCACCGTGCCGAAGTGGGAGTCGCCGCTGAGGAAGCGGATGTTCCCGTCCGTGCGGCTGAGGTTGCCCGTGGCCGCATTGGCCGCGTCGAAGTCGTACACGATCTCCCAGATCATCATCTGGAAGGCCGCCGCGTAGTCGGCGGAGGTGTTCTGCTGCCCGGCGGCCAGGTCGTACAGGCGGGCCAGCATGAGGGCCTTCTGATCGCCCATCGGGGGGCCCGGATTCGGGGCGTTGGACGGCGCGACCAGGTCGAACACCCGCCAGTTGCTGTTGACCAACTGGGTCACCTCGGTGCAGAAGGTCCGGATCTGCCCCGTCAGGCCCGCGGCCGCCCCGGTCCCGTTGCGGAACTCGTGGATCAGTTCGCCGGCGTGAACGGTGACGTTGGCCACGCCGGAGACCTGCACCGTCCGGTGCAGGCCGCTGCCGACGAACCGGGCTTCGACCGTGTCCGCGCTGGCGGCGCCGGCGGCGGCAAGCAGCGAAACAACAGCGACAACAGCAGGGCGCGTACGGAACATGCGGGCTTCCCCTCTTGCCAGATACAACTGGATGTGTCGCGTCAAGGTCGGGCCGAAACCCGGAGGCGCCGGTTGCGGCGCCTGACACCGTCTATCCTGGGCGGCTCGACGCGGTGCTGAACAATAGCCGCGCCACGGATTTGTGCAAGCCCCCTCGCTTTTTCGCAACCAAATCTTCACGAGCCTCGTCCGAGAATTCGGCCCGCTGGGGCGATAATCGGGGCCCGCGCTGGTTCTCGGTCTAGCATCCCCACCCGGAAGGGCGGCGTCGCAGCCGCCGCCTCGCGAGACACCGACCTCCGTTGCCCATCGGACCACGAGGACCCGCCGCCATGAACCAACCCCCCGGCCCTTCCGAAGCCGCCCCAGCCGGGTCGCTCCTCGACACCGTCATCCTCGGCGCCACGCTCCAGCAGTGGGCCCTCGCCACGCTCGCCGGCCTGGCCGTGTGCGCGATCGTGCTGGTCGCCCGCCGCATCCTTCAGGCACGGGCCCGCGCGTTCGCCGATCGGCGCTCCACCGGGCTGATCGGGCTGGTCCCGCAACTGATTCTCAAGACGAGCCGGCTGGTCGCGCCGGCGGCGGGGGTCCTCGCCGGGTCGATGTGGCTCGACATCGGTCCGCACGACGACGCGGTGGTCCGCGGCGTCATCGTCGTGGTGCTCGCGGTGCAGGCGATCCTCTGGGGCCGGGTGCTCATCGACTTCGGCCTGGCTGAGTTCCTCCGCCGCCGCACCGCCGCCGCCGGCCTCTCCGAGCCCGACGGCGCGATGATCGCCAGCGTCGGCGTCCTGCGCGTGATGGCCCTGATCGCGCTCTACGCCGGCGCGATCATCGTCGCCCTGGACAACTTCCACGTCGAGGTCACGGCCATGATCGCCGGGCTGGGCATCGGCGGCATCGCCATCGCGCTGGCCGCCCAGAACATCCTGGGCGACCTCTTCGGCTCGCTCTCCATCGTCCTCGACAAGCCGTTCGTCGTCGGCGACTTCATCATCGTCGGCGACAAACTCGGGACCGTGGAGAAGATCGGCCTCAAGACGACCCGCGTCCGCGCCCTCTCCGGCGAACAACTGGTCTTCGCCAACACCGACCTGCTCAGCAGCCGCATCCAGAACTTCAAGCGGATGAACGAGCGGCGCGTGGTGTTCAGCATCCACGTCCCGCACCAGACCCCCGCCGAGAAACTCGAGCAGATCCCCGCCGTGCTCAAGGAAGCCGTGCTCCGGCTCCCGGAGGTGCGCTTCGACCGGGCCCACTTCAAGGCCGTCGGCCCGCACTCGATGGAGTTCGAGGTCGTCTACTACGTGCTGTCGCGGGACTACGCCATGTACATGGACAAGCAGCAGGCGATCAATCTGTTCATCGTCCGCCGCTTCGCGGAGATGGGCGTGCGCTTCGCCTACCCGACGCAGACGCTCTACGTCGCCGACGGCTCGATCCGCCTCGCGGGCCAACTCCCCGACGCCCCCGGCGGCAACGGCGCCCCGCACCGCGGGCCTACCGCCGCTACGCCAGCCGGCTGATCCTGTTTACTCCGGCGGCCGGACGATCACGCGCACGTTCCGCCGGCCGTCGAGCATGCCGTTGGGCTGGCGCTGCCGCGCCAGCCACCGCCGCACGCCCGCGACACCCGCGGCGAGGAAGAACACCGCCACCCCGATCACGACCGCCGGGATCAGCAGCAGCAGCGCGATCGCGGCCATGACCGCTCCCGCCGACGCGATCGCCGCGCGGGTCACCCACGACGGCTGCGACGCCGCGATCTCGAAGATCCGGACGCCCGCGCCCGTGGCGGTCCTGAACGTGCCCGTGCTGATCCTGGTCATCACCGGATCCTACGGAACCCGGCCGGCCGCGTTCCGGTTCGGTCGGAAGTTTTTCGGGGGAGAAGGTGTCAAATGCGCCCGCTCGCTCGGGCTGGCCGCTAGGCTCGCCGGGCCACCGAGCGCCGTTACACTGTGACGGTTGGCCGCTCGGCCGCCACGAGGCACTATTAGAGGTAGGGGATCGGCCGGAGATGGGCGAAACGGCACAAGGTATAGCGTCGTCCGAGAACGGGGTGCCTGTCATCCCCCCCGAGCAGCAGTTCGTCCACCTTCACCTGCACACCGAGTACTCCCTCCTCGACGGCGGCAACCGCATCGACAAACTGGTCAAGCGGGTGAAGGAACTGGGCATGACCGCGGTCGGCATTACCGACCACGGGAACATGCACGGGGCGGTCGCCTTCGCCCTCGCCTGCCGCGACGCAGGGATCAAGGCCATCCTCGGGGTCGAGGCGTACGTCGCCCCCGGCAAGCGCACCGACCGGACGTACACCGGCGTCGCCGACGGCGGGTACCACCTCGTCCTGCTGGCCGAGAACATGACCGGCTGGCGGAACCTGCTGTACCTCTGCAGCGAGGCGTACCTCACCGGTTTCTACTTCAAGCCCCGCATCGACCGGGAACTCCTGGAGAAGCACGCCGACGGGCTCATCGCCATCAACGGCCACCTCGGCAGCGAACTGGGCGAGATCCTGCTGGCCTACGAGAGCAGCATCCAGCGCGGCGCCGAAGACAAGCGGCTCTGGGACAAGGCCATCGAGTGCGCCAAGTGGCACGCGGCGACGTTCAAGCCCGGCCCCACCGGCCCGCGGTTCTACGTCGAACTCCAGCGCCACATCCCCGAGCAGAACAGCATCAACCCGCACCTGATCCGCCTGGCGCGCGAACTCGACCTGCCGCTGGTCGCCGACAACGACGCCCACTTCCTCCGCGCCGAGGACCACGATGCACACGACACGCTCATCTGCATCTCGATGGGCAAGTCGAAGCACGACCCCGACCGGCTCCGCTACCCCACGGAGTTGTACGTCAAGAGCCCGCAGGAGATGCGGGCCGTCTTCGAGGCCGAGGGCGAGGCCGGGCGCGAGGCGTGCGACAACACCGTGCGGATCGCCGAGCGCTGCGACGTCAAACTCCCGCTGGGCGCCAACCACGCGCCGATGGTGCGCGTGCGCTTCCCCAAGCCCGAAGACCTGCCGCGCCACGACGACCCGCGCTTCGGCGGCGACCTCACCGCGTGGTACACCGCGTACTGCGCCGCCTTCGAGGTCAACCCGATGTCGCAGGACGCCGACGAGGCCGAGCGTGCTCAGGCCAAGGCCGAGTGCGACACCGCCCTGCGGCTGCTGGCCGAGGGCGGCGCCGTCTGGCGCTACGGGCCGGACATCCTCCGCGCGACGCCCGACGCCTCCTCGGAGGACCGCGCCGCCGCGATCCGTGCGCGGCTGAACCGCGAACTCACGATCCTGTGCGACAAGAACATCTCGGCGTACTTCCTGATCGTCTGGGACTTCGTCAACTGGGGTCGCACCAACGGCGTGCCGGCGCTGGCCCGTGGCAGCGGCGTGGGCACGATGGTCGGCTACGTGCTCGGCCTCTCCAACGCCTGCCCGGTGCGCTACGGCCTGCTCTTTGAGCGCTTCACCGACCCCGACCGCAGCGAATACCCCGATATCGATATCGACCTCTGCCAGGACGGCCGGCAGCGGGTCATCGACTACGTGCGCCGCAAGTACGGCCACGTCGCCCAGATCATCACCTTCGGAACGCTCAAGGCCCGCGCGGCGATCCGCGACGTCGGCCGCGTCATGGAAATGCCGCTCCCGGAGGTGGACAAGATCGCCAAACTCATCCCCGAGCAGTTGGGGATGACGCTCGAGGACGCGCTCGAGCAGGAGCCCGACCTCCGCAAACTTTACGAATCCGACGACCGCGTCCGCCGCCTGATCGACACGGCGATGACGCTCGAGGGCCAGGCGCGCCACGCCAGCGTGCACGCCGCGGGCGTGATCGTCGCCACGCGCCCGCTGTACGAGGTCGTCCCGCTCTACAAGCAGTCCGGCGCGGCGGAGCACGAAATCGTCACGCAGTGGGACGGCCCGACGTGCGAGAAGATGGGCCTGCTCAAGATGGACTTCCTCGGATTGAGGACGATCTCCATCATCGAGCGGTGCAAGAAACTCATCCGCGAGGGGCTGCCGGAGGAGGAGATCTACGCCGCGGTCGGCCGCCGCCCGGGCGACGGCGGCCCGCACCCGCTGGAACTGGAGCGCCTGACCTTCGACGACCAGCGGGTCTTCGAGATGTTCCGCCGCGGCGACACCACCGGCGTCTTCCAGTTCGAATCCGGCGGCATGCGCCGGCTGCTGGTAGAGATGAAGCCCGACCGCCTGGAGGACCTGATCGCCGCCAACGCGCTGTTCCGCCCGGGGCCGATGGACCTGATCCCGGACTACAACCGGCGCAAGCACGGCCTGGACGCGGTGCCGAAGGTGCACCCGATCGTGGACCGGTTCACCGCCGAGACCTACGGCGTGATGGTGTACCAGGAGCAGGTGATGCAGATCGTCCACGAACTGGGCGGCATCCCGCTCCGCGCGGCCTACTCGCTCATCAAGGCGATCAGCAAGAAGAAGGAAAAGGAGATCAGCAAGCAGCGCCCCGTCTTCGTCGAGGGCGCGCAGCAAAAGGGCCTCGCCAAGGCCGCGGCCGAGGAACTCTTCGAGATGATCCTCAAGTTCGCCGGCTACGGCTTCAACAAGAGCCACTCCACCGGCTACGCCATCGTGGCGTACCACACGGCGTACCTCAAGACCTACTTCCCCAACCAGTACATGGCCGCCTTCCTCACCTACGAATCGCAGGCCAACAAGGTGAGCGAGTGGACGCCGTACCTGGAGGACTGCAAGCGGACGCGGTTCGTCAGTTGGGACGGCTCCCCGCCGAAGGTCGGCGTTGAGGTCCGCGCGCCCGACATCAACATGTCGCAGGACGACTTCGCCGTCGTCTTCGAGGAGGGCGAGCCGCGCACCGCCCGCAACGGCCACGTCCGCTTCGGCCTCAAGGGGATCAAGGGCGTCGGCGACAAGGCGATCGAGGCGATCCTGCGCGAGCGTGACGAGCGCGACGCCGAGGGCCGCCCGACGGGCCGGCGCAAGCCCTTCACCTCGATCTTCGAGTTCTGTGAGCGCGTCCTGGCCCAGGGCGCGACCGGCTCCGGCGGCGCGGTGATCAACAAGACGGCGCTGGACGCGCTGATCCGCTGCGGCGCGTTCGACTCGGTCCACGGCCGCGAGAACCGCGCCGCGATGGTCGCCACGATCGAAGCCGCCCTCACCGCCGGCAGCAAGGCCGCGGCGGACAAGGCCGCGGGCCAGGGGAGCCTCTTCGGCGGGGGCGGGATCGCGGCGCCCAAGGTCGAGGTCGCCACGCTCGCGCGCGCCACGCCCTGGTCCGAGGCCGAAACGCTCGCCAACGAGAAGGAAGCCCTGGGCTTCTACGTCTCCAGCCACCCGCTCCAGAAGTGGGCCCCGTGGGCCGGCGTCTTCGCCACCGCCAACACCGAAACCGTGCGCACCATGCGGCAGGACGCCCGCGTCGTTCTCGCCGCGCTGGTGCAGGGCGTCCGGACGATCATCATCAAGAACGGCCGCTCCGCCGGGCAGAAGATGGCGATCGTCACGTTCGAGGACCTGCTGGGCACCGTCGAAACCGTGCTCTTCGCCGACTGCTACGCGCAGTTCGACCACCTCGTGGTCCCCGACAAGGTCCTCTTCGTCCTCGGCCGCGTGGACCACTCGCGCGGCGGCGGTGGCGGAGCCGGCGGCGGGGCCGAAGAGGGCAAGTGCCAGATCATCGTCGAGCGCCTCGTGCCCATCGAAGGCGCGCCGCTCTTGCCCGGCCGCGTCCTGCTCACGGTCGAGTCCGAGCGCCTCAACGGCACCGGCGCTTCGACGCTCGAGCGCATCGCGGCGATGGCCCGCGGCGAGCCCGGGCCCGCCGCCAGCGGCAACGGCAAACCCCGCCCCGCCGTCGAGGGCCTCGACCCCGACGAAGCCCCCGCCTTCCCCGTCGAGATCGCCGTGGACACCGGCCGCGAGTACGTCCTCCTCGCCGCCGAGAAGTCCATGCGCCTCCGCCTCACCCCCGACACGGTCGGCGAACTGACGACCCTCCTCGGCGAGCACAACATCCGCGTCGTCGGCGGCGTCGCCGTCGAGGCCGCGGGGACGGGCAAGCGCGAGAACAGGTGGGCGAAGGCGAAGGTGGGGTAAGCCTCTACAGGTTGGGTATCCCACAACCTACCACCCTATATCTTGGATCAAAGCTCGTTCAGATTGAAAGTCTGCGCCTTTCAGTTCAATCGAATTGAAAGCAAACAGCCACTATGCTTTAAATCTTCGATCGCCTTTGGTACTTTGCTTTCCATCCATGAATCCATCCGACTTTCAACCGAACTCACCTGGCAAGCTGGTCCGTACAACCGGCTGGGTCCGCCGACTCCGGAATGGAACGCCGGAAACCGTTCCCGTCCCCGGTTGGGCCTTCGTGCCGGATCCGCTACCGCCCCAGATTGATCGAGACCAGTTCATTGGCCGCGTGAGCGAGGAGCTCCTCGCCGCCCAAAGTGAACTCTCCAAACTGGAAGGTACCGTTGGCTCGCTCCCCAGCCCTGAACTGCTCCTTCGGCCTTTCCGTTTAAGAGAAGCGAAACTCTCGTCTCGCATAGAGAACACGGTTGCATCAGTTGAAGAAGTTGCGCTGGCAGCAGCCGGGCGTGCGCCGCAGCGTGACGAAGTTTCGGAAGTACGAAACTACGTTGACGCGCTCGAACATGGGCTCTCGTCCGATTGGCCGCTCGGCAACCGACTCTTCTGCGAAATGCACAAAATTCTGTTGCGTAATGTTCGCGGAGACGACAAACGACCCGGTCAGTTTCGAGACGGGCAGGTCTACATCGGCGATGACACGCGAGGATTCACGGCGGCGAGGTTCGTACCGCCGCCTCCCGGCGAGCCATTGCTGCGTTGTATGAGAGACTATGAGCAGTTCCTCAACCCGGATGCCTACGCGAACTCGGATCGGCCGACGCGCACGAGGTACCCGCGGCTGATTGAGATCGCCATGGCCCACTATCAGTTCGAGGCCATTCACCCCTTCAATGACGGCAACGGCAGGCTCGGCCGGCTCATCGTTGCGATCTCGCTCTGCCGCGACGGCCTTCTTGCACGCCCGATCGTTTACGTGAGTGCATACTTTGAGCGGAACCGCCAGCGCTACTACGATCTTCTGCTCCGCGTCAGCACGCATGGCGATTGGGAATCGTGGACGCGCTTCTTCTGCGAGGCTGTCGCCGCTGAAACAAGGGACGCTATCGTTCGGGCCGGCAGGCTTCGGAACCTGCGCCAGCGGTACCTGGACGCCGTCACCTCGAAGCGAGCAAGTGCTCTAACCCCGAGGCTGATCGACTATCTCTTCGTCCAACCCGCTGTTCGCACCTCCCATGTCGCCGAGCACCTCGGCATATCCACGCCCGCCGCTCAGGGGCACATCAACAAGCTGGTCGAGAAGAACATTCTCCAGGAGGCTACCGGCTCCAACTACGGGCGCATCTACGTGGCGCGAGGCATCCTTGGTGCCGTTGAAGACGATGCTCCGGCAGACCGAACCGACGACTGACTTTACCGCCCCTTCTCCTCCCAGCGCGTCCGCAGCGTGTGCTCGACCCTGAGCAGGTCCAGCACCTTGCCGACCATGAAATCCACAAGGTCTTCGACGCGCTGCGGCTTGAGGTACAACCCCGGGTTCGTGGGGCAGACGATGCCGCCGGCGAGCGTCACCGTGCGCATGTTCTCGATGTCGATGAGGCTCAGCGGCGTCTCGCGGTGGCAGAGGATCAGCGGGCGGCGCTCCTTGAGCGTGACCATCGCCGCTCGGGTGAGCAGGTTGCTCCCCGAGCCGCTGGCGATGGCGCCGAGGCTCGCGCTGGAGCAGGGGATCACGACCATGCCGTCGTGAAGGAAACTGCCGCTGGCGATGACCGCGCCGACGTCCTTGTTGGGGTGGACGATCAGTCGCTGGGCCGCGCGGGCGTCGGCGACCGTGGGGCACAGCGTCGCGAAGTCCACGTGCGTGATCCCGGCCTCGTCGAAGAGCAGGCGGCGGCCGTAGTCCGTGACGACCAGGTGCACCTCCGCCCCGGCCTGGCCCAGCAGGATCTCCAGCAGCCGCAGGGCGTACGCCGCGCCCGAGGCGCCGCTGATGCCGACGACGAACCGGCGCGGGCGTGTGGGGGGGGCGCCGGCGCCGGTCGGCGCCGGTGATCCGCTCTGGGGGGTCATGGCGGGGGATGCTACCCTGTCGGTGCACGCCGAATCGGAGCCGCCGCGGAGGTGGAACGCTCGCGCACCCCGCGCCCACGGAACACGCCTTCCTCGCGGCGGGGCACAGGGTCGTCGATCTGTCCGACGCGGTCGTAGCCGTCTGGGACGGCGGGCCGGCGCGCCACCCCTGGGTCCGCCGGAGCCGGGATTTGCAGTGTGGCGCCGGCTCGGGCCGAAAGGGTGAACTTCGGGCTTTCCCTGCGCGCCGGCCGGCGGTACAACTTGTGGCCCGGACGGGGCGGGAAAACCAAGCCCCATCAAGGACGACGCCGATGTCCCGCACCGCACGCACGCATGCCATGTTGTTCGGCCTGACCGCCCTGACCCTCGCCGCCGCGGCGGGGGGCGGGTGCGTGGGAGCGACGGCCAACCCGCCGCTGAGCACACGCGAAACCGCCTTCAACAACCCCAACGCGCCCTCGACGTGGGACACCGCCGCGACGGCGATGCGCTGGGTCGTGCGGCGCTACCCGCCGCAGGGGCCGGACGGCCGGCTGGTCGGCTGGGAGGACCTCGACATCCCGGCGGGGGGCAAGACCTACGTGCGGGATGGGGTGCAACTGACCGCGCCGGCGCGGTTCATCATCAACATGCCCCCGGGGACGCGCCGGTCGGTGTACGACCGGGTGATCGACGCCGTGGGGCTCGGGGCCGTCGGGCCCACGCCGGAGAACGCGCCCGACGGCGGGGCCGGCGCGACGCTGCCGATCTACCACGTCGTGCGGGTGCACGTGATGGGGGACGAGGCCCGGGTGGAGATCCTGCGGCCGATCTCGACGCCCGCCGAGGCGGGGGGGACCGCGCTGTACCAGTCGGTGAACGTGCAACTCCGCGGCGGGCTCAAGCCGTGGACGGTGCTCGCCGGCGGGGCGTGGTCCATGGGAATGGTCGAGGCTCCGGCAGTGTGGTACCTGCCGGAGCCTGAGCCGGATGTGCCGCTGCTGCCGTGACACCGGCGCAGGCGCGGGTCAGCACCCGTCCTGCACGGCCGTGATCCACATCGTCAGGAACGCGGAGATGTCGGTCGAGTTGACCGTCTGGTCCTCATTGACGTCCGCGGCCAGCGTGCCGTCGTTGATCGAGTCGAGCCAGGCGGTCAGGTAGGCGCTGATGTCGGCGGAGTTGACGCCGCCGTCGCCGTCCCAGTCGGCCGGGCAGTCAACGCCGCCGCAGCCGAACTGCGGCAGGATGTTCATGATCGTCGCCAGCATGCGCTCGTACTGCAGCGGCGTGAACTCGGTGCGGCAGTGCGGAAGGGCATAGGACATGTAGTTGTGCACCGGCGGGTTGTACGGAACGCCCTCTTCGCCCGGGCAGACTGAAGTGGCGGAGCCTACGTAGACGCAGTTGTTGTTCATGGCCCACGACACCTCCGGGTCGGCGGGGGTGTCGCAGATCAGATCGCCGGCCGTCGCGCAGTTCGAGCCGCTGACGCACTCGCGGCCGAACCTCGACTCGTGCGTGTGGTAGAGTTGGAAGACGTGGCCGAGTTCGTGCGTGAAGGTTGAGTGGTTGTTGTTGCGCGGCGTGCAGATGTTGTTGATGACCGCCGTCCCCGGCCCGACCGCGGGGGTGGTGAACGTTGCCTCGCCGCAGAAACTGGCGTTTCCAACGAAGTAGACGTTGACCGCGCCGGGGACACGGTTCGTGTTGCGGAGTTGGGTGGACTCCGAGCTGTTGTCGATCGTGTACAGGGCGTCGGAATCGATGTAGTCGACGTCGCCGAACTGGTAGAACGAGACGCCGATCGGGGCGAAGGCGGCGTTGGCGTCGGCGATGCACGCATCGACCCACTCGAGGGCCAGGCCGCCGGCGCCGTTGGAGCGGCGGACGATGTGGACCGCGATGGGGATCTCGCATGCGCCGCGGCGAGTCGCGGCGCCGGCGGGAAGCCTGAACGCGCCCGCGGCCTGGAGCTGGAGCACGGTCTCGACGTCCTCTGGCGTCAGGACCGTCCCGCACTCCTGCGGGGGCTCGGCGAAGGCGACGGGGGCGCTGAGCAGCAGGGCGGCAATGGTGGCGGAAGCACCGATCGAGTGAGAGAAATGAGGCAGCATGGGCGACTCCGATAACGACCCGCGAGAGAAACGCGGGCAATGAACGGCCTCACATTCGCAATGCCCCTACCACCCCCCAATGGCCCCACCACCCCCCGGTGTTCCCGCTCCTCTCGCCTGCCCCTTTGGTCCAATGCCTTCGTGAACGGGCGCTGTCGTGCGGGGACGCGTTAATATGCGCGCGATTACCCGTGTCAACTCCCACCGAGGGCACGAAATCGGCGGGATGGCGCCTTGTTCTGACGAACGGCGGGCGAACGGTCCACCGTGGACCCGAAACCGAACGCCCGGCTGTCGCCGCGATACGCCGATGCTGACACAGATCAGCACCCGTCCTGCACCGCGGCGATCCACATCGCCAGGAACGCCGAGACGTCGATGGAGTTGACGACGTTGTCGCCGTTGACGTCCGCGACGAGCGTGCCGTCGTTGATCGAGCCGAGCCAGGCGGTCAGGTAGGCGCTGATGTCGCTGGAGTTGACGCCGCCGTCGCCGTCCCAGTCGGCGGGGCACGCCGTGGGGCAGGTGAACTCGGCGCGCAGGTTGAGGAGGGTCGCCAGCGCGCGGTCGTACTGCTGCTGGGTCATTTCGACGCGGCACTCCTTGCGGGAGTAGGACATGTAGTTGCGCGTCGGCGGGTGGTAGGAGATGTCCTCGCCGCAGGCGAACTGCGTGCTGCCGGTGTAGACGCAGGCGGCGTTGACGACGCCGGAGAGGCCGGGATCGGCGGGGGTGTCGCAGATCAGGTCGCCGGTGGTGGCGCAGTTCCAGCCGCTGGGGCACTCGCGGCCGTAGGCGGTTTCGTGCGTGTGGAAGAGGTCGAAGTAGTGGCCGAGTTCGTGCGGGAAGGTCGAGTGGTTGTTCTCGCGGGGCGTGCAGTTGTTGTTCATCACGATGCCCTGCACGCTGCTGAAGGTGAACGAGGAGATGCCGCAGTAGTAGGCGTCCTCGACGAAGTAGACGTTGATCGCGCCGGGGACGACGTTCATGCCGCGGAGTTGGTTGGTCTCGTTGAGGTCGGCGATGTTGTACAAGGCGTCGGAGTTGATGTAGTCGGTGGGGCCGACCTGGAAGAACGAGACGCCGATGGGGGCGTAGACGGCGTTGGCGTCGGCGATGCACTGGGCGATCCACTGCGGCTGGAGGCCGCCGGTGCCGTTTGAGCGGCGAACGACATGGATCGCCAGGGGGATCTCGCACATGCTGCGGAGGCCGGCGCCGCCGGCGGGGAGGGTGTAGGCGCCCGAGGCCTGGAGGCGCAGGGCGATCTGGGCCTCCTCGGGCGTGAGGACGAGCCCGCATTCCTCGGCGGGCTGCGCGAGGGCGGCGGGAGCGGCGAGGAGCAGGGCGGCGGCGGCGGCGGAGGCGCCGATCCGGCGCGGCAGATGGGGCAACATGGGCAACTCCGGCAACGGCCCGCGACAGAAGCGCGGGCGATGAACGTCCTCCATTCGCGGCGGGCCCGCCCCGGTTCCGGTGTCCCCGCCGCGCCTGGCGCCTTCACACCATACACGATGAAGCGGCCCAACGCCCGCGGCTCAGCCCTCTCCCGGGTGCATCGTGCTCACGAGTCGCATGAACTCTCGGAACCGGCCCTTGTCCTCGCGGATCTCGCGGGCGGGGCGCATCTGGCGCGGGTTGATGTGGCCGATGGGGGTGATGATCACCCAGTCGCTGAGCAGTTCGGCGCTGTGCTCGCCGCGGTCGCCCTGGTTCATGGTGGGGACGGCGTGCGGTTGGTTGACGAGGGTCGCGTCGATGGTGTCGCCGCGGACGGTGTGGACCTCGAACCACAGGTGTTCGCGGCCGCCGGCCTCGGCGGGGGCCGTCGGATACCCCAGTTTCACAATGGCGGGGAGTTGGAACTCGGCCAGTTCCTCGAGCAGGGCGCGGAAGACGCCGAAGGTGTTGCGGGCCCGCTGGGCCATGAGTTCGGTGGCGGCGTGGGAGAAGTGGTAGACGATCTCATCGGGGATGTCGCCGGAGAGGAAGCGGCTGGGGCGGACCTTCTTGCGGAATCGGCCCAGCAGGCCGCGGACCGGCTCGCAGAGGACGGCGCGGCGGTCGCTGTGGTTCTCGTCGTGGTCGCGCAGGGCCGCGAACTCCGGCGGCGCGGAGCGCTGGAACTCGTACGCGGGGACGAAGCGGACGTTGCCGCCGGGGTAGGCGAGGGGGTAGTCGGCGGTGTTGGGCTGGACGGCGCCCTCGAGGATGGCGAAGGCGATGGCGCGGAGGGGGTCCGACAGGGCGAGGCTCGGGCCGGGGTTGAGGATGTCGAAGTCGAAGGCGCCGACGTTCGCCAGGCCGTGGGTGTGGACCCAGGTAAGCCGCGGGCCTTCGCCGTCGTCGTCCTTGTCGGCGCCGTTGGTGTCGGGGCCGACGGCGTGGATGCAGTAGAGGGCCTCGACGTCGAGGTCGGCGTCGTGGGAGAGTTCGTCGTCGAGCATGCCGCGGGACCAGAAGAGTTCCGAGCCGTGGTCGGTGGCGATGACGCCGTCGTCGCCCATGAGCCAGGAGAGGTAGCGGAGAAGGCGTTTGCGGTCGGCCAGGACGTTGCGGCGCGTCGAAGCCATGCGGACGGAGACGCCGGGGCCGGCGGCCTTGGCCTGCCGCTTCTCCTCATCGCTGAGGGTGGGGGACCAGTCGATGAGGACGTGCGGGCAGGGGGGCATGTCGCGCAGCGCGACGACTTCGGCCTCGCCCCACTTGTCGTGGCGGAGTTGGAGCGACCAGTGCGCGGAGGGGCCGGGGTCGGTGCGGGTGATCTGAACGCCGTAGGCCTTGAGGTAGGTGAACTCCTCCGCACGGGGAGGCACCCCCGGGGAGCCACGGAAGTGGACCGAACCGATGCAGGGGATCTCGCGCTTGAGCAGGGCGAACATGGACCGGGCTCCTCCGGAGGGGCACTGTACCGGAGGGGCAAGCGGGCCCGCAAGAGACCCGGGTTTGGGTGTGGTGGGAGGCATGAGGCACTAGGCATCAGGCACCAGGCACTAGCCGGAGTCGGGGAGGGGTGCGGAGGTGGGGGAGGTGGAGTTGATCAGGGGGGCGAGGGCGATGAGGGTGGGGAGAAAGGGGTCGCGCAGGACGGTGGTGACCAGGGCGTTCACCTCTTGCGGGTCGGCGTCGTCGGGGATCGTCGAGAGACGCTCGAGGGCGGTGAGGGTTTCGGGGCTGAGGTTGGTCGGTGGGTTGGCGCTGGCGGCGGCGGTGTCGGGTGCGGCGCCGTCGGTGGCTGTGCCGTCTGCTTTCGGCTCGGTGTGCGCCGGGTCGGAGTCCTCGGCGTGTGGTTCGGCCGGTGTGGGATCCGACGTGGGATCGGGCTCTGCTGGAGGAGCCTCGGTGTGGTCCGCGTAGGCCGCCATGCGGTTGGTGGGGGACGCGGCGGTGAGGCCCAGCAGGCGGGCCAGGAAGGCGGGGTCGGGGGCGTGGTGGTGCTGGCGCGGTAACGTGGGCTTGGGAGTTGTGGCGGTGGCCGCGTTGGCGCTGCTGGTGGTGGTGCTGGCGCTGGTTGAGCGCGTGGCGGTGGGGCCCGGGGTCCAGCGGGAGAGATTGGCCAGAAGGGTGGCGGCTTTGCGGGCGGTTTCGTGCTGGCGCTGGCGGATCTGGGGATCGTCGGCGAGCGTGCCGGTGCGATGGGCGTGGAGGTGCTCGCGGAGGATCGATGTCAGCACGCCGATGACGGCGGGGAGGTGCTGGGCGGCCAGGGCGCGGATGCGCTGGGCGTTGGCCTGCTCCAGTGTGTCCAGTTGGCTGGCGATCTGGGGGCTGGCCAGCCAGCGCTGGAGGTGGGGGAGGGTGGTTC
>Ga0180217_1000851_pt1 | contig 39831 bp, 32 predicted proteins | sample eDN3rd37CBELigOP_FD_128521 | JGI IMG/M metagenome (GOLD analysis project Ga0180217, IMG submission 128521) | Enriched Organic Plus compost microbial communities from Emeryville, California, USA - eDNA 3rd pass 37_C BE-Lig OP (version 2) (version 2) ...
GAGGACGGCGCAGTACGCCTAAAAGAACCGTGCGCGGGGAGCCACCCGGCTCTCACAAGTCAAGTACTGAGCGAGCCGGACGCTTCCCGCGCCCTCCCTCGATCCCTCACCCCTCGGGCGAACGTCGCCGCGAGGCTATCCGTGCTGGACCCGCACGCTCATTGACATCACGAGAGATCCATCAGGGCGAAGAGGCATCGCGTGAGCGGGGGATTCGTCAGTCTGCGTGAGACAGCGGCCCAGCCTCACACCTCACCACCAGCCTCACACTTCTCCCCGTCATGGCCGGGCTTGTCCCGGCCATCCCGATGCAGAAGAGCGCCGCGCCCCCAACGATCGGGATCACCGGCACAAGGCCGGTGATGACGTGGGAAAAGCGTCGGCGTTTGACCGGGTGGGCGCTTCGACGGGTGAGGCGCTGGCTCGCCTCTCCCGGGCGCGAGCGCCGGCCCACACGCTCTTGGACAACGCGAGAGATCCCCCGCAAAGGGAATGAGTGCATGAAGGCCGCTCTCGACCGTGGGGCAAAGCCGGCAGGGAGAAGACACGGCCGGGGCTATCGTGAACCAGCCTTTCAGAATCTGGTCCTTGCGCGAACGAAAATGCCCGGCATCGAAGCCGGGCATTCCGCAAACCGATGGCGCAGGAATCAGAGGTTCTTCAGAATCTCGTCCACCACCTTCTTGGCGTCGCCGAAGAGCATCATGGTGTTGTCGCGGAAGAACAGCTCGTTCTCCACGCCTGCATAGCCCGAGCCCATGCCGCGCTTGATGAAGAGCACGGTCTTGGCCTTTTCCACGTCGAGGATCGGCATGCCGAAGATGGGCGATGCCGGATCGCTCTTCGCGGCCGGATTCGTCACGTCGTTGGCGCCGATCACGAAGGCGACGTCGGCCTGCGCGAACTCGCCGTTGATGTCCTCGAGCTCGAACACCTCGTCATAGGGAACATTGGCCTCGGCGAGCAGGACGTTCATGTGACCGGGCATGCGGCCCGCCACCGGGTGAATGGCGTATTTCACCTCGACGCCTTCCGCCTTCAGCTCGTCCGCCATCTCGCGCAGGGCATGCTGCGCCTGTGCCACCGCCATGCCGTAGCCCGGCACGATGATGACCTTGGAGGCGTTCTTCATGATGAAGGCCGCATCGTCCGCCGAACCCTGCTTGACGGGGCGCGTCTCGACCACGCCGGCCGCCGCGGCGGAGGTCTCGCCGCCGAAGCCGCCGAGGATGACGGAGAAGAACGAGCGGTTCATGCCCTTGCACATGATGTAGGACAGGATCGCGCCCGAGGAGCCCACCAGCGCGCCGGTGATGATGAGCGCGAGATTGCCCAGGGTGAAGCCGATGCCCGCGGCCGCCCAGCCCGAATAGGAGTTGAGCATGGACACCACGACGGGCATGTCCGCGCCGCCGATCGGGATGATGAGCGTCACGCCGAGCACGAAGGACACCAGCACGATGAGCCAGAAGGCGGCATGGCTCTCGGTGCGGATGAACATGACGAGCAGCACCAGCAGCGCCAGCCCGAGGGCGATGTTGATGAGGTGGCGCGAGGGCAGCAGGATCGGCTTGCCGGACATGCGCCCGTCGAGCTTCAGGAACGCGATCACCGAGCCGGTGAAGGTGATGGCGCCGATGGCGACGCCCAGCCCCATCTCGAAGAGCGAGCCGCCATGGATCGTCCCGACCGTGCCGATGCCGAAGGCCTGCGGCGCATAGAGCGCGCCGGCGGCCACCAGCACGGCGGCGAGGCCCACCAGAGAGTGGAAGGCCGCCACGAGCTGCGGCATCGCCGTCATGGGCACGCGCTTGGCCACCACCGCGCCGATGCCGCCGCCGATGGCAAGGCCGGGGACCACGAGGATCCAGCCGCCGAAGCCGCTCGGAGGAGACACCAACAGGGTGGTGAGGATCGCGATCCCCATGCCCACCATGCCGAACAGGTTACCCTGCCTTGACGTGGTGGGATGGGACAGGCCGCGCAGGGCCAGGATGAAGAGGACGCCGGAAACCAGATAGAGGATCGAGGCAAGATTCGCGGACATGGCCTCAACCCTTCTTGCGGTACATGGCGAGCATGCGCTGGGTCACCAGGAAGCCGCCGAAGATATTGATGCTGGCGAGGATCAGGCCGACGAAGCCGAGGGCGCGCGCCCAGATCGGCCCGTCGCCGAGGCCGTCGGCCACGTTGACGCCCACCGCCAGGAGCGCGCCGACCACGATCACCGAGGAGATCGCGTTCGTCACCGACATGAGCGGCGTGTGGAGCGCGGGAGTGACCGACCAGACCACGTAGTAGCCGACGAAGATCGCCAGCACGAAGATGGCGAGGCGGAACACGGTGGGGTCCACCGCGCCGTGGGTAACGGTGGAGACGGCAGCGCCTGCGGCGGCGGCCACCTGATCGGCCAGGACTTGCGCCTGCTCTGCTGCGCGCTGGGCGGTTTCGGCCGCCGCGCGGGCCTGCTCGACAGCCTGTTCGGGCGTGAGTGTCGCCATGAGGGTCCCCCCTTTGTTTTAAGCTTTGGGCTGGAAGGCGGGGTGAACCACCGCGCCATCCCGGGTCAGGCAGGTCGCCTTCACGAGTTCGTCGTCCCACTTCACGGAGAGCGCCTTGCTCTCCTTGTCGACAAGGGTCTCGACGAAGGCGTAGAGGTTCTTCGCATAGAGGCTGGAGGCCGTCGCCGCGAGGCGGCCGGGCACGTTGAGATGGCCCACGACCTTCACGCCCTTGTAATCCACCACCTTGCCGGGCTTCGACGCCTCGCAATTGCCGCCGCGCTCGACTGCGAGATCGACGATCACCGAGCCGGGCTTCATGGATTCCACCATGGCCTTCGTGACGAGCTTCGGAGCCGGGCGGCCCGGGATGAGGGCCGTGGTGATGACGATGTCCTGCTTGGCGATGTGGGAGGCCACCAGCGCCGCCTGCTTGGCCTGGTACTCCGCCGACATCTCCTTGGCATAGCCGCCCGCGGTCTCGGCCTGCTTGAACTCCTCGTCCTCAACCGCGATGAACTTCGCCCCGAGGCTCTCCACCTGCTCCTTGGCGGCGGGGCGCACGTCGGTGGCGGTCACCACCGCGCCGAGGCGGCGGGCCGTGGCGATGGCCTGGAGGCCGGCGACGCCCGCTCCCATGACGAAGACCCGGGCGGCGGGCACCGTGCCGGCCGCCGTCATCATCATCGGCATGGCGCGGCCATACTCGGCCGCCGCATCGATCACGGCGCGATAGCCGGCGAGGTTGGCCTGGGAGGACAGCACGTCCATCACCTGGGCGCGGGTGATGCGCGGCATCAGCTCCATGGCGAAGGCGGCGACCTTCGCATCCGCAAGGCCCTTCAAGGCCTCGTCCTGGCCGTAGGGGTCCATGATCGCGATGAGGAGCGCTCCGGGCTTGGCGCCCGAAAGCTCGCCTTGAGCCGGGCGGCGCACCTTCAGGATGACATCGGCATCCCGGAGGGCCTCCTCTCGGGACGATGCGATCGCGGCGCCCGCGGCCTCGAACTCGGCATCGGGAATGCCGGCTTTCGCTCCGGCTCCGGCCTGGACGGTCACGTCCGCGCCCAAGCCCTTGTACTTCTTAACGGTTTCAGGTGTCGCGGCGACGCGGGTCTCCGCTCCCTCGGTTTCGGAAAGAACGGCGATACGCATGGTGGCCCCCTGAGATTCGTTCAGACAAAGAAAAGGCCCTGAAACAGGGCCTTTTGCAACTCAGTAGAGGATCAGCGCCAGCAGCAGAAGCACGCCCACCGCGATAGGGGCTCGAACCCCGATCGAGGGAGCGATGGCCCCGACGGCGCCGGAAGCGAGCGAGAGGATGACCCCGAAGATCGCCGTCAGCCAGGCGTGCTTGATGCCGCCTACGGCCAGAGCCAGCACGTGGCAGACGACGACGGCCGTGCCGATTTCGGCAAACCGCACGAACCCATTGTAGGTCACCTCATGGGCAGGGCCGTCCATCTCCGGACTGTAACCCCCATGCGGCGCATGTTTTGTATCGGCCATGATTCAACGCCCTATTCACATCGGTTGTTAACTGCTGCGTTTAGCGCATGCGGTGGGGAGCCGCAATCGTTCGAAAGCAACTCCGGGCAACTTTATGGGCGCCGGAGAATGTTATCTTATCCCCAGGAACTCGCGCCATTTCGGCAAACATACCGTCTCATAGTCGTAATGTTCCACGGCAATGCGGCGGGCCTCCTTCGCCATGGCGGCGGATTTTTCCTTATCCTCCAGAGTCTCGCGGACCCGCTCGGCCAGGGCCCGGTGATCGAAGAAGGGGAAGAGGCGCCCGTTGACCCCGTCCGTGATGATTTCCCGGACCGGCTCCGTATCCGAAGCGACGATCCGGCATTCCAGGGCCATGGCCTCGATCGAGGACCAGGACAGGACGAAAGGATAGGTCATGTAGATATGGGCCGAGGAGACCTGGAGCACCTTCACGAATTGCTCGTAGGGCAGGTTCCCGAGGAGATGGACCCGGGACCAGTCCACCGGCCGGTCGATCTTGGACACGAAATGGTCGTACCAGGACTTTCCGCCCGGCGCCTGACCCGAATAGCTGTTCCCCTTGCCGCCGATGATGACGACCTGGAGATCGGGATGGATGTCGAGCAGGTAGGGCAGGCTCTTGAAGACGATGTGCGCGCCGCGCATCGGCTCGATGTTGCGGGTCACATAGGTGACCACCGGCGTCTGGCGGCTGAGCCTGGGGCCGTGATCGCCGATCTGGAGGCCGATGGCGGGGTTCGGCACCAGCCGCTTCGTGTCGATGCCGTCATGGATGATCGCGAGCCGGTCGTGCAGATAGTCCGGGAAGGTATCGCGCTGGTAACGCGTCGGGGCCACCGCGACGTCGGCCGCATCAAGCGCGCCAAGCTGCATGGAGTTCTTCAGGCGCAGCCGCCAGATCACCTCCTCGTTGGTGACCGGGAACTCGGGGTCGAAATCGAGGTCCTGCCCCTTGGCGCGGTAGTAATATTCGAAATAGGCCACATGCCTGGCCTTGGGCCAGACGTCCTTCAGGAACAGGTTCTCGCCCCAGCCCGTATTCACGACCACGATATCAGGTTCGAAACCCTGCCTGGCGAGCTCCCGCGCCTTGTGGGCGACGCCATAGGCCCGGCGAAGCCGGGGAACGACCGGGGAGAAGCGGGCCTCGTGCTGCGGGTCCTCGGGGCCGGGAACGGGCTGGTACGGATGGTACTTCACGCCCGGAAGCGCGCATTGCCTGACCATGCCGAGAGCCACCACCTCATGCCCCTCGGCCACGAAGGTCTGGGCGAGGCGCAGGAACTGGCCCGGGAAATTCTGATGAACGAAAACGATCTTCATGAGGATGCTCGTGACGCAACGTTAAGGCTGTAAGGCCAATTCATGCGCAATGCAACCTCATTACATGGGAATTGGCAAACCGGAAGCCCTCAGAACCTCGGCCTGACGCTGGGCAAGGCCGTCGAGGGAGAACCTGTCGATCTCGGTCTCGAAGAGCCGGTGGTAGTTCAGCTCGGCCCTCAGATGCAGGAACACGGCCCCCAGGCCGACAGCCGCGCGATCCATGAAGACGAACTCGCGCGGGACCGTGACCGGCCCCTTCTCTTTCAGTGCCTTGTGCACCTCGAAGGCCTGGCGGCGGCCGTATTCGCCGGGCTTCACGCCGTCCGCCACCGTGCGGATCCGGTCGTCGAGCAGCGGCGCGTAGATGAACCGCGCCCAGATGTTGAGGATGTCGATCAGCTCGTTCGACAGATTCTTGAAGCCCCAGGTCTCGTAGGCATGGACGATGCGCGCGCGATCGTCCGTCTGCAGCCCGCGATAGAGATCCACCACGCCGCCGACAAAGCGAGGCGGGAAGATGCGGACGCAGCCGTAATCGAGCAGGTTGATCCCCCTCGCCTCCCCGTCCTCGGAGAACACCGTGTAGTTGCCGAGATGCGGATCGCCGTGGATCACCGCCGCATGGCTGAAGGGATGCCACCACGCCTTGAACATGGCGATCGCGAGGCGATTGCGGATCTCGACCGGGCTCTCCACGAATTGCAGGATCTTCTCGCCCTCGAGCCATTCCAGAGACAGAAGCCTTCTCGTGGACAACTCGGGATGCACGCGCGGCACGCGCACCTCGCCGATATCGGCCAGGGTCTGCGCATAGAGCGCCGCGTGCTTGGCCTCGCGCTCGTAATCGAGCTCCTCGCGCACGCGCTCGCCGATCTCCTTCGCGATCTCGCGCGTGTCGATGGCCGGATCCATGCGCCGGTGAAGGGCGAAGACGAATTCAAGCTGCTTGAGATCGGCCTCCACGGCGGATTGCATGTCGGGATATTGCAGCTTGCAGGCGAGCCTTTCGCCATCCTTCGTGGTCGCGCGATGCACCTGCCCGAGAGATGCGGCGGCGGACGGGTTGAGGTCGAACGATCCGAACCGGCTCTGCCAACCGGCTCCGAGTTCCGCCTGCATGCGGCGCTTGACGAAGGCCGCGCCCATGGGCGGCGCTTCGCTCTGCAGCTTCTGCAGCTCCGCGGCATATTCCGGCGGAATCAGGTCGGGAATGGTGGCGAGCAGCTGCGCCACCTTCATGATCGGCCCCTTCAAGCCGCCCAGGGCCTGCGCGAGCGCCGCCGCGTTGGAGGCATCGCGCACGTCGCCGCCGAAGAGACGCGCGCCCGCCATGCGCGCCGCCACGCCGCTCATGTTCGCGCCCACCCGCGCATAGCGGGCAGCACGGGCGGAGAAGCGGTTTGCCTCCTTGTCGCGATCAGCCATACGAACGATTCTTTCCGATGAAGTCACAAACGGGCATGAGACGCTCTTCTCGGGAAGAGCGTCTCGACGCATTGCGCCAGAGCAGGCATCACGCCGCCTTTTCCATCGCCTCCAGTTCGCCGATGAGCCGCTCGATCATGGACAGGCCGATCTGCCAGAAGGACGGATCGCGCGCATCGAGCCCGAAGGGCGCGAGCAATTCGCCATAGGGCTTGGACCCGCCGGCCGAGAGCAGCGCGAAGTAGCGGTCGACGAAGCCCTCGTTCGAGCGCTCGTAGATGCCGTAGAGCGAGTTCACGAGGCAATCGCCGAAGGCATAGGCATAGACATAGAACGGCGAATGGATGAAATGCGGGATGTAGGTCCAGAAGGTCTCGTAGCCGGGGCCGAGACGGATCGCCGGCCCGAGCGATTCATCCTGCACGGACATCCAGAGTTCGCACAGATTGTCGGCCGTGAGCTCGCCGTTGCGGCGCTCCAGATGCACCTTGCGCTCGAAGGAATAGAACGCGATCTGGCGCACCACCGTGTTGATCATGTCCTCGACCTTCGCGGCGAGCATGGCCTTGCGCTGCACGGGATCGGTGGTCTGGTCGAGGAGGCGGCGGAAGGTGAGCATCTCGCCGAACACGCTTGCCGTCTCGGCGAGCGTCAGCGGCGTCGGCGCCATGAGCGCGCCGTTGGGCGCGGCGAGAACCTGATGCACGCCGTGACCCAGCTCATGCGCGAGGGTCATCACATCGCGCGGCTTGCCCTGGTAGTTGAGCAGCACATAGGGATGCGCCGAGGGAACCGTCGGATGTGCGAAGGCGCCGGGCGCCTTGCCGGGGCGCGTCGGCGCGTCGATCCAGCCCTCGTCGAAGAAGCGGCGCGCGATGTCGGCCATGCGCGGCGAGAAGGCGGAATAGGCGGACAGCACGGTCTCGCGCGCCTCGTTCCAGGAGATCGTGCGCTGCTCCACCTTAGGCAGCGGCGCGTTGCGGTCCCAATGGTCGAGCTTGTCCTTGCCGAACCACTTGGCCTTCAGGGCGTAGTAGCGGTGGGACAGACGCGGATAGGCCTCGCGCACGGCGGCGACAAGCGCATCGACCACCTCGCGCTCGACGCGGTTGGCGAGATGGCGCGAATCCGCCACGTCCTGGAAGCCGCGCCAGCGGTCGGAGATTTCCTTGTCCTTGGCGAGCGTGTTCGTGATCAGCGTGAAGGTGCGGAGATTCGCCTTGAAGGTCCTGGCGAGCGCGTCGGACGCGTCCTTGCGCACGCTCTCGTCCGGATCCTGGAGCTTGTTGAGCGTCGGCTCGATGGGAAGCTCCTCGCCGCGCACGGTGAAGCGCAGGGACGCGATGGTCTCGTCGAACAGGCGGTTCCAGGCCGAGCGGCCGGTGACGGACTTCTCATGGAAGAGCTGCTCGATCTTGTCCTCGAGCTGGTAGGGCTTGTCCTTGCGCAGATCCTCGATCCAGGGCCTGTAGTGTGACAGCGGCGCCTGGGACACGGCCTTGTCGAGCACCTCGTCGTCGATGCGGTTGAGTTCGAGGCCGAAGAACAGAAGCTCGGTCGAGGCGGCGGTGAGGCGCTCCTGCGTGTCGCCGTAGAACTTCGCGCGCACCGGATCGGTGGTGTCGCCGGAATAGACGAGGCCCGCATAGGACATGATGCGGCCGAGGAGATCCTCCAGCGCCTCGTAGCGCTTGATCACGTCGGTGAGAGCCTGCGGGGCGTTCTCCGCCCGGGCCATCTCGTCCAGCTTGCCGCGATAGGCCTGGGCGAAGGCCTTGCACTCGGCCTCCGCCTTGGCGAGGTCGCTCTTGAAGGCTTCGCTGTCCATGCCCGGATAGAGATGGGACAGGTTCCACTCGGGGAGCGAACCGAGATCGACCTGGGCGGCGCCGGAAGAGGAAGGCTGGTGCACGGGAGGGACTTTCTGCGACATGGCTGGAAGGTGGTTGGAACAGGTGATCCACATATTGGCTGCCTGGAGCCCCGGATCAACCCAGGCACCGGTGATCGGGCCGTTCAAAGCGCCGCCCGTTAAGGCCGGGTTTACCCTTTCCACCGAGCATCGGCGGAACCGATTCCCCGACCTTTTGCCCGTTCATGCCCCTCCACCGATTCTTCGCCGACGATATCCGCGCCCTTCGCCAGGGCGATGCGGCCTTCGTGGCGGGCTCGGAGCGGGAACGGACGGCGCGCCTCGCCGAGAGGGCGTCGCGCTCCTGCCTGCCCGTCCTGATCGAGACGGAAGCGGGCAACGGCGCCCAGGCCCTGGCCAAGGCCATTCACGCAACCGGCGAGCGCAAGGCCCGCCCGTTCATCCTCTTCAGGGCGGATGGTGCAGAGTCCGAGGACGAGACCCAGCCTGCCGTCCTTCTGCGGCATCTCAGGGAGGCCCATGGCGGAACCCTCCTCGTCGACGGTGTCGAACACCTGTCCGAAGACGCGCAGGGCCGGCTGACGGAGGCGCTGTTCCAGCAGGAGGGCGTGCGCCGGGCCCGACGCCTCGACGTCCGGATCATCGCGAGCGCGGGGTTCGACCTCGCCGAGAGGGTCCGCGAAGGCTCCTTCAAGGACGATCTCTATTACCGCCTCCAGGCCATGCCCCTGGCCCTGCGCCCCTTGAGGGCTCAACGGGAGGCGATCGCCGAGTGGGCCGCGTTGTTCGCGGAGCGCTTCGCCAGGGACGAGGGCAAGACGATCCGGGGATTGAGTTCGGACGCGCTGGCCCTGCTCACCCGGTACGACTGGCCAGGCAACCTTCGGCAACTCGAAAACGCCGTCTATCGCGCGGTTATCCTCGCGGATGGAGCTTTCCTGACCCCATCGGAGTTTCCTCAGGTGGCGGCCCGCGTGGATGGCTTCCGGATCGAGATTCCGCCCGTCCCGTCGGCGCGGATTCTCGCGCCCGTTCGCGCGCACGAATCACCTGCAAGAGCCGATCCGCACGCCCTCTCACTGATTCGTGAAAGCGGCGAGATGCTGACATTGGCGGAACTCGAAGAGCGTGCCATCCGCTTCGCACTCGTGCATTATCAAGGACATCTGTCGGCGATTTCGCGCCATCTGGGAATCGGACGCTCGACTCTTTACCGAAAATTGAAGGAACTCGGCCTAAGTGATGCAGCCGCATGACGCCCTTGTGCGTTAAGCGTAGCAGACGTGTGCCCGCACACTGACGAAATCCATGTGACGGCGGAGGATGCGGCATCCTCCAAACCAGTGCGAGAAGGGAGATGGGTCATGCGTGATTGGCGCAAGACAGCCATGTGGCTGGGTCTGTTCGGGTCGGTGTCGCTCCTGCCTCTCACGACGATGGCGCAGACCCTCGACAACGAGCCCATTCTCCCGCAAAGCCCCGCGGAACCCTCGTTCCACGACGTGGTTACTCCGGCCGCGCCCGCGCAGAACGATGAAGCGGCACAAGCGATTCCTGTCCCAGAACCAGCGCCTGTCGTTCTCGACACGGCCGATCTGAATCCCGAACCCGAGATCGCGATTCCCCTGCCGGAGGCGGCGCCCGTCACTGCGCTCATGCAGCAGGACGTGCTGCGCATGGTGATGGAAGGGCTGCTCGCCGATGACGCGCTCATGCGCGACCTACGCCTGAGCAGGAAGGAGCGTGAATCGCTTGCGGCCTTCTATGCACAGGCCGAGCGCCCGCTCGCATGGGTGCAGGACGGAGCCTTCACGCCCGCCGCCATCGGTGCCGCGGCGCGCCTGAAGGCGGCTGACGAGGACGGGCTCGATCCGGCCTCCTATCCCCTGCCCGATCTGGGATTGCGCAAGGAGGCCGCGCCCGCTCAGTGGGCCGAGGCCGATCTCAAGCTCTCGGCCTCTGTCGTCCGCTATGCGCGCGACGCCCGCGGCGGCCGCATCGAGCCATCGCGCCTCTCGGCCCTCGCGACCCCGAAGCTCGCGATTCCGGAGGCCGGCGAGGTCCTGCGGAAAGTGGCCTTCGCGACGGACGCGAATGCGGCCCTCGCCTCCTACAACCCGCCCCATGCCGGTTACCGCGCCCTGAAGGAACGGCTGGCGGAGCTGCGCGCCAATCATCCGTCCCAGCCGAGCGTGCGCGTCCCCAAGGGTCCCGTCCTGCGCGTGGGCATGAAGGATCCGCGCGTGCCGCTGATCCGCTCGCGGTTCAATCTGAAGAGCGACAACGACCAGAATCTCTATGACGAGCGCCTGGCCTCCGCGGTCGCCGCGTTCCAGAAGGAGAAGGGGCTGCCGAACAATGGCGTCCTGACCCCGCAGACGGTCGCCGCCCTCTCAGGTCCGTCGCTGGCGCGGCGAGAGGCTGAGCTGATCTCCAACATGGAGCGCTGGCGCTGGCTGCCCCAGGATCTGGGGGAGCGCCACATCATGGTGAACGTGCCCGAATTCCGCCTTCAGCTCATGGACGGCGGCAAGGTCGCCCACGAGGCGCGCGTGATCGTCGGCAAGGAGAAATCGCAGACGCCGATCTTCTCCGAGGACATGAAGTATCTCGTGATCAATCCGTCATGGACGATCCCGCCCTCCATCATGAAGAAGGAGATCCTTCCGGGGCTCGCGGCGGACCCGTATTATGCCGCCAGGAAGGGCTACAAGGTCTTCCGCCGGGGCGACCGCATCGTGGTGCAGCAGCCGCCGGGCGAGCGCAATGCGCTGGGCTTCGTGAAGTTCATGTTCCCCAACCATCATGCGGTCTATCTGCACGACACGCCGAACCGCAACCTCTTCTCCGCCGCCAAGCGCGCCTTCAGCCATGGCTGCGTGCGCGTCGACAAGCCTTTTGAGCTGGCGGAAGCCGTGATGGGCGAAGGCGGAAAATGGAACGAGAAGAAGCTGCGCTCCCTCATCGGCAAGGGCGAGCGCACGGTCTTCCTGCCCAAGCCGCTGCCCGTGCATCTGGCCTATTTCACCCTCACGGTCGACGACAAGGGCAACCTCAAGTCCTTCCCCGATCTCTACGGCTTGGACCAGAAGCTGCGAGCGGCCCTCAACCTCGCCTCGTGATCGATTTCTCCGAAGCACTCAGAACGTCGCGCTGAAGCCGCAAGCCGGCCCCTTCCTCCCATGTCGTCACCGGCCTTGTGCCGGTGATCCCGAGCCATTGTGACGCGACGTTCTTCGTACCGGGAGCGCCGGGCAAACGCGGCCATGACGCAGCCGGAAGCATCGGATGTCACAAGAGATCTTCGCGATAGGCCCGAATCCGGATTTTCTGCCGTTCACTTAACCGGAAGGTAACCGTCTTCGGCAAAGATCCCTTCACTATAAGTGATTACTGCACGCCCCAGTGCAGCGAGTAGACGAGTACCACAGTGAGAGTATTGCGTTCCGACGGCTTGGTGCGTCGCGCCGGCATTGGTCTTGCCGCCTTCCTTGTCGTCATGGTCGGCGGCGTGCGCGGCACGCAGGATGCCGTCGCCAATGGCGATACGCGCACCTTGACCTTCTATCACAACAACACCAAGGAAACTCTCACCGTTACCTTCCGGCGCAACGGCCAGTACGATTCCGCGGCCCTGCAGCAGCTCAACTGGTTCCTGCGCGACTGGCGGCGGGCCGAGCCGACCCGGATGGATCCGCGCCTCTTCGACACCGTCTGGGAGGTCTATCGCGAGGTGGGCTCCCGCGCGCCCGTACACGTGAATTCAGCCTACCGCTCGCCGAAGACCAATTCCATGCTGCGCCGGCGTTCCAGCGCCGTGGCGAAGCACAGCCAGCATATGCTGGGCAAGGCTTTGGATTTCTACCTTCCCGACGTGCCCGCTTCGCGCCTGCGCGCCGTCGGCATCAAGCTGCAGAAGGGCGGCGTGGGCTATTACCCGAACGCCTATACGCCCTTCGTGCACCTCGACGTCGGCAGCGTCCGCGCCTGGCCGCGCATGACGCGCGACCAGCTCGTGAGCATCTTCCCCGACGGCAAGACCGTCCACATTCCGTCCGACGGCAGGCCGCTGCCGGGTTACGAAATGGCGCGCGCCGAGATCCTGGCGAGCGGCGGCACCGTCGCGGGCTATTCGGCCTATGCGGATGCCGGAGAGGCCGCGGCTGCGCAACAGCCGCGCCGCAAGAGCTTCTGGGCGAGCCTGTTCGGTCTCGAGGATGAGGAGGAGGATGCGGAAGAGATCCGCATGGCGTCCCGTCCCGGCCGTGCGCTCGTGGCATCGCGCAGCGCCGGGAACGCACCGGACAGCTATTACGCAAGCGATACGAATTCCTCTCCGCTCGCGGCCCTGCAGCAATACGAGAACCGGAATATTGCACCGGCCGTCCGCCAGCCCCGCGTGGCGGTGGCTCAGGCGCGGCCGGAACCGCCGCCGTCGCCGACCGTGGTGGCCGCCATGGCGCCTGCATTGCGTGAGGACCTGTCGCCGCCTGCATCGGCTCCACTCCCGCCCACCCGCATCTCCGGAGCGCCGGGCACGGTGGAGACCGCGAACGGCCCGACGCTCGCCTGGCAGCAGGGACCTGGTGCGCAGAACGAAATGGCGATCGGCAAGGGCATGGCCTTCGCGCCGATTCCGCCGCGCCGTCCGGATGCGGAGGAACCGGCCGAGACGACGACCGTTCTGGCCTATGCCCCGCTGCCGCCCGTGCGTCCCGGTTCGCTCGCCGCGACGAATCCGATCCCGGTCCTGAGCGAACTGCGCGGCACGACGGAGACAATGGTGGCCAGCGCCGCTCCCCTGCCGCCGCCACGTCCCGATCGTAGCATCGTCGTCGCTGCCGCAAGCCCTGTCGACATTCCGGTGACGGGCTCGACACCGAAGAATCTGCCGAAAAAGGCCGTCTCTCCCGCAGCCGGCCCCGCCCCGGCCCGCACATCGCGGAAGCCGGTGACCGCTCTGAGCGCGCTGATGTCGGCGGAGCCGAGCCTCCACATGGGCTTCTCCAACAAGCCCCTCGGCGACCTCGCGACGAACCGTTTCACAGGTCCGGCAGTGAAGCCGCTTCCGGTGACGCGCTAAAAGGAAAGGGCCCTTCGCGGGCCCTTTTCGTTTTTCAGTCGCCGTGCCTGCGGCTGTAGCTGTTGCGCGGCGCAGGAGCCCAGCCTTCGGGTGTGGTCTTCGGCTTGTAGATCTCGACGAGCAGCGGGTGGCACACGGCCACATCGCTCGAATGCTCCGCGCTGCAATCGCCGCCGGGGCATGCCGACAGGGCACCGAGCAGATCGATCTCCGCGAAGAATTCGAGATAGTCGCCGGGGCGCACGGGGCTTGCCTTCATGAAGTACTGGCCCGTGTCGCGCGTGAAGCCCGTGCACATGAAGACGTTCAGCACGTCGTGCACCGCGACCTCCACCTCCTGCCGCGGGCGGCCCACGCGATCGGCGAGCGCGCGCGTGAGGTTGGAATGGCAGCAATGGTGATATTCGTGACCGGAGAGAAGCTTGTGCGTGTAGGGATCGCAGCGCGTGCCGATCACGTCGTGGACGGAGCCGCCGAACTCGTCGAAGCCGTACCAGTCGAGCGTGTCATGCGTGATCGTCGCCATCGGTCGCAAGTAAGGCAGGCACGACCAGAGCTGATCGCCGGTCGAGAGATGCGTGCCGTGCAGGGCCCGCGTCTTGCCGGAGAAGAAGCGCTCGTTGAGATCGTCCGCGGCCCAGAGATTGAGATCTCCCACCTGCGGGCCTTCGACGCTGACGATGCGAAAGAAGGAACCGGCCGGCACCGAGAAGCACCGCGCCTCGCGCGGCGGCACGATCACCTCCTCCACCTTCTCCCAGCCCTCCCGTGCGGCCCGGTAAGCGGCGATGTTCGGGCGCGGCAGGGTGTCGACCGGATAGCAGATGACGGGAGGGATCCTGCGGCGCGCCTCGGCATCCTGGGGCTCCGTGACTTCGTTACGCGCAAGCTTCATCGCAATCTCCTGGTGCTCGATGATCCGGACGGTTCGGGTATAGAAGCGTGGCGCGGGCCGCGACAAGGCACGAGTTCCGTGAGAGAGCGTTTTGCAGCGGCCCTGCTTCCTGTTTGACGGCCGCCAACGAAGGATGGCAGATGACCGATTTGAGCGCCGCGCGCCCCTTGGAGGCCTATCCGCATCGCAGTGCGGCGGATATCCGCTATGCCGACCTCGACCGCCAGGGCCATGTGAACAATGCGGTCTTTGCCACCTTTTCCGAGATCGGCCGGGTGGCCTTCATGTACGATCCGGCGCGCCCCCTCGCACCGGACGGCGCGAGCTTCGTGCTCGCGCGGCTCCTGATCGATTTCCGTTCCGAGCTGTTCTGGCCCGGCACGGTGGAGATCGGCACCGGCGTGCTGAAGATCGGCCGCAGCTCCTTCACCCTGGCCCAGGGCATGTTCAGCAAGAGCAGGCTCGCCGCCACGGCCGAAGCCACCATCGTCATGGTCGACAAGCAGACCCGCCGCTCCATGCCGCTGCCGCCGCGGACCGTGGAAGCCCTGTCAGGCCTTCGCCTGCCCGGCATGGCCTGAGGCCGGAGGGGCCCCTCCTCGCCCTGAGAAGGAACTTTCATCCCCATCCGCACTATTCCCGCGCGTTTGTGATACAAGCCCACGGTCAGAAGCAACCTGGATCGGATGTGGAATGGTCTCGTTCTTCTCGCCCTACCGCCATGATTTCGTTCGCGTCGCGGCCTGCGTGCCGCAGATGGACGTGGCGAATCCGCGCTTCAATGTGGAGCGGACCCTGGAGCTGCTGCGCCAGGGGGACCGGGAGCGCATTGCGCTCATGGTCTTTCCGGAGCTTGGCCTTTCCGCCTATGCCATCGACGACCTGCTGCACCAGGAAGCGCTCCTGGATGCGGTGCAGGACGGCATTTCGCGCCTGGTCGCCGAGAGCGCGGGCCTCTTCCCGGTCTTCGTGGTCGGAGCGCCCCTGCGCTGGGAGAACCGCCTCTACAATTCCGGCATCGTGATTCACGACGGACGCATCCTCGGCGTCGTGCCCAAGGCCTATCTGCCCAATTACCGAGAATTCTACGAACGCCGCTATTTCGCGCCGGGAGCGACGATCCGGGGCCAGGAGATCGAGGTCGCAGGCGAGCGCGTGCCGTTCGGCGTGGATCTGCTGTTCCGCTCACACGGCAGCTGCGCCTTCACCTTCCATGTGGAGGTCTGCGAGGACATGTGGGTGCCGCAGCCGCCGAGCACGCTGGCGGCGCTGGCTGGCGCGGAGGTGCTCCTCAACCTCTCCGCGAGCAACATCACCATCGGCAAGGCCGAGGACAGGCGGCTCCTGTGCGGCTCGCAATCCATGCGTTGCGTCGCGGCCTATGCCTATTCGGCGGCGGGCCCGGGGGAATCGACCACCGATCTCGCCTGGGACGGGCACGGCGGCATCTTCGAGGACGGCCTGCGCCTGTCCGAGACCGAGCGTTTTCCGTCCGCCTCCACCATGGCCGTGGCGGATGTGGATCTCGGTCGCCTGCGGGCGGAGCGGATGCGCCGCGTCACCTTCGGCGACAATGGCCGCGTGCTTGCTGTGAGCCCGAGCGATTTCAGGACCATCTCGCTGAACGTGAACGCGCCGGAAGAGGATCTCCCGCTCCGTCGTCCCGTCGAGCGCTTTCCCTATGTGCCCTCCGATCCGTCGAAGCTCGCGGAGAATTGCTACGAGGCCTACAACATCCAGGTGCAGGGCCTGGCGAAACGCCTGCAGGCAACGCGCACCGAGAAGGTCGTCATCGGCGTTTCGGGCGGCCTCGATTCCACGCAGGCGCTTCTCGTCTGCTGCCGCGCCATGGACAAACTGTCCCTGCCGCGCACCAACATCCTCGCCTATACGCTGCCGGGCTTCGCCACCAGCGAAGGCACGAAGGGCAATGCCTGGGCCCTGATGCGGGCGCTCGGCGTGAGCGCCGCGGAAATCGACATTCGGCCTGCCGCGAAGCAGATGCTCAAAGACATGAACCATCCCTTCGCGGAGGGACAGCCCGTCTATGACGTGACCTTCGAGAATGTGCAGGCGGGACTGCGCACGGACTACCTCTTCCGCCTCGCCAATCACAACCGGGGCATCGTGGTCGGCACAGGCGATCTCTCGGAGCTCGGGCTCGGCTGGTGCACCTATGGCGTCGGCGATCAGATGTCCCATTACAATGTGAATGCATCTGTTTCGAAGACGCTGATTCAGCACCTGATCCGCTTCGTCGCCGCCTCCGGCGATGTCGACAAGGCAACGGCCGATATCCTCCACGCCATTCTCGCGACGGAAATCTCGCCGGAGCTCGTTCCGCAGGATGCGGCGGGACAGATCCAATCGACGGAAGCGATGATCGGTCCCTATGCGCTGCAGGACTTCAACCTCTACTACCTCACGCGCTTCGGCTACCGGCCGTCGAAGATTGCCTATCTCTCGTGGCACGCCTGGAAGGATGCGGCATCCGGCACATGGCCGCCGAACATTCCGCAAAGCGCGCACCGCGCCTACGATCTCAAGGAGATCAAGCACTGGCTGCGCGTGTTTCTCTCGCGCTTCTTCACCAGCCAGTTCAAGCGCACGGCCATGCCCAACGGCCCGAAGATCTCGTCCGGAGGCTCGCTGTCGCCGCGCGGCGATTGGCGCGCGCCGTCGGATGCGGGACCGCAGGTGTGGCTCGAAGAGCTGGAGGCCAACGTCCCGGACACAGCCCCCTCTGCCTGAGGACGCAAAGAAAAAGCGGGGTCGAAGCCCCGCCTTTTCTTCGATTTGTCCAATAAAGGAGCGCTGGTCCTCAGACCATGCCAAGCGCCTGCATGTAGAGCTCGAGGATCGCTTCCTCTTCCTGGCGCTCGGCATAGTCGCGCTTGCGCAGGGACACGATCTTGCGCAGCACCTTGGTGTCGAATCCGTTGCTCTTGGCCTCGGCATAGACGTCCTTGATGTCGCCGGCGATGCCGGCCTTTTCCTCTTCGAGGCGCTCGATGCGCTCGATGAAGGCCTTCAGCTGGTCGGCCGCGACGGATTCTGTATTGAAAGCTGCGTCATCCATGATGAAGCCCCTTGAATTGATGGCGTTGAAGCCCGTGTTACTCTCGATTTGGTTGAAGCCGTTTTAATGCTTCGGCTTCGATTCCTCAAAACTCTTCATTTGGGCAGGTGACGCCTCTTTCTGATGGCGCTGCTTCCATTCCTCGTAGGGCATGCCGTAAACGTATTCCCGGCTTTCGTCCTTGGAGAGGGCGACGCCCCGGGCGTCGGCGGCATCCTTGAGCCAGTTCGACAGGCAGTTGCGGCAAAAGCCCGCAAGGTTCATGAGGTCGATGTTCTGCACGTCCGTGCGTTCGCGCAGATGCTCCAGCAGCCTGCGGAAGGCCGCCGCCTCGAGTTCCGTGCGGGTCGCCTCATCGATGTCCTTCATGAGAGCAGCCTTTCTGTCAGCGTTGGCGCAGGCGCTCGCGGGTGCGGGTGCCGAAGATCGTCGGCTTGCGCAAATCCGCGTTGTCCGCCAAGGGCTTGAGAAGCCGCGCGAAGCGCTCGGCCCATTCCTCGGCACCCTCGTCGGAGGCGATCAGATCCTGCCGGATCTCGATCAGCGCATTAGCCAGACCCCGGATCGTAGCGTGCCGGTCGACCGTGTCGCCGGCAAGCGCCCCATCATAGGGCTCGTTGTCGCCCACGACGAGTCCCGGCTCGGCCATCAGGCCTTCGAGCAGGGGCTTGGCATAGCGATCATCCGCATCCCAGAGGATGCCCACATGCCACGGCCGCGGCCAGCCGCGCCAGACCGGCGTGTAGCTGTGAACCGTCACGATGGCGGGAGGGTGGCCTGCGGCCATCGCCCTGTGGATCGCTGTGGAAATCGCAGCGTCATAAGGATCGTAGAACCGCTCGATGCGCCGCTGGACCTCGGCGTCGTCCACGGTGGCGTTGCCCGGCACGACCGCGCCGTCGGAGAGGCGCATCACCAGGGTCGGATCGTCCCGTCCCCGATTGGGATCGATCACGAGACGCGAGAAGCGGGTGAGGATCGCGGGCGCATTGAGGCGGCGCGCGAGGGAGCGCGTGACTGCGGCGGCTCCGATGTCATAGGCGATGTGGCGCTGGAATTCGGTTTCCGGCAGGCCGAGGTCGCCGAGGTCCGGCGGCACCTCGTTGGAGGCGTGATCGCACAGGATGAGAAGACCGGATTCGAGAGCGCCTTCGATGAACTCGACAGGATGGGGCTCAAGGGCGGGTTCTGCGCTCTTGAGCGCGGCTGAGGCGGACATGATGGAGAATTGGCAAACGGAACATTGATCGGTGGAGGAAAATCCTTACCTTGCGCACCGATCCGTGACAACGCGACCAACCGCGCAACTCCCTCGCGAAAGACAGAGATGTCCTCCACATCCACCCCGGCGACCCTCAGGTCCGGCTTCGCCACCGCTTTTGCAGCCCTGTGCCTCGGCGCGGTGGCCATGGGCATCTCCCCGATCTTCGTGCGCTTCGCCTCCTCCAGCATGGGCGGGGCGCCGGCCGATGTCGGGCCTTTCGCCAGCGCGTTCTGGCGCGTCACCCTGTGCCTGCCGCTGCTCTATGCCTGGATGCGGCTCGAGGAGAAGAAGGCTCCGGCCGGCGCGCCGCGGGTTTCCTTTTCCCGGGCCGCCATCCTCGCCGGCCTCGTCTTTACCGGCGACCTCCTGTTCTGGCACCTCGCCATCCTCAACACCACGGTGGCCAATGCCACCTTCTTCGCCACCATGGCCCCTCTCTTCGTGGTGCTGGTGGTCTGGCTCGTGCTGAGACAGAAGGTGTCGCGCGGCACCTTCATCGGCCTGGGGCTATGCCTTCTGGGCGGCGCGGCCCTGATCGGCCAGAGCCTGCAGGCGGATCCCGCCCGGCTCGCCGGCGACCTTTACGGCGTCGCCACGGCCTTCTTCTTCGGCCTCTACTTCATCGCCGCGAGCCGCGCCCGCAAGACGGCCGGCGCGGCGCGGGTGACGTTTGAAGCCAGCCTCATCACCTCGGGCCTCCTCCTCGTGGTGGCCCTGCTCTTCGATCACCGCATCATCCCCCAGACCTGGCAGGGCGCGGCCGCGCTCTTCGCCATGTCCTATGTCAGCCATGCGGGGGGCCAGGGATTGCTGTCCATCGCCCTGGGCAGCCTGCCGCCGGTCTTCTCGTCGCTCGTGATCTTCCTCGAGGCCATGGCCGCCGCCGTGTTCGGCTGGGTGATCCTGGGCGAGCCGCTGACCGTCATCCAATCCCTGGGCGGCGCGTTGATTCTGATGGGGATTTGGGCCGCGCGCCCGCAGACCTGAGCCCTGCCCCTCTTCAACCGGAGGGGGAAACCGCCGAAAGAAGCTTCCTTCCGGCCCCAGGGTCGATTTTTAGCAGGCTAAATGTCCTGGAGGCTTCCTTTTTGGCTTGATGCGATCCGTCTTCTGACAGACAAGGATTCGACATAGTCATAGAAGCATTGTGCGATTTCATTCCTGACCCATTGACCGAATCGACATCCATGAAGGCCTCCCTTTTCACATCGGCTTTCCGCTGGCAGCGAAGCCTTGGCCTGGCGGCCCTGATCGGCGGCCTCTTCCTGGCGGCAGCGCCTGCCCATGCGGATCTGCGCCTGTGCAACATGACGCCGAGCCGTGTCGGCATCGCGATCGGCTACCGCGATGCTCAGGGCTGGGTCACGGAAGGCTGGTGGAACCTGAATGCCCGCGGCTGCGAGACCCTGCTCAAGGGGCAGCTCGGCGGCCGCTTCTACTACATCTATGCGATCGACTACGACCGGGGCGGCGAATGGAGCGGGCGCTCCTTCATGTGCACCCGCGAGCGGGAATTCACGATCCGCGGCACGGAAGATTGCCTCGCCCGAGGCTTCGATCGCAGCGGCTTCTTTGAAGTCGATACCGGAGAACAGAGGAGCTGGACCATTCAGCTCACAGATACGAACCGTGGGGGAACACAACCATGAGACGCGCAAGGCGCACGAAAATTCTCGCAACTCTCGGACCGGCCTCCGAGTCCCAGGAGATGATCGAGAAGCTCTTTCAGGCGGGCGCCGACGTGTTCCGACTGAACATGAGCCACCTGCCGCGTGAGAGGCTGAAGGAGCGCGTGGCGATGATCCGCGCCGTGGAGGCGAAGTTCAAGCGCCCCATCGCCATTCTCGCCGACCTGCAGGGCCCGAAGCTGCGCGTGGGCGCCTTCGAGGGCGACAGCGCGATGCTCGTGGCCGGTCAATCCTTCACGCTCGACGCGGACACGGCGCTCGGCGGCAAGGATCGCGTTCACCTGCCGCATCCCGAAATTCTCTCCTCCCTCGAGCCCGGCCACACCGTCCTCATCGATGACGGCAAGCTGCGTCTTCGCGTGAAGAGCGTGAAGCAGGGCTCGGCGACCACCACCGTGGAGGTCGCGGGCAAGATCTCGAACCGCAAGGGCGTGAGCCTGCCGGACACCACGATCCCGGTCGCCGCCATGACGGAGAAGGACCGGTCCGATCTGGAAGCGGCCCTCGATGCGGGCGTCGATTGGATCGCCCTCTCCTTCGTGCAGCGTCCCGAGGACGTGGCCGAAGTGAAGAAGGTCGCGCGCGGTCGCGCGCTGGTCATGTCGAAGCTCGAGAAGCCGCAGGCCATCGCGCGCCTCGACGAGATCATGGAAATTTCCGACGCCGTCATGGTCGCGCGTGGCGATCTCGGCGTGGAAATGCCGCTCGAAAAGGTGCCCGGCATCCAGAAGCGCATCGTCCGCGCGGCCCGGCGCCTCGGCAAGCCCGTGGTCGTGGCAACCCAGATGCTCGAATCCATGATCACCTCACCGGTGCCGACGCGCGCGGAAGTCTCAGACGTCGCCACCGCGGTCTATGACGGCGCGGATGCGGTGATGCTCTCGGCGGAAAGCGCCTCGGGCCAATATCCCATCGAGGCCGTCTCCACCATGAACCGGATCGCGGAGGAGGTGGAGCAGGACCAGAATTACTGGTCGATCATGCGCACCCTCAACACGGAGCCGGAAGCGACGGGCTCGGACGCCATTGCGGCCGGCGCGCACCAGATCGCCGACACGCTGAATCTGAAGACGATGGCGGCCTGGACCTTCTCGGGCTCGACGGCCTTCCGCATCGCCCGCGAGCGCCCGAACTCCACGCTGATCGCGCTGACGCCGAGCCAGGACACAGCCCGCCGTCTCGCGCTGGTCTGGGGCGTTCACTCGATCCGGACGAAGGACGCGAGCGACATCGACGACATGGCCTTCCGCGCCTGCAAATTCGCCGTGCGCGAGGGCTTCTCGGATGTGGGCGACCGCATCATCATCGTCGCCGGCATGCCCTTCGGCACGCCGGGCGCCACCAACATGGTGCGCATCGCCTTCGTCAATCAGGAGCACGCCGCTCAGGCCTGATCCGTACTCGCTCTGGCCGGCGCGATCCGCTCGGCCAGAGCTTCGATCGCCGCGAGCACCGTGCCGCGGTCAGCATATTGCGGCATGTGCCCGATCCCCGGCAGCACGATCAGCTCGGCGCCGGGCACCGCACGCGCGAAGCTGCGGCTGTGCAGATCCGTCCAGACGATCTCGTCGCACTCACCCGCCACGACACAGGCCGGCACGCGGATCTCGCCGTAGCGCGGGCTCTGCTCCGCCACCGCATCGTACATCACGGCGAAGTCCTGCATGTTGGCCTCGTAGGCGCGGGGTCGAAAGGCGAGCGGAATGAAGCCCTCACGAAGGATGTCCTGCGGCGGCTCCTGCGGCGAGAACGTCTTGCGCTTCATCCAGGGGCGCAGCACGAGAGTGGCTGGCACCGCGAGGGTACGCATCCAGAGCCATCCGGCCCAGGAGGCGATGAACCGCCGGTACCAGCCGATGGTGCCGCCGGGCCATGGCGTGGTGACGCCCGATAGAACGACGATGGCGCCCGTGACGTCCCGATGATCCAGGGCGAGATGCGGCACGACCGCGCCCGCCCAGGAATGCCCCACGACCACGGCGTTGCGCACGTCGAGCCCGCGCAATGCGCCGGCGATGAGCGCCGCCTGCCGGGCGGGCGCGGCCTCGGCCAGTCCCCTGCCCCGTTCGCTCCAGCCATGGCCCGGCCGATCGAAGACGACGACCCGGTGGCGTTGCGCCAGATGCGAGCCGAGGCCGAGCATGGATTCGGCGAGATTGGAGGAGGCTCCGTGCAGAATCACGATCGTGCCGTGCGGAGCGCCTTCAGGCCGGATATCCCTGTAGTGGAGCCGGCATCCTTCGACCTCGATGAAGCGGCCGGTTGGCGGAAAGCGGTGGGCGATGAGTGAGCCGTAAACCTGCGTGAAGGCCGCTCCGGCCAGGACGATGATGAGAAGGCCGGCCAGGAGGCTCAGGACGAAGCTCATCGCGCGGCGGGCGTCAGAGGTCTTGCCCGTCGACTTCGGGGACCAGGCGCTTCACGATGGTTTGGATTTTCTCTTCCTGCGGGTTGATCGTCAGGACGCGCCGATAGGCTTCCAGAGCCCGCGCCTTGTCGTCGGAGGCCATGAGGATATGGCCGAGGCCGGTCCAGGCATTGAAATGACGCGGCTCGATCTTGAGCGCCCGGCTGAGATCGGCCATCGCGCCCACGGGATCGTCGATCTGGTAGAACACCGTCGCCCGGCGGTACCAGGCCTCCGCCCAGTTCGGCTGCAGCGCGAGAACGCGGTCGAGAAGCTCGATGGAGAGCGGGTAATTCTTCTTTTCGAAGGCCTCGGCCGCCCGTGCGAGCAGCAGGTCCGCCGTGTCGGAGCCGGACCGGGCGAATCGCCGCTCGATCAGCTTCGCGATGCCCTCGGCCTCTCGCTCGGATCCCGCCTTGGAGAGCCGGTCGAACAGGTCATCGAGGGTGACGGGCTTGGGCGCCGGCGGCTGCTCCTTGGCGGGCGCCTCGGGGCGAGCGGGCTCCTGCGCATGGATGGGATACGCGGCCAGGCTCAGCGATAAGGTCAGCAGAGGCGCAAAAAAACGCATGCCGGGATTCTAGGATCCCGGCATGCGCGGTCAATTCATAAAAGCGTGCGTGGCGTTGCCGCGGGCTTTGAGGAACGCATCGTCTCGTCGGGGAACCGGTGTCCACTTCCCCGGACGATGCGCTTAGCCCTGGCGAGCCTTGTAGCGCTTCTGGGTCTTGTTGATGATGTAGACCCGGCCCTTGCGACGCACCAGCTGGTTGTCGCGGTGACGGCCGCGGATCGACTTCAACGAGTTACGGATCTTCATATCCGGTCTCCTGCGGCCCTTCGGGAAGGCCGGAAAAAGAAAATGGTGGGCGCGGCTGGGATCGAACCAGCGACCCCTACGATGTCAACGTAGTGCTCTCCCGCTGAGCTACGCGCCCGGGAAACGGTGATGTTTGACGTCCCGCTTCGGCTGTGGGGGCGATATACCCACAAGTGTGCCTATGCGCAAGTCACCTTCGGCAACCTTTTTTCAGGCTGCCATCATTTTATCGACCTCCGTCACGAGATCGCGCAGGTGGAAGGGCTTGGACAGCACCTTCGCGTCCTTCGGAGCCTGGGAATCCGGATTCAGGGCTACGGCGGCAAAACCCGTGATGAACATGACCTTGATGTCCGGGTCGAGCTCGGTGGCCCGGCGGGCCAGCTCGATGCCGTCCATTTCCGGCATGACGATATCGGTCAGGAGCAGCTCGAACGGCTCCTCCCGCAGGCGGTTATAGGCGGAAAGGCCATTGTCGAACGGGGCCACCTCGTAGCCGGCGTTCTCCAGCGCCTTCACCAGAAAGCGCCGCATGTCGTTGTCGTCTTCAGCGAGAAGAATCTTCATCGGCTGTAAGCCCCGAATCGTGGCGATTGAATTCAAAAGCCTTCATGCCGCCGGATGGGTAAATAACCCGTGAAAGAAGGACGCAGCGCTCCCACGATATTGTCGTGGACAGGCGGCTCGGCTGCCTTACACTAAAGCGAAACGCCATTTCTTTTCCAGAACAGCCAGTTTTCATGCGGCCAGCCATCGTCGACGAGTTCGATCCCCCCTTTGTCCTCCTTGAGCCTGCAGCGCAGACGATTCCGTTCGTCTTCAACGCTCCTCATGCCGGCGCCATCTATCCGGCCTCCTTCCTCGCCGCCTCCCGGCTCGATGCCGTGTCCCTGCGCCGGTCGGAGGACGCCTATGTGGACGAGCTCTTCGCTTCGGCGCCGGAGCTCGGCGCTCCCCTCATGGCGGCCCGTTTCCCGCGGGCCTATCTCGACCTCAACCGGGAGCCCTACGAGCTCGATTCCCGCATGTTCGACGGAAGGCTTCCGCCCTTCGCCAATACCCGCTCCATGCGGGTGGCGGGCGGCCTCGGCACGATCCCCCGCATCGTCGCGGACGGCCAGGAGATCTACCATTCACGGCTGCCGGTGGACGAAGCGCTTCATCGCATCGAATGGCTCTACAAGCCCTATCACCGCTCCCTGCGCCAGCTCGTGCGCCGCACGGCGGATCTCTTCGGCCATGCCATCCTGATCGATTGCCATTCCATGCCCTCCTCCAGCGTGAGCCGGGACGACGGCGTCAAGGCCGACATCGTGCTGGGGGATCGCTACGGCACCTCCTGCCACACCCTGCTCATCGACCTCGTGGAAGTGGCGCTCAGGAGCCGCGGCTATACGGTGGTGCGCAACAAGCCCTATGCGGGCGGCTTCATCACCGAGCATTACGGGGAGCCCGCCCTCGGACGGCATGCCCTGCAGGTCGAGATCAACCGGGCTCTCTACATGGACGAGCGCAGCCTGGAGAAGAAGCCGGGCTTTTCAGCCTTGGCGAACGACCTGTCCCAGGCCTTCGTGCAGGTGATCATGGATATCGAGGGCGAGTTGACCACGCGGCCGATCGCGGCGGAATAACCCGATCCGGTGCAAGCAAGAAAAAAGGCCGCTGAAAGCGGCCCGAAGTTTAGGGAGGAAACGCCCAAGAAGGGCTACGACAAGGCGACGCCATCGCCATATCGCAGTGCAATAATCGCTTCGCGCTGCACAAAAATCAAGAAAAAAAGCTATGCACCGGATGCATGCCTGCTTGGATGCGGGTCGATAGCCCTGAAATAGAAGACAAGGCTGAGAAGAAGCCAGCTGGTAAGAGCCGCAAAAACGAGACGATATCCTTCCGGCGAATAGGAACCGGTTTCCGAGCGGCCCATCAGGTCGATGAGCATGCCCGTGACGCTCTGGGACAGGAAGGCCCCACCCATGGTGCCGATATTCATGAGCGTAATGCCCCGGCCGGTCAGATGGGTTGGGAACAGGGACTTCCCATGCGAGGTCAGGATGGGCGTGTAGGACACGCTCAGACCGAACAGCACGAACCAGACTGACACCAGGGTGAGGTCGAGAGGCACGAAGACCAGGATCGCCATCATCACGACGGCGATCGACCCCGCCAGAAAGACGGGCCGCCGGTAGCTCCCCCAGAAGCGATCCATCGCCCCCCACATCAGCATGCCGCAGATCTGCGCGCCGGCTCCGAGGAGCAGGATGTTCCCTCTCGTCGCGAGATCAGCTCCATGGACGTCCGTCAGCCAAGGGCCGCCCCAGAGGCCGACGATCGAGACGAAACAGGAATAGGTGGTCAGGTGCATGAAGAAGACCGACCGGAAGGACGGCACCTTCACCGCCTCCGCCACGCCCCGGAACGCGTCGGTCCAGCTTTCCCGGCTTTTCGAGGTCTGCGCATCCCGCGGCACCGCCAGGGCGATCACGAGGGTCAGAACCACCGCGATGACGGCGACGACCAGGAACGAGCCGCGCCAGCCGATGGCGGCCGACGAGGCGGCGAGCGGCGCGGTGGCGGCGAGCGTGCCGAGATTGGCTCCGCCCATCTGGATGCTGGTGAGGCTCGCAAAGCGCTGCGGCGGGAAGCGCCGGGCATAGATCACGAGGGGCGCCATGAAGAAGGTGGAGCAGCCCAGGCCCATGAGGGCGCGGGCAGCGATGAGGAGGGAGGCCGATGGGGCGAACGCGAACAGCACCGTCCCGATGACGGCGACCACGGCGGTTGCGAGCATGACGCGCTTGGGACCGTAACGGTCGATGAAAATGCCGACGGGAATCTGCACCACCGCGAAGGTGAAGAAGAAGGCGCTCGACAGGAGACCGGTCTGGGTCGCCGAGAGTTGAAGCTCATGCGCCAGATCGTTCGCGATGACGCCGACGGAATTGCGCAGGAATTGGCTCACCGCATAGATGGCAACGAGGGACGCGATGAGGAAAACGGCTGTTTCCGAGCGGGCCGGAACAACCTTGGCCGCAGAATCCATGGGTGTCTTGTCCTTGTCGTGCCGCTGCTCACTTGCCGCGCGCAGCACGCTTGATAAAAGCTGAGCGATAGCAGGCCAAGACCGACCTATAGGCTAATTGAGGACATCCGGCATGGGGCTCATCGACTTCACGCATTTCGTCAACGAGCTCGCCACCTCGTCAGGGCAGGCGATCATGCCGTTCTTCCGCACGGCCATCGCATCGGAGGACAAGTCGCGCGGGGGCGCCTTCGACCCGGTGACCGAAGCAGACCGGGCGAGCGAGGCCACCATGCGCCACCTCATCAAGCGCAGCTTTCCGACCCACGGCATCGTCGGCGAGGAATTCGGGTCCGAGAATGCGGATGCCGATTATGTGTGGGTGCTCGATCCCATCGACGGCACGCGCGCCTTCATCTCCGGCCTGCCCACCTGGGGCACGCTGATCGGCCTCACCTACAAGGGCCGGCCGGTCTTCGGCATGATGCACCAGCCCTTCACCGGCGAGCGTTTCTTCGGGGATTGCGGCTCGAGCACCTATCGCGGCCCTGGCGGCGAGCGCAGGCTCATGACGCGCCGCTGCGCCTCGCTCAAGGACGCGGTGATCTCCACCACCAGCCCCCGCCTGTTCTCCGGCGACGACCTGCGCGCCTATGACCGCGTGGAGAGCGTGGCGCGCCTCGCCCGCTATGGCTGCGACTGCTACGCCTATTGCATGCTAGCGGCCGGCCATATCGACCTCGTCGTGGAATCGGGCCTCAAGCCCTACGACATCGCGGCGCTCGTCCCGATCATCGAGGGGGCGGGCGGCATCGTCACCACCTGGGACGGCGGTTCAGCCGCCCAAGGCGGGCGCATCGTCGCGGCCGGCGACCGGCGCGTCCACGCCGCCGCCGTCGAGCTTCTCAGCCGATAAGCCCAGCGCCTTCAGATCGGGCTTCTGATCGAAGACCGGATCGGGCGTGCCCGGGATGAAGGCGTCGAAGGCCGCCCAGAACTGCTCGCGGATCACGTCGCGCTCCATGAGGATTTCGTGCCGCGCGCCGGGGATCACGATGGCATGGCCGGCTTTCAGCCGTGCGGCGAAGCGCTCGGTCGCCGGCGTGGCGCAGACCGGGTCGTCCCCGGCGGCGATGATCAGCGTCGGCAGCCGGATCTTGAGCGCATAATTCGGTGCGGTGAAGCATTTCATGAAGCGGAAGGCCGAATCCAGCCAGGCCACCGTCGGGGAGCCGATGGCGCCCGGTCCGATGGCTGTCGCCGCATCCGCGTTGCGGGCATAGCGCACCGGATCGCTCGTGAGGCGGTTGCCCTTGAACGGCAGGGTGGACACGGAGGTTTCTCCGCCGCCGGGAACGAACATCTTGCCGAACCCGAGCAGCCGCAGGACGCGCGCCAGGAAGACGGCTCCGCCCGTGCGCCGGATGATCGAGAGCGCGATCATCGGCGTCGTCGTGACGAGCCGGCGGAACGGCAGCCAGCTCTCATAGGCAGCGTTGAGGGCGACGGCCCCGCCCATGGAATGGGCGAGCGCGAAATGCGGCTCCGGCATGTGGGGGATGAGGATCCGATCGCGCACGGCCTCGATGTCGCGCCGGTAATCGGAAAATCGACGGACATGGCCCTTGCGCGGGTTCTTCACCTGTCGGCTCGAAAGCCCCTGCCCACGCCAGTCGAAGGCGACCACGGCAAAGCCGCGCTTGAGCAGGTCGCCCACGGTCTCGAAATACTTCTCGATGAACTCCGCCCTGCCCTGCAGGATGCAGACGGTGCCCTTGGGCTCGTCGGTCTCGGCCATCCAATAGGCGACGCGCAGGGATATGCCGTCGCTGGTGGTGATGCCGGTGAGCACCGGTTTGCCGGGCACGGGATTGTCAGGGGTAGGGAAGAATTCCACGGTCGGGTCTCATCGCAAGGCTGTTACGCTCAATATAGTGCGCTTTCGGCCCAGGGGGCGAGCCTCTTGAAGACAAACGTATCTATTCCCACATCGAATCCGTGACGGCCCGATGGGCGTCACGACACCGGATCCAGCCTGAGACAGGTGGATCGTCAAATATGCATGTTGCTTCTGAAGGAGGATATGCCATGCGTCAGTTCGATCTCGCTCCGCTGTACCGCAACACGGTCGGTTTCGACCGTCTCTTCTCGATGCTCGACCAGATGGTCGGCGTCGACGCGGCTCCGAGCTACCCGCCCTACAACATCGAGCGCACCGGCGAGAATGCCTATCGCATTTCGATCGCGGTCGCCGGCTTTACCGACAAGGACCTGACCATCGAGGTCAAGGAAAACACCCTCTCCGTGCGCGGCGAGCGGAAGCCCAATGACGAACGCAAGGTCGAGGTGCTCCATCAGGGCATCGCGGCCCGCAGCTTCGACCGGCGCTTCCAGCTCGCGGATGGCGTCCAGGTGATTGGTGCCACCCTCGAGAACGGTCTGCTTCACCTCGACCTCGTGCGCGAGACGCCCGAGGCCAAGAAGCCGAAGCTCATCCCGATTTCCACGAATGGCTCCAAGACCCTCGAGACCAAGCAGGCTGCGTAAGGAACGCTAGGTCGCTTCCCTTCTCTCGTCATGGCCGGGCTTGTCGCGGCCATCTCGATGAAGAAAAGCGCCGCACCTCGAACAATCGGGATCACCGGCACAAGGCCGGTGATGACGGGCAGAGGCTGTCTGCCTTGAGCAGTACCAGAGCCCATAAAAAGAGCGCCCCGGTTGATCCGGGGCGCTTTTGTTTTTGAAACCTGGTCCTGGATGTCCCGCTGGGGCCTGGAGAGGAGCCCCATTGGCAAGGTCTCGATGGGGCACAGATTGCGGGTGAATGCGGCAGGGTTAGGGCAACGCCCCATCTGAATTCATTCCGCAGCCTGCCGGGAGGCGGCCGCGCGCGCAATGTCGAGCAGCTTGAGCACGTCCTCCTCCTGGGACGCGAAGGACAGGACGAGGCGGATCAAGGCCTCGCCCGGCTCCACCCTCTCGCCCGCGGGCAGGCTCAGCTCCGTCCAGGGGTGATAGAGCACGCCCGCCTTCCGCAAAGCCTTGTCCATGGCGGCGGGAATGATCGGGAACACCTCGTTGGCCTGCGTTTCCCAGGCCAGGCGCACGCCGGGAAGCTGGGCGAGCCCCTCCGAGAGCAGCTTCGCCAGCCGGTTGGCGTGGCGGGCATTGGCATACCAGTGGTCGTCCGCGAAATAGCCGTCGAACTGCGCCGAGACCAAGCGTCCCTTGGAGATGATCTGGCCGGCCCGCTTGGAGCGGTAGTCCAGGGCCTCGGCGAGCTCCGGCTTGAACACCACGATGGCCTCGGCCATGAGGCAGCCGTTCTTGGTGCCCCCGAAGGAGAGGATGTCCACGCCCTGTTTCCAGGTCATCTCCGCCGGCGTGCAGCCGAGCGAGACGAGGGCATTGGCGAAGCGCGCCCCGTCCATGTGGAAGGAAAGGTTGTGCTCGCGGCAGACCTCCCCGAGCGCCTTGAGTTCGTCGAGACCGTAGACGAGCCCGCATTCGCTCACCTGGGAGATCGACAGCGCCTTGGGCGGCATCTGCTTCACGGCCCTGGGCAGGCTCCGGAGATAGGCCGAGACGCTGTCGGCCGTCAGCCTGGCGCCGACGCCAGGCAATCCGGCGAGCTTTGCGCCGTGCATGAAGAATTCCGGCGCACCGCACTCGTCGTCGATGACGTGGGCCTCCCGGTGGCAGACGCACAGCCCATAGGGCGGCACGGCGGAGGAGAGCGCCAGCGCATTGGCGGCGGTGCCCGTCGTCACGAAAAACACCAAGACCTCCCGCTCGAAGATCTCGTTGAAGCGCGCCTTCACGCGCTTGGTGATCTCGTCGCCGCCATAGGCTGCCATCGCTCCGGCATTGGCCCCGACCAGTGCCTGCAGAACCTGAGGGCTGGCGCCCACGATGTTGTCGCTTGCGAAATTCATGAACCTCTCCTCGGAACGGCTACCCTCCCCATGAGGAGCGACATGTCAAGATCGTTGACCCATTGGCGAAGACTTTCGTCTCCGCACCGGAAACACTACTTTTGTTACACGCCGCGACGGCGACTTGTAACTTTTGTCTAAAATTTTTCTAAAGCCCCTTGTGCCGTGCGGGAAAGTCTGGCAGTTTGGCCTCATTAGGACAGTGATGCTGTCCCTTTTGGGATGTCTGCATCCCTTCCGCCCTGAGGTTTTCTTGATGCTTCGCCAGACGCGAACGAAACGAGATACCACGAAGACCGCCCGCAAAACGTGGGCGGAACGGGCGACTCTGGGCTGACGACAGCCCAAAGGTGCCCGCGAGGTGCGGGCTCCCCCTGCCGGACCCAACCCTCGACAACCCTGAAGCGGCGGGCACTCCGGACGATCCTCGTCATCCGGCGGCCCGAAAACCGCCCAGAAGAACTTTATGACGTGTTCGGATGTGAGGATCTGATATGAGCGACGAGCCGACCAGAAGCCAGGAAGCAAGAGTCCCGAGCCGCACGGCCGTCAAAACGGATCCGAGAATGGTTCGCGATCCGGGGCTGCCCCCGGCGCAGGGGCTTTACAACCCCTCCAACGAGCAGGATTCCTGCGGCGTCGGCTTCATCGCCGACATGAAGAACCGCAAGTCGCACACGATCGTCGAGCAGGGCCTCTCAATCCTGCACAATCTCGACCATCGCGGCGCCGTGGGCGCGGACCCGAAGATGGGCGACGGCTGCGGCATCCTGGTTCAGATCCCGCACAAGTTCTTCGCCGCCGAATGCGCCAAGCTCGGCATCTGGCTGCCCGAGGAAGGTCAGTACGGCGTCGGCCATCTGTTCATGCCGCGGGACCCGGAAGGCTTCAGGCTCGTCGAGGAGATCGTCACGAAGGCAATCCAGGACGAGGGCCTGCAGGTGCTCGGCTGGCGCGACGTGCCGGTGGATTCCAGCGATCTCGGCGAGAGCGTGAAGGCCACCGAGCCCCTGCACCGCCAGATCTTCATCGGCAAGGGCAAGGGCATGGACGACCAGGAGACGTTCGAGCGTCGCCTGTTCATCGCCCGCAAGGTCATCTCCAACGCCGTCTACGACATGAAGGACGAGCGCACCGCCGGCTACTACCCGGTGAGCCTCTCCTCGCGCACCATCGTCTACAAGGGCATGGTGCTCGTCACGCAGCTGCGTCAGTACTACCTCGACCTGCAGGACGAGCGTTTCGAGAGCGCCATCGCCCTCGTGCACCAGCGCTTCGCCACCAACACCTTCCCGACCTGGCAGCTCGCGCATCCCTATCGCATGGTCGCCCATAACGGCGAGATCAACACGCTACGCGGCAACGTGAACTGGATGGCCGCGCGCCAGGCTTCCGTCGATTCGGAACTCTTCGGCAACGACATCTCGAAGCTCTGGCCGATCTCCTACGAGGGCCAGTCCGACACCGCCTGCTTCGACAACGCGCTCGAATTCCTGGTGCGCGGCGGCTACTCGCTGTCGCACGCCATGATGATGCTGATCCCGGAGGCATGGGCGGGCAACCCGCTCATGAACGACGACCGCCGCGCGTTCTACGAATATCACGCCGCTCTCATGGAGCCGTGGGACGGCCCCGCCGCCGTGTGCTTCACCGACGGCAAGCAGATCGGCGCGACGCTCGACCGCAACGGCCTTCGCCCCGCGCGCTATCTCGTGACCGATGACGGCCTCGTGGTGCTCGCCTCCGAGATGGGCGTTCTGCCGATTCCGGAAGAGAAGATCGTCGAGAAGTGGCGCCTGCAGCCGGGCAAGATGCTTCTCATCGACCTCGAGGAAGGCCGCATCGTCTCCGACGACGAGATCAAGCAGCAGCTCTCGCAGGCCCATCCCTACAAGGAATGGCTGAAGCGCACACAGATCGTGCTCGAGGACCTGAAGCCCGTGCAGGCGCGCGAGTCGCGCACGGACGTGTCGCTGCTCGACCGCCAGCAGGCCTTCGGCTACACGGCGGAAGACCTCAAGCTCCTCATGCAGCCCATGGCCGTGACCGGCCAGGAGGCGGTCGGCTCCATGGGCTCCGACACGCCGATCTCCGCGCTCTCGGACAAGCCGAAGCTGCTCTACACCTATTTCAAGCAGAACTTCGCGCAGGTGACGAACCCGCCGATCGATCCGATCCGCGAGGAGCTCGTCATGAGCCTCGTGTCGTTCATCGGCCCGCGCCCGAACATCCTCGATCTCGAAGGCACCTCGCGGCGCAAGCGCCTGGAAGTGCGCCAGCCGATCCTCACCAACGAGGATCTGGAAAAGATCCGCTGCATCGGCCATTTCGAGGATCGCTTCGACACGAAGACCCTCGACATCACCTATCCGGCGGAGCTCGGCGCCGCCGCCCTCGACGGTGCTCTCGACCGCCTCTGCGACCGCGCGGAAGCGGCCGTCCATGGCGGCTACAACATCATCATCCTCTCCGACCGCATGGTAGGCCCGGACCGCATTCCGATCCCGGCGCTGCTCGCCACGGCGGCCGTGCACAACTACCTCATCCGCAAGGGCCTGCGCACCTCGGTGGGTCTCGTCGTCGAATCCGGCGAGCCGCGCGAGATCCATCACTTCGCGTGCCTTGCCGGCTACGGCGCGGAAGCGATCAACCCCTACCTCGCCTTCGAGACCATCGAGGCCATGCACGAGGCCGGCGAGCTGCCGGAAGAGGTGGACGCGGACGAAGCGGTGAAGCGCTACATCAAGTCCATCGGCAAGGGGCTGCTCAAGGTAATGTCCAAGATGGGCATCTCCACCTATCAGTCCTATTGCGGCGCGCAGATCTTCGATGCCATCGGCCTCAAGTCCGATTTCGTGGCGCGCGACTTCTTCGGCACTGCCACCTCCATCGAGGGCATCGGCATGGAGGAGATCGCGGAAGAGAACGTGCGCCGTCACCGCGACGCCTTCGGCAACGCGCCGATCTATCGCAACGCGCTCGATGTGGGCGGCGAATACGCCTACCGCCAGCGCGGCGAGATCCATGCCTGGAACCCGGACACGGTCGCCACGCTGCAGCACGCCGTTCGCCTGAACGCGCAGGAGAGGTATCGCGAATATGCGCGCCTCGTGAACGAGCAGGACAACGAGCTCAAGACCATCCGCGGTCTCTTCCGCATCAGGAAGGCCGAGGAGATCGGACGCGCTCCCGTCGACCTGAGCGAAGTGGAACCGGCACAGGAGATCGTGAAGCGCTTCTCCACGGGCGCCATGTCCTACGGCTCGATCTCGAAGGAAGCGCACGAGACGCTGGCGCTCGCCATGAACGCCATCGGCGGCAAGTCGAACACCGGCGAAGGCGGCGAGGAGCCGGAGCGCTTCCGTCCGCTCGCAGACGGACGTTCCAAGCGTTCCGCCATCAAGCAGGTGGCGTCGGGCCGCTTCGGCGTGACGACGGAATACCTCGTCAACGCGGACATGATGCAGATCAAGGTCGCTCAGGGCGCGAAGCCCGGCGAAGGCGGACAGCTTCCCGGCCACAAGGTCGACGCGAAGATCGCCCGCGTGCGCCACTCCACGCCGGGCGTGGGCCTCATTTCCCCGCCGCCGCATCACGACATCTACTCGATCGAGGATCTCGCGCAGCTCATCTTCGACCTCAAGAACGTGAACCCGTCGGCCGACGTCTCCGTGAAGCTCGTGTCGGAGGTTGGCGTGGGCACCGTGGCGGCGGGCGTCGCCAAGGCGCGCGCCGATCACATCACGATCTCGGGCTTCGAGGGCGGCACGGGTGCGTCCCCCCTCACCTCGCTCAAGCATGCGGGCTCGCCGTGGGAAATCGGCCTCGCCGAGACGCAGCAGACCCTCGTGCTCAACCGCCTGCGCGGCCGCGTGGCGCTGCAGGCCGACGGCGGCCTGCGCACGGGCCGCGACGTGGTGATCGCAGCGCTCCTCGGCGCCGATGAATACGGCTTCTCCACCGCGCCGCTGATCGCGGCGGGCTGCATCATGATGCGCAAGTGCCATCTGAACACCTGCCCGGTGGGCGTCGCCACGCAGGATCCCGTGCTGCGCAAGCGCTTCAAGGGACTGCCCGAGCACGTGATCAACTACTTCTTCTTCGTCGCGGAGGAAGTGCGCGAGCTCATGGCCGAGATGGGCTTCCGCACGCTCGACGAGCTGATCGGCCAGTCCGACCTGCTCGACAAGAACGGCGCCATCCAGCACTGGAAGGCGAAGGGCCTCGACTTCACGAAGCTCTTCCACAAACCGGAGGTGCCAGCGGATGTCGCGATCCGTCACCAGGAGCGGCAGGAGCATCCGATTGCGAACGTGCTCGACCGCGAGTTCATCGCCAAGGCGGCTCCCGCTCTCGAAAGAGGCGAGGCGGTCACCATCGAGGCGACGATCCGCAGCTCCGACCGCTCGGCGGGCGCCATGCTCTCCGGCGAGGTCGCCAAGCGCTATGGTCATGAGGGCCTGCCCGACGACACGATCAAGGTGAAGCTGAAGGGCACCGCCGGCCAGAGCTTCGGCGCATGGCTCGCCGCCGGCGTCACCATCGAACTCGAAGGCGTGGCGAACGACTATGTCGGCAAGGGCCTGTCCGGCGGCAAGCTCATCATCAAGCCGTCGTCCGACACCAAGGCCGTGCCGGGGCGCTCGATCATCGTCGGCAATACGGTGATGTACGGCGCGATCTCGGGCGAGGCCTATTTCCGCGGCGTCGCGGGCGAGCGCTTCGCCGTGCGCAATTCCGGCGCCATCGCGGTGGTGGAAGGCACGGGCGATCACGGCTGCGAATACATGACCGGCGGCCTCGTGGTCGTGCTCGGTCAAACGGGCCGCAATTTCGCGGCGGGCATGTCCGGCGGCATCGCCTATGTGCTCGACGAGGACGGCACGTTCTCGCAGCGCTGCAATCTCTCCATGGTCGATCTCGAACCCGTCGAGGAGGAGGAGGACCTCATGCGCCGCCTCCACCATCACGGCGGCGATCTGGAGACGAAGGGCCGCATCGACATCATGGCCAATATGTCCGGCCCTGATGAAGAGCGCCTGATGCAGCTCATCACCAATCACCACACCTATACGGGCTCGGCCCGCGCGAAGGAGATCCTCGACAACTGGTCGAGCTTCCGCACCAAGTTCGTGAAGGTCATGCCGGTCGAATACCGTCGCGCGCTCCAGGAGATGGACCGTCTCCGGAACCTGCAGGCAGCGGAATAGGATTGAAGGGGCAAACGATGGGTAAGGTTACAGGCTTCCTGGAATATGATCGGCAGGAGCAGAAGTATCAGCTCGCCGGAGAGCGCGTGCGTCACTTCCGCGAGTTCACGCTGCCGCTCGACGACAACGATCTGAAGAAGCAGGCGGGGCGCTGCATGGATTGCGGCATCCCCTTCTGCCACGGTCCGACGGGCTGTCCGGTGCACAACCAGATTCCCGACTGGAACGACCTCGTCTGGCAGGGCGACTGGGAGGACGCTGCGCGCAACCTCCACACCACCAACAACTTCCCGGAATTCACCGGCCGCGTCTGCCCCGCTCCGTGCGAGGAGGCGTGCACGCTGAACCTCGAGAACCAGCCGGTCACGATCAAGACCATCGAGCAGGCCATCGCCGACAAGGCCTGGGAGATGGGCTTCATCAAGCCCGAGCCCGCCGAGTTCTCGACGGGCAAGCGCGTCGCGATCATCGGCTCGGGTCCCGCGGGACTGGCCGCCGCGCAGCAGCTCGGCCGCGCGGGCCACGACGTGCATGTGTTCGAGCGCCAGGCGAAGCCCGGCGGCCTGCTGCGCTACGGCATTCCGGACTTCAAGATGGAGAAGTACCACATCGACCGTCGCGTGAAACAGATGGAGGCCGAAGGCGTGACCTTCCACTGCGGCGTCAATATCGGCGTGGATCGCAGCTTCGCCTCGCTTCACAACGAATACGATGCGGTGCTCTTCGCGGGCGGCGCTGAAGACCCGCGCAATCCGAACCTGCCGGGACAGGACCTGAAGGGCGTGCATTTCGCCATGCCCTATCTCACCCAGTCCAACAAGCGGGTCGGCGGCGAGGAGGTGGCCGATGAGCCGATCCTCGCGAACGGCAAGCACGTGGTCGTCATCGGCGGCGGCGACACGGCCTCCGACTGCGTCGGCACCGCGTTCCGCCAGGGCGCGCTCTCCGTCACGCAGCTCGATATCCGTCCCCGGCCGCCGGAGCGCGAGGACAAGCTCACCGTATGGCCCTACTGGCCGACGAAGCTGCGCACCTCCTCCTCCCAGGCCGAAGGCGCCGAGCGCGAGTTCCAGGCGGCGACGCTGGGCATCGTCGGCAAGAAGGGTCAGGCGACCGGCGTGCAATGCGCGCGCGTCGACGAGAAGCGCCAGCCCATTCCGGGCACCGAGTTCATTCTCAAGGCCGACCTCGTCTTCATCGCCATCGGCTTCGCGGGCTCGGTGAAGGAGGGTCTGCTGGAGCAGTCCGGCGTCGCCCTGGACCGACGCGGCAACGTGGTGGCCGACGACAAGAGCTACAGGACCTCCAACGACAAGGTCTTCGTGGCGGGCGACATGCGCCGCGGCCAGTCCCTCGTGGTCTGGGCGATCCGCGAAGGCCGTCAGGCCGCGCGTGCCATCGACACCTATCTCATGGGCGAGAGCAACCTGCCGGTCTGATCATTCAAACCCGATGAACGGAAAAGGCGGCCGATCCCATGGATCAGGCCGCCTTTTGCTGTGTCAGGCTGCGACGGTCAGCTCCGTGGCCAGCGGAAGTCGTCGGCGCGTCCGGGGCGGGAGCTCGGCGCGATGCCGGTGCGAAGAGCCCGGCGGACGGGATAGGCATTGTCGCCGGAGAGCTTGGGCGGAGCGGTCACCAGGGTGCCGCCGGGCGTCACGTCCTGGCGGGTCAGCGGCAGCACGGGGCCGATGAGGGGTTTCGACGGCAGCGTGATCGGCGCCGCCGCATCGGGCGGCGCGGGAAGAGCCGCCTCGATGTCCGTCACGGGCTGGCCGTCGGCCGGCACCGCCGCCACGGGTGTGCCGCCCGTACGCACCGATTCCAGAATCTGCTTGATCTCCACGTCGGCGAAATGGGCGAGCTTGCGCGCGCCGGCCCGGGTGAAGGACACGCCGTCCTCTGCGCGGAGCCGCGCGGGCTGGCCGTCCACGTTCGGCCCGAAGGAGGTGTAGCGGTTCTCGTCGTCCACGAAGCCGGGGAAGATGTCCACGTAAGCGCCGCCGTTGCGCTGCACGCTTTCGCGGTAGATCTCGTTCATGGCCATGAGGTCTTCCGAGAGCTTGCTGCTCCGCATCGGCGGCAGGCTGATCCAGACCACGGGAAGACCGCGTTCCTTGAAGGCCGCCATGATGGCATCGACACGTTTCGTGTAGATGTCCTTCCAGCGATCGGTGAGCAGCTCGATCCTTTCCTCGCCCTCCTGCAGCGCCTGCCGGTCGCTCAGGCCCAGCATGACGACGACGACCGTGGCCTTCTGCCCCGCGTCGAAGGTTGCCTTGATGAAGTTCGGCCATTCCGTCGGGTCGCTGCGCACGAGATTGCTGCCGCTCCGGATCTTGCCGACGATGGCGACATCCTCGTCGTCCGCGTACACCGCTTCGAGCCCCTGCCGGGCGAACTCGGCGAGCGAGTCGCCGAAGACGACCACATGCGTGGTCGGGTCGACCTTGGGCTTCTGGGGCTTCGCGGCCACGGCCGGCGCGCGCGCCTTGCGTGGCTTGGCGACCGGAGGCGCCGGAGGATTGTCCGGAATGCCGAAAAGGCGGCGCAGGCTGAAGCCCTGCTGCGGCTGAGGCGCAGGCTGAACGAGCTTTCCAGGGTAATAGCCCGGCGGATAGGCCCGAGGAGCAGGCTGGTAGCCACGCTGCTGCTGCTGTTGCTGCTGCGGCGGGTAGTAGTAATAGCCCTGAGCCATGACCGAGTGCCCGCCTCCCAGAAGGAGGGGCAGGCTGACCGTCAGCAGGCGAAGGATCGTCGGCAACCGCATGAGTGGTTCCATAGAGGGTCCGGACCACTCTATTTATAGAGCTTTCTCCAGACCTGTCAGCGGGCTGTCCGCAACTCGCGCAACACGGCGTAATCGGCGTAGCCGTCGGGAATCAAGCCACGGTGGAGCTGGAAGTTCCGCACGGCTTCCCGGGTTTTGGAGCCGAACTTGCCGTCCGTTTCGCCCTCGTAGAACCCGAGCAGGGCCAGGCGCTGCTGCAGTTCCTCCCGCTCGTCCTTGCCGAGCAGCGGCGCGCTTCGGGGCCATGCGCCCTGGATCGGGGCACCGCCCATGATTCGGTCGCCGAGATGGGCCACGCCCATGGCATAGGCGTCGGACGAGTTGTAGCTTTTGATCACGTCGTAGTTCTTGGTGACCAGGAAGGCGGGCCCGTTCGCCCCGGCCGGCAGGAACAGGGTCGCTTGGCCGGCCTTGGGCATGGGCCTGCCGTCGGCGCGGCGCACCCCCACATACTGCCATTGCGGAAAGGTCCCGCTCAGGTAGCGGTAGTCGAAGCCTTGCGGCAGCTTCACCTCGAAGCCCCAGGGCAGGCCCGGCTCCCAGCCATGCTGGCGGAGGAAATTGGCGGTGGACGCCATGGCATCCGGCACCGAGGACCAGATATCGCGCACGCCGTCCCGATTGCCGTCGACGGCAAATTTCACGAAGCTCGACGGCATGAACTGGGTCTGCCCCATGGCGCCGGCCCAGGATCCCAGCATCTTGTCGCGGCCGACCTGCTCCTCCTCCAGGATCTGGAGCGCGATGAGCAGCTCGTTCTTGAAGAAGTCGCCCCGATAGCCCGTATAGGCGAGGGTCGCCAGCGCCCGGACCACGTAGATCGAACCGGTGAAGCTGCCGAAATTGGTCTCCATGCCCCAGACGCCGAGCACCACCGAGCGCGGAACGCCGTAGGTCCTCTCGATGGCCGCGAGGGTCTTGGACCATTCCGCGTTCATCTCGCGCCCGCGCTGGAGGCGCTGCGCCGAGATCGCGCCGTTGATGTAATCCCAGATCGGGC
>Ga0180217_1000854_pt1 | contig 39636 bp, 45 predicted proteins | sample eDN3rd37CBELigOP_FD_128521 | JGI IMG/M metagenome (GOLD analysis project Ga0180217, IMG submission 128521) | Enriched Organic Plus compost microbial communities from Emeryville, California, USA - eDNA 3rd pass 37_C BE-Lig OP (version 2) (version 2) ...
GAGATCCGTCTCCCCGCCGACGCCTGTGGAGATGCCTCTGCCGGGGAGGCCGCATCCGCGGCCTCCAGGTACGTATCGAGGAAGCAGGAACCGTCATGGATCAACCTCAATGACGGATAGCCATACTTCCGGCCCCGTTCCATGTTCATCTGAAGCATGGATTCATAAGCTCCACTTTTTTGATTTCCTGAACTCGGACTTAAATCGGGAGCGCTAGCGTTGGATTTGTGCGGGACATCAGTCCTCGCCCGGCGGCAGAAAGTCGCTAAGAATCCTGCGAAGAAGGAAATTTCAACATGGCATCCATCAATACCAACGTCGCATCGATGACCGCCCTCCAGACGCTGAAGAGCGTCCAGAGTTCGCTGACCGACACGCAGACCCGCGTTTCGACCGGCTTCAAGGTCAACAATGCGAAGGACCACGCTGCATACTTCTCGATCGCCACGACCATGCGCGGCGACTCCGCGGCCTTCAACGCCATCTCCGAGAACCTCTCGATCGCCGGCTCTTCCGTTGCCGTCGCTCGTGCAGGTGTCGAAGAGGTCGGCGAACTGGCGAAGCAGATCCTCGAGCGTGTTTCGTTCGCCCAGGCCGGCGACTCCGTCGACCGGAATCTGATCCAGAATGAAGTCGACGACCTCCTCGGCCAGATCGACACCGTCCTGTCCCAGTCCTCGTACAACGGCCAGAACCTGCTCGACGGCACGGATCCGGTTACGGTCGTGACGGGCGTGACCCGCGACGGCGGCACCTTCGCGACCACGAGCTTCACCTTCAACGAGGTGGACATGGGCGCTATCCGCACCGCACTCGAGACGGCGGTGACCGGCCTCGCCGGCATGGACGCAGCGGGCCTCGATGGCGCTATGACCGCTGTCGAAGCACAGATCTCGGCAATCACGGACGCTTCGGCGGCCTTCGGTCTCGTCGAGCGCCGTATCGACCAGCAGCAGGACTTCGTGTCCAAGCTGGTTGACAAGTTCGACCAGGGTGTCGGTGCCCTCGTGGACGCCGACATGAACAAGGAGGCCGCCCGCCTTTCGGCCCTCCAGGTTCAGGAGCAGCTTGCCACCCAGGCGCTGTCCATCGCCAACCAGGCCCCGCAGTCGATCCTGTCCCTGTTCCGCTAATAGCGGAAGGGGGTGGGAGGGCGCTTCCAGCGCCTTGATGCGGCACCATGAAGGGAGGCCCCGTTCCATGCGGGGCCTCCCTCTTTCTTTGGGCGTGACGATATTATAGGGAGAAACATGACCACGACGGGACTTCGGCACGAACTGGAGAAAAGGATCGCCCAGATGCAGGCGATCGGCCATGACGCCCCACTGGAGCGGTTCCTGCTAGAAAACGGCAGGGACTTTCAGGTTGCCCGCTTTGAGGGACAGATGATGCCTGCAAAGCGATGCTTCAAGAACGCTTTGCAGTACGCCGGGCGAAGAGGGTTCAGATATGCCGAAGGCTTCGCAATCTCCGGAACCTTGCTGTCATCGGGAATTGTTTTTCCGGTACACCACGCCTGGTGTGTGGACGAAGATGGCAATGCCGTTGATCCGACATGGGGAGATTCCGAGGCCGGTCGCTATTTTGGGATGGATTTCGACGTGAGAGAAGTCTTGAAACGAGTGACAGGTAAAGAAAGCTACGGAATGTTCGTCACCGGACGGCTCGGGATTGTCGATCTCGACTATCTAAAAAGTCTGGACCCCGAGTTTTTCGTCTTTGAAAGGCGGCTGGCGGTTCCGCCCGTTTGAATCGAACGGCCCCCGCAGCCGGAATCAGGCGGGGGCCTAAGAGCAGGGACAACTCAGCCAGCGGCAGAAGCCGTTTCGATCTTCACCTTCTTCGGCCGCTTGGTCTCGGGGACCTCCCGGACCAGATCGATGCGCAGCAGGCCGTCCTGCATGGAAGCACTCTTGACCTCCACATACTCGGCAAGCTGGAACTTGCGTTCGAACGAGCGGTTGGCGATGCCGCGGTGGATCCAAGTCCGGCCTTCGTCATCCTTGCCCTTCGTGCCCTTTACTGTGAGAACGCCGTCGGCCGTGCTGACATCGAGTTCGCTCTCGGCATAGCCGGCGAGGGCAAGCGTAATACGGAAACTGTCGTCTCCGGTCTTCTCGATGTCATAGGGCGGGAAAGAATTGGCCGTGTTGGCGATAGCCGATTCCACGGTGTCGAGAAGATTGTCGAAACCGATCGCGATGCTGCGGAAACGCGGGTCGAAAGCGCGCATGTTCAGTCCTCCTTTGAAGCAACTGTTGATGTTCCCCTCCGGCTATCCCTTCTTCCATGACAGAGATTTCCGTGGGTGCGGGCCTCGAAAGCACCCGCAAGATAGATTTTGCTATTCTCCGCCATGGATTCAAGAGACGATAAAAAGGATTCGGAAGATTTTTTCGCGCAACATGATCAAGGAAGCCGGAACCGAGTGGGGATTGAACGGCGGCGGAGGGATCCTCCTCGCGGTACGGGAATTCACAACCACGCCTGACGAGGCGGTTTTTGAAGCTGGCGTTCTCCATCTTGTCAAGGACGGACGCGCCTTGGCGCGCTTGCGACCTCCCTTGCCGATAAGGGAAGCCTTGGCCAAGGCCAGGGGTATCCTGCTTGTGCAATTCGGGGAAAGCGGAAATCCTGTCGAGACAGACCTGCGGTTGAGAAATAGGGAATGAACCTGGACAAGACGCGTGAATTCTTTTCTGGAGGAGGCGTTCTCTTCTCGCTTCCCGGAGGAAAGCTGGCTGCCAGCCTGGCTACGCTTGGATTGCTCGGGGCGGTTGCAGTCATTCCGCAGGGAGGCGGGAACGTCAGCACGTCGGCAATCGAACAGACACCTGAGGAACAGACAAAATTTTGCACCCAAGCCGATGCAGAGCGGCAGCTTTCCGGCATCTATGCCTTCACCGACAATGCGATGCCCGGCCCCATTTCATTGCTTTCGGCCAAAATCGATTATCTTCTGGACGGAACCGCTGTCCACAAATTCGGAAAATTCGAACTCGACCAGTACATAGCAACGGAAATCGTCAATGCCGCCAGGGATACCGGGTTTCCCTCAGCGGTCCTCTTTGCCATGGCGGAAAAGGAATCCGCATTCGATCCCGAGGCTCGTCCTCCGATGGGATCGGCTCTTGGCTTGATGCAATTTCTCGACCAGACGTGGCTTGAGGCCGTGCGCGAGCACGGTTCCGAGTTCGGCCTCGGTGAGGAAGCGGCGGCGATAGGCATCCGTGTAGAAGGCGGTAACAACCTCTATTTCGTCGAAGACCCCGACGAGGAAGCCAGAATCCTTTCCCTCAGGCGGGATCCGTACCTTTCGGCCGTGATGGCTGCGAGACGGCTTCAGGACGCACGCATGGAAATCGAAAGGGAGATCGGAACGGCGATGCACGAGAACGATCTCTATCTTCCCCATTTTCTTGGCACTTCAGGCGCAAAGCGTCTTCTGGCCAGAAGCTCCGAGACGCCCGACATCGCGGCGAGCAAGGTGTTTCCCAAGGCTGCCCGTTTCAACCGCCGCATGTTCACCACCGCCGGCCGCGATGTCACGGTTCGCGAGCTTCACGAACGGCTGGCGAACATGATCGAGAAGAGCGTCGGCAAATACCGGGATGCCGAACTCAGGGTCCTGATCGCGGACAGCGTGAAGCCGGATTCCGGCAGCGTCGAAGCCAGGTTTGTCTTCTGAGGAAATAAGCAAAAAAGTTGACAAATGTTTTTGACTGCTGAATCCTTTCGGCAAGGAAGGATTCGACAATGGGCAGTCTCTTCGGCAGATCGGTCCGGTATCTTGCCACTTACGCAGGCAGCGAAGCATGTGCTGTAGAAGCCGTGCGCTGGGCGTGTTTGCTGGCCATTGGTTCGGTAATCCTGGCAAAAGAGCCTCCGTTCTCTCCGCCTCTTTCAGCCGAAGGATGCGAGAGCATGGATTACATGCTGCAGCAGGAATATCCGGTCAGGGGTCCTGCCGGTTTGCTGATTGGCCCGCCCGAATGTTCAGCCGGTCGCACGACATTGAAGGTTTTGGGCTTGCCCACTGTTTCGCAGGAAAGAGGGAAAGGGGAGGTCGATGAGCACTAAAATCCACCATGGCTTGCGGTTCGTGGACGCTGATTTCTTCGAGTTGGACAGAAAGATTTGCCAGCTACGGAATGAGGTAACGGCCAAGGTGAGAGAGAAGCGGGCCGAATACCTCGCCACCTTTGCCACCGATGTCCATGACAAGAGGATTCTTGGCTTGGGGACAACAGATGACAAGAATGACAAAGCGCCCTTCGTCATGGCGATCGAACGCCTCATCAAATGCGATGACAACTGTTACGGAGGCAACATCTCGCGCAGCCACGAATTTGCCTATCCCGACCACACATTCGAGCTGGTGCTCTTTCCGTATCAAGGCAGATTCTACGCGATCCCCATCACTGAAGACCGGGATTTGTTGAATGTGTTGAAAACCCAGGAGTGGGTCGAAGAGTTCGGATATTGGGACTCCACCGATCCGTTGGAAACCGTCACCGACGATGAGTGGTCTCACCGCCAAAGGGTCTGGGATGGGATCGACAGCCGATGTTATGCGGGCGTCCTCTTCAACGGCGGATTCCTGATCAACCTTTCGCCGAGGCTCTACGATTACCCCTCATGGCAAGCGGTCGAACCCTATGTCCCCGCATTCGAGAAGCGCGTATCCAAACACGCCCTGAGTGTCGTGCATGCCGAATGGTCCCTTGAAACATATGAACGTCTGAAGGCAGATCTCGGTGGTAGCGAACCTCCGATCGGCAGCTACGTCATGGGATTCGGAAAGGCGCGCAAGGAAGAACCCAAATGGGAAATGCGGATCGAAGAAGAAGTAAAAAGGATTTCCGCGATCCTTCCCGAGAAAGTCACGGACGGGATGCTGGGTGTCCCGGCTCATATGATTTCATAAGTGGAGATGTATTCAATGACCGAACAACGAGTGACGGACATCATGTTGGACCTTGAGACGCTCGGAGTTTCTCCGGGCAGCGTGGTCCTGTCGATGGGGGCGGTGGCCTACGACCCCCGTGCGCCGTGGGACTCCGATACAGGGCAGGAACTCGCCCGAACTTATCGTTTCATGCGCAAGATTTCGCTCGAAGACTGCTGCGCACAAGGTCTCGTGATCGAACCCGGATCGATCAGGTTCTGGATGTCGCAGAGCGACGAAGCCCGCGAAGAAGCATTCAGCGGCAAGATGCTTCTCAAGAACGCGCTTCTGGATTTCTCGGACTGGTTCGGCAGATTGCCGTCAGACGGCCCGGTAAAGGTTTGGGCACACGGCGCGCCCTTCGATCCTGCCCTCCTCAAGGCAGCTTACAAGGCTGTCGGATTGGAGGAACCTTGGGAGTTCCGTGAACTCAGGGATACGCGGACCGTGTTCGACTTGGCAGGCATTACCTACAAGGGGACTCGGCACCATGTTATCGAAGACTGCCTCGATCAGTGCCGCAAGGTGTGTGAGGGATTCGCCGCTCTCGGCCTTTGCAGAATTGCTGCCTAAAGGCTTGACCCGACGATGACCATGGGGCGGGAATGCTCAACCTCCCGCCTCAGGTCGCGAATGTCCCCCAAGAGGCCAACGAAGGCTTCGCGGGCGCGCGACTTGGAACCTGGCCGTGGCCGGTCCGTCAAAGCATCCATAACCGCGCTCGGGCGGAAACTTCCGGTACTTTCGATGAACCTTTCGGCCGCGGCTGCTGCCCTGGATACGCCGATTTCCGCTTCAGCAACTTTTGCAATGCCGCAAAGCCGCTCCGATGCCTCCGGCACCGACTTGAAGATTGCTTCGAGCAACGCCTTGGCTTCGTGTCCGTCCATTCCGGACAGGAAATCCATGACGGCAGACGGATCAAAATCAATGACGACACTTTTCATGTAAGACCTCCTGACCAACATAGGCCGAAAACGAAAGGATTCGCAACGCAAATTGTTGACACTCGGCTTGCAAGAAGATATCGAACCTTGTCTGAAAGGGATTAGGCCATGTCTACAGTTCTCGCCACCGTTTGCCTCGCGGCCAATTTGTTTTCTTGCGCCCCTGCTGAAGTGAGGGTGGTTGACGGCGATACAATTTCTCTTGGACGGGAAAAGATCAGGATCGTGGGAATCGACGCCCCCGAAATGAAGGGTGCATGTACAAACGAAATCGTGCTCGCACGCGCGGCAAAGGCAAAGCTTGCTGAACTGCTCGGCGGACGGACGATCGTCATCGCAAGGGAAGGCAGGGACAGGTACCGCCGCACTCTCGCCCGGGTCGAAGCCGATGGCCGGGATGTCGGCAAAGTCCTGATGGCTGAAGGTCTCGCCCGCAAGTGGGTAAAGAATTGGAGGCCGGGTCTCGATGATGTCTGGTGTCCGCGCTGACGGAGGTTTTTAATGGCTGGAACGGGGCACCCCTATGAGATCGTCAACATGGCCGACGTCAGGGACGTGGTCGAAGCTTTGGTGGAGCAATCCTCCGGGGCTGGTGCCGTCTGGTTCAGGTCCAAGAAATTCTTGAAATATCTAACCTCGGCCGGCTTCACCGTTCCTGTCACGGCAGACATGGAGGACGTGGTTGATGAAAAGGCCGATGCAGAGGAACGGGACAGGCTTGTCGTCAAGCTTTCTGAAGGCGGCAACCTCCGTCTGTTTTCCAGACAGATTTTTGAATTGTCTGGCCCGGATTTCGACCATGTCGGCCATTGGCTTCATTGGTTGAGGGAGCACGACCGCCGCCTTTTCGGCAAGATCACGAAAATTCCCGTGGAAGAAGCGGTTAAGAGGTCCCGGATTTGGCTTGTGAGCGCAAGCAGGGTCATGCCTGCCGATCCCGGGAAGCAGGAGCTGTTTCTCCGGACGTCCGCGGGAAATGCATGGTACGAACTTCTTGACGCTGCGGCGCTGGAAGCGGAAGGAACGGCGCTGAATCATTGTGTCGGGATCGAAATGTTCAAAGATCGCCTTCGCAAGGGGCAAGCCCGATATCTTTCGCTCAAGAATTCTGACGGGCGTCCGATGGTCACGGTGGAATTGGCACAATGGAAGGACGGTAACCGCCTACTGCAGGCAAGGGCCCACTCGAACCACCCCGTTCCATCGATCCTGCAAGATTGTCTCGCCGAACTGCTGAACAGTCTCGATGCTGACGGAGAGGATGCCTGTAAAGCAGCAGGACTATGCCGCAACAGGGACGGGAAGTGGTCGCCCATCGTCAAGGTCTGGGATCCTCTCCGATGGCAAGGGTTCAAAGGGTTCGCCAAAGACGATTCATTGATCGTCATGTCACCCCGCAATCCCGGTACGACGCTTTGCATGGTGACATTCTATCGCCATGACTGGAGGAACCAACCTGCCCCCCACGGCAAGGTTTCGGCCCTTGAATACAGGCATTTTCATATCGATGAACAGAGGGCGGTGGCGAGGATCAAGAATCTTCTCGAAGATTCCGACACTTCATTTCCGGCTCCATTGGTCTTCAAGGACCATGCTGTCGTTCCGAAAATCGACGTACTGGAGAAGCGCCGTGCCGGGGAAGTCGATTACTTCGTCGAACCGGTTCCGGAACTCGGTGGCCGGACGGCGGACATTTTCCTGGTCCCGCATTCATCCGATCATGCGCGTATCATCATGAAGATCGGCAAGGGAACCCACCTTCCAGCAACAAAAATGGACAGGACTTCCCTGGTTGTCGCCCTTCCCCAAGCGATCCGCTGGAACGCCAAGGAGGCTACCCGCTGCCTGCAGGTCGTGAACACCGTCGGGGTGGACTGCTTTTCTTCAGATGAGATTTCCGAATCCAAATTCAGAAGCATGTTTGATCCCGAAAAGGATTCAGGAGGAAACTGGTTCTTCTTCAAGCAGGAAGCCGAATCTTGTGCTGCCATGACGGGCATCGATGGCGAATGGCAATTCGCCAGGTCGGTCGTCAAGTTCAGGTCCCAAAAGCACCTTCTTCAGTTGAAGGCCAACGCGGACAAGGAAATCGGTTGGCTGAATGCAGTGCTTCCTGACAGGGAGTTGGAAGACGAGATTGCCGCCTTCCTGAACAAATTGGGCCTGAAGCCGTCCCCGGGGGCGATCGGCGGAAGCCTGCGCGTCCACAACGTCCGTGGATCCTGGTTCACCTCATCCGATGCCGAAGAGCTGGTCCGCAAAGCTGCAAAGTTGCAGGGGAGGCGAACGAAATATGTCTTCACACCTGGAGAGGCGGAAACGGTGATAAGGTTCCTTCCTGCCGAGCACCTTTCCGATCTCGGCGACAAGGTTTTGGCGGCCGCTCTTTCTGCTTGGGCAAAAAAGGCATTCCAGTACAAAGGATATTGTGTCCCCAACAAGACTCGAGCCTACGGCACGTGGCCCAAACACGCCGATGAATGGAGCGCCACTTGGGAGGGACGGATCGAGGTGTGCAGACGTCTGGAAGGGCTGCTTGACCGATCCGCTTTGAAGAGCCTTCCCAGGATCACAAGGGAAGTGTTCAAGTTCATGCTTCCAAAGCGCGGAAGAATGCTTTGGAACGAGGCCGCGGCAGCTCGGTTCATGCTCCGCCATCACAAGGTTATTGATGATGGTCTCCTGAGGCGCGGCATAAAGAAGACCATGCGGTATTCCAGCGCCCTGACTGCCACAGGAGAGAACGCTCCCTCCACACTTTGGTTTGGCGAGTTCAGAGAACGCATCGAAGCGCTCGGGTTGGCTTCGTTTCTGCGTGATGCAGCTTCATGGGAGCTTGTCTCCCTCAAACCGGAGACCATCCTTACGCTGGACGAGGCCAAGGCATGGAACATGTGTCTGGCGTATGCTGCCGGAGCTTGGTTCCCGTGGAGGGCGGCGCGCTCTGTCCAAACCTATGCCGGAATTCTTTCCCGCAGCGCGGATGCAGCGGGGGTAAGCCCCGAATGGGGGAAACTGCTTTCCGAAGTGGCTGTGATCGAAAGCGGTTTGAGACAGCGGGAGCCGAGCTATTTTACGGAGATGGAGCCGATGGCGGCCTGACACCGGACAAATGGCATAGGCCATTCGCATTGCCCGCTATGCCATCAGGCTGATTGGACGCCTTCCCGCTCCGGGCTATGCATGAAGCCCTCTAAAGGGCGGGACAATGAGAACAAGACTTCATCTTACCAACCTAAGCACGGACATCCTGGATGACGGGGTGACAGTCGGTCTCTTCGAAAAGCTTTTCGACGAACTCAAAATCTCTCACGTGCAGTACTACGCCATCAACATCGGAAGGAACCCTTCCCGTGTTTCGATGGGAACGTTTTCGCCTGAATGGTGCCGAACCTATCATGAACGGGGTTACGGGGCGATTGATCCGGTGCTCAATTATGTGCTCAAGCAGCGGATGCCCTGCGTCTGGAGCAACGTCCCCGGACTGACGGACGAACAGCAGGCGTTCATGACGGAGGCCGCTCCGTACGTCGGCCGCAATGGAATCACGGTTCCGTTCGGCGAACCTCCGGTGAGCGCGGCGCTCAGCATCACAACCTTGTCGGCCGACGACAGTTGGCATGCCAACCTGCCGCGCATTATCTGGACGGCCACTTCCGTCGGGCAGAAAATCCATCGGTCGATTCTCGATCATATCAATGCAAAAGCCGGGCGACGGGTAAGGCTGACGTCTGCTCAATCGGCTTGCCTCCATCTGCTGGCCGAGGGAATGGATGAAGCCGCGATCGCATCCGTCACAAGAATGAGCAGGTATACGGTCAGGCGGCACGTCGAAGAGGTTCGCAGAAAGCTGAACGCCAAAAGTCCTGCCCAGACGGTCGCCAAGGCGGCCATGATGGGCATTCTCGCGATTTGAGGTTGCCATGTGCCTGATCGACGGCACCAAATTCGCGAAACTGATCGGCAAAGCCGGAGGCATGGCCAGCGAAGCCGCCATGGTCGCTTTCCTGGACTGGCTCAGGAACAGCTATGACCTCAAGCATGTAAACTTTACGGCCACCGGAATAGGTTTCAGCGAGGTCCTGTTCACTCTCAGCACCTACCCACAGGAGTGGATCGACTACTTCAAGGCCGCCGAGCCCCTCCAGAACGACCCTGTCCTGAGGCTCGCCCGCAAAGGGCAGCCTGTGGATTGGCTAACCGTCCAGCCTCTGAACGATGCCGAAGCGTTCCTGCTCGCAGAACGGCGTCGCATCATCGGTAGCAAGGCAGTCTCAATTCCGGTCGAAAGCAGCGACGGAAACACCTCGCTGATGACTTTTGTGGCTCGCGACGACGATGAATCGTGGCTTCAGAACATCGGAAAGATCTACGCCGAATTCCGTGATGTCGGCATGATGTTGCATGCCGTATTTCTCGAGAACCTCGGCCTTACCCCTCCCGTCATAGAACTGTCTGAAAGACACCTTGACTGTTTGCGCATGCTGGCCGCGGGCATGAACGAAACGGTCATCGCCGATACACTTGGCATTACCGAGAAATCCGTAAAAAAATACATCTGTGAAGCCAAAATGCGCCTGAAGGCAAAGACAAAGGTCCAAGCCGTGGCCAATGCGCTGTCGACGGGCTTGCTGTCGCTCGAATGACCGATTAAGTCCGGCTGTGGGTTACGATGCAGGGCAACCGTCCGGCCCGACGCTGGGGAACGTCATTTCCATGTTGTTGTGCTCAAGAACGATCCTGAACTCGTCCGCTTCGGGGCAGCCATTGCGATCGAGCTCATGCTGCAGGCGGAGACAATCGTCCCATTCGCCCGCGCGGCCCTGGCCTTTCAGCGCGCTGAGGAAGACATACCCGCCAACGCAGGTATGCCATGTCTCCTTGCCACCGCAGTGACGGACTACCAAGTAACAGTCAATCGCGGTTTCAGCATAGCCTACAAGACGCACCAGCTCCCTACCGACCAGCAACGGCTCATTGAAGCGTGCCTTGCACATCTCCAGGAGCTTTTTGCTGTGGACGCGGGATTCCGCCCCGCCTTGCGCGTCTTTGATCATCCGTCAGGCTGCCGCGGGCTTGCGGTCCGACAGGAGCCGCATGATGGTTTCCCGGCCCTCGTTCCACTCGGTGATGACAGTGTGGTGCTCGTCCTTTGCGTTGTAGAGTTGGCGGAACAGGATTCCGTGGACTCCTACTTCCTCGGCGGCCATGACGTGTTTGTAGAGATCGTCCACGAAGATGCTGCCGGAGGGAAGCTGAGAGAGATGCTCCTTCTTGGACGCGCCGAGCGGCAGCACGTGGATGTCGTCGAACGGAAAGAGTTCGAGGTTCTTTCTGCGGAGCCTGATGGTTTCGTCCGACTTCCCCGCGCTGGTAATGGCGACGACGCGTATGTCGCCGAAGCTTTCATGGATCGCGCTGATCGCCTCCACGGCCCCTTCGATCGGCGGGATTTCGGCGAAGCTCGGATGAACGGAGAAATCTTCGATTTGGCGGAAGATTTCTTCCTCGCTCCATCCAGGGAATGCCCGGGCGCAGGACCAATCATCGACTTCGTGCGGCTCGCAGGCGACAGGCAGGCCGCGCGACCGTACATAAGAAAACAAGCCTGACAGGTAGTTCAAAAGGACTCCGTCTGCGTCGAGAGCAAGTACGATTCCATTGCGTGCCATGTGCGCCTCCAAAAAACATGAATTCATCGAATGGTCAAAGGATTCAGAAATGCTGTCAACTGCTTTTGCGGCTTTGTCGGTTTCACTGCTCTTTGCGATGATCTCCGCAGGACTGGAAACGGAGCATCTGACATGGCGGCCCGAAACGATTTTGTCGAGCGCATCAAGGAGTACCGCAGGCTGAGCCGGGAAATTCGGGAGGCCGAACAGGCAGGAATCGAAAGGGCGTTGGCGGAGTTCGATGCGGCGCTCGGCGGCCTCCATTCGTTTGTGGCGATGGATTCCGTCGTGCTGCCTGTCAGGGTCGATGACGTCTCGGGGTCCTGGGAGGCGGACGGGATGGATGAGACGGGGGCAGCAGTTACGGTTGTCAGGAAGGCCGGACGGCTGCGTGTCGAGCTTCGCACTACCGAGGAAGACCTGTATATCTCCCTTGCCCTTCACCCCTCGAAGGCGCAGCCCGTGAAGAAGTGGGTGGTCGAGACCGAAACGTGCGGTCATGACGGGTCTCATTCCAAGGCGAGGGGGCTTTTCCCGACGGCGTCGTCAGCGCTGAATGCCGTGAAAACGAAGATGCTCGGAGAAATCCTGCCGCTTGTTTCGGATGGCGAGATCAAAACCGTACCACGGCTGCCGACTGAAGACGCAGAAGCGGCGGATGTCGTGCGTTCGTCCATCCGTGAGGCAGCCTCTGCAGCCCGGGAACTGCAGGCCCGCCGGAAAGCCCACAGCCATGAGATCGGCAGGACCGGCAATGCGGTAAGGAACGTCTGGGATATCGCTGCGTCAAAGCTTGGATTTCTCGAAGGCATCGATTACACGGTGAGGGAAGACGCTTCCCTCGAAGGATCTGTAGCGTTCCGTCCGTCTTTCGGTGGGGGAGCCATCGAAATCGCCCATGGCGAAGGGTTCTTCTCCAAAATTTCGATAGAAGCATTAGACCGCGATCCTACCAGCGTTTCCTTTACCGTTTCGGACAACGAGGGGCGGACGGAACTCCGGTGCTACATGGAAGCCGCCGATGCGGAGAAGCTTGCCGGCGAGATGGTTTCCGCCATCATGGATGAAATCGAGGGTTTCGAGGCTGCATACCTGCCGGGGAAAGAGCCGGAAATGGGTTCTTCAATGAAGTTCTGAAGGAATCCTGTTGCTGCAATGCAACACAGTCCCTGACTGAATCCTTAAAAGTTGCCAAAGGGTTCCTTTCCATGAAATCTTATGCCTAACCTTGAATGAAGAACTCGTTCCCGAATTGCGGGTTCCCAATGCGACCGAACAAGGAAACAGAAATGAAATTGAAGACCCTTCTTCTTTCCAGCCTTTCGATTCTGGCGGCTTCGTCTGTCATGGCGGCCGACCTCGTTGATTTCGACCCCGATGTTCCTGCTCCGTCCGAGGTTCCGACACTTGCCGCTCCGGCCGATGCCGGCGTTTCGGTTTGCCAGGCGATGGGCACGGGCTTCTTCTTTATTCCTGGTACGGAAACCTGCCTTCGCATCGGTGGCGCTGTGGAGATCTCATACGGCTATGCCAGCCTCTTCGACGGCAACGCCTACGAGGACGGGTACGGCAATGTCGAGGCCCGCATGGACCTTGAGACCGCGACCGACAGCGAGTTCGGCGTGATCGGCAGCCATATCCGCATTTCGGCTATCGGAAACTACCTTCAGGGCGAGGGTACGAGCACCGACGGAAAAATCGGCCTCGAGCAGGCATACGTGACCTTCGGTCCGGCTTACGCCGGCTTCAAGGACACGCTGTTCAATAAGGACATTGCCTACGGTGACGTCTTCTCGCTGGACAGCTATGGCAAACGTCTCGGCTTCGGCACCAACGCCTATACGATCGGCGCACTCGTCGACAATATCGGCGGCGGCTTCTATGCCGGAGCAGCCATCGAGTCCTATGAACGTTCCAGGTGGATCGATTCCATCGACAATGCCGGCAATCCGGACATCGTTGCCCGTCTCGGCATTGCCGGCCAGTCCTGGGGCGGATCCGATCTCTCGGTTGCCTACAGCGACGAGGCTGACGCGTGGATGGTCAAGAGCACGACCGACGTCGATGTCCTCGATGCCACGCAGGCTCGCCTGACTGCCGCCTACACTGACGCCCTGAACGATGACACCTGGCTGCTGTCGGCCGGCCTTAAGCACGGCTTCACCGACCAGATTTCGGGCTTCACGAGCGTCGGCTACGTCGTCAACAAGGATCTCGACGATCCGTGGCTGGCAAACGCTGGCCTGGCCTACACTCCGGTCGAGGGCTTCGACGTGATCGGCGAAGTCGGCTACGGCGACATTGCGGGCAGCGACTCCTATGTCGGCCAGCTCAAGTTCGTGAAGAGCTGGTAATACATCCCCGCGGCCGCCGCGAACTGCAAAACACTCCCCGGGCGTCTCTTGTGCCCGGGGTTTTCTTTTGTAGGGGTGCCATTTGGAATGTGATCGATCGGCAACATCCCTGAAACGTTACTGAACGATCACATCAGCGCGGTTCATTGTCCTCTGTTGTGGTGGGTTGCCTTCGGATACATAACGATGGTGGTCCACGAAGGAGACTAAGGACCATGAAGGCACACCTCACCACGAAGGGATACAGCTTCGAAGTCGACCACGACTAAATGTGTGCACTCCTCGAGGCAGAGGACTGTTGTGGTGTCCAGTTCTTGCACGAAAAGCTCGACAAGCTCGATGGTGTCATCGAAAGCAATTATGACGGCCATTTCGGCTCGCAGATAATGGTGACGTTCGAAGCTGACGAGGCCGGGATCGCGAAAGGGTTCTGGCCTGCCGTGAACATCATCGAAAGCCATATCCGCGAATGCGAGGCTTTCGTCAGGTATGTCGGGAAGAAGAGGGAGGACGCTTCGCGAAAGACTCTTTTCCATGCCGACAAGGGCTTCGTGCTTTGCAACGCTACCGCCACCGACGGAAGCGATCTCGGCGTATCGCTTCATTTCCTCCATGACGGCGAAAAGGCGACATCGTGGTTCATCGATACCGCGGCCGATCAGTTGAGGAAACTTGCGGATATCGGGGACAGCGGATCTATCAGGAAGATCGTGGAGAAGCGCATAGATCTTGAGCCGGAATCGCAGCACCGATTGGGAATGTAGCACGGAATTCGAGACTGGCCGATTTGCCAAATTGTTGACATTGGCCGTGGCGGAAGATATTGGATTGTTACAAAGGATTCGCCATGGCAAACGAAATCATCTCAAGTCGGGGAGGGGCAAAGGCCGCCCGCGAAGACAGGCACGTCGACTTTTCGTCCATCCCAGGACATTATTTTCGGGCGGTGAACGACATCCCGGAAAGGGAAGAGAAGACATTTCGGGATGTCAACAGGTGGGATAGCGCATCAGAGTCTGTCGGCAAGAAGGAAATTACCTACAGGGCCCGCCGTGCTGTCGCGGGCGGCACTGTCCTTCTCGCAACGCGGCTGAACTGGCTGGACGAGACGCTTCATTCAGTCGAACTAGCGGCACATCCTGAAGACCCGGATCGGTCTCCGCTGGTTTTCATGGCTGATGAGTTTTTCACACTCTTCGTCGCGGATGCCGAGGGTGAACGCAAGCGCGCCGAGGAGACCGCGCGTGTCCAAGAAAAAATCGCCGATCTGCAGGCAAAGTTGTCCGCTCCTCCGCCGGACATGCTTTTGTTGCCCGGCCAACCCTTGCAGACACCCTCTACGACGGCTCTTGTGAAAGCTGTCGACCGCAAAGAGGACCTTGCAGGCCGTGCGGCCATGATTGCTGCTGAAGCAGAGCAGCGGCTTCAGTTCATCCAAGCCGGAACTCAGGAGATTACGCGCCAGACGCAGCTGCTGGCCAACTACTATCAGGAAAAGGCCTCGGCCGCGCTTGCTACGGTCAGCGATCAGATCAAGTTCGCCAAGGACCTGAACGAAGGCCTGAAGAGCCTGTCCCTCTATATGGGGGAAGACGTGGAAGTCAGAAACATTTGCGAGGGAGAACCGGCAGCCTCCTCGGAGCCGCTGACTCTCTATCAAGACCGGCTGTACCTTGACGAGGAGCTGGCGGTGGAGAGCCTTTCGGGCGGGTTCGACTTCAAAGGACTCTCTGGGCTTGGAGAACTCTTGTCTTCGGACCGCAGCCTCCTGGAAAGGATGATCCCTGCCAAAAGGGGGGCTGTCCTTGTCAGGATCCGCCGGGGAGGCAAGCGTTACTTTTCGGAGGAAGTGGACGCGATCGCCAACGCCCTCATGAACGCCGAAAATTTCAAGGTCTTCCTGCTCGTCCGCAACGGGGACAACGCGCACCTCGTCCATTCCGAGATCACGACGGACCAAGCCGAACGGCTCTTCCCGACTGCGAAGGAAATCGAGGACATCTTCAAAAACTTCGATCTCGAAATCCGCCCGGAGCACCTCGACTATTCCAAAGCAAGAACCGAGTTCGAACAGCGCACTGTCTTCTACAAACGCATGCTTCTGATGCTTTGGGGACTGAACGACCGCCTCGGCCTGTTCGGAGATTTCTATGACAAGACGGCTTATCCGAGCTGGTACGATGAACGCTTTCAGCACGACAGGATCGTGTACGTCCATGACGGTGAGGGAACTCTCGTCCAGAAGAGGCCGACCTTTTGGGAGTGGCTGAAGTCCCAGAACAGGAACCTGCAGTCGGGTTCCCGCATCGTTGCTGTTTGGAGGAAGATGATCAACGCCTCCAGCGCCCCTGCATGTTTCTCCAGGAGCTACCATAACGGTGAACAAAGCCAGCTTTACTATCCTGTCGAAACCGCTGGCATCGGGCTGGTGGAGCGTAAAGGGGATAGGCTGCAGACCAAATGCACGGTAAAGGGGCATACGAGCGCCGACTTCCGCGAGAGAATCTTCGACACCAGGATCGACATTGCCGATGCGCTTCGAAACGAGCCTCTGGCCTGCCTTTGTATCGACCGGGTCACCGTTGAAGATCTCGACTATTATCTGAATTCCCGTTCTCAACGCGTCGGCTATCTGGAATACTTTCACCTCTTCAAGGCAGCCCGTGATTTCCTGGCCGAGGAGGAAGCGAACCAGAGTGGCGAGCGCAAAAGCCTTCTTGACGATCTCGCCCATGCGGAGATCGCGGACGACATCGCGAGGGACGCGTCGGAAAGGGCGATCGCCCTGTGGCGCGCGCAGCAATCGGGCAGGCTGATCGGGAACGGCTGGAGTCCCTCGGAACGGCGTACTGTGTTGGATGCCGCTTATGCGCTCGCCGGCAAGCAGGCCGATCTTCTGGACCGGGTCCGTTCGGACATCCCCGAGGTCGTCCCGATCGAGATTAGGATCGACGGCAGGGGCAACTTCTGGCTTTATCGGGAACCGAAAGAGAGCGAGGTCACCGACCTCGAGAAGTCTTTCGATCCCGCCTTTGTCTCCCGGGTTCAGTTGCGTATCGGGAAAACGAAGGTATCTGAAACGGGCACCGTCCGGCGCGTCTATCTTGCTAACCCCGCATTCGATGCCGATGCCTTGTATCGGCGTAGGATCGTCTTCAATCCGGTGCGCGAAGAAACCGTTGTGGCGGACGCGGATCTGGTCTCGAAATGGCGGGATCGCCACCTGCCGGGCTGGATCTCTTTCGAGACGCTCTCCCACCTGCAGCAGAGCTACTTGACGGACGCGGAAGCCTGCTTCGAGGAAATCAGGAAGACCCTGGTTTGGGTTGAGTACGAACTTTTGGAGATCATGAAGGAGGACAAGACGGATAGGGTCGCTGTCGGCCGCTGCGTCATTCCCCTGGGAGTGGTCGCCTACAGCGGCGAGACGTACGGCCAATGCGCCCTCCTGTGTGCAGAAGGGGACATGCTCGACATCCTTGCCTCTCTCGGGGCTGTAGGCCGTGCCAAAGCGGAGGCGATCGTCAATAGGGTTTATGCCAGGCCTGAAGGTCGTCTTGAAAGGCTCGCAGGGACGTTGTCCAGGCTTGAAGAGGGGGAACTCCCTTTCCGGCTGGTCACAGTGCCTGCAGATGAAGCCAAGAACATCCGCGGGATGACCACCGCCAATTCCAAGGACCTTCGATTTACGGAACTTCCTTCGACCTACTGGCGGATGTCATCGACAACCCCGGGAACATACTCCTTCCAAGAGGCTACCTGCGCTTCGTTGGGGGTGACCTCTTCCGAGTCCGGCAGAGTTGCTTTTCATTGGTTCCGGCCGATGAACGAGAAGATCGCGCAAGGATTGTTTCACGGGGCCGAGCACAAAGAGAGATGATGGCATTCGATTCAGTTCTCAGCGTTGGCAACCCAATGAACAACAGCTTGAAAATCCGGCATGAGGCCGCTTGGCGCGACATCCGATATCTCCTTCACTTCACGCCAATTGAAAATTTGACAGGTATCGTCACCAACGGTTTTCTGTCTCGGGCTGATCTGAAGGAACGCGGCCTGGACGCCTATGGAAGTCCTCATCGACTTGATCGTGAGGATCGGGCAATCTCTGTTTCAATCTCCGCCGTCTACCCAAAGATGTTCAAGGCAAAGCAACAGGCCGCAGGACATCCTCGTTGGGTGATCCTTTTGCTTGATGCAAGCATTCTGTGGACGCACAGATGCCGATTTCTTCGAAGGAACGGAGGGAAGAGGGCAGTCCTGAACCACACGGGATATCTGGGTGGTCCATGGGGTTTCAGCCAGATGTTTTCTGGCGAGGACCGACCATCCGGTATCCCCGACCGACTGACGACATACCCTGACGCCGAGGTGCAGGTCTTTGACCCAATCTCAGCTGAAATGATCCTGGAGGCCTGGGTTGATCGTCCGGAACTCGCAGACGCCGTGCAAGCAGAACTGAACAGATTGCCAGGGATGGAGCGTAACGTCATCCGATGCTCATCCTGGCCTGTGTTTCGGAATGGCTACCGTGAATGGATAATGCCGATGCCGAGCCGGGAGTGGAAAGCAACATAGTCGATGATGGACAAGCAAATCGGATCCCTATAAAAGATGTTTATGGACATTTTCCTTTCCACACCTCCGATCACACGCGTGCGCCTGGCGGGCGCACCGAATTTCGGAGGTTCCAAATGCATCACAAAAGAAAACGGCCAAAGAATGCACGTTCCGGGTGCCTTATGTGCAAGCCCCATAAAATGAACGGCTTCTGCTCACGGCACAGCAACATGAAACACGGCGCGCGACGCAGATATGAGGCCGGGACTTACCAGCTTCGTTGCGAAGGAATCAAAAACGTAAAATAGGGATTACTCGAGCCGCTGTTCGCGCCTCATCCGCGGCAGCGGCTCTTCCTTGCCGCCTTCGGGTGCCCATGCCATCCTTTCATGAATTCGCCATGATCTATCGAGGACGACATGACACGAGACGAAGCCAGAAAAGCATTCGCGGACGCCGGCCTGGATTACGGAATTTTGGACAGGAAATCCTTGCAAGAGTTGCGGTCTCGAATCGATAGAGAGTTGAAGACTGCCGGGTATATGGAAGGCACCTACCGAATGCGCATGTCACTTGATTTCCGTGAGACCCCGAACGGGACTTACGCTGCCTTACGATGCAAATCCCACTATTTCGAGAATAGGGAGGCAGTTACTTTCAACCCGGATGGTTTCATTGGTTTCGCAGGATGGGCAGACGACACCAACGTCCAACCCATTCTGAAGGCCTTTGCCAAGTGGGTTTCGGAATTTCGGCCGGCTCCGGTTCTGGTTTGACAAAGTCCGAAGCCGATGCGTAATTGGATTCAACAACACCCGCCACGCCTCTCCACGATGCGCACCTGGCGGGTTTCTCTTTATTGAGGCAACGGATGTCTGACGGTGAACCGCATTATCTGAATCGGCCCGCAACATGCGAAAGATCGAGGACGAACGCTTCGAATTTTGGAAAGACAGCCGCAAATCCTGCCCGATCTGCGACGGTGGGCCCAATGGGTATACCTTGTCGTGTCCGGTTCTCGGTGTCGTAAAACCCCTTGATCTGTCGGCCAATGTTGAGGAATTCGTCCCGAGCCTTGAGGATGGAGAAGAGATAAGTGCTCGTTCTCTCCCGAGGATAAAATAGATAGGAACCTGATATGGATATTCAGCTGACAAAAGCCCAGCGAGGATTTCTGGAGGATTACTTCGAGGACATACTCTACGGCAGACCTGACCTGCTTGAGTCTCCGGATGAAGCCGTCCTCGAGGCGCTGGAAGGGATGGACTTCGATGACGGCATGGCAACAACTTCAAATCGGGTCAAGGTTGCCAGAAATCTTCATGAGAAAGGCCTTTTGAAGATCTTCAATCCTCATGGTGGCGTCGAGGGTCCGCATATCCATTTGAGCTTCAGCCGGAGAGGTTCAGAAGTCGTCCTTCAATTGCTGAGAGAAGCTGCCGCAGAGGGAAGATTGCCGCAAGCCAAAGTTCCGGGAATTTAACGGGAACGCACTCTATCGCGGCCCTTGTGCCAGAAGAACGCAAGCAGAAATGCAAGAAGGCAGCAGGCAGCGATGAACGTCGCGCCTGGGGCGACCATCCATGATGCAGACAGGATGCCGAGCGCCAACCAGAATGTAAAACGGCCGCGATCTGTGGACGTCGGTGGCGCGCATCCTCCAGCATCAGCACCCTTCGTTTTCCTGGAGTACCAAACACTCGTCATTCTGACACCTCCCTGATGGTACTCATGTTCACGGAAAAAGCTGCGACTGGCAAACCATGAATTCTTTGTAATCTGTGGCCTCGCGCGTTGCTGCGATGCAAATCCTTCGGCAAACTGGAATGGACAGTTGTCGGAGTCCTGAATGAAAATCGAGAACCGCGCCCATCGGGCAGCAATGGCTGTGTTGCGCTATGGTTTTGTCGCCGCTACAGCCGTTTCGGCATGGCAATATTGGTCAGGCAAGGGAAACGAAGTCAGTGTGCCGCCTGTTGCGGGCACAAAACCTTCTTTGGCTGTTACCACCTCTCAGGCAACAGTTTCTACCATCCCGATGCAAGTGCCCGCTCAGGGGCGTATCCGGGCAGTCGAAAGTGTCGCCGTTTCCTCGACCTTATCTGGGCGGATCGTCGATGAGGTTTTGGTTGCCGAGGGCGATTGGGTGGAAAAGGGTGATGTGCTGGCTAGACTGGACCGTGAAACATTGGAAACCGATGTCCAGCAGCAGGAAGCCGCTTTGGCCACAGCCCGGGCAAACCATGCTGAAGCCAAACTGGCAAAAGACAGGGCGGCCAGCCTTTACGGCAAAGGAGCAGGAACGAAGAGCTCTCTCGAAGCGGCGGAAACTGCCCTGCTGGTCGCCGAGGCAGCTGTCGATCAAGCGTTGGCTCTCCTCGAAACGGCAAAAATCACGCTCGACAAGACCGTGATCCGCGCCCCCAGCTCCGGCTTTGTCGTTTCGGAACCTATCGCGGAAGGTTCGTTGGTCCAGACCGGGACCGAAATCCTGACGATCATGCGCGAGGGCAAGATCGAACTCCGGGCGCGACTGCCGGAACAATACCTTTCGGGGATCACGCCGGGCATGAAGGCTACCGTCAAACTGCTCGACGGAAGGTTGCTGGATGGCGTCGTCACATCGGCGGACCTTGTGATCGACGAGGATTCGAAACTGGGCACCGTCAGAATCTCCGTTCCCGACATGTCCGCATCGATAGGCATGTATGCCTCGGCCGTCATCGACGCCGGGGAAAAGAAGGTACTTTCGGTCCCCGCGTCAGCTGTTTCCTACCGGAACGGATCACCGGTCGTTTTCGTCGTCGATGAGGGCAACCGGGTGTCGCTCCGCAAGGTCGGTATCGGGCGCGGTGCAGACGGGAAAGTCGAAATAACCGACGGTCTTCAGGCGGGCGAAAAGATTGTCGATGACGGGGTGGGCCTCGTCAATGACGGCAACCTCGTACTGGTGGCTGACAAAAAGTGAACGGCATCTCCTCAATCTCCATCAGGCATCCCGTGCCTGTCATCGTGCTCTTTCTGGTGCTGACGTTCGCCGGGGTGCTCGGCTACGGCAGCCTGCGCATCAACAACATGCCGGATATGGAATTCCCGACAATCACGGTATCCGTATCGCAGCATGGGGCGGCTCCCTCAGAACTCGAAACCCAGGTAACCGAGATCATCGAGAATGCTGTCAAAGCCCTTGCAGAGGTTGAGAGCGTAACCTCAAGCATTTCGGAAGGAAGTTCCATAACGACCATCGAATTCGACATGAATGTCGATGTAGATCGTGCGTTCAACGATGTGCAGAAGGAAGTGAACTCCGTCAGGTCCAGCCTTCCTGCAGGCATCGAAACACCTGTCATCTCGAGACTGGAAGTCGGAACAAACCCGATCCTGGCCTACGCCGTCGAAGCGCCCGGGATGTCGCCTGACGAGATCAGCTGGCTTGTTGACGACAGGATCGGCAAGGCACTGTTGCAGGTCGACGGCGTGTCACAGGTGTCGCGGCTTGGCGGCGTTAACCGCGCCGTGATCGTTGATCTCGACATGGACAAGGTTGCCGCATACGGCCTGACGGTCTCCGACGTCAACGCCGCACTCTCCGCTTGGAATACGAATGCTTCAGGGGGCAGGCTTACCATCGGCGGGCGCGAACAGTCCGTCAGAACCGTTGGCCGCGTCGACAAGGTGGAAGATCTTGAGAACATGCTCATAAGGGCAGGGGACGGCAGTTCCGTCCGCCTGGCGGACCTGGCGGCGGTAAGAGACATGTGGGAGGAACCGCGGACCCTGGCCAGGATCAACGGCAAGGAAACGGTGGCCTTCCAGGTTTATCCTGCGAAGAATGCGTCCCAGGTTCACGTGGCCGATCGTGTCAGGGAGCGGATCGGGAACCTTCGGACGGAACTGGACGGCGTCGTCATCACGGAAGTGAGCTCGGCTTCCGATTTCGTCGTCGAGAGCTTTCATGCCGCGCTTGAGGCGCTTGTGATCGGAGCGCTGCTCGCCGTGGTCATCGTATGGTTCTTCCTGAAGGACATCAGGGCGACCCTGATCTCGGCCACCGCATTGCCGCTCTCCCTTATCCCGACTTTCGCGTTCATGGCGTGGACAGGGTTGTCGCTCAACGGGATCACGCTCCTCGCCCTTTCGCTGGTGGTCGGCATCCTCGTCGATGACGCCATCGTCGAAATCGAGAACATCGTCCGCCACATGAGAAAGGGGGGCATGTCAGCCTTCGAGGCAGCGATCGAGGCCGCAGACGAAATCGGTCTTGCGGTTGTCGCCACCACCATGACGATCGTGGCAGTATTCGTTCCCGTGGCTTTCATGTCCGGAATTCCGGGCAAATTCTTCATGAGCTTCGGACTGGTGACGTGTGTATCGGTCCTCTTCTCCTTGCTTGTCGCCCGGACCCTCACGCCAATGATGGCTGCTTACCTGTTGAAGGCTGACGCCAACCATCATGAGGAGGAAGCGCGCGGAAAGCTGCTGGATTTTTATCTGAGATTGCTGTCGCTCGCCCTGAGGCATCGGGGGAAAACAGTGGTGCTCGGCGTCGCTTTCTTTGCGGGTTCCATATGGCTCGGCATGTTGCTCCCGACCGAATTCATGCCGGCCACTGACCGCGGCGAGACTTCGATTTCAGTAAGGCTCGAAGACGGGGCTTCTCTGGAGCGTACCGACCGCGCCATCATGGAAATAATTTCCCGCATCGAGGACCATCCGGCAGTCGAAAGCATATTCTCCACAATCGGCGGCGGCATTCAGACCGGCGGAGGGCCGCAGCGGAATTCAAGATCGTCAACATCCTCCGGAACGGTGACTGTCACCCTTAAGCCCCGAGCGGAACGAAATGTAACCCAGCAGGAATTTGAAGCAGAGATCGGTAATGCTCTCGCCTCCGTCCCGGGCGCTCGGATCCAATTCAGCGGCATGGGATACTCGGGCGCGAGTGTTTCAGTTACACTCACCGGGGAAAACTCCGACCTCCTCGCCGAAACTGCCGTCAATCTCGCTGACGAAATGATGTCCGTGTCCGGACTTTCCAATGCCACTACGACAGCGGAAGCTTCCAAGCCGGAGATCATCGTGAGGCCGGATAACGGCATCTCGGCCGAACTCGGCACGACGGTGGCCGAAATCGCCGCCGCGCTCAGCCTGTCGACCCTGGGTCCGTCGGACAGCCAGGTTGCCAAATTCAACCTCGGCGACCGACAGGTGCCGATCGTCACGACCATCGACACAGACAGGATTGCGGACCTCGACGGCATCGCCATGTTGCCTGTCCGCGTTGGCCAACTGGTGCTCCCACTGTCAGCCATAGCCGAAATCTCCTATGGCTCGGGGCCGTCCACGATCAGGCATGTGGAGGGTGAAAGAAGCGTGACCGTTCAGGCAGACCTCTCAGGCATCACCCTGGGCGAGGCACGCGAATTCATCAGTCGGCTTGAGACCATGAAGAACCTGCCGGACGGCATCACTGAACGGGAACAGGGCGACAGCAAAAGACTGAGGGAACTCTTCTCGAGCTTCGGCACGGCCATGATCATCGGAGTCGTCTTGATGTTCATGACGCTGGTTCTGCTGTTCAACAGCTTCCTTCAGCCGATCACCATCCTTATGGCGTTGCCGCTCTCGGTGGGCGGTGCAATGGCGTTCCTGTATGTGACAGGCGCTTCGCTTGCCATGTCCGTACTGATCGGGATACTCCTGCTGATGGGCATCGCGGCGAAGAATTCCATCCTTCTTGTAGACTACGTTATCATTGCGAGGAAAGACGGGATGGCCAGGCAGGAAGCCTTGCTGGACTCCGCCAGGAAGCGGGTGCGCCCCATCATTATGACCTCGGTCGCAATGTCTGCCGGGATGCTGCCTATCGCGCTCGGAATCGGTGCAGACGCGGAGTCCCGTGCGCCCATGGCGCTCGCCGTCATCGGAGGCCTCGCTTCGTCGACGGCGCTCAGCCTCGTCTTCGTGCCTGTGGTCTATACCCTGATGGACGATCTTGAAGGATTTCTTGCCCGAAAATTCAGTCGCATTGTTACGGGGTGCAGGATGCATGGTATTTAATGTTGGCGTAAATCCTTGAAGCAAATATTGCCCTTGGGCGACCGAAGCAGAAACACAAAGGCCAAGCATGGCAGAGTCCTGAGCAAGCCTCAGCTTACAAGATGTTCTTGCTTTCAACTCTCGGCTGTGCTTTAAGATCGACCCTTGGGTTTATGGGTGGGATTTTCCAAACAAGACTCCGACTCGGTTCGGATCGCACTCTCGACATCGGATTGGCGTCTGAAGCTTGGTGGATTGACTAACCTCAAGTGACGGGGGATATGCTGACTTACGTTGAAGCTGGAACGATTCTGGGTGGCATTCGAGCACGCTCCTTTGCCCGATGGGGTGAGCCAAAGACTTACGATTGCGTTGAAAGCCTATCGCGAAACTTCACCGCCTCAGATGAGGTATTCAGCGTCAGCGGCCCTCTGCCGATTGACGGTCTCTTTCGCCGTGGCGAAGGCAACACGCTTTTGGTGTTCTTCAACGCTGCCCTGGAGCGCAACTTCAAAGGAACGCTACCGTATTTCACTTGGGTTAACTCATCCAAGACTTGCCACAGCAGTTGTTTGTTCCTGTCCGATCCCACCCTCGTCCTATCGGAAAATCTCTACTTGGCATGGTATGTAGGAACGGAGACCTTTAATGCTCAATCGGCTATAGCCGACGTAATCAAAGCCGTGATGGCCCGATGCGGAGCAACTCGAGCGGCTTTCGTGGGTAGTTCTGGAGGCGCTTTCCCCGCGCTTCTATATTCAAGCTTGTTTCCCAATTCGGCTGCTTACGTCAACGCCCCGGCAACCACAATCATTGAGCACCATAGCAAGCGCGCGATCGACCAGTTCTCCAAGGTAGCATGTCCTCAACACGGTCTTAAGGGTATGTCTGCCGTCCTTGACCTTCGCTCCGTCAAACTCCGCTATAACAACCCTCTGATCATCACGCAGAATACGACCGATACTGTCTATATAACGTCTCACCTGAAGCCTTTCCTTGCACATCTGGGGATACAGTGGTCGGGTCAGATTATCCTGAATGAAAACTTGCTAGTCATACCAGGCGAATGGGGTCAAGGACACAAAACGCCTCCGTCAAAGTTCATCGAGCTTATCTTGAGCAGGATCGATACTTGTCCTGGAGACGATTTTACCGCTCTCGATTTGGGCAAAATCCGCGAGCCTCACACCTTAACGGCTCAGCTCTCATCTGCAAACAAGCCTGTGATAACCTGTCATGCAAGTGAGCCTTCTACATTCGCCTTCTACCTCATGAGAGACGGCGAACGATTGGATACGCAGTGGTACAGCGAAAGGGCTTCATACGTCATGCCAGATGGGTTGCCCCCAGGGCGTTATTTCGTCCGATGTTTCGCCAAGCGCAATCTCGATGGCTTCGTTGTAGTGCACTCGACATCAGAATTTTTCTATAGATAACAAGAGGAAGCCGTGACAGAGTGGGTAAAGAGTGGCAAGTGGTGCTACCAATAATCAATCCCCTGTAGGCCGCAAGTCCGAGAGCGACTCCTTACGCCTGATTACGGTTTGGGCGAAGCTGCAGGCTCATCTGGCTCCAGAAACCAACACCACCCGTCGCCGACGGCATATGTTTCGATCGTTTCTCCCCCGATATTGATTTCCACTTTCGGACAAAGAGTGATCGAAACCGTGTGGCCTCCGACCTCGATTTCGTAAAGTTCTTCTTCCGCCAGCAACCGATCTACAAAAGGCTCGAAGTCGAAGTCGGCCGGGATTTTCCCATCGCCCTTGATCGGCCCCATGCTTTCGACCAGCACGAACGTGTCTGCCTTGTCACTCCAGAACAGGCCATCTCCGTAAGACGTGCATGCAGTGCCTGTTCTGCATGTGGCTGCTCAAAACTTTGGAGAAGGCTCGGACTGTTGTTGGTTGTCTACAATGCTTTCCGGAGCGGGATCCGTTACATTCTTCTTGCCTGCCTTCTCTTTCAGCTGACGTGCCAATGCTCCGGCAATTTTGTCCATGAGAGCCCTGACGGAAGCTGCCTCTTCTTCGATCCTTACAGCTCCGATGACGTCATTGCCGTAAATCCGGCTTCCGTAGACAGTCCTAGCGCGGGACTGACCCCTTGCTGACTTCCCGTAACTTACGATGGAGCCGATTTTCTCGCCATCGTAAAAGACATCCATGGGACGGAAGCCTGTCGTCGTCAGGCGCTCTGCAACGGACGCTTTCGTGATCTTTTCCATGTCCTCTCCTCAGGCCTGGCCTTCAGTTCCCGTGGTTCGCTCCGTCCACAGGTCTTCCTTCAGGACATCAAACCGTACGAAAACCAGGCGGTAATCAGGATCATTCTTGTCGAACGGCCGCCCTGGTTCAATGGGCCAGTCCTTCGGGACAGGGATATGTGCCGCTACCAAACCGATACCTGTGATTTCGTTGAAGAGGAGCATACCGGGTTCAAGCTCGTTCCCCTCGAGCTTCGCGATGCACAGGAAGTGCAGATCGATGTCTTCGACAGGAATGCCGAAATCAGGGATCTGCTTCCTCTTCGGGTATGTCGGGAAAGCTGTCCCTTTGAAAAACCGCGGCAGCGCAAATTCCCGTGAGTCGGTCACTTTAACCGGGTCGCCGCCAAGCCGGTCCCAAACGAGCGTACGCTCGAACCTGTAAGGCTTGCACTCTGCCGGGACGATGTTGCCCCACATCGGCCGTTCGCGGCTCGAGTTGAACCATGAGACGTCACGGACACAGGCCGCAAGAAGATCGTAGAGTGTATCGACTTCGTATCGAGGTCCGTCCGAACGCCAGTCGTCGACTGTCATTTCGCACGTTTCTTCCCCGCAAAATTCTTGGCCCCTGTTCGAAGTGATTTCGAGCCTGACAAACTTGCCTGACGGGTGTCTCAAGCCATATCGGACCCTTGTTTCTTCTTGCATCGGTTTCTCCTGTTGCAAGCCACTTCCCTGTGACCGTATTGGCAAACGATGGATTCGCCGCTGGCCAAAAAACACACTTTGATCAGGGAGGTCAATCAAATTCATGAATTCATTAGCCGGAATTCGATTGCTATAGACGAATCCTTTTGCTAAGTCCCTTCGGCAAAGGAGTACGCTAATGGAAGAACCCGATTTTGCGAATCCGTTCGATCTTCTGGGATGGCTTCCCGCACTGCTGGTTCCGGCAGTTGTCCTCTCCTGTTTCTATTTCATCCATCAGGCGAGCGAACGCGCCGAAGACGAACTGATGGACGCCCTTTACGTCAAGGCCGCGGAAACTGTGCCTGTCGGTACCGTCATTCCGGTCAATTCCACATCCCTCAAGCACGTCCGGAAGACCTGGGTGCCCGAAGGCACGAATATTTTCTGCTATCAGCAAAACGGCTTCCAGAAGCTGCTCGAACGTTTCCCCGACGGCCGGATCAGGGTTCGCGTCGAAGGCCGCAGCTCTCCTTCCGACATCTGCCCGAGTTCCGGCCATTATACGCTCAAAGACGGACGCGAACGCGTCGTCCAGTTCGGCAAAGCGATCACGGCAATGGGTTCTCGATACGATGCCCTGACGGCGGAGTTCGCCGCTTCGGAGCAGGATTAATGCGATACTATGTAGAATATTCTGCCGACTGCGGGTTTGGCGCTCTCATGGTGAGCCATGACGTCATCGAGGCGTCCGGAAAAAGGGATGCCCTGCAAAATTGGTCCGAACGCGTGAAAGGAGCCCCGGCATTCGCCGAACAGGGGCCTGATGCATGTTTCCGCGTGCCTCGGAGGATGGAGCTTTGGGACCGGGAGGCGATTCTGAATCACTACAAGGATGCCGATTTCGGGCGGACAAGGTCGGCTGCCTTCGTGATGTGCTCCCTTTTCGGGACGTTGCCGCACTGGCGGCTGGTGTGCCGGACGACCGCTCCCGGCGCTCTGTCATTGGGTTTCGCCCTCAAAGCAGCAATGGCTCGCACTCCTTTGGTCGGGTTGCTGTCCAAAGCCTTGTGGGGGATCGAAATCGCGGCCCGGAGGTGGCGTTGGAGGTTGGCCCGCTCGGGAACATGAGGCGCAATCATGGCGCTTTGGGTCTCCAACATGCTGTTGTATCCTCCTCTGAAGCGAAAGGGATTTCTATGCCGCTGAGTTTTTACGAGCCTACGAAATGGGCGATGGTGGTCATGGACGGCAACAAAGCTGTTGCGAAGGCGCGCCATTATGGCGGGGTCGGCTGGTGGTTGCTGAAGCTTGAGAGCGCTTCATGGACGGATCCCAGGGCAAGGCAGCCGATCAGGGATGACCTTCCTCAGGACTTCCGCGACCTCTTCTCGAAATACCCGAACATGCTCGCGGTTCGGAGCAGAAACGAAGCGCGTAAAATCATGCAGGGTCTCGCCAATGCAACCGCCTATCGACATGTCCGGTCTCCGGAAGCAAGCCCTGGCTTGCGTCGCTGACGCATCCCGGTGAACACGGAGCCGTGATTGATTCTTGCGGCCGCAACGGGTCTATTGAGCCTACTGACGCAGCGGAGTGTCCCAATGTCATTCAAGGAATTCACACCGGAAGACTGGAACTTTCTGGAATCAACGGTGACCGTCGGGATTGATGCTCCGGGCACAAACGAACAGGCGATCGATTCCGTCCTTGAACTGGTCAACGGGCGTCAGCCTGACGATGCCTATACCGCCGCCGAAATGGATGCTCTTCGGGAAGCTTTCGAGATCGGATGGAACGTCGCCACTGAAAACGGCGGCAACGAACTGGCGGAAGAGTTCGCCCATGTGAGATTTGCCGTGGAATCGCTGCGCCCGGGCGTACACGGACTGATGTCAGGCGTTCACTGACAGGGTAGGAAGACTAGGAGGCCGGCATCAGACCATCGGCAATGTGGCCGGCAGTCCTTCTTCGTGTACTGCAATCTGGGCGGCCTGTCTGGTTGCCAGCGGTTCGAAATAGGGGATCTCGATTTCGAATTTCGCGTGATCGTCAAACCAGCTGACCCCGTTTCCGGTACCCTCCCAAGCCAGACATTCGCCAAAGCGGGTGAGGTAATCGTCATCCGCGAAAAGATCGCCTGCATCTCCGCGCCCTTCGGCTTCGTCCGCTTTCGCGGCCCTGTAGACCAGGGCGTAGAGGCCGACACCGTTCGCTTCCTCGACATGCCCCACGAGGCGTGCTGCATCGACAATCGCTTCGACAGGGATCGGGGGCATGACTTCCTCTATCTTCATCCCCGAGAGATTGCCTCCGGCCTCTTCATATGCGTCGGCCCAGCAGGACTTCCACAGGATCTTTGCCATTCCATTGATAATGCTGTCTTTGGTCAAGATGCTGCCATTGTCTGCCATGACCGTCTCCTCCAAAACCTTGGCACCAGGCATTTGCCTGACGTTAGCTAACCGTGGGTCCAGCCGATCTGTTCGTCATCGTCGTGCTCGCGTTGGCGGCAGAGTTCCATCCACTCGAATATGTCGTCTCTCACTCCGGCGATGCTCCCCAGCCTTTCAATTCTGCCTTCGTCCAGTTCCGAGACGTCGCATTGGGTATCAGGCAATTTGAGCGTGCTGGTTTTGCTTTTGGCAAGATAGAACCAATGGACCAGGGCGGCTTCCGCTGTCGCACGGGGATACGGCACAATGCTGACCAGTCGGTCAAAGCGGTCGCCTCCATGCAGGACCTCTTCCGGCATCGACCGGAAATGGAAAAGAGTTCCTCCCGCATTCACGGTACCCGTTGCGGGATTGGTCCCGTTCTTCCTATTCGGGATTATGGCGAAGACCTGTGTCGTGAAGTTGTTCAGCACACCTGCGTCACCCAGCACCGTATGCAGGCTCACGACCGCTCCTGAACGGATCTTTTGCGCTGCCTCCGCGGGCGAGGGCTCCGGGAACGCCATCATGTTCAGCCAAAGGCCGCTTCGCACCGGATGGAAGAGACCCATTGCCGCGGCTTCTTTCGTGAAGCGGATGACCGTCGATCGATGAACGGGAGGTGCAGAAGGGAAGAGTTCTGCCTGGGTTTCTTCCGAAAGTGACAGCAACTCTTTCATTTCCAGCACTCTCGGAGCCATTGGCCCCCTGAGTTTTTTATAAAGAGATGCCCGCCATTCGTTCATTGTCTTCGCCTTTGTTGCCGGCTGGATCCTTGCCGATATGGCCCTCGACCCAGTTCACGATTTCGGTCCCGACCGTGAGCCTCATTTCGTCCCATACTTCAGGGGTGAGTTTGACGGCAACTTCCGACGGGAGGAAGCCCGCGAGCTGCGTCCGGCAGGTCTCGTAATCCATTTTCTCGAGCTTGTGCCAAATCATGTCGCGAATCTCGGCCAGTTTTTCTTCGCCGTATGAAGCGATTGCCTCAGGCGTCGGACGCACGTCCATCTTGATCAGGAGATAAAGATCATAGATGTCGCGGGGGGCTTCCCGCCTTGGGTTTGCCAGACAATCCAGTTTGGCCGACGCCAAAGAAGGAAGCCCTATGCACGCGATGGGAACAGGTCCATAACCTGCACCCGGAGTTTCATATGAAGTGTTGTTCAGGTCTTGGTCGACCGTGTTTCTCCGCGAGACCTCGATCGTGAGATTGAGATCGTGGTCTCCGACCCGTCCGCCAATCTTCCAGCGTTGAGTGGTATCGGTCTGTTTCGGTTCCGATACCGACAGGTTCTGCAAGAGACCGACCCCCTTTATCTCTGCGATTGCTTTCCTGATGCAATTCTGGACGACCCTGAGCGGAATCGCGGGCGATGCTGCCAGGTCAATGTCTTTTGTGAACCGATGGCTGTTGGCCATGACCCTCATCGCGAACCCGCCTTTCAGGACAAGTTCTCCACGCAATGAATTCGTGAAGATAGCGCCAAGGAGTCGGGACTGGACCATGTCACGGACAACATTGAGCCGATCACCGCCGTTCATCATCCCGCTCCTCAATCTTACAATTGTTGCGCAGGGCAGAACTTTCGTAAGATAAAGTGCTGCCTTAAGTCAGTTTGCATTGATAAGCGGCAAGGGACCAGTTCCTGATTGTGTCTTACGAATGTCGCGAAATGTAAGACAATCGTAAGATTGAAAGCGACTTGCTGACAGAAAAACAGGTGTTGACCTGATCAAAGTCAGGTGCAAGGATGAATCCATCGGCAGGCATAAAGCCGCAAGACAGGAGGCGCGAGCAATGAGGATTTCCGTTAACCGTTAGCGCAAACGGCTCTTTATGGGCCATGAATCCTGTGCCTTCTTGGAAGGCGAAGTCGAGAAAGCTTAAAAATGAATGATTGCAAAACGGCAGCCGCAGGTCGCGCGCTGCTTTACGCACGCCCGGAAACGTGGATCGAGGGCGACGCGGTCCGTCAACTTGCCCATGCTGCAGAACGGCGCGGTGTCATCGCCGCGGCAGGATTTCCTGATCTGCATCCCGGAAAATATGGCCCGGTCGGATGTGCCATCCTGGCCGACGGGGTCGTACACCCCGAACTCGTCGGCACCGATATTGGCTGCGGGATGTCCTTGTATGCGCTTGACCTTCCGGTGAGGAAGATCAAGGCAGAGAAAGCATCCGAGAGGATGCGGAAGCTTGCGGATGACTGGGAAATCGATGCAATCCAAGCAGGAAGTTCCCATGGATTCGTGACTGGGCATGAAGCTGTCCTTGGCACGGTGGGCGGCGGAAACCATTTCTGTGAATTGCAGGCGGTTCACGAAATCCGGGATGCCTGCAAAGCTGCTGAATATGGAATCGAAGCAGGGATGTCATTGCTTCTGGTGCATACCGGATCGCGCAGCCTCGGGGCGGCCCTGTTCGGAAAGCACTGGAACGGCTCGGACCAAGGGATCGATATAGGCAATGGCGGGTCCGAATACCTGGCCGATCACGAGATTGCGGTCCGTTTTGCCTCATTGAACCGCAACCTTGTAGCGGGCAGGGCAGCGGATGCACTCAGGACGGAAGCAAAACTGTTGCTCGACGTTCCCCACAATTTCGTCGAGACGACATCCGTAGGGCTGCTGCACCGCAAAGGTGCCGCTGTCGCCGACAGGGGCCTGGTACCAGTCCCGGGATCTCGCGGCAGCTTCACCTATATCCTTCAGCCATTGCTCGGGGACCCTGCTTCACTGCGGACGATCGCGCACGGGGCAGGGCGCAAGCATGACCGCAGATGGATGGAGGCAAAAGCCAAAGGCGACCGCTCCAGCAGGAAAAGGTTCGCAGAAAGCGGAATGGGAAGCCGGATTATCTGTGACGACAAAAAACTCGCGGTGGAGGAGTCTCCGATGGCCTACAAGGATATCGAAGCCGTAATCGGGGATCTCGAGGCATTTGGTCTGGCTCGGGTTGTGGCGGTGACACGGCCGCTCGTTACATACAAATCGGCACAAGGGAGGCAAGGCCGATGAACTCGACAGTCCTCTGGGTGACGGCCGGGAGAGGCCCCGTGGAATGCGAGGAGGCGACGGCCGCCGTGTCGCGGGAGATCGTCCGGGAAGCCGAATCCGTCGGTCTCAGCGTGTCTTCAAGCCTACCTCCGAAAGCCGAGAGCGCATCCTCGGTAGCGATCTCCTTGTCAGGCGAGGGACACGAGGTGTTCGCCATGAGCTGGACGGGAACGATCCTATGGATCGCCAGAAGCCCTCGACGGGGAAAGGCCTCGCGGAAAAACTGGTATGTCGGCGTCTTCTTGGGAGAGCGGCCCGTAGAGACAGCTTGTCTGGATGAGAGGAACGTCCGCTTCGAGACGATGAGAGCAGGCGGTCCCGGCGGACAACACCAGAACGTGACCGACAGCGCGGTCAGGGCAGTGCATCTGCCCTCCGGGATTACGGCGATCGCCCGCGATCAGCGGTCCCAGCAGCAGAACCGCAAGGCAGCCCTTAGGAGATTGGAAGAAATCCTTTCAATGCAGGCCGAAGAAGCCCAGGATTTGGTTGCCAGACGGGAATGGCAGGCGAGGATTTCAGTGAACCGCGGGAATCCTCGCCGCATCTATTTCAACGGTGAAATTCGCAGCGGGTGGCGGTAGCACAATTGAACGAATCCGGGAAAATATCAGCCCTTCTCCCTCTGTCCCGATTTCAGCGTAGCCATCGGATAAAGCATCCGGTAATCATTTCCCGCTATTTTAGCTTAGGGGAAAGGGGGATTCATGAAATTCGGCACTGTCTGCACTGCTGCGCTATTGCTGTTGGCTTGGCCAGGCTCCGCGCACGCTGTCCCGCGTTACGATGTCCCAAACTACTGCAAAGAGGTCTCGGACATCAGCGGTGGATCTTCGATGATCTACAACAGCTGCATCGAGATGGAGCAGGACGCATATGATGGGCTGAAGTCGCAGTGGGAGTCGATCCCATCCAGAACGAGGGATTACTGTGACGAAGTCGGGCGTGTCAGCGGTGGCTCCTATTCAATTCTGAAAAGTTGCGTCGAAATGGAAACCGACGCAGCTGGTGAGACTCCGGAGTTCAGATACTGATGATGAAATGGATCTGTTTAGCTGCCGTCGGGGCAATTGTCGTCTCAAAAGCGGTGGCCGCCAACGCTGCCGACGAGCCGACTGTGGTTGCCTGCAAGTTCGAACATTTTCCGCTGATGCTGCTCACATTCCGTGGGGGTATGGGCGCGGATGACAACACGCTGCAGATCGGACAGACTGATCCAGTTGAACTGAGCGTCGGCTCCAATTTGATGGCGGCAACGTATGGAGCCCAGAACTTCACCTTCTCATTGAGAATGCCGCCTAATGTCTCTGTTTCTGCCCCTGGGCAGGATGTCCTCACTTATCATGGTGAATGCGTGAGCAGCCTGCAGCCCTGACCTACAGACAGGACGTGTCTTCCACACGTTCCGGTCCTCCGCTGGGAACGGAAATGAACTAGGCCCGCGGGAAAGCCGAAGTGATCCTCGCCAAGCAGCGCCATGGCCCCACCGGGACAGTGCCGCTTGCCACAGGGCGAGTTCACCCGATTCTCGGACCTGGCAGACGAGGCGTCCGTTCCAGAACGCTTCGTTTGGTCATGTTTCCCAAGCAGGCTAGATATCGTCAGCCCCATTTCGACATCCTTGAACGCCGCCAAAGCATCGTTGAATACCGACATGGATTGCCATCGGCAGTATCCACCAGAATGGAGGGAATCGAGCGAGTCTGCAAACTGTGCGAGCGCTCTGCCAAGATGCATATGTTCCAACAGATCATCGATGAGCTCGAGATTGTAGGTCGGTGGCCTTCCTCCGTCTCCGAAACCCGCGACACAGGCCCATCTATAGAGAAGTTCGTAGGTTCTGAAGGAAATGAAGAGTTCAGAGCATTCCTTGGGAGAAAGCAAAGTCAGCTCTTCAAGAATGGAATGAAACCTGCTCCAAGTGTCGAATGCGTCCCAATCTGGCAGACAGGAGTCGAATGAGGCAGTCAGCCGACATGCCTCGTACTCTGCCCTTGCCATGAGCACCAAAGAGAGACGGAAAGCTTCCGCGCCCGATCTTCGGTCTGGCCTTGACGCAGCATCGAACTCCTTCCCGATCGGAGAAGCCATTGCCGCGGTCAGATCGTGGCAGTGAGCAAACTCATGCAGGATTTTGTGCCTGTAAGCGGCCGCTTTCCCTTGGTCAGGATCCCGGGCTTTTCTCAAAGTCCTGGTTGGCAGAATGACTATGTGTTGGTGAGGTACTGCGTTTCGGTTCCTGATGACGCAGCCGTCACTGTCACTCAGTGTGATCGGTTCCATTCCGATGCGGATTTTTGTGGCACCGGCAGCATCGATCATGTCAGACCCGATCACGATTTCAGATACCGACGACGTGTTGAGTCCGATCTCGCCAGCAATAGCAAGCAAATCGAGGACAAGGCGGTCCCGCGCAGCCGTAGGGCGGGTACGGTGGTAGACTAAAGTGGTCATCCTCGCCATTCTCCCCAGCAGGACAGGGATCCGACCGAACCCACGCTCTCCAGTCAAGCGGGCCACGCTCAAAACTTGAAAAGCCCGTACAGATCGGCGCAATGGAGGCAAGGCCGATGAGACCTACAGGCCTCTGGGTGAACCCGGGAACACCGTCAGTGACCACGAATTATCCCCTCAATGCCAATGTCAAATTGCGGAATGCCGTCGAGCACGGCATCGGTCCAGCTGCCTCTGAGACCTGTTTGCTCCTATAATTCATATGGGGCATACTGCCACCGATATATTTTTTTTGGGCAAGCTGTAAGAGATTTGGGGCTGTTGGCCAGCACGATGTTCGCGCGGCAAAATCCTGCCGATCCGAACCGTTTGCCTCGGCGTCGTGTCTAAAAGGATTTGCAGATTTCAGCGCGGACAAAATTTCCGTTATTGAAAAGCTGATTGATGAGATTTACGGAGACGAAGCCGCCGTAGCCTAACCGGAGGCCCCCCGTTGGTCCCGGATTGCTGCCCCTTAGGCAGTACATTGCTTGGAGGCATGATGATGAAAAACCCGGTTTCCTGGGGTCAATACGACAACGCATTCGTAGCCGAAATGGCCACTTGGATTGACGGCCGCCGCGTCCTGGAAGTGTTTGCCGGAAACGGTCTTCTGGCATCAAAACTGTCGACCCGCGGCGTCGACATCATCGCCACAACCTTGTTTTCCGCGCATGACGGCCACGCCGAAGGCATCCATCACCGAGTTTTCGAGATGGAGGCTTCTTCTGCGGTGGAGAAGTTCGGCATGGATCGTGACGTTCTCTTGATGGCTTGGCCGGTCGCATCCGAGGCGGCGACGAAGGCTGCATTGAAATGGGGTTTCGAGCGGCCGATCATTTTCGTGGGCGAGATCACACGCCATGATCTTGGCTTCGGTGGGCTTGGCGGATGTGCGAGCGACCTGTTTTTCGAGCTGACCACCGAAACAGGCGTGTTCGAAAGCTATGACCCCAGGAACATGCTCGAGAGAGCTGTGATCAGGGAACTCGACCAGGCGGCGGTGCAAAAGTGGGCTGCAGAAATGAAAACTGGCAGCATTCCACTCAAGCCATGATAGAGGCACATTTATTGCCTCGCACTCAACTTCCGACCCTAAGCAACCGCGCCTTCTCCCGTTCCCAGTCACGCTTCTTGTCGGCGTCACGTTTGTCGTGACGCTTCCGCCCTCGGGCCAGGGCTAGCTCGACTTTCGCGCGTCCTCGCTCGTTAAAGCGAATCTGGAGCGGAACAAGTGTCATCCCCTCTCGCTCAACAGCAGTCGCAAAGCGGGCCAATTCCCTCTTCTGGAGAAGAAGTTTGCGGGGGCGACGCGGGACATGGTTCAAGCGGTTCGCCTCCAGATACTCCGGTATGTAGGCATTGAGGAGCCAGAGTTCCCCATGCTCGAAAGACGCGTAAGACTCACTGATGCTCGCCTGCCCGTTCCGCAAAGATTTCACTTCCGAACCGACGAGCACAATCCCGGCTTCGACTGTGGAAACCAGATCATAATCATGTTTTGCCTTGCGGTTTTCCGCGGCGATCTTCGTTTTCGTCATGGTGACCCACATTTTCAGTCCGGGCATGGTGTACCTGGATTCAGCGATTCCGCAACCCTGAATCCTTTGAGGGGATCAATGTCTAAATCCTTGCCCGCAGTTGCTGCTGATGATAAAACCGCCTCCGAAAGGCGGAAAATCCATGCATCACCTCCAATTCTTGAAATTGAACCTCGATCCCGAACTCATGTTCATCATTTCCGAGGGGGTCGGGAATTTCGTCGAGGCTGCCAGGAATGACACAAAAGGCCCGTCCCGCGGCCAGTGCTGTGATCTGACAGCGAAGCTTGTTTTCGAAACGATCTGCGAGCGTCATCCTGACCTTGCGGAGAGGTTCTCGGAATATGAAATCCGAAAAGTAGCGAACGACATCTTCCAGGCGATCGAGAACAAGGATGTGGGATATCGCACACTTTATCCTCAGATCGCCGAGCGTCTGCTTCACTATATGCACGTCCGTCTTATGGGGGTTCCTGCAGCCTATGTGGATCCTCGAACCGAGCGGCTACACGACAGCTACTGGCCGTTCGGGCAAGAAGGCGGCTTCTGCAATCCTATGAAGCTGAAGATGCAGAAGGAGGAGGTCTGCTAAGCTGGCCTCATCGCGTCCTGATGGGCCGCTGAGACAGGTTTCAGCGGACCCTTGCTGTTGCCCGACATGTATTGACCTCAACTCAGGTTGAGGTTCTATAGGATCAAACGTCCTTGTTGTGGCGGAGAAATTCGATGACTGACCAGATACTCGTCCGTAACGTGATGAAGATAACCGAGGGAAGGCTGGAGCCGTTTCGGGAGGCCGTGCGCGAAGCAATCGCGTTCGTGAAGGAGAATGGTCCGCAGTTGATGGTTCGGACCTACATCGATGAGCAGGAGATGCGGGCATTCAGTTTCCAGCTCTACCGGACATCCGAGGACGTTTTGCGTCACTGGCAGATGTCTGACCCGTACATCCAAAAGGTGTCGCAACATTGCACCGTCGAAAAGTTCGAGGTTTACGGCGATCCTAGCGATGAGGTCATCAACGGACTGTCCCGGTTCATCAAGGACGGGCGTGGAAAGGTGACCACCCAGCTGGCCGGTTTCTCCAGATTCTAGCGGTGACTTACCGCCTGTTTCCTCCCTTGGGAGAATGGAGGAAACAGGCCTCATGTAGCTGATGATTGCAATGCAAGGCGTCATGGATGGAGCGGGAGCTTCCGATCACCTTCTGCCAAGGAATCGGCATGAATAGGACCCGCGACCTCGACAATCATTCCGGGATCGAAATTCGGATTCTCGGTACCGTAACCTCTGGGATTGCAGACGATCCGTGTTTCTCCGATCGTGTAGTCGAAGCTGTCGTGGGTATGTCCATGGACCCACAGGGCAGGTGAACCCATCTCGATGAGTTCCTCGAGGTCGGAGGAGAATGCCGCGTTCAGCAAGTCACCGCGGAAACGCTCATGCACCGAACCACGTGACGGGCTGTGGTGCGTGACCACCACAGTAGGGATTTGGCGATCGGCCTTCAGTGCGGATTCGATGAAAATCTTCGACTCCTGGTGCATTCTGGCCGCCTCGGATGGCGTGAAGCGTTTCCATGGCTTTCTCTGCAGCGAGATCGCCCGATGATCGTTCATGCGGTCCTGTGCATGAAACATGGCCATCTGTTGATGTCCCTCGAGCCGATAGTCGGTCCAAAGGGTCGCGCCCAGGAAACGGACGCCCTCGATGATGACGAAATCGTTCTCCAGAAAATGGACGTCAGAAAACGTTGATGCCGCGGCACGGCCGTCCTCAAGTCCTTCCTTGATGGAACCGCGGTAGAATTCATGGTTTCCGGCCACATATACGCATGGCATTGAAGGGGCGACATGTTCTGCAAGCCAGTGGATGCCGTTCGCGGGTGCACGCATCAGGTCACCGGCACAAATGCAGACATCTGCTTCGGGGATCGTGAGCGGCTCACGCAAATTTTTGTATTCGAGGTGCAGGTCAGAAAGGATCCAGAGTTTCATCGGGTGAATCGCTTGTAGAGATAGCGGAAATTTATAGTTCTGTGTTTTCCCACGCATTCGTGTCAGGAGAAGGAGCTCGCACCAACATCTTTTTTGGAGCGGACGTTAATTTGGGTGATGCTTGAATGAGTCCCTCCAATTCAGCAATAAGGCCGAGATTGTACCAGTCTTCGAAGTACCCACCGAGCGAGTACAGCGCCGGTGACGTTCCCAATTCAGGATGCGGTGAATTCAACCATTCCAATGGGTCTATTCCGATCACTGGTAAACGCCTCTTGGCGTTCTCCAGCGTAAGGGGGCCGCAAGGTATTTTAATGTAGTCTCTCATGTGTTAAAGCTAACAGGGAATGTACTGGTTGAACAAACGCCGACGGCCGAAGTTATGTCCGTTTTTGCTATTTCTCTTCTGAAATCAGCATAATCGTAATGCAGAACAGATAACAATATGAGTAGCCTAGAATTTAACAAACAGGTAAGACTGTATATAAATTGCAGGTGGCATATAATCAAGAATGTAGAAGAGGCAATCGATTTTACAATTAACTCGATACCAGAATCGAATTTTAACGACATGTCGTGCCTATACGCGAAACGCAGGTTAGCCGCATGATTCCGGATGTTAACCAAAGGTTTAGGTCGAATCCTGTCACCGCTTGATTTGAACGGCATCCTGCCTCACATCGACGCCTGCTTGGGA
>Ga0180217_1000856_pt1 | contig 39611 bp, 38 predicted proteins | sample eDN3rd37CBELigOP_FD_128521 | JGI IMG/M metagenome (GOLD analysis project Ga0180217, IMG submission 128521) | Enriched Organic Plus compost microbial communities from Emeryville, California, USA - eDNA 3rd pass 37_C BE-Lig OP (version 2) (version 2) ...
GGTGGCGCCGCCGACGCGGATCACCGCCACGCCGCCCGCCAGCTTGGCCAGGCGCTCCTGCAGCTTCTCCTTGTCATAGTCCGAAGTGGTCTCTTCGATCTGCGCCTTGATCTGCGCGACGCGGGCCTGGATGTCGTTCTTCTTGCCGGCGCCGTCCACGATGGTGGTGTTGTCCTTGTCCACCGTGACGCGCTTGGCGGTGCCCAGCATGTTGAGCTTGACATTCTCCAGCTTGATGCCGAGGTCCTCGCTGATCACCTGGCCGCCGGTGACGATGGCGATGTCCTCCAGCATGGCCTTGCGGCGGTCGCCGAAGCCCGGGGCCTTCACCGCGCAGACCTTGAGGCCGCCGCGCAGCTTGTTGACCACCAGGGTCGCCAGCGCCTCGCCTTCCACTTCCTCGGCGATGATCAGCAGCGGACGGCCCGCCTGCACCACCGCTTCCAGGATCGGCAGCATGGGCTGGAGGCTGGCCAGCTTCTTCTCATGGATCAGGATGTAGGGCTCTTCCAGCACCGCCGTCATCTTCTCGGCATTGGTGATGAAATAGGGGTTGAGATAGCCGCGGTCGAACTGCATGCCCTCGACGATGTCCACTTCCGTCTCGACGGTCTTGGACTCCTCGACGGTGATCACGCCTTCCTTGCCGACCTTGGCCATGGCCTGGGCGATCTTGGAGCCGATCTCGCTGTCGCCATTGGCCGAGATGGTGCCGACCGAGGCGATCTCGTCATTGTTCTTGACGGTCTTGGAGCGCTTCTTCAGCTCGGCCACGACGGCGTCCACCGCCTTGTCGATGCCGCGCTTCAGGTCCATCGGGTTCATGCCCGCGGCGACGCTCTTGGCGCCCTCGCGCACGATGGCGCGCGCCAGCACGGTCGCGGTGGTGGTGCCGTCGCCCGCCACGTCATTGGTCTTGCTGGCCACTTCGCGCACCATCTGCGCGCCCATATTCTCGAACTTGTCGGCCAGCTCGATCTCCTTGGCGACGGTGACGCCGTCCTTGGTGGTGCGGGGGGCACCGAACGACTTGTCGATCACCACATTGCGGCCCTTGGGACCGAGCGTGACCTGCACCGCGTCGGCCAGGATGTCGACGCCGCGCAGGAGCTTCTCGCGCGCGTCGGCGCCGAATTTCACGTCTTTGGCTGCCATTGTTCTGTTCTCCTAGGATTCTGTGCGGATTACTTCTTCGACGCCTTGCGGCCTTCGAGGATGCCCATGATGTCGCTCTCCTTCATGATCAGGAGTTCTTCGCCATCGATCTTCACCTCGGTGCCCGACCATTTGCCGAACAGCACGAAGTCGCCCGGCTTCACTTCCGGGGCGACGCGCTTGCCCGAATCGTCCAGGGCGCCGGGGCCGACCGAGAGCACTTCGCCCTCCTGGGGCTTTTCGGCGGCGGTGTCGGGGATGATGATGCCGCCGGCGGTCTTCTGGTCTTCCTTCACGCGGCGGACGACCACGCGGTCGCCAAGGGGACGGAATTTCATGAGGCTCCTCTCTTTTTAAGGGACTGAATTCGCTGAAATTTTCGGCAAAGCAGCACTCAACCATGGCGAGTGCCAGCCCCGCGCGCCCGGTATTTAGGCCCGTCCTGGGCCGCATTCAAGCCCGCGCGGGGGATACGGGAGGACGGCCCGGCGTTTTCTTTCCGAAGGAGGGTTAATCCCCGTTCATGCTGGGTTCAGCCGCAGCGGCCCAGATTTCCGGCACGGGCAGGGCAGTGAGGAGACGAGCGATGAAAACCTTGCACAAATTCGCGATCGGCGCCGCCATGATGGCGGGCGCGACCTTCGCCACCGCCGCGCCGGCGGCCGCGCAGTCCTTCGGCTTCAGCTTCGGCGGACCGGGTTATGGCTTCTCGTACAACAGCGGCTATTCCTGCAATCCCTACAGCCGCTATTACGACCCCTGGTATTGCGGCGGCCGCGCCTATGTCGGTCCCCGCTACCGCTATGGCTATCCCTACTATTATGGCCGTCCCTACGCCTATTATGGGCGGCCCTATTACCGGCCCTATCGCGGCTATCGCCGCTGACGCCCGGCACCAGCGAGGCGGCCCCGGCTTCGGGGCCGTTTTGCTTCAGGAGGATGCATGAAGACGATCTGGAAAGCCGCGCTGGGCGTGATGGGACTGGGCCTTCTGGCCGCCTGCCAGCCTTATGACGGCTATTACGGCGGCGGCTATTACGCGGGCGGCGGCTATGGCGACTGGGGCTATTGCGACGATTGGGGCTGCCCCGACGCCTATTGGGACCAGCCGCTCTATTACGGCTCGGTCTTCTATGGCGGCGCCTGGCACAGCGGGCCTTTCTATTACCGCGACTATGGCGGGCGGCGTCAGTACTGGCTGCGCGGCGGCTGGCGCGACGATGCCTGGCGCGGCGCGCGCCCGCCGCAATATCGCGACGGCCGCTATGGTCCGGCGCTGGGGCGCGACTGGTACCGCAACAACCGCCCCGGTCCCGACCGTGACGGCCGCCCCGGCTTCAATCGCGGCGGCCGCGATGGCGACCGCGGCGATCGCGGCCCGCGCAATCCCGGCCGCAACCAGGCCGAGATCCAGCAGAACCAGGGCGCACGTCCCGGCGGGCGCGCCATGGGCATCTGGCCGGACTCGGCGCGGCCCGCGCAGCAACAGCAGCAGCGCGGCGGTCCGCGCCCCGGCGGACGGGCGCAGGGTCCCCGCTAGCGGGAACCCGAAGGTAAACGGAATCCTAACGCGGGCGCATGAAACCGCGGCCCGCGCGGATTCCCACGGTTAAGATTTTGGAAACGGGCGGTGCGGCAATCTTTGCCGCATGACCCGGGTCCTGCTCAATCTCACGGCCTTCTTCGCCTGCGCCTTCCTGGGCGCGTCGATGGTGCTGTTCACCGGCTGGCCGCTGGCGCTGGTGACGGCGGCGGTGGCCTTTCTGGGCGTGCAGCAGGTCTCCGCCGCCATGGCGCGGCGTAAGGACAGGCGCACGGTTTCGCGCGAGTTCGCGCAGCTTCGCCGGATGACGCTGGAATTCCAGGACCAGCTTGCCGAAACACGCAATCGCCTGGGCGCCATGGACACCCTGATCGACGAGCGCACCAACGCCCAGAGCCGCAAGATCGTGGCCGAACTCAAGGTGCTGGAAAGCCTGATGCGCGACTTCGCGGGCAAGATCTCGCGCGGCGCCCCGGCGGCGCAGGTGAACCGCATTCCTTCCACCGGCCCGGCCGCCGCCTATGTCGCCAGCTTCGGCGACCGCAACGAATTGCTGGAAACCATCCGCGCCTCGCTGGAGGAGAACCGGGTGGATTTGTACCTCCAGCCCATCGTCTCCCTGCCGCAGCGCAAGCTGCGCTATTACGAGGCGCTGTCGCGCCTGCGCGACGCGGGCGGGCAGGTGATCATGCCCTCGCAATATATGCAGGTCGCCGGGCAGGCGGGGCTGATGAGCGTGGTGGACAATCTCCTGCTCTTCCGCTGCGTGCAGGTGCTCAGGCGGCTGGCGGCGCGCACGCGCGAGATCGGCATTTTCTGCAACATCTCCGCCGAGACGCTGGCCGACGCCGAATTCTTCCCCCAGTTCCTGGATTACATGCAGGCCAACCGCGACCTGGCGGGGCTGATCATCTTCGAGTTCGCGCAAGGGGCGGTGCTGAAGGCGGGGCCGGAGGGCGAGAAGAACCTGGCGCGCCTGGCCGAGATGGGTTTCGCGCTGTCCATGGACCATGTGGAGACGCTGGCGCTGGATTTCGTCCGGCTCAAGGCCATGGGCTTCCGCCACCTCAAGGTGCGCGCCCGGACCATGGTCGAAGGCATGAGCGGCTCGGGCGCCGCCGTCGCCGCCGAGGATTTCAAGAAGCTGCTCTCGCGCCACGGCCTCAACCTGATCGCCGAGCGGGTCGAGGACGAGAAGACCGTGGTGCAGCTTCTGGACTATGCCGTGGACTATGCCCAGGGCTATCTCTTCGGCGAGCCCCGGGCGGTGCGCGACGACGCCAGCAAGCCCGTGCTGAACGAGCGGGAAAGCCCGGTCGTTCCCTTCCGCAAGGCGAGCTGACACCCCGTCCGCAAGGGGCGGGCAGGTAGCCGTTGACGGGCCGGACATGGTGTGCGACCCGTTCGCCCAATATGATCCGCCTGCTTTCCGGCCTTTCCGACATCGCCGCCGATTATGACGCGCTGATCTGCGACGTCTGGGGCGTGGTGCATGACGGCCATCACGCCCATGACGCCGCCTGCGACGCCCTGCGCCGGTTCCGCCGGACGCGCGGGCCGGTGGTGCTGCTGACCAACGCGCCGCGCGTGCCCGAGGCCGTGCTGGAGCAGTTCGCGGCGCTGAAGGTGCCCGCCGACTGCTATGACGCCATCGTCAGCTCGGGCGGCGCGGCCCGCGCCGAGATGGCGCGGCGGGCCATGGGCAGGACATTGCCCTTCTATTATATCGGCACGCCGCGCGACGTTTCGATCTTCGAGGGGCTGGACGCGGCGGCGGTGCCGCTGGAGGCGGCGGAGGTGGCGCTCTGCACCGGCCTGCGCGACGACGATGCCGAAGTGCCCACCGACTATGGCCCCGAACTGACGCGGCTGAAGGCGAAGGGGCTTGTGATGCTCTGCGCCAATCCGGACCTGGTGGTGCACCGGGGGGCGCGGCTCTACTGGTGCGCAGGCGCGCTGGCGCGCGATTACGAGGCCATCGGCGGCCAGGTGATCTATTACGGCAAGCCGCACCGGCCGGTCTATGACATGGCGCGCACCGAGATCGCCCGGCGCGCTCCCGCCGCAAGCCGCTTCCTCGCCATCGGCGACGGCATGCCCACCGACATCAAGGGCGCCAACGCCGAAGGACTGGACGTGCTCTTCATCGCCGACGGCATTCACGGCGAGGAGGTGGAGCCCTATAACCCCGAGCATGTGCGCGAATTGCTGGCCAGCGGCGGCACCCATGCCCGATACGCCCTGCGCGCGCTCAAATGGTGAGGCGATGACGGTTTATCTGGAAGACATCAGGATCGGCCAGTCCGAGACGCTGACCCGCACCGTGACCGAGCGCGACATCCGGCTTTTCGGCGAGGCCACCGGCGACATGAACCCGGTGCATTTCGACGAGGAGTATGCGCGCAAGACCATCTTCCGCGGCCGCGTCGCCCATGGGGCGCTGACCGTCGGCTTCATCTCGGCGCTGCTGGGCACGCAATTGCCCGGGGCGGGCACCATCTTCCAGAGCGCCACCATCAGCTTCAAGGCGCCGGTCCGCATCGGCGATACCGTCACCGTCACCGCCACGGTCAAGGAGATCGAGGGCCGCAGCGCGACCATCGCCTGCGTCTGCCGCGTGGGCGAGACGGTGGTGATGGAATCGGACGTGAAGGTGATCGTGCCCAGGACGCCGAAAGCCTGATGCGCATCTTCCGCCACTTCCAGGATGTGCCGCCCGCCTGCCGCGGCGCCATCGTGGCGGTGGGCAATTTCGACGGCGTGCATCTGGGCCATCGCGCCCTGATCGGCGAGGCGGCGCGCCAGGCCAGGGCGGCGGGAAAGCCGATGGCGGTGCTGGCCTTCGAGCCGCATCCGCAGGAATTCTTCCATCCTTCCGCCGAAAGCTTCCGCCTGACGCCCCTGCGCACCAAGGCGCGGCTGATCGCCGAGCTGGGCGCGGACGCCTTCTTCGCGCTGGCCTTCGACGCGGCCATGGCGGCGCGCACCGCCGGGGAATTCGTGCGCGAGGTTCTGGCGGAGGGCCTCGGCGCCAGCGGCCTGGTGGTGGGCGAGGATTTCGTCTTCGGCAAGGGCCGGGGCGGCAATCTTCAGATCCTGACGGCGATGGGCGCGCGCCACGGCTTTTCGGTCAGCGCCTTTCCCACCATTCTGGCCGGCGCGGGGGAGAAAATCTCCTCCACCCGCATCCGCGAGGCGCTGAAGGCGGCGCGGCCCGGCGATGCCGCCCGGCTGCTGGGCCGCCACTGGGCGGTGGAGGCGCGCGTCGAGCATGGCGACGGGCGCGGCCGCACCATGGGCTTTCCCACCGCCAACATGCATCTGGGCCATTGCCTGGCCCCGGCCTTCGGCGTCTATGCCGTGCGCGCCGCCATCCTGGAGAACGACCAGGTGATCGGCCGCCATGACGCCGTCGCCAATTTCGGCATCCGCCCCATGTACCAGGTGACGGTGCCCCTGATGGAAACGCATCTGTTCGATTTCGACGGCGACCTCTATGGCAAGCATCTGTCGGTGGAGCTGGTGGAGTATATCCGCCCGGAGATGCGCTTTTCCGGCCTGCCCGGCCTGATCGCCCAGATCGCGGACGATTGCCAGGCCGCCCGGGCCATCTTGGCCCGGACGCCCCGGCAACCGTCCCTTAATGGGTGACCCCCTCCGGCCTCCGCTGGCGACGCGCGCCCTGAGATTCGGGCGCGCTGCCAGCTACGGCCACCTCCCCCTCCTGTCGCTGCGCGACGAGGGGGAGGCGGGCCTCTGGAATATCAGCCCCCCCCGGGCTAGAAGCGTCGGCTATGTCCGATAAACCAGCCGAAATCCCCGATTTCCGGGCGACTCTCTTCCTGCCCCAGACCGATTTCCCCATGAAGGCGGGTCTGCCCGAGGCCGAGCCGCGCTGGCTCAAGCACTGGGCCGACATGGACCTGTATGGAAAGCTGCGGGCCAAGGCCAAAGGGCGGCCGCTCTTCCTGCTGCATGACGGGCCCATCTATGCCAATGGCGACATCCATTCCGGCACCGGCCTCAACCACATCCTCAAGGACTTCGTGATCCGCTCCCAGGGGATGCTGGGCATGGACGCGCCTTACGTCCCCGGCTGGGACTGCCATGGCCTGCCCATCGAATGGAAGGTCGAGGAGAAGCTGCGCGCCGAAGGCAAGACCAAGGAGGACACGCCGAAGGACGTGCTGCGCCGGGAATGCCGCCAGTTCGCGGCGCACTGGCTTTCCATCCAGTCGGCGCAGATCCAGCGCCTGGGCCAGATCGGCGATTTCGCCCGGCCCTACACCACCATGAACTTCAAGGCCGAGGCGCGCATCGCCCGCGAGGCGATGACGTTCGTCGAGAATGGCCTGCTCTATCGCGGCTTCCGCCCGGTGATGTGGTCGCCCATCGAGAAGACCGCGCTGGCCGACGCCGAGGTCGAGTATCACGAGAAGACCTCGCCCACCATCTATGTGAAATTCCCGCTGGTGAAGAGTTCGCCGGAGCTGGCGCACACCTTCATCGTGATCTGGACGACCACGCCCTGGACCATTCCGGGCAACCGCGCCATCGCCTTCTCGGAAGAGATTTCCTACGGCCTTTACGAAGTGGCCGACGCGTCCGACGGCTCGCTGGCGCGGGTGAGCGAGCATCTGCTCCTGGCCGACACGCTGGCCGAGCAGGTGGCCAAGCATGCCCGCATGATGCTCAGCCGCATCCGCACCGTGACGGCGGCGGAATTGAAGACCCTGGTGGCGGCCCATCCGCTGCGCAGCTTGGGCTATGGCTTCGAGGTGCCGGTGCTGCCCGCGCCCTTCGTCACCGCCGACACCGGCACCGGCTTCGTCCACAACGCCCCCGGCCATGGCGAGGACGATTTCGAGCTGATGCTCTCGCGCGACCGCGACTATCCCAACAAGAATCCGGATGCCTTCAACCTGGTGCTGCCGGACGGCGCCTATGCGCCGCATGTGCCGGCCTTCGCGGGCAGGCGCATCCTGGCGGCCGACGGCAAGGACGGCGACGCCAACGGCGCGGTGATCCAGGCGCTGAGCGCGCATGGCAAGCTGCTGGCCAAGGGCACGCTGCGCCATTCCTATCCGCATAGCTGGCGCTCCAAGGCGCCGGTGATCTTCCGCGCCACGCCGCAATGGTTCGTCGCCATCGACGAGCCTTTCCTGCACAACAAGACGCTGCGCGAGCTGGCGCTGGAGGCGATCCGCGCCACCCGCTGGTATCCGCCGCGGGGCGAGAACCGCATCGGCGCCATGGTGGAAAGCCGCCCGGACTGGGTGCTGTCGCGCCAGCGCGCCTGGGGCGTGCCGCTCGCCATCTTCGTCGAGAGGGCGTCGGGCATGATCCTGAACGACCGTGCGGTGTTCGACCGCATCGAGAAGGTCTTTGAAGAAGAGGGGGCCGATGCCTGGTTCACCTCGCCGCCGTCGCGCTTCCTGGGGCCGGACCGCAACCCGGAGGATTTCGAGCAGGTCACCGATATTCTCGATGTCTGGTTCGATTCCGGCTCGACCCATGCCTTCGTCTTCGAGGACCCCATCGACCCGGCCTGGCCCAGGGCCGAGCAGGCCGACCTTTACCTCGAAGGCTCGGACCAGCATCGCGGCTGGTTCCAGTCCTCGCTGCTGGAGAGCGTGGGCACGCGCGGGCGCGCGCCCTATCGCGGCGTCCTCACCCATGGCTTCGTGCTGGACGAGCAGGGCCGCAAAATGTCCAAGAGCCTGGGCAACACGGTGGCGCCGCAGGTGGTCTGCGAGAAGAACGGCGCGGATATATTGCGCCTATGGGCCGCCTCCAGCGATTTCACCGAGGATTTGCGCATCGGCCAGGACATCATCAAGGCCAATGTCGAATCCTATCGCCGCCTGCGCAACACCATCCGCTTCATGCTGGCCAACCTGTCGGGCTTCGACGAGAAGGAGCGCATCGACCGCGCCCTGATGCCGGAGCTGGAGCGATTCCTGCTGGCGCGGCTGGCGGAACTGGACGAGACGGTGCGCGGGGCCTATCGCGAATACGACTTCAACCTCGTCACCACCACCCTGTTCAATTTCTGCACCAACGACCTCTCGGCCTTCTATTTCGACATCCGCAAGGACGCGCTCTATTGCGACCGCGCCGACTCGATCCGCCGCCGCAGCGTGCGCACCGTGACGGACGAGGTCTTCCGCCGCGTCGTCACCTGGTTCGCGCCCATCCTCTGCTTCACCATGGAGGAAGCCTGGACCACCCGCTATGGCCGGAACGGCAGCGTGCATCTGCAGGATTTCCTGGAGACGCCCGGGGAATGGCGCGATCCCGAGCTGATCGCCAAATGGAAGCGCATCCGCGAATTGCGCCGCGCCGTCACCGGCGCGCTCGAACTCAAGCGCGAGGAGAAGCTGATCGGCTCCAGCCTGGAGGCCGCGGTGACGCTGCAACTGGCCGATCCGGCCGACATGGCGCTGTTCGACACGGTGGACCTGACCGAGGTCGCCATCACCTCCGCCGCCAATGTGGTGCCGCTGGCCAGCGTGGAAGGCAATGGCGCCGACGCGCCGCCCGGCTTCGCGGCGGTGGAGATTCTGCGCGCCGAGGGCGAGAAATGCGCCCGCTGCTGGCGGGTGCTGCCGGAAGTGGCGGGCAGCCCGCGCCATATCTGCAACCGCTGCTCGCACGCGATCGGGGATTGAACCCATGAGCGAGGCCGATCAGCGCCGCCTGCGCCTGACGGGGCTTGCCGTCGCGGCGCTGACCTTCATCGCCGACCAGGCCAGCAAGTTCGCGCTGCTCCATGGCGCGGGCTTCATCGGCATGAAGCCGGGCGAATCCGTGCCGGTGCTGCCTTTTTTCGAGCTGGTGATGGTGTGGAACCCGGGCATCTCCTATGGCCTGTTCCCGGCCGGCGGAACCCTGGGAACCCTGATGCTGGTGGCGATGATCCTGGCGGTGGTGGGATTCCTGGGCTGGTGGCTGTGGAAGGCCGGGTCCATGGCCGTGGCCATCGGCTGCGGCCTGGTAATCGGCGGCGGGCTGGGCAACCTGCTGGACCGGCTGCTCTATGGCGCGGTGGCCGATTTTTTCCACTTTTACGCCTTCGGCTATCACTGGTATGTCTTCAATATTGCGGATGTGGCCGTGACCCTGGGCGCGGTGGCGTTCATCTATGATGTGCTGAAGCCGTCGGAGAGTTCGGAAGATGCGTAGCGCGAGCCTTGCGAAACTGGGTGTCCTCCTCCTGGCGGGCGCGGCGCTGGCCGGCTGCCAGTCGCTGCGCGAGACCGCGGGCCTGACCAAGACCTCGCCCGACGAGTTCGCCGTCACCACCAAGGCGCCGCTGGTGATCCCGCCGGGCTTCAACCTGGTGCCGCCCACCCCGGGCGCCGCCCCCACCAACGAGCCGGAGACCGCCGCCGCGGCGCAGCTCGCCATGTTCGGCGGCGATGCCGCCACCGTCGCAGCCAACATCCCGGGCAACCACACCCCGGCCGAGCGCATGCTGCTGGCCAATGCCGGCATCAACCGCGCCGATCCCTCCATCCGCCAGCGGCTGATGACGGATCGCGGCAATCTGCAGGCCGCCGATCCCGGCTTCACCGCGCGGCTTCTGGGCACCAAGCCCACCGCCACGGGCGGGGTGATCAACGCCGATGCCGAGTTCGAGCGCCGCCGCGGCACCACGCCCGCGCCCACCGCCACCACCCGTCAATCGCGCGGCGGCTGGTTTGACTGGTTCTGATTTTTTGGGTCGCACGGGCGTCGAACGTCCGCGCGCTTCACGCGCGTGGTGTAAAACCGCTTCGCGCTCATACGCTGCCGCTATTCGCTGCTGGCCGGTGCTCCCGGTAATCTTGGCTGTTGCGTTGCTGCTTCCGGCGGCGGCGCAGCCGCCCGCGCCCAAGCCGGTCGCGCCACGCGGGGCGCAGACCTTCCAGTTCGCGCTGGCCAACGGCATGCAGGTGCTGGTGATCCCCGACGCCCGCGCCCCGGTCGCCACCCAGATGCTCTGGTTCAAGGTGGGCGCGGTGGACGATCCCGCCGGAATCTCCGGCATGGCGCATTTCTTCGAGCATATGATGTTCCGCGGCACCCGGAAGGTGCCGGGCGAGGGCTTCACCCGCGCCATCGCCCGCAATGGCGGGGAATCCAACGCCTTCACCTTCTACGACTACACCGCCTATTACGAGCAGATCGCCCGGGACCGGCTGGCGCTGGCCATGCAGCTCGAGGCCGACCGGCTGGCCAATCTCGACCTCTCCGACGCCAACATCGCCACCGAGCGCGAGGTGGTGATGGAGGAGCGGCGCCTGCGCATCGAGAACGATCCGCAGCGGCTGATGTCCGAGCAGATGAACGCGGCGCTGCACCTGTCGCACCCTTATGGCCGCCCGGTGGTGGGATGGATGGAGGAGTTGCGCCATATCGACCGCGCCACGGCTTCCAATTTCTACCGCCGCCATTACGCGCCCAACAATGCCATCCTGGTGGTGGCGGGCGATGTGACGCCCGAGGAGGTGCGCGTGATGGCCCAGCGCGAATATGGCGCGCTGCCCGCCCGGCCGCTGGCCCCGCGCGCCGAGAGCGCCCATCCGCCGCGCCTGGCCGAGACGCGGCTGCGCGTCACCCGCGCCGACGCCAAGGTGCCGATCCTCAGCCGCGCCTATCGCGTGCCCTCCTATGCCACCGCGCGCCCCGGCGCCGCCGAGGCGCTGGAAACGCTGGCCCAGGTGCTGGGCGGCGACCAGACCGCGCTGCTGCATCGCGTGCTGGTGGAGGAGCGCAAGCTCGCCACCGAGGCGGGCGCTTCCTATGACGGCTATCGCCGCGACATGGGCGAGTTCAACGTCTATGCCGTGCCGCGTCCCGGCGTGTCGCTGGAAAATCTGGAGCAGGCGCTGGATCAGGTGCTGGCGGGCGCGGCCAAGACCGCCCCGTCCGCCGCCGACCTGGACCGCGCCAAGACGCAACTGGTCGCCGCCGTCACCTTCCGCCGCGACAGCCAGTACCAGATGGCCTCGGCCTATGGGCAGGCGCTGGTGATCGGCCTCACCGTGGACGATGTCGAGGACTGGCCGCGCCGCATCCGCGCCGTCGGCGCCGGCGCCGTGCGCGCCGCCGCCCAGAGCCTCAACCGCCGCGAGGCGGTGACGGGCTATCTCCTGCCGGGTGGGGGGAAGTGATGCTGGCTCGCCTGGCCGCCGCCATTTTCGCGCTTGTGCTGCTGGCGCCGCTTTCCGCCTTCGCCGCCGCCGATGTGAAGACCATAGACCTGGGTCCCAGCGCCCAGGTCTGGTTCGTCGAGGACCACACCGTTCCCATCGTCTCCTTCGACATCTCGCTGCCCGCGGGCTCGGCGCACGATCCGCGCGGCAAGGGCGGGCTGGCCGCCTTCGCCGCCGCCATGATGGACGAGGGCGCGGGCGAGATGAATTCGGCCGCCTTCCAGCGGGCGCTGGCGAACCGCGCCATCCAGTTCCATGCCCGTGCCGAGCGCGATTTCACCGTCATCAGCGTCAGCGCCCTGGCCGAGCACGCCCCCGAGGCGATGCGCCTGTTGCAGCTCGCGCTCACCCGCCCGCGCTTCGATCAGGACGCGCTGGCGCGCGTGCGCGCCGCCATGATCCAGTCGCTGCAGCAGGAGGCGGCCGAGCCCGACCAGGTGGCGGCGCGCGCCTTCATGCGGGATTTCTTCAACGGCCATCCCTACGGCCATGCCGTCAATGGCGACATCGCCAGCATCGGCAGCATCACCCAGCAGGAGCTGCGCGACTTCGCCCGCCGCCACTGGGTGCGCAACGGCATCAAGATCGCGGCGGCGGGCGACATCACCCAGGCGGCGCTGGCGAAGCTTCTGGGCCAGACCTTCTCGCCCCTGCCCAACACGCCCGTGCCGCCGGTGCGCGATGTCGGGCGGCTGGGGCGGCCCGGCGTGCATGTGGTGCCGATGGCGGTGCCCCAGCCCGCCGCCGTGTTCGGCCTGCCCGGCATCATGCGCGACGATCCGGATTTCATTCCCGCCTTTGTCGCCAACTATATCCTGGGCGGCGGCGGCTTCTCCTCGCGGATGATGGAGGAGCTGCGCAACAAGCGCGGCCTCACCTATGGCGTCTCCACCGGCCTCAGTCCCTATCGCAAGGCCAGCGTGATGATCGGGCAGGTGGGCACCCGCGCCGACGCCATCAACCAGACCATCCAGGTGGTGCGGCAGGTGATGGCCGATTTCGCGAAGACCGGCCCGACTCAGGGCGAGCTGGACGACGCCAAGACCTATCTGACCGGCTCCTTTCCGCTGGCCTTCGCCTCCAACACCGGCATCGCCGCGCAGCTCGGCACCTTCCAGCGCCAGGGGCTGGATGCTGGCTATATCGCGCGCCGCAACAGCCTGATCCAGGCGGTGACGCTGGAGGATGTGCGCCGCGCCGCCCGACGCCTGTTCAATCCCGAGCGCCTGACCGTGATCGTGGCGGGCACGCCCGGCGGCGGGCCCGCGCCGCAGCGGCCCAAGCCGACGCCGCCCGCGCCGCCGCCCGCGACCACCCAGGCGGCCACGCCCGCCGCGCCCAAGCCGCAGGCGCCCGCGCCTGCGCCCGCCGTGAAGCCGGTGGATAAGCCGGCCCAGCCGCCCGCCGCCACGCCGCAGCGGTGAGAATCGCCGCGCCTCCGGGCTAAAGTCTGTGTCCGCATGAGCAAGATTCGCAGACTCTCCGAAGGCACCGTCAACCGCATCGCCGCGGGTGAAGTCGTCGAGCGCCCCGCCGCCGCCATCAAGGAGCTGGTGGAGAATGCGATGGATGCGGGCGCCACCCGCATCGCCATCGCCACTTCGAACGGCGGCGCCGACCTCTTGCTGGTCGAGGATGACGGCACCGGCATGACGGCGGAGGAATTGCGCCTGGCGGTGGAGCGGCATGCCACCTCCAAGCTGCCGCAATCGGGTGGCGAGGACGATCTTTCGCGTATCATGACCATGGGCTTTCGCGGCGAGGCGCTGCCCAGCATCGGCGCGGTGGCGCGGCTGACGCTGGCCAGCCGCACCGCCGGGGGCGAGGCGGCGGAGATCCGGGTGGAAGGCGGCGCGGTGACGGGGCCGTCGCCCGCCGGGTTCCTGGCGCGCGGCCAGCACGGCACCCGCGCCGAGGTGCGCGAACTGTTCTATGCCACGCCCGCGCGGCTCAAATTCCTCAAGAGCGCGCGCTCCGAGGACCTCGCCATCCTCGACATGGTCAAGCGGCTGGCGATGGCGCGGCCCGGCATCGGCTTTTCCCTCACCATGGACGGCAGGCTGTCGCTCGATCTGCCGCCGGAAGGCGATTCACCGGAAGGGCGGCTGGCGCGGCTGGCGAAGATCATGGGGCGCGAATTCGCCGACAATGCCGTGGCGATCGAGGCGGTGCGCGAGGGCGTGACCCTTTCCGGCCATGCGGGGCTTCCCACCTACAACCGCGCCAATGCGCAGATGCAGTTCCTGTTCGTCAATGGACGGCCGGTGCGCGACAAGCTGCTGGTGGGCGCGGTGCGCGGCGCCTATGCCGATTTCCTGGCGCGCGACCGCCATCCGGCGCTGGCCCTGTTCCTGGCCTGCGATCCGGCCTTCGTGGACGTGAATGTGCATCCGGCCAAGACCGAGGTGCGCTTCCGCGATTCCGGCCTGGTGCGCGGGCTGATCGTGGGGGCGTTGAAACAGGCGCTGGCGGGGGCGGGGCACCGCGCCTCAACCACCTTGGCGGCCGATGCGCTGGCCGCCTTCGCGCGCGAGCCCCGGCCGGACCGAAGGTACGGCCATCAAACAATGTCCTTCCAGTCGCCGAATATCTTTTCCGCCGCGGCCGCCCGCGACGCGGCGCCGGCCTTCCATTCCGTGCGCGAACCCGCGCCCGACTATCGCGCCTCCGTGCCGCTGTCGGCGCGGATGGAAGATGCGCCGGCGGAAACGCCGCAGCCTGTGCCCGATTATCCGCTGGGTGTCGCCCGCGCCCAGCTCCACGAGACCTATGTGGTGGCGCAGACCGCCGACGGCATCGTGATCGTGGACCAGCATGCCGCCCATGAGCGGCTGGTCTATGAGAAGATGAAGGCGGCGCTGGCGGCGGGCGGCATCCCGCGCCAGCCGCTGCTGATCCCCGAAGTGGTGGACCTCGATCCCGCCGAGGTGGCGCGCGTCACCGGCCGCGCGGCCGAGCTGGCGGAGCTGGGGCTGGTGATCGAGGCCTTCGGCCCCGACGCGGTGGTGGTGCGCGAGGTGCCCGCCCTCTTGGGCAAGCTGGACGTCAAGGGCCTGGTGCGCGACCTGGCCGACGAGATCGCCGAGACCGGCAATGCGCTTTCGCTGAAGGAAAAGCTGGAGGAGATGGCGGGGACGCTGGCCTGCCATATGAGCGTGCGGGCGGGACGGCGGCTCTTGCCGGAGGAGATGAACCAGTTGCTGCGCGAGATGGAGGCGACGCCGCACAGCGGCCAGTGCAACCATGGCCGGCCGACTTATGTCGAACTCAAGCTCGCTGACATCGAGAAGTTGTTCGGGAGACGCTAGCAAATACCGTCATGGCCCGCATCCCTCCTACGCCAAGGCTTCGGAGGGTCTGTAGCCTAGTCCTCCGAAGCTGCAAAGCAGCGAAGGAGGATCGCGGCCCATGACATCTCATCAGGCGGCAGCAGCCAGTCAGGCGGCAGCGGCCAGAATGACGATCCGCGTCTCGCCGTAATCGCGCGTGTCGAGAAGCGCGTAGCCGTCATGGGCGAGGGCTTCGTCGGTGGCGGTCTCGACGATCACCACCGCGCCCGGCCTCAGCCAGCCGCCATCCTTCAGCGATGCGAGGCATCGTTCCGCAAGGCCCTTGCGATAGGGCGGATCGAGGAAGGCCAGATCGAAAGGCCCGCCCGAGCCGGTGTTGCGCGGGCCCAGGTCTGCGGCATCGCGCCGCCATATCTTGCTGACGCCGGTCAGGCCCAGCGTCTCGACATTCTCCCGCACCAGCGCGCGGCTTTCGGCGTCATCATCAACAAAAAGACAGAAACGCGCCCCGCGCGAGAGGGCCTCGATCCCCAATGCCCCTGTTCCGCAAAAGAGATCGATTGCGGCGGCGCCTTCCAGCGTGAAACCGCCCAGGTCACGATGAGCCAGGATGTTGAACAGCGCCTGGCGCACCTTGTCGGAGGTGGGGCGCACGCGCGCATCCCGGGGGGCGGCCAGCACCCGTCCGCCGAATCGTCCGCCCACAACCCGCATCGAGCCTCGCTGCGCCGCGTCATTGACCGTATCAGGCCCCCTAGCTAACGTGCCCGCCAACTCAGAACAACCGCTCGCGGGGAAGAGAAGCATGCACAACAGGACCAGGGTTCGCGTCTGGCTCACCATCGGCCTCTTCCTGCTGGCGGCCATCAGCTATATCGACCGCGCCAACATCACCGTCGCCGGCGTGCAGATCATGCCGGAGTTCGGCATCAGCAACCAGGAACTGGGCTATGTCATCAGCGCCTTCCTGGTCGGCTATGGCCTGTTCCAGATGCCGGGCGGCTGGCTGGCCAAGAAATATGGGCCGCGGAAGGTCCTGACCTGGGGCCTGATCTGGTGGGGCGTGCTCACCGCCGCCATCACCCTGGTGACGCCGCAGATGGCCAACGCCTTCCTGCTGATCCTGATCCTGCGCTTCCTCCTGGGCGTGGGCGAGGCGGTGATGTATCCGGCCTCCAACCAGTTCACCTCCACCTGGATCCCCACACATGAGCGCGGCAAGGCCAACGGCCTGATGTTCGCGGGCGTCGGCGCGGGCACCGCCTTCACCCCGCCGCTGATCACCTGGCTGATGCTGGCCTATGGCTGGCGCGAGGCCTTCTGGGTCGCCGCCGGCATCGGCGTCGCCGCCGCCCTCGTCTGGTACTGGTATGCGCGCGACACGCCCGAAGAGCATTCCAGCGTCAACCAGGAAGAACTGGCCTACATCAAGGCGGGCCTGACCGGCGGGCGCAAGGACGCCGCCAAGGTGGCGATCCCGTGGGGCCGCATCTTCTCCAGCAAGGATGTGATACTGCTGGCCTTCGCCTATTTCTGCTTCTGCTGGGTCGCCTTCATCTTCCTGTCCTGGTTCTTCATCTATCTGGCGCAGGCACGCGGCCTCGACCTCAAGGCCAGCGCCATCTATGCGATGCTGCCGCCCTTCCTGATGGTGATCGGCTCCATCGGCGGCGGCGTGGTCGGCGACTCGCTGACCAAGAGCAGGAGCAGCCGCCTGGGCCGCTGCCTCTTCTCTGCCCTGGCGCTGGTGATCTCGGCCGCCTTCCTGGTGGTGGGCGCCACCGCCGCCGACGCGGTGGTGGCCACCATCGTGCTGGCCAGCGGCGCGGGCACGCTCTATCTGGCGCAGAGCGCCTACTGGGCGCTGGCCGCCGACTTCGCCGGTCCCCATGCGGGCGTGGTCTCGGGCCTGATGAACATGGTGGGCATGCTGGGCGCCACCCTGACCGCCAGCGCCACGCCCCTGTTCGCCGGGATGTGGGGCTGGGAAGCGGCCTTCTTCGTCGGCGGCGGCATCGCCATCGCCGGCGCCATCGCCTGGCTGCTGATCGATCCGGGCAACCGCCTGCATCGCGAGGAAAACGAGCAGGTGATGGCCTGAGGCCTGCTTTCCCGCGGGTTTTGCCGCCCGCGGGCAGGCCGCCTTTGTGATGCCGCCTTTCTGGTCTAAGAGGCGGGGATGAAGAGGCTGTTCCTGGCCCTGGCGCTGCTGCTGGCGGCGGCGGTCCCCGCCGCCGCGCCGGCTTTGGCGCAAGGCCTGGACCGCGGCCCCAAGGTCGTGGCGCGGCTGGTGGCCGAAGGCCCGGTCGCCCCCGGCGGCGAAGTCTGGATCGCGCTGGAAGAGATCATCCGTCCGGGCTGGCACACCTATTGGATCAATCCCGGCGACGCGGGCAATCCCACCACCATCGAATGGACGCTGCCGGAGGGCTGGAGCGCGGGCGAAATCCAGTGGCCGCGCCCCAAGCGCCTGCCGGTGGGGCCGCTGATGGATTACGGCTACGAGGGCAAGCTCTGGCTCTTGACCCGCGTCACCGCCCCCGCCGACGCCAGGCCCGGCGAGACGGTGCGGCTTTCCGCCAACGCCACCTGGCTGGTGTGCGAGCGCATCTGCATTCCCGAAGAAGCGGCGCTGAGCGTCGATGTGCATGTGGGCGAAGGCCCGCGCGATCCGGCGGTCGCCAAGGACTTCGCCCAGGCGCGCGCGCTTCTGCCCACGCAATCGCCCTGGCCGGTGAGCTATGCGCTCGGCACCAGCATCGATCTGCATGTCGCCGCGCCCGCGCTGGCGGCGGCGCGGCCCAAGGCGGTGGAGTTCTATCCGCTGGATGCGGGCGCCATCCGCAACCCGGCGCCGCAACTGGTGGGATATACCGGCAGCGGCCTGGTGCTGCGGCTGACGCCGGGCAGCAAGGCCTCGACCCTCACCACCCTCAACGGCGTCCTGGTGCTGACCGGCAGCGACGGGCAGGTGCAGGCGCTCAACATCGCCGCGCCGCAGGGGCTGGTGCCCGCCGCCGACTTCACCCTGGCGCCCGGCAGCGAGGCCGCGCCCGCCATGCCGCTCTGGCTGGCGATGGCGCTGGCGGCGCTGGGCGGGCTGATCCTCAACATCATGCCCTGCGTCCTTCCCATCCTGGCGATGAAGGCGCTGGCGCTGGCGCGTCATTCCGCCTCCGAGCGCGCCGTGGTGGTGGGCGAGACCCTGGCCTATGGCGGCGGCGTGGTGGTGAGCTTCCTGGCGCTGGGCGCGGCGCTGCTGCTGTTGCGCGCGGGCGGCGAGGCGGTGGGCTGGGGCTTCCAGTTGCAGTCGCCCATCGCGGTGGCGGGCTTCGCGCTCCTGCTCTTCGCCGTGGGCCTCAACCTGTCGGGCGTGTTCGAGATCGGCTCCATCACCGCGGGCGAGCGGCTGACACACAAGCATGGTGCGGCCGGGGCCTTCTTCACCGGCATGCTGGCGGTGGCGGTGGGCGCGCCCTGCACCATGCCGTTCGGCGCGGCGGCGCTGGGCTTCGCGCTGACCCAGAGCGCGCTGACCGCGATGCTGGTCTTCCTGGCGCTGGGCATCGGTTTCGCGCTGCCCTTCCTGATCCTGGGCCTGGTGCCCGGCGCGCTCGCCTTCCTGCCAAAGCCCGGCCCCTGGATGCTGCGCCTCAAGCAGGCGCTGGCCTTCCCCATGTACGGCGCGGCCGCCTGGCTTGCCTGGGTGCTGGCGGTGCAGGCGGGCCCCAACAGCCTGGTCTTGCTCTTCGCGGCGGCGGTGACGCTGGCGCTGGCCGCCTGGCTGTGGACCGCGACGCGCGAAGCCTCGGGGCGCGGACGGGCGATCGGCGCGGGCGCGGTGCTGCTGCTGGCGCTGTTCGCGGGCGCGGCGGTGGCGCAGTTGCGGCCGCCGGAAGCGGCCGCCGGCGCCGCGCCCGGCATCGGCGCGGCGCTGCCCAACAGCGAGCCTTACAGCGCGGCGCGGCTGGCCGAGCTGCGCGCGGCGGGGCGGCCCGTCTTCGTGGACGCCACCGCCGCCTGGTGCATCACCTGCCTGGTCAATGAGGAAACGGCGCTGGCGCGCGAGGCGGTGAAGACCGCCTTCGCCGCCAAGGACATCGTCTATCTGGTGGCCGACTGGACCAACCGCAACGCCGAGGGCACGGCGCTGCTCTCCGCCCATGGCCGCGCCGGGCCGCCGCTTTATCTTTATTACGCGCCGGGCGCCGCCGCGCCCAAGGTGCTGCCGCAAATCCTGACCGAGTCCATCGTGCTGGACGCGATCAGCCACTAGCGCGGGCGCCTTGCGCCCGGGCCCGCCTTGCGGCGAACCCGGGCGCAAAAGACGGTGTTCTCAGTATTTGTCCGGCGCGGTCTTGCCGTCCTTCACTTTCTTCTCGGCTTGCTTGACCTCCGGCGTGTCGGGCTTGGGCGACTCGCTTTCGCGGCCCGTGGGCGCGCCGATGGCGTGATTGCCGCCGGAATAGGACGGCGGATCGGACGCCGGGAAGCTGTCCTTCATCTGGCGGTCGATCTTCTCCTCGGTGGTCTTGGGCGCCTTCTCTCCCGGGACATGCTCGGGGATTTTCGGCGCCGGCGTCTCGTGCAGATGCCTGCTCATGCGGGACTCCTGTCGTTCAGGTCAGAAGGTTGGGAAACAGGCCGACAAGACCGATGAAGATCAGATAGACCGCGATCAGATAGCTCAGCAGGCGGGGCAGGATGAGAATGAGGATTCCCACCAGCAGCGCCACCACGGGCTGAATCAGGATCACGTCCGTCTGCATCATTGCGCCTCTTCGGCATTCGAGACGTGATAACGCGCGAAGCGGAGGCGGAGTGGCAGTCCCGGGAACTTCCGGGAACCGGAAAATTTTTCCAAAAAAAGGGAACCCGGCTGGTGCCGGGTTCCCTTCGCCGCGAAACCGGGACCGCCGTTAGCGGTTCTGGTTCTGCTGCGGATTGCGGTTCTGCTGCTGGTTCTGGTTCCGGTCCTGGTTCTGCTGATCCTGCTGCCGCTGCTGCTGGCCGCCCTGCTGACCGGTCTGGGGCTGGTTCTGCTGCTTGTTCTGCTGGCCGCCCTGGTTCTGGTTGTTCGCCATGATGAGATGTCCTCGTTCCATGAAGGTGATGCCCGCCAGCCCCTGTCAAAACGGACCGTCAGCGGCGCCGTTCCGAAGAAACTTCACGCCGCCGCGTCGGGGCTTTGCGCTGCAGCAAAAGCGGGCATGCCTGCCGGACGGGCTTTGTCATGGGATGGGAACTCGCTAGTCTTCGCGCCAAAAGGACCGGGGGGATTTCCATGCGCACGATACGGTTCATCCTGCTGGCGGGGCTTATCGCCATGCCCATGCTGGCTGCGGCGCAGCCGCCGCAGCAGGGACGCGGCGGGCGCGGCGCGCCGCGCTCCATCGAGGGGCTCACCGCCTCCAGCGAGCTGGCCAAGACGCCCGTGCCGCTGGCCGACCGCATCGCCCATACCGATCCGGCGCGCTACAACCGCGTGCCCGCCTCGCACAACGGCTCCGGCCCCATCGAATACATGTCGCTGCACGACTCCCGGCGCGAGGACAAGTTCAAGCTGGGCAGCAACTTCCTCTTCCTGCATCGCGGCTTCCTGCCGCCCGGCGGCGGCATCGGCGCGCATTTCCACAACACGGTGGAGGAGATGTTCGTGATCTTCGACGGCGAGGCCGAGTTCACCATTGACGGCCGCACCTCGGTGCTGCGCGGCCCCGCGGGCGCGCCCGCCCGCACCGGCCACAGCCACGCCATCACCAATCAGTCGAACCAGAATGTGCAGTGGATGAACATCAACATCTCCACCATTCCGGGCTATTACGACGCCTTCGACCTGGCGGATGGCCGCGTCGGCGCGCCTAAGGACGCCATCCCCACCTTCATCCATATGAAGCTGGACCGCGCCCTGCTCAGGCCGGTGGCGAACAAGGATGGCGGCCAGGGCACGGTGCAGTATCGCCGCGCGCTGGAGCCGTCGGTGTTCTTCTCGCCCTGGTCCTATGTGGACCATTATCTGGTGCCGCCGGGCGCCTCGGTGGGGCCGGTGAGCCGCCGCGACATGAGCGAGGTCTATTACGTGATGAAGGGCGCGGGCAGCGCCACCATCGGCAAGGAGACCGCCGCGATCCGCGAAGGCGATGCGGTGCCCGCCGCCATCGACGAGAACCGCGCCATCCGCAACACCGGCACCGAACCGCTGGAGCTGATGGTGATCGGCGTCGCCAAGGACATGGAATCCAAGCGGCGCTTCATCATTACGGGCGGGCGCTGAGGGGCGGCTTGCGCCGCTCCGGCCCCCGTGCCATGCAGCGGCCATGACGCTCCAGCTCCTGTGCAACCAGGCCGCCGCCGCGCTCCAGCGCGGGGCGCCCGCCGAGGCCGAAAGGCTGGCGGAGCAGGCACTGGCGCTGGCGCCGCGCGAATTCGCCGTGCTGCATCTTCTGGCGCTGGCCCGCTTCCAGAACGGCAAGCCGGGCCCGGCGCTGGAGGCGATGAAGCAGGCGGTGCGGGCGAACGGCACGGTGGCCGCCGCCTGGAACAATCTGGCCCATATGAGTCTTGCGGCGGGCGCGCGCGCCGAGGCGCTGGCCGCCTTCGAGCGCGTGCAGGCGCTGTCACCGCCCCAGGCCGAGATCTTCTGCAATTGCGGCAATCTGCTGGTCGAGCTCGACCGCCCGCAGGAGGCGCTGGCGCGCTATGACCGGGCGCTGGCGCTGAAGCCGGGGCTGGTGCAGGCGCTGGTGGGGCGCGCCCATGCGCGCCAGATGCTGGGCCGCTTCGCCGACGCGCTTCTGGATTGCGAGCAGGCGCTGCGGCTGACGCCCGCCAACCCGGCGGCGCTCAACAACAAGGTGGTCTGCCTTCTGGGCCTTGGCCGTTTCGCCGAGGCGCTGGCGACGGCGGATCAGGCGCTGGCGGTGCGGCCCAACGCGGCCAACACCCTCAGCAACCGGGCGGGCGCGCTTCTGGGATTGAAGCGCGACGAAGAGGCGCTGGCCGCCTGCGAGCGGGCGCTGGCGCTGGAGCCGCGCCACGCCCAGGCGCTGTGCAACAAAGGCGCGGCGCTGTCGGGGCTGGGGCGGCAGGCCGAGGCGCTGGCCGCCTATGACGCGGCGCTGGCGGTGGACCCGCGCCTCTCCGAAGCCTGGGTCAACCGCGCCGCGCCGCTGCGCCATCTGGAGCGCCATGACGAGGCGCTGGCCAGCACCGGCCGCGCCATGGCGGTGGCGGCGCCGCGTGCCGACATGCTGCGCGCGCGCGGCATCGCGCTGGCCGATCTGGGCCGGGCGGGCGAGGCGCTGGAGAGTTTCGACCGCGCCCTGGCGCTGGACCCGCAGGATGCGGAGGCGATGTTCAACAAGGCCCAGATGCTGATGCAGGCGGGCGATTTCGCCCAGGGCCTGCCGCTCTATGAGGCGCGCAAGCGCCTGCCGTCGCCGGTGGGGGCGTGGGCCTTCCCCCAGCCGCTCTGGCTGGGCGGCGAGGACATCGCGGGCAAGACGCTGTTCGTCCATTGGGAGCAGGGGCTGGGCGACGTGCTGATGTTCTCGCGCTTCGTCCCGGCGCTGGCGGACCGGGGCGCGCGCGCGATCCTGTCGGTGCCGGAGCGCCTCACCGCCCTGTTCGCCGGGTTCGATCCGCGCATCGCGGTTGTCGGCGATGCGGCGCCGGAGGCGTTCGATCTGCATGTCCCGCTCGCCAGCCTGATGCTGGCGCTGAAGGCCACGCCCGAAACCATCCCGGCGCCCGCGCCGCTCACGCCCGATGCGGAGCGCCTGGCGCGCTGGCGCGAAAGGCTGGGCGGCGAAGGATTCAAGATCGGCATCGCCTGGCAGGGCGCGAAGGTGAGCAACGATGCCGGGCGCTCCTTTCCCGTGGCGCTCTTCCGCGACATCGCCGCCCTGGAGGGCGTGCGGCTTATCTCCTTGCAGAAGAATGACGGCACCGAACAGCTTTCTTCGCTGCCTTCGGGCATGGCGGTGGAGACGCTGGGCGAAGATTTCGATCAGGGCGCGCAGGCCTTCCTGGACACGGCGGCGGTGATGGCGGCATGCGACCTCATCATCACCAGCGACACGTCCATCGCGCATCTGGCGGGGACGCTGGGGCGCCCGGTATGGGTCGTGCTCAAGCACAGCCCGGAATGGCGCTGGTTCCTGGGCCGCGACGACAGCCCCTGGTATCCCTCGGCGCGGCTCTTCCGCCAGCCCGCGCCCGCCGACTGGACCGGCGCCTTCGCCGCGGTGACGGAAAGTTTGCGGCAGTTGCGAAGGCTGTAATCCATTGCAGCCGGTGCGGGAATGATCCTACGCTGCGTCCGGCAGGACCGGCGAGTCCGGCAGGGCAGAGGGGAAACGCAGATGGCCGACGGCAACGACAGCAGGATCAATCTCTCGCGCCGCGGCCTGGTGGGCACGCTGGCGGGCGCGGCGGCGGGCCTGCCGCTGATGGCGCAGGCGCAAGCCCAGCCCGGCGGCGCGGCGCCCGCCCCGGCGGCGGGACGCGGCGGGCGCGGCAACACGCAGGGCGGCACCGGCCCGCTCAAGGTGCTGTTCATCAGCAAGTATCACGCCTTCGACCGCGAGAATCTCTTCCTCGCCTTCGACTCCATGGGCCGCGACATCACCTGGACCCATGTCGAGCATCCGGCGGCGGAGGCCTTCTACGATCCGCGCCTGGCCGCGCCCTATGACGTGCTGCTCTTCTACGATGCCTTTGCGGGGCGCGTCTTCACCCAAGGCCCCGACGGCAGCGTCACCAACCAGGACACGCCGCCCTCGGCCCAGACCCAGGCCAACCTCAAGGCGCTCCTGCAGGCGGGCAACAAGGGCTTCGTCTTCTTCCATCACGCGCTGGCCTCCTGGGCGCATACCTGGCCCGCGGGGGTCAACGGCTCCAACGCCTATGCGGAGGTGATGGGCGGCACCGCCGACTGGGGCAAGCCGATCAGGAACATCCGCGGCCGCGACTATCAGGCCTCGGGCGCGCTGGCGGGCACGCAGCAGCGCATCACGGTGGTGGACAGGAACCATCCCATCACCGCAGGTGTCGAGGATTTCGACATTGTGGACGAAACCTATCTCTGCCCCATCTTCGAGGATTCGGTGCATCCTCTGCTGCGCACCAACTTCGTGCCGGTGGACAAGGCCTTCCCCAACCGGCCGCTGACCCAGGGCCATCCGCCCGGCAGCAACCTGACCGGCTGGTACAAGGCGGCGGAGCGTTCGCCGGTGGTCTATATCCAGCACGGCCATGACGCCCGCGCCTGGGAGAATCCCAACTGGCGCCGCCTGATGCTCAACGCCATCCGCTGGGCGGCCTCGCCGGAGGCCAAGGCCTGGGCGCGCGCCAATGAAAAACGCATCTTCCGCTGAGAAAGCGGGCGCGGCGGCCCTGCTGGCCGCCGCGCTGCTTTTCGGAACGCCGGCCGAGGCCGCCAACATCACCGTGCGCGACTGGGGCGTCACCGCCAGCGGCGCGACGGTGCAGCTTTACACGCTGAGGGGCGCGGGCGGACTGGAAGCCCGCATCACCAATTACGGCGCCGTGCTGTCCGACCTGATCGTGCCCGCGAAGGACGGGCGCAAGGTGGACGTGCTTCTGGGCTTCGACAATTTCAAGGACTATGAGCGCGGCGGCGTCTATGGCGCCCTGATCGGCCGCTATGTCGGGCGCATCAGCAAGGGCGGCAGCTTTACGCTGAACGGCAGGACGCACCAGCTTCACAAAACCAACCCCAACGCCAAGTTCGTCATCCATGGCGGCACGGCGGGCTTCCACCGCAAGCTCTGGCATGCCGAGATGAAGGACGGGCCCGAGCCCAGCCTGATGCTCACCATGGCCAGCCCCGACGGCGATGGCGGCTTCCCCGGCCTGCTGGTCACCACCGTCACCTACACCATGACGCGCGACAACGGCCTGCGCATCGACTATCAGGCGGTGTCGCCGGAGGTGACGGTGGCCAACCTCACCAACCATGCCTATTTCGCGCTCCAGGGCGAGGGCAATGGCGACATCTCGGGTCAGACCTTGCAGGTCTTTGCCGACCGCTTCACGCCGCAGGATGCCGACAATCTGGTGACGGGCGAGATCGCGCCGGTGGAGGGCACGCCGCTCGATTTCCGCAAGCCGGTGCGGCTGGGCGATGTGCTGACCGCGTCCCATCCGCAGATCGCCATGCGCGGGGGCCTCGACATCAGCATGATCGTCAGCGGCAAGCCGGGCACCTTGCGCCCCGCGGCGCGGCTGAGCGACCCCGGCACCGGCATCGTGATGGAGGTGCTGACCACCCAGCCCGCCATGCAGCTCTATTCCAACAATATCGGGACGCGGACGGTGGCGGGGAAGGGCGGCAAGACCTACCGCAACCATTATTCCCTCAGCCTGGAGACCGAAGGCTATCTCGACGCGGTCAACCAGCCGCAATTTCCCTCCCGGACCGTCGGCCCCGGCAACCCCATGCACGAAACGACTCTTTTCCGTTTCGGGCTGAAAAAATAGGCAGCCCCTGCCGCCCGGATTAAGCAAGAAGCCGCAAGTTTCTTGCGTTCTCTTCGTTCCGGCGCTTAACCTTGGCGGATCGGGTTCTGATGGGGACGGGGATGATCGAGAACAAGGGGGACAAGACCTCCGAGGGTACGCTGTTCGTCGGCGCGGGCGTCACCCTGCGCGGCGATGTCGAGGTGCCGGGCGCCGCCTCGGTGGACGGCCGCTTCGAAGGCACGCTCAAGGCCAAGACGCTGATCGTGGGGCAGACGGGACATGTCTCGGGCCAGATCAGCGCCGAGACCGCCGAGATCCGCGGCATGGTGGACGACCAGCTCGAGGTGAAGAACCGGCTGGTGCTGCGTGCCAGCGGCAGCATCTCCGGCCAGATCAGCTATTCCAAGATCATGGTGGAGGAAGGCGGCTCGATCAGCGGCACCATCGAGATGATGGAGCGCGCCAAGGCCGCGCCCGCGCCCGCCGAGGAGCCGCGCGTCCTGCACCTGCACCAGGCCGGCGAGTAGGCGGGGCTTCGCCACGCCTTAAGGAGCGGCCGGCGTGAAATACGATCTGGCGATCCCCGAAAGCGAGGAAGAGGCGGCGCGCTTTGACTGGGCCGCCTTTTCGCCCGCCGCCGCCAACCGCAAGACCAACTTCTTCCTGATCGTGGACGAGGCCACCGGCATCAAGGGCAAGCTCGTCACCTGGACCACCTTCATCCATGGCGAGGTGGACGGTCTGGTCTTCGCCGAGCATGTGCAGGTGGAGGAGACCGGCCGCGTCCATGGCCGCATCTTCTGCCGCACCCTGACGGTGATGGGGCAGGTCTCGGCCGATGTGATCTGCGATTCCCTGCATGTGCGCGGCCAGGGCATCCTTTCCGGCACCGTCCGGCACAAGACCGTGAAGATCGAGGGCGCGGGCCAGGTCACTGGCAGCTTCGCCCGGCGCGTGCCGGGGCCCGAGCGCATCCGCCGCCCGGCCTGACGGCCAGCCCGCCAGGCGCATTCCGCGCGCCGCGTGCTAGAACCCTTGCCATGGACGAGTTCGAGATTTTGCAGCGCCTGGCGCTGGCCGCCGCCATCGGCCTTCTCTTCGGCATCGAGCGTGGCTGGAAGCTGCGCGAGGAGCGCGCGGGCCAGCGCGTGGCGGGCATCCGCACCCATACGCTGATCGGCCTGGCGGGCGGGGTCTGCGGCCTTCTGGCCGCGCAGGGCGGCATGCTGTTCCTGGGGCTGGCCTTCCTGGCGCTGACGCTGGGCTTCACCCTGTTCGAGCTTGCGCGCCTGCGCGCGACGGGCGGCTTCTCCGCCACCGGGCTGGTGACGGTGCTGCTCACCTTCGTGCTCGCCGCCTATGGCGCGATCGGCAGCATGCTGGCGACGGGCGCGGCGGCGGTGCTGGCGGCGCTGGTGCTGGCCGAGCGGCGCTTCCTGCACGGGCTTCTGCAGCGCGTCACCTGGCTGGAATTGCGCGCCGCCCTGCTGCTTCTGGTGATGACGGTGGTGCTGCTGCCGGTCCTGCCCAACCGCACCATCGACCCCTGGCAGGCGGTGAACCCCTACGAGATCTGGCTGATGACGGTGATGATCGCCGCCGTCAGCTTCGGCGGCTATGTGGCGATGCGGCTGGCGGGCGAGGGGCGTGGCCTCTTCTATGCCGGGCTGATGGGCGGGCTGGTCACCTCCACCACCGTCACCTGGACCTTCGCGCGCATGGCGCGGCAGCATCCCACGCTGCGCGAGGAGGCGGCTTCCGCCATCCTGGCTGCCTGGCTGGTGTCGCTGCTGCGCATGGGCGCCATCGCGGTGGCGGTGGCGGGCGCGCTGGCGCCCGCGCTCTTTCCCGCGCTGGGCGCGGCGGCGGCGGCGCTGGCCGTGCCCATCGCCATCTTCTTCCTGCGCGCCGGACATTCGAAAGGCAAGGGCCTGGAGCTGAAGAATCCCTTCGAGCTTCTGGAAGTGCTCAAGCTGGGGCTTCTGATCGCGGCGATCATGGCGGCGACCAAGCTGGCGGGGGAATGGTTCGGTGAGGCGGGCGTCTCGGTGCTGGGCGCGGCCTCGGGCCTTCTGGATGTGGACCCCATCACCCTGTCGATGGCGCGGATGGTGCAGGAGGGCGGCGCGCCCGCGCTGGGGGCGCAGGTGATCCTGCTGGCGGCGCTGACCAACGGCCTGGCCAAGGCGGCGATGGGATTCAGCTTTGGCGGGCTTCGTGTGGGATATATGCTCGCGACCGGCCTGGCGTCGGCGGTCGTCGCCGGCGGGGCAGCCTTGCTTCTGGCGGGATGAGAAGGGCGGACCCGCCGCCCGCCCTTCCGTCCGATGCGCTATTTGGCCCCGTTCGCGAGTTTTGCGGCGGCAGCGCATTCCTGCATAACCGTGAAATAGCGCTGAACGACATCCTCTCCCACGATGAAGGGATGGGTTTCGCCTACCTGACGCGGCGCGGCGATCAGTCGTGCTTTCGTATAGGCCCCGTCATATTCACTGTGGTTGGAGAGAATGACCTGAGCCTTGGCCGCAGCGGCGGCCGCCTGAATCTTCTTCTGCGAGGCAATGTACTCGTCCCAACGCGCACCATCGGTTCCGAAAGCGCCGGTCAGCGTGCCTCCGGAATAGGCCGCCATGATGGTGCTGCCCCCATTCCTGACCGGGAAGATATAAGACAGGGTGCCGTCGGTATGGCCCGGCGTGGCATAGATGTCCACTGTGGTATCGCCCAGGGTGAGCTTGTAGCCCTGGGGACCCACCGAAATACCCTTTGCCGGGATTCCGCCCGCATAGTCCTTGCGCGCGAGGGTCATGTCCCAATCCGCCGCGCCCATCACCACCTGTGCCCCGGAGATCTTCTGCAGCTCCGCCGCGCCCTGGTCGTGATCGCCATGGGCGTGGCTGATAATGACATATTTGATATCCTTGGGGTTAAGGCCCAGCTTGTTCAGGCCATCAACGATCTCCGGCTGCGTCGCCCACGCAAAATTGGTATCTATGATGATGATTCCCGCGCTGGTGGTCAGCGCCCATGAGGAATGCTGGCGCGTACCCAGCCAATAGAGATTGTCAAAGATCTTGAATGGCGGGGCATACCAGTTGGCGCGGTCCGGGGTGGCGGGAGCGCCCGCGCCCCGTCCGGCAGCGCCGCGGCCCGGCCCGCCGCGTCCGGCCCCTGGGGGCGTTATGGGGCACAGGTTGAAGAAAGTGTTGCGATGCTCCATCCCCGCGGCCTGGCGCGCCGCGATCATATGGGCGTCGATCTGGCCGCGCCCGGGCGTTTGCGCCGTGGCGGACGTTCCCAACAGCAGGCCCCCAAGCAGCAACGTCGTGACGGTCGGTAGATGCTTCATTGCTTCCTTCCCTCTTCAAGGTCTCGTGCCGGGTTTTCCCGGTCTGGCCGCCGATCGGCCCCGATCCGCATAGCATATGCAAATGCAAAGCTTTTCTCGAATCCTTTTCAAAAGACGGGGATGCGCCGGTTTTTCGTGCGCGCGCCGCGGTCCCGAAAAAAAAAGACCCCCGCATTCCGGAAGGAAGCGGGGGCAATGACCGGCGCTTGCGGCCGGCAGGCTTGGGGAGGTAGGTGCCAAGCCCTTCCACGGGAAAGCTGCTCGGCTTTTGCCCGTGGCTGCGCGCCGCATGGGGGCGGTGCGCAGGGTTCGAAGGATGGGATATTTGTCTGAGTTTTTCCAGTGGGTCCGCCGCCCGCTTGTCGTGCGGGCGCGGGAATGCAGCGCCCGGAAGGAACGCCCGCGCGGCAACGGACCGATAGGCTGCCGGATATCGCTATTTGTCTGACAATTTAGCGAAACAGCGCGGCGATTTCGGCCGGCGAAACGTCGCCTCCGGCTTTCGCCCGGGGCTTTCCTCCGATAAGCATGGTCCATGGCGGAGAAAAAACAGCGCATCCCCGGCAAGATCGCCGAGGAGCTCGGCATCCAGATCGTCTCGGGCAGGCTCAAGCCCGGCACCACCCTGGCCGACGAAATCTCGGCCAGCGGCAAGCGCAAGGTTTCGCGCTCCGCCTATCGCGAGGCCATCCGCATCCTGGTCGCCAAGGGGCTGGTGGCGTCGCGCCCCAAATCCGGCACCCGCGTCAGCCCCGCCGGCGCCTGGCACCTGCTGGACCCCGACGTGCTCTCCTGGATGTTCGCCGAGGAGCCGCCGCTGGAGCTGCTCAAGGCGCTGTTCGAGTTGCGCCGCATCATCGAGCCGCAGATCGCCGCCCTGGCCGCCCGGCGGCGCAGCCTCAAGCAGCTCAACGAGATGGGCGCGGCGCTGGAGGTGATGGCGCGCGAGACCCTCAACACCCAGGCGGGGCGCGACGCCGACGAGGCCTTCCACGCCAAGCTGATCGAGGCCTGCGGCAATCCGTTCCTCACCAGCCTCAGCGTCAGCGTCACCGCCACGGTGATCTGGAGCACCATCTACAAATACCGCGCCGAGGGGCTGAAGCGCGATTCCATGCCCGAGCATCTGAAGGTCTATGAGGCGGTCGCCGCCCGGGACGCCGGCGCCGCCATCGCCGCGACCGAAGAGCTGATCGATCTGGCCCTGGCCGACACCACCGGGGCGATGGGGCCGCGGCCGCCGCGCAAGCGCCGCCGGTGACCGGCGCCCACAACCTGTGCGTGGGGCGATGGGGGCTGTTGCGGGCACCCGCCCATGGCTTATGGTTCCGCCCGCTTTGCCCGTTGGAGGAATAGTATGAAGAATTCGATCAAGGCCGCCCTGCTGGCGACGGCGCTGGCCGCAGGCGTCCCGGCGCTCGCGCAGACCGTGCCCAATATGGGCAGCCAGAAGCCGGAAGCAAGCCTGCCTTTCAATATGAACAAGGTCGCGGAATTCGACACCCAGGTATGGCGCATCGCCTTCCTGCCGGACGGGCGGATGCTGGCCAATGAGAAGGGCGGCCGCATCTGGCTGGTCACGCAGCAGGGCCAGAAGACGCCGGTCGCCGGCGTGCCTCCCGTGCTCTATGGCGGCCAGGGCGGTCTGCTGGGCGTCTATCTGTCGCCCCACTATGCCAGCGACAACATGGTCTATCTCACCTATTCCGAGCCGCATGAGGAAAGCGTTCCGCCCCCGCCGGGCCGCGGCGGTCCGTCCCCATGCCCGTCCGACGCCAGCAAGATTTGCGGCTCCAGCCTGGCGCTGGCGCGCGCGCGCCTCCAGCTCGGCGCCAATCCTTCCCTGGAGAATCTGCAGGTGATCTGGCGCGACGGCGCCGGCGGCCAGGGCGGCCAGTTCGGCGGCGCGGTCGCCTTCAGGGACAATCTGCTCTATCTTTCGGTGGGTGACCGCCAGCGCATGACGCCGGCCCAGGATCCCAACTCGCCGCTGGGCAAGATTCTGCGCATGACCCTGGACGGCAAGCCCGCGCCGGGCAATCCCAATGCGGGCAAGACGGGCGCGGCCACCATTCCGATCATCCGTCCGCCCCAGGATACGGAAGTGGCCAAGACCGCGCCGGTGGTTCGCGAATACACCTTCCCCAACAACCAGAACCTGACGCCGTCCTATACCTGGGCCTCGGGCTTCCGCACGCCCTATGGCATGGCCTTCGCGCCCAACGGCCAGCTTTGGGAGCTGGAGCATGGTCCCGGCGGCGGCGACGAGCTGAACCTGATCGAGCCGGGCAAGAATTACGGCTGGCCCAACGTCTCCTACGGCCCCAACTACAACAAGGTGCCGATCCCCAGCCATGACACGAGCACCAGCTTCCAGAAGCCGGTGATCCAGTGGACGCCCATCATCGGTCCGGGCAACCTGGTCTTCTATCGCGGCAGCCTGTTCAAGGAATGGGAAGGCTCGGCCCTTGCCAGTGGCATGGCCAGCCGTTCGCTCACCCGCATCGTCTTCGACGGCAAGGGCGGCGCCAGGGCGGCCGAGCGCTGGAATATCGGCTTCGGCGTGCGCGATGTGGCGGTGGCGCCCGATGGGGCGATCTGGCTCTCCGAAGGCGGGCTGAACAACAGCGCCAAGGGCGCGCTGTATCGCCTGACGCCCAAGTAAGCCTTTCACCGATGTGAACGGTGGACGCCGCGCGGGAGCGATCCTTCCGCGCGGCGTTTCATTTCCGGGACGGAAAAATCGCAGCGATTCCAGCCTCACAAGCCCTTTTCCGGCGATAAACTGTGGGGAAGGGAGAAGCCCATGAATCGCGCGCTGGCTTTCGGTCTGTTGTTGATGGCGTCCGCCCTGCCGGTGAAGGCCGATGTCGCCACGCCCGGTATTCCCCCGGGCTGGACCTTCGGCGGCGCCAATCCCGAAAGCTATGAGGCCGGCACGGAAGTGGCGGAGCGCATGGCGGCGGGAAAGCAGGCCGCCTACATCAAGGCGGCGTCCGGCGCGGGCTGCGGCACCTCCGCGCTTCTCTTCCAGACCATCCGCGCCGACGCGTATCGCGGCAAGCGCGTGCGGCTGGGGGCACGGCTGCGCGGCGAGAAGGTCACCGCGCTGCAGCTCTTCCTGGGCGTCGAGCAGCCGGGCGGCCGCATCCAGCGTTTCTTCCAGCCGCAATATCTCACCGGCACCTGGGACTGGACGCGCACCGAAGCGGTGATGGACGTGCCCGCCGACGCCGAGGTGATCGCCCTGGGCTTCCGCCTGGGCGGGCCTCTGGGCACCGGCTGGGTGGACGAGGTGCGCTTCGATGTGGTGGGCGACGCGCTTGCCGCCTCCACCGAGCGCGAATGGGTGACGGCGGCGGATGCGACCAATTTCTGCCGGTGCGTCCCGCTTCGGCTCCTCCCGGAACAATCCGCATGGCGGGCGCGGCCTGTCGGAGCGGGCCAGGGTGCCTTGAGCCGCCTCTTGCTCAGCGGCGCCCGTCCTCGGGCGGGTGCGGGATGTGCAGCACCGGCAGGGTGATCTTCCAGCGGATGGAGGCGATGCGGATCAGGGCGATGACGGCGATGCCCGCGGTGCTGGCCAGGCCCGGCGGCACGCCAAACACGTCCAGCAGCAGGTAAAGCACGATGCCCGCCAGGCAGGCGGTCACATACAGCTCCGACTGGCGGAAGATCAGCGGCACCTCCGCCACCAGCACGTCGCGGATCAGACCGCCCGCGCAGCCGGTGATGGCGCCCATGACAATCACGATGAAGGGCGACAGCCCCGCCGCCTCGGCGATGCGCGCGCCCGCGATGCTGAAGAAGGCCAGGCCCAGCGCGTCGGCATATTGCAGCGCCCTGTCGGGCGGAGGAAAGCGCTGCACCCACATCCAGGTCGCGGCCGCCGCGGCAAGGGACACGCCGATGAAGGCGGGGTCGGCGATCCAGAAGACCGGATGGCGGCCCATCAGCACGTCGCGCAGCGTGCCGCCGCCCGTGGCGGTGACCAGCGCCAGCACCAGGACGCCGATCGGGTCCAGCGAACGGCGCCCGGCGGCGATGGCGCCCGAGGCCGCGAAGACCGCGACACCGGCTAAAGTAAGGACATAGGTCAGGCTCATCGGAGCGGAAGCCTATAGGGGCTTTCCCTCCGGCGTGCCAGGGCGCGCGCCTCAGGCCGTACTTTTGCCTTCCACCCAGGCAAGGGCGGCGGCGCGCTGGTCGGGCATATAGACCTTGTAGCTGACGAAGGGCAGCAAGGCGCTCTCCAGCCGCGTCGCGGCCCGCAGCCACATCTGGTCGGCCACCACGGCGATGCGCCCGAACTGCTTGAGCTTGCCGAAGAGCGGCATGGCGCGGCCGATATGCGCGGCCAGGCCCGCCAGCTCGATCCCGTCTATGGAACGGGTCTCGATAAAGAGATGCACCTTGTCGTGCCGCGCCATCGCCGCGTCCAGCCGGTCCATAATCACGTCCAAATCGGCGCTGGTGACTTTCTCCGATATGTTCAGGGCGATCACGTCGTCGGCGCTGTCGAGGAATTGGAGCATCGGCCTCTCCCGTGAGCGTTTTCGCAGGCGCGATGCTCTCTCAGCCCCTGCCGGGCCGCAAGCCTCAGGATCAGAATTCGACGGTCAGCAACGGACCGCCTGCGGCGCCGTCGCGGTCCAGGATCATGCGCGGCGGCTGCGGCAGGATCGCCGAAAGGCTTGGCGCATGCAGGCAGGAAAAGCCGGTGAAGCCCTGTGGCAGATGCGAAAAGGCGGGCAGGGCGCAGGAGGCGACGACGAAGGCCCGCACCTGGAAACTGTCCTGCTGGGTCGCGGCCTGGGCGGGCAAGATGCAGAGAAGTGCGGTGAGAGCGGCCAGCAGGATGCGTCCGGCGCATCGTCCGTTTTGCCTCCACGCCCCTACAGCCAAGCCCATCGTCACTCCCCCGGATACGCGATCCGTCGAGCTTTGCTGCTTAGAGGCTAGAGATTGGCGGAGGCTTAGGGCATTCCCTAAAATGCCCGGTATCTGATCGGCCCAGGCGCCGTCAGTAGCTGATGGTTACCAGAATCGTATCGGTGAAGGTTCCGGCGCTCACCGTCTGGCGCGGCGGGATGCGGCCGTAGACCGTGGCGGTGCCGGCATTGGCGAAGAACTGGCTGGCGCTGCCGCCGCTGCCATCGCCCCAGATCGTGGTGCGGGTGCTGTCGGAATAAAGCTGATAGGCCAGATAGGACTGGCCGTTGCTCATGCGGCGGCCGGTGAAGTTGCCGCCCGCATGGATGCCCGCATTCATGGTGATGGTGTAGCTGCTGTCCTGGGTGCAGCTCACCGTCACCTGGCCGGTGCTGTCCAGCGGGCTCGCGGCATAAGGCGAATAGTTCCCGAAGCTGACAGGCGTCGCCGAGACGGTGCAGGCGGTCTGCGCCGCCGCGGGCCGCGGCAACATCGCGCCAAGCAGGGACAGGAGCAGCAGGCGCCGCATTCTACGTTCCCTTGCAGAGGATGGGGCCGATGGTGGGGATGGTATCGGAAGCCTCCCGGTATTCAAACGCCGCGCTGCAGCGGCCGCCATCGGGCCGCACCACCGTCAGCCGGTTGGTGCCGGGCTTCAACCGCTCGGCATAGACCGCGCCCTCATAGCCCATGGGCAGGATCGCGCCGGTCTCCGCCAGGGTGGCGGTGCTGCCCACCGGCAGCGGCGCGCCCTTCTCGTCCGTCAGCTTCACGATCGCCGCATGGCTGCGTTCGATGGGGAAACGCACCACGACGCCGGAACGGTCCTGCGGCCGCACCTCGCGCGCGGCGAAGGCGAGCGAGCTGGTGACGGGGACATCGTTGGGCTCGATGGAGATGCGGTTGGCCTCGAAGGCGCGCAGGCCCGGCACCAGGATGCGGCCATCCTCGTCCGTGCGGCCCACCACGCGGTTTTCCTCCAGCACCGTGACGCCGGGCACGCCGCTTGTGTCCACCACCGCGAAACTGTCATGGATGGTGTTGGAGGCGAAGACGCCGCCGCCTTCGACGGCCGACAGCGCGCCCTGCGCCTGCGCCCGGAGCGTGGTGCCGCCGCCCAGCCGGTCCAGCCCCGCCGCGGCCAGGCCCCAGCGCGACTTGTATTGCACGTCCACGAATTGGTGATCGGGCCTGCTGGTGGCATAGGCCTGATAGCCCCAGTCTCCTTCCGTCACCGGCGTCTGCACTGCCTGGAACTGGGCATAGGCGCCATCGCTGCCCAGCCCCGCGCCGACGCTGGCCGAGCTGCGCGCGCCCAGCGGCATGGTCAGGCCCAGCATGGCGCCGCCGCCATTGCCCGCGAAATCGTGGAAGCCGGTGGCGTAGAGCGAGAAGGTGCCGAGCTGCACCGAGTAGTTCGCCGACAGCACATCGGCGCGCTCGGCAGGCGTCAGGGTGGCAAGGTCGGGTGCCGGAACGGTGCGCCGGTCGCCGGTGAAGCCGCCGGTGACAAGCCCGCCGTCCGGCAGCGCCGAGGGATCGGCGGCCCGCCGCGCGATGCCGGTATAGGCGAGGCCCACCGCGCCGTAACGGCCCAATGCCAGGCTGGCATTGGCGGTGATGAGGCGCGCGGGCGGCGGCGCGCCGTTCAGCGCCGCCAGGTCGCGGAAATCGCCGTCGGCGAAGATGGCCGAAACCCCCAGGCTCAGCCCTGGGCTGAGGCGGTTGAGGCCGACCGAAAGCTGTCCGCCCTTGCGCCCGCGTGCGATGCTGCCCGCCAGCGCCAGGTCGAAGCTGGCGAAGTTGAAGAGATTGGCGCTGAGGCCCGCGCCCGCCAGGATCAGTCCGGCGCTGGCCTCGGCATGGCCTTCGGCGGTGAGGATATCGGAAAGGCCGCGCCGGTAGGTGCCCGCTGCCGCCAGCAGCCGGTAATCGTCGCTGACCAGGCCCCAGTTGCGGCGCATCCAGCCGATCTCGAGGGAGAAGCTCTCCAGCCCCGCCGCCAGCAGGTCGGCGCTGGCATAGAAGGGCAGGGTGGCGGTGACCTGCTGCCCCAGCGCGTTGGTGATGGTGGTGGTGACGGTGCCCGCGCCGGTGACGACGGGAAGCTGCGCCACCTCGAAGGGGCCGGGCGGCACTTGCTGCGACAGGAACGGGGTGTTGTTGATCAGCACATCGACGGTGGAGGGCACGGCGGCGCTGCTCAGCACCGCCGGTAAGGGAAAGGTGATCAGGTCGGGGCGCAGCTTGAAGTCGGACTGAATCTGCAAGCCCGCCATGCGCACCGGCCGCGTCCAGGCCAGGCCGCCGCCGATGAAATCCCCCAGCCGGTAGCGGCGCAGCGAATCCGGATCGGCATAGGTCAGGCTCGAATCCAGCCGCACCAGGCTGCGCGTTCCGGCGGCGGCCGGGCCGGTGCGCGCGATGAGGCCGGTGGAGGCGGTGCCGAAGGGCGAGAAGGCGCGCATGTCGAACAGGCCGCTGGCGCGCGCCGCACCATCGGTGACGCTGCCGGTGACATCGTAGTTCAGCGTTACGCCGGTGCCGCTTTCCACCCTGGCGGTGGAGGCACGCAGCGGCGGCGGCGCGAGGCGGGTGGGAAGCAGAAGCGCGGCGGGCGCCTCCAGCGTCAAGGTCTGGGTGGCCGCATCCAGGCGCCAGCGCAACCCCGCGATAGCCGAAAGCGGGGCAAGGCCGTCGGCGCCCGTCTGGATTTCGGGGCGCAGGCCCAGCGCCGCCCATTCCTCCGGCCGCACCAGAAGCTCGTCGCCGCGCTGCACGAATTCGCCGATCAGGCCGGTATTCTGTCCGTTGAGGATGACGGCCAGTTGCAGCGGCGTGTCGGCGGCGCGCGCCGGCAGCGGCAGTATGAACGCGAGGACCAGCAGCGCGCCGCCGACACCTGTCACCAGGGCCCGCCAGCCGCGCATGCGTTCAGGGCGCGGGAGTTAAAGGCACGGCCGTCTCGAGCGGGCCGTCGCCGGTCGCCGCCGTCAGGCGGATGGAGGCGGGCGGTTGGGCGGGCATCGGGAAGACCCAGCGGCGCAGGCCGCCCGCCAGCACATAGGGTGAGGAGTTGCTCTGGGCCTTCAGCACGGCGCCGCCGGGGGCGGTGACGACAAGATTGCGCACGGTCTGATGGCGCGTGCCGCTGTTGCTGGCCGTCAACACCAGCGTGTCGCCGCTGCGCGTCAGCCGCCATCCGAGGTCGGGCGCCACGCGCTGGGCGGGCAGGGCGAATATGGGAATGGAGAGGCGCAGAGCGACGCGCACGCTGCCCGGCTCGCCGGCGGGCGGGATCTGGTCGATCCAGATGCGATAGGTCGCCTCGCGGTCGCGCGGCGCGTCGCGCAGCACCACGCGGATGAGCTGACGCTGGTTCGGGGCGATGGTACCGAGCGGCGGGCTGAGCACCACCCGGTCGGTGGGCGTGAGGTCGTCCATGCCCGCATCATCCGCGCGCCAGGCGAAGGCGCGCACCTGGAAGGCGCTTTCCGCCGGGGACTGGTTCACCAGGGTGAGGGTGGCCGCCATCTGGCCCGGCGCGAGCTGCACCACCACCGGCTCGATGGCCAGGGATTGCGCCCTGGCGCCGCCGGCGGCCCAAAGAACCGCCAGCGCCGCCACGAAGGCGGAGAAGAAAGACGTCAGCCGTGACCGCATGTCGTGCTTCGGATGCCGCCTCCCCCTTCGTCAGGCTAGTAGGTGATGGTCGCCGTGATCGTGTCCAGATAGCCGCCCGGCGTGACCAACTGGTTGGCGGGCAGCCTGCCATAGACGGTCAGGGTCTGGTTGCCGCCGCTGCCATTGCCATGCACCGTGTCGGTGCCGACCGTATTGCCCCAGTTGGTGGTGCGGTTGGAGTCGCTATAGAGGCCATAGGCCAGCACGGTGCCGCCCGGCCCGGTCATCTTGCGCGCCGTCACCGGCAGGTTGTTGCTGCCGCCATTCAGGCCCACGTCATAACCCTGGTTCTGCGTGCAGTTCACGGTGATGGTGGCGGTGTTGGTCAGTTCCGTGCCCGAATAATTGCCGAAATTCAGATTGGTGGTGGAAATCTGGCAGGTGGCCTGGACATTGGCCGTGACCTGGAAGGTGGATGTCGCGGTCGCAGCCAGCGCACCGGCGCTGGAAAGGCCCAGCAGTGCAACCCCAACCACGCCACGCGAGAAGAACTTGGACAGCGACACGATTCATACTCCCATAGGAACGGTGCGCCTCATGACATAATGTCAGAAATTTTGGGAAGATAATTTCGAAGAAGTTGACAGCATTGCTGCAATTGCATGGATGGAACTTGTATTGATTTGGTGGGAACTCTTTGGCGGGCGGGCGCGACGCAGAACGAAACGCGCGGTCCATCCCGAATGCCCTGTCGGGATTGATCCAAAATGGGACAGCAGAGTCCAGCAACCCATCGGGCGCGGCCGGTTGCGGCGCGCCGCTCTGAATTCGACAGCCTCGGGGAGCATGTGAATTGATGCGCAAAAGCGTGGCCGCCGTCCGGCATGTGCATTTCGAGGATCTGGGCACGTTCGAGAGCGTGCTCGAAGGGGCCGGATACGCGGTCCGCTATCATGACGTGGGCCGCCATCCGCTTGCCGCGCTCGATCCGCTGGCGCCCGATCTGCTGGTGGTGCTGGGCGGGCCGGTCGGCGTCTATGAGAGCGACGTCTATCCCTTCCTGGCCGAGGAGCGGCGCCTGCTTGCGGCGCGGCTGGCCGAGGACCGGCCCACCTTGGGCATCTGCCTGGGCGCGCAGCAGATCGCGGCGGCGCTGGGCGCGGGCGTCGCGCCCACCGGGATCAAGGAGATCGGCTTTTCGGAATTGATGCTGACCGAGGCGGGCCGCGCCGGGCCGCTGCGGCACCTGGACGGCTTGCCGGTGCTGCATTGGCATGGCGACGCCTTCCAGATTCCGGACGGGGCGGCGCACCTGGCCGCAACCGGCCTCTGCGCGACACAGGCCTTCGCCCGGGGCCGCAACATCCTGGGACTTCAATTCCATGCCGAGGTGGATGCCGCCGGAATCGAATCCTGGCTGGTCGGCCATGCCGCCGAGCTGGCCGCCGCCCGGATCGACCCGCGCCTGCTGCGGGAGGCGGCCGCCCGTTGCGGCCCCCCCTTGCGCGAAGCCGGGGGCTGGATGCTGCGCGCATGGCTGGAAGGCCTGGACTGACGGACTCCACGCTTTTCAGCCGGTCCTCAGGATTTCCTCATGCCGCTCACTGGCCCCTTCCCCTAAGCGGGGGCTGGCAGATAGCGGAGAGAGCATCCATGACAGACAAGCGCGAAGCCGCGCGCGGCTTTCCCTGGCGGATCGCGGGCTGGAGCATTCCGGTCCTGCTCCTGGCCATCCCCTGGATCGCGCGCTTTCCCTGGACCCTGTTCGATTATGTCTGCATGGCGGCCGCTTTCGGCATCGCCGGACTTCTGATCGAACTGGGGGTGCGGGCGTCGGGCATCATCGCCTATCGCGCCGCCACCGCCATCGCCGTCATTGCGGGCTTCCTCCTGCTCTGGGTGAATGGCGCGGTGGGCTTCCTGGGAGACGAGAACAATCCCGCCAACCTGATGTTCGGCGGCGTGATCGCTATCGCCGCCATCGGCGCCTTTCTGGTGCAGGGCCGCCCGTCCGGGCTGGCGCGCGCCATGAC
>Ga0180217_1000857_pt1 | contig 39589 bp, 36 predicted proteins | sample eDN3rd37CBELigOP_FD_128521 | JGI IMG/M metagenome (GOLD analysis project Ga0180217, IMG submission 128521) | Enriched Organic Plus compost microbial communities from Emeryville, California, USA - eDNA 3rd pass 37_C BE-Lig OP (version 2) (version 2) ...
CGCCCGGTCCAGCGCCCGGCAGCGTCCTCCGCCGGACCCGCTCAGGTGCTCGCTGTAGAGCACCGGGAGCGGATCAGCCGGCCGCAGGCGCACGTGCCATCGGCCGTGCCGACCTTGTCTGAGGCCCCGCCCAAGCACCGGGGCCTCCGGGAGGCGGCCGTGGGCTCGCCACGTGTGCTGCCTGCGGAACTCCGGCAGGACGGCGGGACAAAGCAGCAAACCAGCAAAGCACCAAAGCAGCAAAGAAAGCCCCCAACCCACGAGCACTCAGTCCTCAGTCCTCCCCCTAGTGCCTAGTGCCTGATGCCTGGTGCCTTGCATCCGCATCCGTGCGCACGCGCACATCCGGTCCGCCGCTTGCGCGGGCGGGCTCGGTTTGGTGCTTGGAGCCCCCCCTCGTGCCCGGCGCCCAGTGCCTGATGCCTTCTTGGTCCCGATAACCGGCGTCGAACCTCTTTCGCAATCCGAAAAAGCGGCCTCGCTTGCCACCGGCGCTTAACTCGCCCCCCGCGGCTTCCGATGCACCCCACCGTTTCCCCAGGCCCGAGGGCCCGGGGGCCACACCTCACCCGGTACGGAAGCCGGGGCGGCGCACCAAAGGCCCAAGAGCACGGGCTTGGCGCCGGTGAACAAGGGGCCGTGTGGTGCGGCCGGGTGTGCCCGGAAGACCGGGCGGGCGACCCCAAGGCGGGAAGCCCGGGCAGCGTGCACGGAGGACTCCATGAGCCGGATCAACACGAACGTCCAGTCCCTCATTGCTCAGCGCGTGCTGAGCCAGAACAACCAGGCGCTGAGCCAGTCGCTCGAACGTCTGAGCACGGGTCTGCGCATCAGCCGCGGCAAGGATGACCCCGCGGGTCTGATCGCCTCCGAGAACCTGCGGGCCGAGAAGGCCGCGCTCAACGCCGCGATCGGCAACGCCGAGCGTGCCGACCAGGTGATGAACATCGCCGAGGGCGGTCTGCAGGAGATCTCCTCGCTGCTCACCGAGTTGCAGGGCCTGGTCACCGCCACCGCCAACAAGGCCGGTATCTCCCTGGCGGAGAAGGAAGCGAACCAGCTGCAGATCGACTCGATCCTCCAGACGATCGACCGCATCGCGTCGGCCACGAGCTTCCAGGGCATCAAGCTCCTCAACGGCAACTTCGCCTACCAGGCGACCGCCGTCTCCGCGGGCGTCGTTGACTTCCAGATCAACGGGGCCAAGCTCCAGCCAAACCAGAACCTCAACGTCACGGCCATCGTGACGACCTCGGCCCAGCAGGCCGGTCTGTACCTCTCCACCGGCGCGACGCTGAACCTCAACGGCGGCGAGAACGCGGCGTTCACGATCGAGGTCTCCGGCGCCCTGGGCTCCCGCCAACTCTCGTTCGCCTCGGGCACCACGACCGCCGAGATCGCCGCCACGATCAACACCTTCACGGACGTCACCGGCGTGCGGGCGACGGCGATCGCCTCCGGCGGCTCCAACGGCATCGCGCTGGCCTCGACGGAGTTCGGCTCCGACCAGTTCGTGTCGGTGAAGGTCGTTGACGCGGCCGACATCCAGGGCGCGAACGTCGGCATCTACAACAAGGGCGCCCAGGCGTTCGACACCATCGACACCAACCTCGTCGCCGCCTTCAGCGACAACACCGCCAAGAACGGCGTGCGCGACAAGGGCCAGGACGTCGTCGCGACGATCAACGGCATCGCGGCGACGAGCAAGGGCAAGACCGTCCGCATCAACACGGACTTCCTCAACGTCTCGCTCACGCTCTCGACCGACGCCTCGCAGACCCGCGGCACCAAGAACGCCTTCACGATCACCGGCGGCGGCGCCGACTTCCAGCTCGCCGGCGACGTGAACATCGGCTCCAAGGTCGCCATCGGCCTGGGCGACGTCGCGGCCCGCAAGCTGGGCGCCACCGACAAGGACGGCACCCTCAAGTTCCTCTCCGACCTCGCCAGCGGCAAGAGCCTCAACGTCGTGGATGGCAACATCACCGACGCCCAGAAGGTCGTCAGCCAGGCGATCACCCAGATCACCTCGCTCCGCGGCCGCCTCGGCGCCTTCCAGAAGAACACCGTCGGCGCGACGATCCGCTCGCTGGGCATCTCCCTCGAGAACACCTCGGCGGCCGAGAGCGTCATCCGCGACGCTGACTTCGCGAAGGAGACGGCGGCGCTCACCCGCAACCAGATCCTGTCGCAGGCGTCGACCAACATCCTGACGCTGGCCAACAGCCAGCCTCAGTCCGCCCTGGCCCTGCTCGGCTAATCCGGGCTGAGCCCCCTCCGTACACCACACCACACACGCCCCGGCGGCTTCCCCGCCGGGGCGTTTTCTCTTTTGCGTCCCGGACGCCGCGACCGGCCGATGCACGGACGTGCCCGCCCCCCTGTCCCAGTTGCGTAGCCCCCTCCCCGAGCCGTTCGAACGCCTCCGGGCGGCGTTCCACGGCTTCATCCGCGTCGAGTGCGGCCTGGCCAAAGCCACGCTCGAGGCCTACGACCGCGACGTCCGCGAACTGCTGGCCTTCCTCGCGGGCCGCGGCCGCCGCACGCCCGCCGAGGTCACGCCGCGCGACCTGGCCGAGCACCTGGCCGGCCTCAAGAAGGACCGGAACCTCTCGGCCGCGTCGATCACGCGCCACCTCGCCACGGCGCGCGTCTTCTTCCGCTGGCTCACATCGACCGGCGTGCTGGCCAACAGCCCGGCCGACTTCCTCGACCGCCCGACGCGCTGGAAGAAACTCCCCGGCGTCCTCTCGCCGCGGCAGATCAATGCGCTGCTCAGCGCGCCTCGCCCCCCCACTGCCGACCCCGCGAGTCCCGGCCGCAAGCAGGACCCGGCGCTGGCAGTCCTGTGGATGCGCGACCGGGCGATGCTGGAACTCATGTACGCCTCGGGCCTGCGCGCCAGCGAGGTTGCGGGGCTGCGGGTCCGCGACTATCACGAGACGCTGGGGATGGTGCTGGTTTCCGGCAAGGGGGGCAAGCAGCGCATGGTGCCCGTGGGCGCCCCTGCCCGCGCGGCGATCGCCGACTATCTCAAGCATTGCCGCCCGATCCTCGCCCGTGCGAGCGGCACGAAGGACGGCGGCCGTCTGCTTCTGTCGCGGACCGGCCGGCCGCTGGAGCGCGTCGCGGTGTGGCAACTGGTGAAGAAGAACGCGGCCGCCGCGGGGCTCCAGGGCGTGCACCCGCACATGCTGCGGCACTCGTTCGCGACGCACCTGCTCATGGGCGGCGCGGACCTGCGTGTCGTGCAGGAACTGCTTGGCCACGCCGACATCGCGACCACGCAGATCTACACGCACGTGGATTCGGCACGCCTGCGCAGCGTGCACAGGAAGTTCCACCCGCGGGCGTAGCGGCTACGGGTATTCCTGGCGCGTCGGGCGGATCATCACGTCGTTGATGTGCACGCCCGCCGGCTGGGTGACGACGAACGTGATCACGCGGGCGACGTCCTCCGGGCTCAGCACCGGCGAGATGGAGTCCATGAACGCGCCGAAACTCACCGGGTCGTAGTTCGCCGCCTGCTGGAACTCGCTCTTGACGATCCCGGGTTCCAGCAGCGTGACGCGGACGCCGCGCGGGGCCATGATGCGGCGCAGGCTCTCGGCGAGCATGTGCACGCCGGCCTTGGCGCTGCCGTAAAGCGACGAGAACGGTGAGACGTGGCGGCCGACGGTCGAGCCGACGATGACGATGTCGCGCGGGCGCTGGAGCCAGTCGGCCGGGGGCTTGGGGGGGTCGGCAGGGCGGGGCGGGCCCTGCACGACGGGCACCGGGCCGGCCATGCGTTCCGCCGCCGCCCGCATCAGCCGCGCCGCGGCCAGCAGGTTCACGCGGAAGATGTCCTCCCACTTCGACGGGTCGGAGTCGTACACGCTCCCGCGCAGGCCGCGACCGGCGTTGACAACGACGAGGTCGGCCTCGCGACCGAATCGCTCGCGGGCGGTGTCGAGCATGCGGGTGATGGTGGCCTCCTCGGCGGCGTCGCCGGCGACGGCCGCCGCGCGGTCTTCGCCCAGTTCGCGGGCCAGCGCCAGGAGGCGGTCTTCGCGACGCGCGTTGAGCACGAGGCGGCAGCCCAGGCGGGCGAAGTCGCGGGCCACCGCCTCGCCGATGCCGGCGGAGGCGCCCGTGATTACTGCGATCCGATCGGAGAGGTCAGCCATGCGGCAATCGTACGGCCGCGCGCCCTACACTCGCCTCCCGTGTTCGGTTCTCATCTGTCGATCGCCGGCTCCATGTCCAACGCCCTGCGCGAGGCGGAGTCTCTCGGGCTGGACTGCGTGCAGGTCTTTACGAAGAACCAGCAGCAGTGGAAGGCCCCGCCGCTGAAGGAAAGCGTGGTCGAGGAGTGGAAGTCGGAGATGGGCCGCCTCGGGTGGGGGCCGGAGCGCGCCGTCTCGCACGCGTCGTACCTGATCAACCTTGCGGCGCCCGATGATGGCCTGTGGCGGCAGTCGATCGACCTGATGACCGAGGAGATCGAGCGGTGCAGCCGCCTGGGGATCCGCTTTCTTGTGCACCATCCCGGCGCGTACACAACCAGCAGCCTCGACGCCGGGCTGGAGCGGATCGCCGCGGCGTATGCCGAACTCTTCCGGCGCACGGCCGGGTACCCGGTCATCTCCTGCCTCGAGAACACCGCGGGGGGCGGCTCGACGATCGGCCGCGCGTTCGAGGAACTGGCGCGGCTGCGGGCCATGATCATCGACCGCACCGGCGCGGCGGAGCGCATCGGGTTCTGCTTCGACACCTGCCACGCCCATGCCGCCGGCTACGACATGGCCGGCGAGAGCCTCGCGGCGGCGGTGCTCGACGCCCTCGATGCCTCCTGCGGGCTGGACCATGTGCACGTGGTGCACCTCAACGACTCCAAGGGCGCCTGCGGGAGCCGGCTGGACCGGCACGAGCACATCGGGAAGGGCCGCATCGGCCGCGAGGGCTTCCGCGCGGTCGTCCGGCACCCGCGGCTGGCTAGCAGGCCGAAGATCATGGAGACGCCCAAGGGGACGACGCCCGCCGGAACGCCGCTGGATGCGCTGAATCTGCGCCGGCTCCGCGGCCTGCTCGAGCCGGCGAAGGCCGGGAGAGCGGCGGGAGAGCGAACACGGCGGGCTTCACCGGCTTAAAGAGGGCACATGGCGCGGCCACGTGGGCCGCTTGGATGCCGTATCCTCATGCCCCGGGGGACGGCTGAGAGACCGGCGGCCGGCGGGGTCTGGCAGACGGCCGCCGAGGGGTGAGCGAGCATGCAGCACGAAGACCGGTCGGTCCATTCGCCCAAGGCGGGTCTGCGGGGTGGCCCCGCGCGCCGAGCAGCGACGATGCTCCTGCTGGCGGCGGGGGTCGCGGGTGGGCTCGCGGGGTGCGGAGGGATCGACCGCGCGGGAGGGTCCATCGCCGCCGCGGAGGCGGCTGAGCGGGCCGCGGAGATGAACCTGGGCGGGCGCAACCACGTCGCCGCCGCCGAGGCCGCCCTTCGGGCCGGGGACAAGGAGCGGGCGCTGGCGGAGTTCGCCCGGGCCATTCAGGTCAATCCGCGGCTGACCACGGCCCACATGGGCATCGGCGACATCTACCGGATGGACGGCGACTACGTGAAGGCCGAGCAGGCCTACGGCCAGGCCGCCGCCATCGAGCCAGCCAACTTCGACGCCCAGTACTACCACGGCCTGATGCTGCATCTGCTGGACCGCATCACCGAGGCGATCCAGGCCTACCTGCGGGCGCTGGCCGTCAAACCCAACGACTTCATGGCCAACCTGAGCCTCTCGACGGCCTACTACCAACTCGACGAGAACAACCAGGCGCTGACGTACGGCCTCAAGGCCGTGGAACTGGACCCCAAGGACGGCCCGGCGCGGTTCAACCTCGGCGCGATCTACTCCGCGATGGGGCGGCACGCCGAGGCGGTCAAGGAGTACCAGCAGGCGGCGGAGTTGATGGAACTCAACACGCCGCTGCTGATGAACCTCGCCGAGAGCCTCGGGCGGCTCCAGCGCTACGACGAGATGCGCAACACGCTCGAGCAACTCGTCCGCACGGAGCCGTCGGCGGCGGCGTACGAGCGGCTTGGCTACGCGCAGTTCAAACTCGGGGCCTATGACGATTCGCAGTATGACGCCGCGCTGGCGTCATTCCAGAAGGCCCTGGAGATCGACCCGGAGTATTACCCGGCGCTCAACGGCGTCGGCGTGTGCTATCTCTGCGAGTGGGTCTGGTCCGACCAGCGCAACGCCGAGGCCCGCACCAGGGGCTTGGCCGCGCTCCGCCGGTCGCTGCAACTGAACCGCAACCAGCCGCAGATCCTGGAACTGCTGACGCGGTACGGGGGATAGGGTTCCGGGTACAGCCCGTTGAGGGTGGCCAGCACGCCCGAACCGCCGCGGAGCGGCGGGCCACCCTGCATCCGAGACACCCATGCCCGACGCCTCCCTCCTTGAGACCTTCCCGACTCCGGCCGCCGAGCCGATCACGATCGAGCACGTGAACGAAGAGTTCACGTCACTGTGCCCCAAGACCGGCCACCCGGATTTCGGCACGATCACGCTGCGCTACCGGCCGGCCCCGCCGGGTCAGCCGGGGGGGTGCGTCGAACTCAAGAGCCTCAAACTCTACTACCAGTCGTTCCGCACCGAGGGGATCTTCTACGAGGCGGTGACCGATCGCATCCGCAACGACCTGGTCGCGCTGCTCAAGCCGGTGTGGCTCCAGGTCATCACATCCTGGCGGGGGCGGGGCGGCATCCGGTCGGTCATCCGCGCCGAGCACGGGGATGTGCCGCCGGAGTACCGGGGCCGGTAACCGCCGCCGGCGCGATTCCGCGTGAGCGCTGCCTCCGGCAGGCGGCTTGCCAAGCCGCGGGCCGCGGCGCATCATCCACCCGGGTCCGCGCGATGAGCGAAGCCCGGCCCGCCTGGAGCGCACGTGGGTTCGAACTGGGTGGCGGTGTCGCTCTTGCTGGTTGAGTGGGCGATCCGCGTCGCCCTGGTGCTGCGCATCATCATGATCCGCCGGCCGGTCCCGGTCGCGCTGGCGTGGGTGCTGGTGGTCGTGTGGGTGCCGATCCTCGGCATCCTCGTGTACCTGCTGGTGGGCGAGAACCGGCTGGGGCGGCGGCGCGTGCGCCGGTTCGAGGAACTTACCGCGGGCATGGACCGCAAGGCGGTGGCGCTGTGGCAGCACCGCAGCGAGGGGATGGATCAGCCGCTGGAGCGCTACGACCAGGTGGCCAACATCGCCTTTGCCGTCGGCGGCTTCCCGCCGCTGAAGGGCAACAGGCTCACGCTGATGACCGACGCCGAGGCGACGCTCGAGCACATCATCCGCGACATCGAGAACGCGAAGTCGCACGTCCACATGCTCTATTACCTGTGGATGCGCGGCGGGATGGGCGTCGCCGTGGGCGAGGCGCTGGTGCGGGCCGCGGGGCGGGGCGTGCAGTGCCGCGTGCTCGTGGACGCCGTTGGCTCGCGGCCGTTCCTTCGCAGCGCCATGGCGGCGCGGCTGCGGGCTCGCGGCGTGCAGGTTGTGCCCGCGCTGCCCGTGAGCCTGCTGCGGCTGCCGTTCTACCGGCTGGACCTGCGCAACCACCGCAAACTCACCGTCATCGACGGGCGCATCGCGTACTCCGGCAGCCAGAACATCAACGACTCGACGTTCCGCTCCAACCGTCGCATCCGCACGGGGCCGTGGATCGACGCGTCGCTGCGGATCGAAGGGCCGGCGGCGCAGGCGCTGGGCGTTGTCTTCCTCATGGACTGGCAACTGGACGCGGGCGAGAACATGGCCGACCTGGAGGCCTACCTCCCCGACCTGGGCCGGCCGGCGCACACCGAATCGGTCGTGCAGGTGGTGCCTTCGGGGCCGGGGACCGCCGCGGCTTCGCCGGGGGGGCCCGCCGGGGGTATCCAGCAGGCGATACTCACCGCGATCTACGCCGCGCGGGAGGAACTGATCATGACTTCCCCGTACTTCGTCCCCGACGAGGCGACGAAGGCGGCGCTGATCTCCGCGGCCATGCGAGGGGTCGAAGTCACGATCATCGTCCCCGCGCGCAACGACTCGCCGCTGGTCGCGCTGGCCAGCCGGTCGCACCTGCAGGACTTCCTCGACGCGGGCGTGCGCGTCGCGCTGTACCGCCACGGTTTGCTGCACGCCAAAACGCTCACGGTGGACCGGCGCATCGCCATCGTGGGATCGGCGAACCTCGACGCGCGGAGTTTCTACCTCAACTTCGAGGTGACCATGTTCATCTACGACGACGACTTCTCCAGCGTCGTCCGCTTCATGCAGACGGGTTATCTCGATGCCTCGATCGAACTTTCGCCGCAGGAATGGCGCAAGCGTCCCGCCCTGACGCGATTTGCCGAGAACACGGTGCGGCTGATGGGCCCGCTGCTGTAAAAAGCCCGCGACTCAGGCCGGAGTTGCCGGCAGCCGGGCCGCGTGCTGGGCGGCCAGGCGGCGCGCCATGCCGGTCGCCGGCGGGAGCGCCGAGGCGGGCACGTCGTACAGCCACACCTGCCCCATCTCGCTGCCGACGATGCGGTGGGCCTGGTCGCCCGCCGCCGCGAGGAGGCGGCGCATCGGCTCGTCCACCTGCTCTTCGCCGAGCCTGAAGGTCGAGTGGTGCATCGGGAGCAGACGCTCGCCCGAGAACGACTGGAACATCTCCCAGACCTGCTCGGGGTTGGCGTGCTTGTGCTCCCACGGCTCGTAAGAGCCGATCCCCATCACCGCCAGGTCAATCGGGCCCAACCCCGAGAACGCATCGGTCTTGGCCGTGTCGCCGCCGAAGAGGACCTTGACGCCGCTGCCGCTGACGCCGGGCACGGCGTCGGTGTGCACGAGGTAACTGTTGAACCCGCGGAAGCGGTCGTAGCCCATGCGGGCGCCCCAGTGCTCCGGGCGGACCGCGGCGATCCGCACGCCGCCGATCGAGACTTCTTCGAACCAGTCGAGTTCGATCACACGCCCGAAGCCTCGCGGCACCAGCCGCCCCGTCGAGCGCGCTGTGACCACCGTCGTGCGCTCCGATGCGAGGCGCTTGAGCGTCGGGCGGTCGAAGTGATCGAAGTGGGCGTGCGTCAGCAGGATGACGTCGATGGGCGGCAGCGCGGTGTGGTGATACGGCACCGGCGCGAGGCGCTGAATCCCGAAGGTCAGCGGGCCGACGGTGAGCCCCACGCGGTCGGAGAAGACCGGGTCGGTGAGGATCGTGATCCCGCCGACGGAGGTCGGCTCGCCGCGGAGCCCGCGGACGGAGCCGATGTGCGTGAGCACCGACGCATGCCCGAGCCAGACGGCCCCGAGCGGGTGGGCGGTCAGGCGCTGGAGTTCCGGCGCCACCTCCGGCGGGCCAAGCCGCGGCGGCACAGGTTCGCCGTTGCGGGCCAGCGAGATCAGCAGTTCGCGGGGGTAGCGCTTGAGGCCCGATCGGGCGATGGCCGCGGCCCGTGCCAGACGCGTCCTGCTGGCCATACCCGCGCCCTCCGCGGCGGCGCGGACGGCCGCCGCCCCTCCCGCAGGGAGAACTTCGGCAGATCCCGGCCCCCGCTGCGCCTGGTTCCCGGACTGGGGGGCAGGGCCACCACCGGACGGCACGACCTGGTCCGGTTGGGTTGGCTTGGAGGGTCCCTCCACGAAGGATGGTACCCTCGATCGCCCGGCAGGTGCGGAGTGCGGTCGGGTCTTTCCGGAGTTTGATCAATGAGGATCCGATTCTGCGGCGCCGCGGGCGAGGTCACCGGTTCGTGCTACCTGCTGGAAACGACCAAGGCGCGGGTCGTGATCGACTTCGGCCTGCACCAGGGCGGGCTGGCGGCCGAGCGCAAGAACCGGCGCAACCCCGGCGTGGACTTCTCGCGCGTGGACGCCATCGTGCTGACGCACGCGCACCTGGACCACAGCGGGCGCCTGCCGCTGCTGGGGCGCGAGACGGGCCCGTGGAAGGGGCGAGGCGGCCGCATCAACGGCAAGGGCGTCCCCATCTGGGCGACCCCGGCGACGATCGAACTGACCGACCTGCTGCTCCGCGACGCGGCGGCGATCCAGGAGATGGACGCAATGCAGGTCTCGCGGCACCGCGAGCGCGTCGGGCGTGCGGCGGTCGGGCCGCTGTACACCGTGCAGGACGCCGAGCGCATCATGCGGCAGATGCACGCGCTGGCGTACGACGAGCCGCGGGAGATCGCCCCCGGCGTCACGCTTCGGTTCACTGACGCCGGGCACATCCTCGGCTCCGCGAGCGTCGAACTGCGGATCCGCGAGGATGGGCAGGAGCGCGTGGTGGTCTTTTCGGGCGACGTCGGCGTGCGAGGCTCGCCGCTGCTGCGCGACCCCGTGGTGCCGGCGCCGGGGCAGGCCGACGTGATCGTGCTGGAGTCCACGTACGGTGACCGCGACCACCGGCCTATCCCGCACACGGTGGAGGAGTTCGCCGACATCCTCAACAACGCCCGCATCAGCGGCGGCAAGGTGCTCATCCCCGCGTTCGCGGTCGGGCGCACGCAGACGCTGATTTATCACATCGGCGAGTTGACCCGGGCCGGGCGACTCGCGCCGACGCCGGTCTACATCGACAGCCCGATGGCCGTCGCCGCCACCGACCTCTATCGCCGCCACAAGGACCTGTTCGACGCCGAAACCCGCGCGATCATCGAGCATGGCGATGCGCCGCTGGCGTTTCCGCACCTCCGCTATGTCCGATCGGGCGAGGAGTCGCGATCGCTCAACCGGCTCAACGGCGGGTCGGTCATCATCTCGGCCTCCGGCATGCTCACGGGCGGGCGCATCCTGCATCACCTCAAGCACAGCCTGTGGAAGCCGACGACGCACCTGGTCTTCGTAGGCTTCCAGCCGGAGGGGTCTCTCGGCCGGCGCATCATCGACGGCGCGAAGCAGGTCACGGTGCTCCGCGAGCCGATCGCCGTGAAGGCCTCGATCCACACGCTCGGCGGGTTCTCGGCGCACGCGGGGCAAACGCAACTCGTCCAGTGGGCCGGGGAGTGCCTCGGCGACCGACGCGACGTGCGCGTGCTCCTCACCCACGGTGAGGACCGCCCCCGCCTGGCCCTCGCGGCGGCGCTGAGCCACACCTTCGGGATCAAGGCCGAACTGCCTGCGATGGGCGATACCGTGGACCTGTGATCCGTCGCGCCGAGTGCGATCAGTGCAACCGGGGAGGCAGGGGCGCCGCGAGGGCCTTCTCGAGCGTCGGATACACCGGCATCAGCCGGTCGATGGCCGTCTGAGTCAGCACGCCCGCGACGTAGGGCGTCGGGCCTGCGATCCGGACCTGTCCGCCGGCGCGGGCGACGGTGCGGTGCAGTTCGATGAAGGTCCGCAGCGTGAGGCTGTTGAGGAACTGGAGCCGCGACAGTTCCAGGATCAGCACGCGCGGATGACTGGCCGCGGCGCCCTCCACCTGGCAGGCCAGGTCGTCGGAGGTCGCGACTTCCGCCGCGCCGCCGAGACTGACGACAACCGCTTCGTCGGCGCGGGTCACGGTCACGGTGAGCGGGGTGGCCAGTTCGGTAGCGGGCACGGGGAACTCCTGAGTTTCGATAGCGCTGTCGTACATAGTGCACCGTCCATGACTGGCGAGGCTCACCCGCGCGAGTTCCGCTCATCGCGGAGAACCGGGTCCGATATGACCTGAGAGGGCCCCCCACAGTAGGCCGCGCGGGAGCGGCTTGCGGCAACCCGCCGCCGGTCAGGCAGGCAGGACGCCGCGGCGCACGAGGTGCGCCCGCATCTGCGCGGCGGTGTCACCCGCGTGGTCGATCCACTCGGCCTGCCACCCGACGGCGCGAGCGGCCTGGACGTTCTCCTCGAGGTCGTCGAAGAAGATGATCTCCTCCTCGCGGCCGCGGTAGCCGGTGATCTCGGTGAACCGGCGGTAGATCTCCAGCCCCGGCTTGCTGAGCCCCAGGAGGTGGCTGGCGTGCGGGTGGTCCACCAGCCGCGGCGTGCGGTACTCGGGCGCGGGGTGATCCGGCGGGGGGACGAGACGCACCCAGTGGGAGTGGTTCGTGTTGGAGAGGACGCCCGTCAGGACGCCGGCGGCGCGGATCTCGTGCACCAGTTCGTGCACGCCCGGATACTCCCCCATCGTCCACGCGTCGTGCACACGCCGGATCTCCTCGGGCGTGTAGTGCCCGTCGGTGGATTCGGCGACCAGGCGGCAGTACTCATCGCAGGAGACACGCCCCTCCTGGTAGGCCCGCGAGAGTTCGCGGCGGCGGGCGATCATGCCGTCGGCCCCCATCTGCTCCGGCGCCCGCACGGGCAGGCCCGCCGCGCGGCACCCCTCCGCCCACGACCGCGCAATCCGAACGATCACACCGCCGAGGTCGAACACCACGAAACTCGTCTTCCGCATGCAGTCGGTCTCTCTTCAGCCGCAGATGAGTGAATCACAGAGGCACAGAGGGCACAGAGATTACATCCTGAATCTCGGACATTCCCTCTGTGTTCTCTGTGTCTCTGTGGTGAGTTCACTCATCATCGTCCTCCGGTTCCGGTGGGGAGCCCGCCAGTTCGGGCTTCATCACTTCCCGCATCACCACCGTCGCGAACGCGCCGCGTGGCAGTTCGAACGAGCAGCGGATGTAGTGCCCATGCTCGTCCACGCCGCCTTCGACGTCGGGGTGCTTCAGGGGAACCCGCAGCGGCTTGCGGGCGCCCTGGGCCGCGAGCCGGTCGCCCGTGCGGCGGCGGTAGTCGTCGAGCATCTCCGGCGTGACGCCCGTCGCGGCCAGGGCGGCCAGTTCCCGCTCCCCCACCGCTCCGCCCGCCCGCGTCATGTCGGCGCCCCACATCGGCCCCGACGGGCTGACCTCGAGACGCTCGACTCGCCCGCGGAGTTCGACGCCGCGCTCGCCTTCGAGTTCCTCCGGCGTCACCGAAAAGACCGCGCCGTTGTCGTGCTTCCACGCGAGGTCGCCTTCCTCAAGGGACGCCAGCGTGCCGGCCGTCAGACGCTCGTCGAGGACGGCGTTGAAGACGGCCGACTGGAAGGACGTGATGAAGTACCGGCGCTGAAGCGGGTCCATGTCGTCAATGGCGCGTTTCGGCCCCTCGCCACGGGCCAGGGTCGAGAGCGCTCGACGCTCCGTGCGCGCCGTTCGCGGGTACAGGTCGCGGGCCTCGGCGTACTTGCGCTCCGCGTAGAGCCGGCGCGCCTCGGCCTGCCACGGTGGGGCGAGGTCCCCCGGCCCCAGCAGCAGGTCGAGGGCCGCGCGGTGGTCCCCCAGGATCAGCGCCCGGCCGATCTCGTGGTTCCGCTCCATGTAGCCGAAGCGCTGCTCCCCCGCGCGATTCGGAACGCCGGTCTTCTCCAGCCGCGACAGCACGCGGTGGGCGTGCACCACCCCCGTCGCGTCCACGCCCCGGATGCGGATGACGAAGCGATTGCCCGCCAGGTGGCCGGGCCTGAGTTTGTTGGCGTGCCAGTCCGTCCAGAGCACCGTCAGCCGCTCCTGCTCCAGCGGCGGCAGGCTCTCGCGGGAGCGGCCGGGGAGGTGCACGGAGACCAGTTGGCGCGTCACCGCCCGCTTGTCCTTCATCCCCGCGAAACCCACGGCGTCGGGGCGGACGCCGAAATGGTGCGCGATGATCGACACCATCTGCGTCGTCGAGAGGTTGGTCTTCTCGACGAACATGTACAGGTGCTCCCCCGACCCCTGCGGCTCGTAGAGCGGGATCTCCTCGACGAGGAAATCCTCCGGCCGCTCCTTGATGCGCCCGCCGACGGGCGGAACGCCCGCCGTGAGATAGACCGAGGGCTTGATGCGTGGGTCCACGATCGGTCGATCCTGGGGATGAGAGCGTAAAGCGTAGAACGTAAGCGTAAAGCGCGCATCGGGACGCCGGTCCGGTACCCGGCGCCGCGGTGCCGACTTTACGCTCTACGTTTTACGCTTACGCTCTGCTCAACTCTCGTCGTTCTGCGCCGACTCGAGCACGTGCTCCTCGACGAAGATCGGCACGTTGCTGGCGATCCCCAGCGCGATCGCGTCGCTCGGGCGCGAGTCCACCTGGATCGTCTTGCCGTCCTTCGTCCGGATCGTGAGCAGGGCGTAGAACGTGTGCTCCGAGAGGTCGTTGATCGTGATCGACTCGAGTTTGGCCCCCAGGGCCGTGATGATGTTCATCAGCAGGTCGTGCGTCTGCGGCCGCTTGATCTGGATTCCCTTCAGCCGCCGCTCGATCGCCTGGGCCTCGGGCAGCCCGATCACGATCGGGAAACTCCGCCCGTTCTCGACCTGCGAGTAGACCGTCCCCTTCCCCTCAGGGTCTTCCCCGGGTGCGACCTCCCGCAGTTCGATGAGCTGGTAGTCGTTCAGCTCGCGGATCAGGATTCTCGACAACTCCATCCGAACGGCCATGCCGAGCGCCTCCGGTGCATCTCAGTCTTCGCCCACCCGGCCCCGGGGTCAATGGTCCCGCGGCGGCGCGCGGGGAGGGACACGTGGAGGAGTGCGGGGAGCGGGCGGGGGCCGGTTCCGCCCTCTCCCCGGTTCGCCCGGACGCTCGCCCGGGTATTCGCTGACCGCCACCGGCCGCCCCAGGCGTCTGATGAGTTCACTCGGCGCGCCGATGGGGGCGACCACAACTTCGCCGAGAAACTCCTGAGCGGTGAGGGTCAAAAACCCCTCCTTGAGCCCCACGAACGTCACTGTCAGATCCGCACGGACCGCCCCGTCGGGTGCAGGCGCCAGGCCCTGCCCGGTGTCCGCATCCAGCCCCGAGGGGAGGTCCGCCGCCACGACGGCGCTGCCCGCCTCCCGCAGGCGGTTGATCTGGGCGATCAGGACCGCCAGGGTCCCGCCGATCGGCCCGCGGGCCCCCGTCCCCAGCAGGGCGTCCACGACGACGTCCGCTCCCCCGCCCAGGTGGTCCAGGGCCTGGCTGATGGCGCGGATGGGGTCGTCCGGGAGAACGACGAAGATCGGGAGCCCCATCGCGGCTGTGATCCGCAGATTGGTCTCGGCGTCGCCGGTGTACTCGGCCTGCGGAGCCGCGAGGACGATCGCAACCTGGCGTCCCTCGTTGTGGAGATGCCGCGCGGCCGCGAGGCCATCGCCACCGTTGTTGCCGCGGCCGGCGATGATCAGCACCGCTCCGGGGGGCGTGCCGGCATCATCGTCGCCGACGAACTCCGCCGCGCCGGACGCGAGCCCGACCGCCGCGTTCTCCATCAGCACGATCGACGGGATGCCGTACTCGCGGATCGCCAGTTCATCGAGCCGCCGGATCGCCTCGCGCGAGAAGACATACGTCGTGGCGTGACCGGACTGCTCCGGTGATGCCCCTCCCGCGCCGCCCGGAGCGGCGGCAGGCGGGCGCCGATCCTCGCCCGGCTTGGCCGAGCGTCCGGGCTCCGTGCTATCGTCACCCCGCCGCATCGGCGAAGTGTACGGGGGCCCGCTGCCGGGCCCGCCGGATGGGGCGAGAGGGGACTCACCCCCCCACCCCCCACTCCCCTCCCGCTCGCGTGCCCCGGTCCCGATCGCTCATCGCACCTGTCTCCCCCCGGCCCCGTTGCCCCACGCCGCCGCCGCATGCCGCCCCTGACGACGATCGCGCTCGTGCTGCTGACCCTGTGCTCGCTGGTGACGGCGGTGTACTGGGGGGCGATGCTGGTGCACTTTGCGCTCACCTCGCGCCAGATCCCCACGGCGCGGGACGGGCTGCGGCACTGGCCCGCGGCGATCGGCGGGAGCGACCGGGGGGCTCCCCGGGTCTGCATCATCGTGCCGGCCCACAATGAGGAGGCCGTCATCGGTAATCTCGCCGCCTCGCTGGCCGCGCAGGACTACCCGCGCGACCGGCTGCATCTGGTCTTCGCGCTGGACCGCTGCACAGACGGCACGCGCGGCGTGATCGAGCAGGCGATGGCGGCTGCCGGGGACGTAGACCGGGCGGAGATCATCGAGGTCACCCACTGCCCCGAGGGGTGGACGGGGAAGGTCCACGCGATGTGGTCGGCGGTGCGCGGCTCGCGGCATGTGGCGGCGCTGGGGCCCTCCGACGTGCTGCTGTTCGCCGACGCGGACACGACGTTCGACCCCGCGTGCACACGAGCCGCCGTGGCCCTGATGCGCGAGCGCCGGCTCGACATGCTCAGTTTGCTGAGCACGCAGCGCGTCGGGTCGTGGTTCGAATGGGTCGTGCAGCCCGCGGCGTGCCTCGAACTGGTGCGGCAGTATCCGCTGCGGCGGGCCAACTCCGAGACCCGGCGCCGGCCGTTCGCCAACGGGCAGTTCATCATGTTCACGCGCGAGGCGTACGAGCGCATCGGCGGGCATGAACCCGTCAAGGACGAGCCGCTGGAGGACGTCCACATCTCGCGCCTGGCTCACGCCAAGGGTCTGCGACTGGGCCTGTTCCTGGCCGACGGCATGATGTTCTGTCGCATGTACCGCGACTGGCCGTCGTTTGAGCGCGGCTGGAAGCGGATCTTCATCGAGTGCGCCAACCGCAAGGTCTCGCGGCTGAAGAAGGTCGGCTGGCGGCTGCGCCTGCTGGGCGCGGCTCTGCCCGCCGCGGCGGCGGTCGGGGCCGTGTGGGCGGGTGTTCTGTGGGCCGGCGCCGCCCCGGGCGAGAGCGGCCTGCTTGCCCCGATCGTGTGCATTTTGAGCCTCGTGGCGCTGGCTGCGTATGGCGCCGGTGTCGTCCTGACCTGCCGCGCATCGCGCACGCCGCTGGCGGCGGCGGCGGTCTTCCCCGCCGGGGCGTGGCTCGCGGGTAGCCTGATCCTCAAGGCCGCGGCAGACCTGGCCAGCGGAAAGCCCATGCTGTGGGGCGGGCGCGAGTATCACCGCGCACGCCGGTGACACGCTTCGACGTGCCGCCGCCCGGGACGCCGTAGCGGCCTCGCACGTGCTTCGCTCGCAACCTACCGTGTCGCGTCCCCGATGAAGATCCGCCGCACCAGCCCCGAAGTCCGCCTCGAGATGACGCCCCTGATGGACGTCATCTTCCTGCTGCTGACGTTCTTCGTCTTCTCCCTCACCCTTCTGGTGCGGGCACAGGTGCTGGGCGTCTCTCTCCCGCATCTCTCGGCGGCACAGAACGCAACTGGCGGCGCTCCCACGATCACCGTCGCGATCGACGCCTCCGGCGCCATCACCGTCAACGGGGAACCCGTCGAGCCCGATGCGCTCATCGACCGCCTCCGCGTGCTGCGCGAGGGAACGGAGGGCGGGCCGACGGCACGCCTGCTCATCGCCGCCGACACCGGCGCGCCGAGCGGAGCGCTGCTCGGCGTCGTGGACCGGCTCACGCTCGCCGGGATGCGAGACTTCGCGCTCGTCGGCCGCTCGGGCCCTGCCGACGCGGGCGCAAATGAGAACGCCCCCCGCGAGGGGGGCGTTGAGGGTGGCTCAGATTCGGGCGTCTCCGGCTCCGGGCCGGCGGACTGATTACTTCTCGGCGCTGGCCACGGCCCGCTGGTACTCGTCCAGCCGCAGCTCGAGTTCGGGCTTCATCGTCTCGTCGGCGACGAGTTCGACGGCCCGCTGCTGGAGTTGGACGGCCTGGGCCAGTTCGCCCCGCATGAAGTGCACGCGGGCCTTGGTGTCCAGCACGGAGCACTGCACGCCGCCGGTGAGTTGCTCGGCCCGCTCGCAGGCCCGCAGCGCGACGTTCAGGTCACGGTTCTCGAGGTTCGGCGCCTGCACGATCGTCCAGGCGATCTCGGTGAGCACGTCCGGGTCGTCGTTGTAGTAGCCCTCGATCATCGCGTCCGCCCAGGCGTACGCGCCGACGTAGTCGCGGGTGTACAGGAGCAGGCCCTGGAAGCGCTGCAGCGCGGCCGTGGAGTACTTCGCGGGGTCGAGGTCCACCAGGTCCATGAGGATGTTGAGGGCCTCGGCGTGGTTGCCGCTGTTCCACGCCTGGTGAGCGCGGTTCTGGATCTGCAGGGCCTGGGCCTCCTTCGCGGCCGCGGCGCTGAGGTCGAACGTGCCGTCAACGACCTGGGCGAGGACCTGGTCCATCTGGCCCTTGGGGTGGGTCGGGTGGCCGATCCAGGCGATCCGCCCGTCCTTGTTGACGATGAAGGCCGTGGGGATCGCGGTGTTGCCGCTGGCCCGCATCCACGCGTTCTCGGTGGCGCCGGTGCCGTCGAAGCCGACGGTGTAGCCCATCTTCGAGCCCATCTTCTCGATGAAGGGCGAGAGGTCCTCCAGCCCGTTCTGCTCGTTGGTGCTGATCCCCACCACCGTCACGCCCTTGTCCTTGAAGAGCGTCTGCAGGTCGGTCAGGTGCGGGATGACGTCGCGGCACGGGTGGCACCACGTCGCCCAGAACTCGACGACATAGGTCTTGCCCGGCTCGAAACTCGTCACCGGCTGGCCCTTGAGCCAGTTCTGCACCGACAGGGCCGGGGCCTTGTCGCCGACCTTGAGCGTCGGGGCGGTGAAGGTGCTGCTGTTGCCGAAGGACGTGTTCTGGCCGCTCGTGGCCTGCCAGTTGCCCGTGTTCTGCCAGTTGCCGGTGTTCTGGCCGTTGGTGCTGTTCTGGGCCGTCGCGACGCCCGCGCACCAGCCCGCCGCCGCGATCATCGTGCCAACCTTGAGCCACCGCTTGAGCATGTCAGACTCCTAAATCAGACCCGCCCCGCTCCCCGCCGCCTCCCTGCCCTCACCGCTTGTGATCCATCAAGGCCCGAGCGTCGCCCCCGCCCGCCGGCCCTACCGTTCCGCCATGGCGCGGCGGGACGGGTCAACCCGGCTCTGGATCGCCTCGGGACTCAGTGTCCTCGTGCACCTCCTGGTGGGGGCCGCCGTGGCACGGCTCCCCTCCACGGACCCGCCGGACGCCGTGTCCGGCGCCCCCGCCCCGCCCGTGCCGCCGGACGACCCCAAGGTCGGGATCGAGCGGTCGCGGCACGCGACGATCACGTGGATCGGCTTCGAGACCCCGACGGAGCACGATGCCCCGGAGGCCGAGACGGAGCAGCCCGCCCTCACGCAGGATGCGCCGTCGTCACCGGTCCAGCCCACCGAGACTCACATCGAACCCCGGCCGACGCCCGAACAGGTCGTCGCCGCTGCCGAGCCCGCCCGCCGGAGCGAAGCGGACACGCAACGGGAGCCGGCGACTGCATCGGCCGAGAACGGGAGCGGGGTTACTGAACCTTCGCCATTTTCACAGACCATCACGGCCGGCCCCCTCGTCGTCCTCCCACCGGGGGAGGGCGTCCCGATCTTCGTGGCGGCCCCCGTAGCCGGCTCTGAGCCGCGGGAGCCGGCGGAGACAAAGGAACCCGCCGAGACGCCCGCGGCGGCTGCCCCGGCCGCGGCGGAGCCCGTCCAGCGCGAGCCGGCGCCGGAGCAATCACCCCCGCCTTCCAGCGGGGAGCCCGAGAGGGGCGAAGTGGATTCCCGCGAGACGCCCGCCACGTCGCTCAACAAGCCCGTGGTGGTCCGCCCCGGCCATCCCGCCGCCGCGGAAGGGCTCCAGATCGAGACACGGCGCCCGCACCTGAGCCTCTACGGACAGATCCGGGCCACGCCGGCCCGGCTGGCGGTCGTGGCGACCTTCGACCGCAGGGGCCGCGTACGAGAGGTGGAGTGGGTGAAGCGCACGGGCATGAAGGAGATCGATGAGCCCGTGCTCGACAGCGTCTACTCCTGGCGGGCCCGCGGCAAGGCGATCGACGACCTGCCGGCGGGCGATCCGAAGGCCGGCGTGCGCGTGCCGTTCGAGATCATCCTGCGGTAGAGACTTCCGATGATCCGATCACAGCACATTTCCGTGTTCATGGCGACCGTGGGCATTGCGTGCGCGGTCGCCGGCGCACAGGTCCGCCAGGACACGGCGGTGCGTCCCGAGGGCCCGAACGCCGCGGGCGGGTCCGCGCCAGGATGGATGCTCGAGCGTGTCGATCCCGGGGTCGGCGACGTGGATCCCCTCCGCGCGAGCCTGCGCGACCTGAGCGTGGACCTCCGCGCCAGCGGCGACTTCTCCGCCCCCTACCGGCTCCAGGGCGATGCGTCCGCGGATGATCGGTTCGTGCGCTTCGGCGGCGGGACCACGGCCGTTTTCCCGCGGTCGGTGTACACGTCCACGCGGCGCGGCGTTGTGGCGGAAGTCCCGCCGGGGACCGTGTTCTACATCGGCGGCGTCCCGGCCTCGCAGCCGTGGGAGCGCACGCTCGACGGCACGCCTCCGGCGACGCGATGGCTCATGGCGCCGACCATGTCCGCGCAGCGCGCGGACGTGCGGCTGAACACATCGGCTCGCACCGTCGTCGGGGCCGAAGAGACCGGAGCGAGCGACCGGCCGCGGCTGGCCGGCACGCGGGCGCTGCTCCGGCGCGCGGCCGAAGCACCCCCGCCGCCGCCGGCGGAAGCGGCGCAGGCCGAGCCCAAACCCTCTCAGTAATCCGCGGTCAGTCCGTTCGGCTGTGGGTGTTGCCGCTGGACCCCGGCCCCGCGTCCCCGGCGATCGCCGACCGCATCGACGTGTCGGCCTGCAGGTTCCGCAGCCGGTAGTAATCCATGATGCCGAGGTTGCCGTTGCGGAAGGCCTCGGCGATCGCCTTGGGCACCTCCGCCTCGGCGAGCACGACGAGCGCCTTGTTCTCCTCGATCTTGGCGCGGTTCTCCTGCTCCAACGCCAGGGCGAGGGCACGGCGCTTCTCGGCCTCGGCCTGGAAGCGCTTCTTGTCCGCCTCGGCCTGGTCGGCCTGGAGTTTGGCGCCGATGTTGTCGCCGACGTCCACGTCGGCGATGTCGATCGAGAGGATCTCGAACGCGGTCCCGGCGTCGAGGCCCGACTCCATCACCTTCTTGGAGATCTCGTCGGGGTTCTCGAGCACCTGCTTGTGGGTCGCGGCCGAGCCGATCGTGGAGACGATGCCCTGGCCGACGCGAGCGATGATCGTCTCTTCGGTGGCGCCGCCGACCAGCCGCTTGATGTTCGTCCGCACCGTCACGCGGGCCTTGGCCCGGAGTTGGATGCCGTCCTGCGCCACGGCGTCGATCGTCGGGCGCGGGCCGGTCTGGCTCGGGCAGTCGATGACCTTGGGGTTCACGGACGTCTGCACGGCGTCGAGGATGTCGCGGCCGGCGAGGTCGATCGCGGTCGCCGTGCTCCAGTCCAGGGGGATGTTGGCCCCGCGGGCCGCGATCAGCGCCGAGATCACCCGCGGTACGTTGCCGCCCGCAAGGTAGTGCGTCTCGAGTTTGCCGGTGGGGATGTCCAGGCCCGCCTTCACCACGCGGATGCGGCTGAGCACGATCGTCCGCAGGTCCACGTTCCGCAGACGCATCCCGACCAGTTCGACGAGGCTCACCCGGGCGTTGCTGAACAGGGCCTGGATGTAGAGTTTGATGAACTGGCCGACAATGAACATGAAGACCAGCAGGACGACGCCGACGATGATCAGGAGGATGTAGCCGATCGAGCTCATCGAGGTCCCCTCGCCTCCCCCCCCTCTGCGAATGCCATCCCGCGCGGCCCGGCCTGCGCACGGAGCGCCTGTGCGGCCGCGTCGGTTATCGGCCAGTATAGGCTGTCGGCGGGGTACGCCCGGCCGCGCCGTTGTGGAGGCGGTCCGAACGGGGCGCAGCAGCCCTCACGATTCAGATGATCGGCCGCACCCGGATCTGCGTCGGGTCCACGCCACTGACGCGCACCGGCGTCCCGGCCCGGATGAACGAGATCTCCGAGACGGCGTCGAGTCGCTCGTCGCCGATCTTCACCACGCCGATGGGGCGCAGGTCCGTGACAGCGACCCCCTCGGTGCCGATGAACCGGTCCAGGGCCGGGGGTGCAACGCCGGAGAGGACCGGCTCATCGCGCCCCGTGTCGCCGAAGAGCATGCGTCTTCCCACCGGCGTACTCGGCAATATCTGCAACGCGAAGAACCCGACCAGCGGTCCGAGGATCAGGATCGCGAGGATCCCCGCGACGCCCCACATCACGCTCACCCGGAACAGCATGACCACCCCCGCGATGGCGACCGCCGTGGCCGCGAGGGAGATCACGCCGCCGGAGGGAACAAAGACCTCGACCACAATCAGCAGCAGGGCCACCCCGAGGAGGCCCAGCCCGAGCATCAGTGTCTCGTTCATGCCATCCCCCCCTGCCCGGCGCCAGCGGCACCCGGGCCGGCGCCCGGCCCGTTCGGCGCACGCTCCACGACCGTGCGGAACGGCCCGACGCTGATGACCCGCACGGGCTCACCCGCGGTGACGAACCCGCCCTCCGCAACGACGTCGTAGATCTGCTCGCCGATCTGGACTCGCCCGGCCGGCCGTAGCGGCGTGAGCGCCAGCCCGATGGCGCCGGGGGCGAGTTCGACCGGCCCCTGCTCCATCGCGCCGAGCATCTCGGCGTCGGCGTCCGCGTCGTCATCGGCGGGCGTGTCCTTGAGCACCAGGCGCCCGACGATCGGCAGCGAGCCGAGGTGCTTGCCGATCATGTAGATGGTGATGCCCGATACGACCGTGGACAGGAGCATCGCCGCCACGCCGTACATGAGGTCCTGCCGCCCCTTGGCCGTGTCGGGGAAGAGCCCGTCCGAATCGGTCGCGAACGTCCCGATCAGCCCGCCGAAGAGCAGCACGATCCCCAGGACGCCGAAGAAGCCGAAGCCCGGGAGGACGAAGATCTCCGCGGCCAGCAGGAGGATCCCGATCAGGATCGCGGAGATCTCCCACCACGAGGCCATGTTGTTCAGGAACGGCGCGGCGATGAGCACCATCAGCGCGATCGCCGCGACCGACCCTGGCAGGATGAGCCCCGGGTGGGTCATCTCGATGAACAGGGAGACCAGGAAGATCACGATCAGGACGGCCCGGACCATCCAGTTGGTCAGAATCACGACCAGCCGCTCCGACCACGACTCATCAAGCCGCACCATCTGCGAAGCGCCGAAGAAGTTCTTGAGCGCTTCGTCGTCCTGGACCGTGTCCACCGCCAGGTGGTAGCGCAGCATCTGGTCCGTCCCCAGGGTCAGGATGCCGTTGCCGTCCGCGACGTTCTCCGTCCATACCCACTGATCCGCGTCGGCGCGGGTCAGCACCGGGCGGCGGCTGGGGCGGTCCATCCCCGCCGAAACCTCACTGACGACCTGCTCCGGCAGGTTGGGGATTGCGGGCTTGTAGTCGTTCGGGTCACCACCCGAGCCGCCCGCGAGAACACGCCCGCCGGCCTGGCCGTCGCCGCCCCCCTCGCCGGGCCCCTGCCCGTAGGGCACGCCCCCGGAGGCCGAGGGCACGGCGTACGGGTGCGCCGGCGGGTCCTCGCCGAAGATGCGGCGGTACTCGTCCTTCCCAACAAACAGTTGCTCCCCCGTCCGCGTGTTCTCGATCCGGTACAGATCCACGCCGCGGCTGACAAACGCCTGGACCAGGCGTTCGTCGTAGCCGCGCAGGCGGGCGGAGTTGACCACCTCGATCAGGAGCGGCGCCAGCATCTTCTGGCGCTCCGTCTCCTGCATCTCCTGGAGCATGCCGAAGTTGACTCTGATGATCGCCGCGTCGCCCATGGCGGCGTGCTGGGTAACGACAATCTCGCGGCAGGCCAGCGCGATCACCGCCCCACCCGAATAGGCGGTCGGCCGCACCCAGGCCACGCTGTTGGGGATCTTCGACGTCTTGATGGCCGTGCAGATCTCGCGGACCGCGCCGAGGTGCCCGCCGGGCGTGTTCAGTTCGATGACGATCGCGTCCGCCCCGCTCTCCTCGGCCATCTTGATGCGGCGGGCCACGCTCTTGGCCATGATCGCGTCGATCTCGCGGTCGATCGTGATCACGACGATCCGCTCGGCCTTGCGGGCCGCGGGGACCGCGGACGGCTGGGCGCTGGAGCCCCCCCCCGACCCGGCCTGCGGCAGGGCACTGACCGTCGAGCCCAGCACAAGCAACAGGGCCGCAAGCGCGCCGGCGGCGCGCCGGAAGATCGCCAGCATCCCTGTTCCGCCGTGCCCGACAGCCACCAAGGGCCCTCCTTAGGCTCAGTATAGATCGTCCGTGCGGCGGACCGCCCGGATTCTGTACGCACGCTCACCGCCCCCTGCTCGGTGTTTCCGCAGCGCGTGGACTCGGTTGCACGCCCCCGCGCCGCCGCATGAGTTAGCATCGGCTACCCAAGAGGGGCCCATCGCCCGAGGGGGGGACAGGAGAGATGTCCGTGGCCACCAACATCCTTCTGCTCGCCGCCGCCGGGGCCCTGGGGACCCTCGCCCGCGTGGGACTCTGCGGGGCCGTGCAGCGGCTGGCCGGGACCGACTTCCCCGTCGGGACACTCGCCGTGAACGCGGCGGGCGCCTTCCTGTTCGGCGTGATCTGGTCGCTGGCCCAGGAGCGGATGCCGATCTCGCCGCAGGCGAGGCTCATCCTCCTGGCCGGCTTCCTTGGGGCGTTCACCACGTTCTCAACGTTCGCGTTCGAGACCGGGCAGTTGCTCAGCGACCGGCAGTGGGTCATGGCCGCGGCCAACGTCGCCGCGCAGAACATCCTCGGCGTGGGTCTGTTCCTCGCCGGCGTTGTGCTCGCCCGCGCCTTGTGACCGCGATTTGCGGCCGCACCCTCTGCGGCCGCCTCACCCCTGCTGTTCGACGCTCCAGGTCATCCGCTCGTCGCCGTGCGTGCAGTCGATGTGCACGGCGAAGAACCCCGGGCGACCGTTCCGCGACCTCGCCTCGGCGTCCCACACCAGCGGCCAGATGATCTTGCGGTCGGTCGCCGGCAGCGGCAGGTGTTCGAGTTGCTCACGCTCGAACCACTCCAGCCGCCCTTCGGGCGTGTCGCGCTCGTCCACGTGCACCGGCCCGAGCACGCGGTAGTAGAACAGCAGCCAGTGCCCACGCCCCTCGTACGCCTGCTCCGAGATCAGACCGCCCAGGTGCAGGCGGTCGATCGGCACCTGGATCCCGGCCTCCTCCCAGATCTCGCGCTGGGCGCACTGCGCCGGCGACTCGCCGGTGAGCATGTCGAGTTTGCCGCCGATGGGCGAGCAGAGCCCGAGGTTGGGCGCCTTGACCCGGCGCAGCAAGAGGATGCGCCCGCGCTCGTCGCGCAGGTCGCAGAGGCACGCGATCTTGTACGGCAGCGACGCGGAAGCAGGCGGTGGCGATGGTGGGGTCATGGGGCTCCCGTGATGGCTTTCCACCGCTGATCCACAACGCGCGGCGGCGTGAGCGTAGTGCCGCTGGCGGCGGCTCACCACCGCGCCGAGGGCCCGCCGGTCCGCTCACGCGGCGACCGACGCCCGGCCGATACGCTTTGCACCATGACCCCCCCGGCCCCACCCGGCCCAGCCCGTGCGCACACCGGACAGGCCGCCCCGCTGCTGGGCGCGTCCAGCCCGCTGCCGGCGGTCCCGCCGGCTCCGGCGCCGATGGCCGCGCCGGCTCGCCGGCGTGCGGGGACGCGGGAGACCGATGAGGGACGCGGGCTCGACCTGGCGGGCAAGTCCGCGTACCTCATCGGCATCGGCGGCTGCGGGATGAGCGGCCTGGCCCGCATGCTCCGCGCTCGCGGCGCAAGCGTCAGCGGGTCGGACATGTACCGGTCCACGTTCACCGACGACCTCGCCGCCGACGGCTTTGAGGTCGGCTTCGATCAGACCTCCGGGCTGCTCCCGGACGACTGCGACCTGGTCGTCGCCTCCGCGGCGATCAAGCCCGACCACCCGCAGTTGCTGGCCGCGCAGGCCCGCGGCATCCCGACGCTCACGTACGCCGAGGCGCTGGGCCGGTGCATGATCGGCACCACCGGCGTCGCCATCGCCGGGACGCACGGCAAGAGCACGACAACCGCGATGCTCGGCTGCGCCCTGGCCGCGGCGGGGCTGGACCCCTCCGTGATCGTCGGCGCGACGTGCCCGCAACTGGCGCTTAGCGGCCCGCCGCGCACATGCAGCGGCGGCTTCCGCGTGGGGGCGAAGACCATCCCCGTCGGCGAACTGGCCGGGCAGCCCGGCATCCTCATCGCCGAGGCGTGCGAGTTCAACCGCTCGTTCCACAACTACCACCCGCAGATCGCGGTCATCACCGCCGTCGAGGCCGATCACCTCGACGTGTACGGGTCGCTCGACGCGGTTGTCGAGGCGTTCCACCAGTTCGCCAAACTCATCCCGCCCGCGTCCGAGGGAGGGGTGCTGCTCATCGCGGACAAGGGCGCCCACCGGCGCGAGGTAACCGCGGGACTGGAGTGCGACGTTCAGACGATCGGCTTCTCCCCCGGCAGCGACTGGTTCGTGCAGTACGACCCGGCGACCCGCCGCACGGCGCTGGTCCGCAAGGGTCGCGGGCTGGTCGGCGCGTGGACGATGCAGATCCCCGGCGAGCACAACGCCATGAACGCGGCGACCGCGTGCGCGCTGGCGTGCCTCTGCGGCGCCGATCCGGACAAGGTCGCCGCCGCCCTGGGTGAGTTCCGCGGCGTGCAGCGCCGCACCGAACTGCTGGGCACCAAGAACGGCGTGCGCGTCTACGACGACTACGGCCACCACCCCACCGAGATCGATACGACGCTGCGGGCCCTGCGCGACTTCGAGCGCCCGGAGGAGCGAGGCGGGCGACTGGTGTGCGTCTTCCAGCCGCACCAGCACTCCCGCACGCGCCATCTGCTGGAGGAGTTCGCGACGGCCTTCAGCGCGGCGGACATCGTCATCGTCCCGCACATCTACTTCGTCCGCGACTCCATTGCCGAGAAGCAGAAGGTCTCCGCCGCCGACCTGGTGGACCGGCTCCGCGCCCGCGGCGTGCAGGCGATGCACCTGTACCCGTTTGAGGCGATCGTCGAGCAACTCCAGGTCGTGCTGCGACCCGGCGACCTGCTGGTGGTGATGGGCGCCGGCCCGGTGGACCAGGTCGCGCGGGGGTACCTGAACACATGACCCGCGTCACACGCCGGGGATGAGGCTCCTTCCCCCTCTCTACACCTCCCCCACTACGCCGAATCCCCGGGTCCACTTCCAGCCTCTCCCCCCACTCGACGACATCCCGATCAGGAATCCATATCCGTGCCCACCATCGCCGACATCGAGATCCAGCGCAACGCCCCGATCCCCACGTGGTTCGGCATCGGCGGGGGCGCCGACCGTTTCGCACGCATCTCCACCGTCGATGAACTGCGTCGCTGCCTCGAGATCGACCCGGAGTTGCGCATCCTCGGCGACGGCGCGAACCTGCTGGTTGCGGATGAGGGCGTCGGCGAACTGGTCGTCGCCCTCGGCGGCGACTTCACGAACGTCGAGTACGACGAGGCGAACTGCCGCATCACCGCCGGGGCGGGAGCAAACCTGCCCAAGATCATCCTCGAGGCGGTCCGGCGCGGCATGGGCGGCCTCGAAGGCCTCGGCGGCATCCCCGCCAGCATCGGCGGCGCCACGATCATGAACGCCGGCGGCGCGTTCGGGCAGTTCTGTGATGTCGTCTACAAGGTCCACGCCATGGACCGTCAGGGCGTGCCGATCACGTTCAGCCGCAACGCGGTGAACTTCTCCTACCGGCACTCGGGACTGAACGACCTGATCATCACGGGCGTCGAACTCAAACTGAAGCGCGACGATCCCGCCAAACTGCGGGCCAAACTCCGCGAGGTCATGGACTTCAAGAAGAAGTCCCAGCCGCTGGGTGACAACTCCGCCGGGTGCATCTTCAAGAACCCGACGCTCAAGCAGCCCATCCCCCATGTCGGCCCCGCCGGCGCCCGCGTCAGCGCCGGCATGCTGATCGACCTGGCCGGGTGCAAGGGGATGACCGTCGGCTCGGCGAAGGTCAGCGAACGTCACGGCAACTTCCTCACCGCCACCAGGAGCGGCGAAGGGAAGGCTGCCGACATGCTCCGTCTCATCGATCAGGTCCGCGACGCCGTGGCCCAGAAGTTCGGCGTGGTGCTCGAAACCGAGGTCGTGATCTGGAGGCGAACGTCCCGATGAGCCTTTCCGAGACACGACATGCGGCGCCCGGCACGCGGCCTTCGGTGCTGGTCCTCGGCGGCGGCCCGGATGCCGAGCGAGAGGTGTCCATCACCAGCGCCCGGCATGTGGCCGATGCCCTCCGCGCCGCGGGCCACGTCGTCCATGCTCAGACCATCGACACGCTCACCATCCACGAACTGCGCGCCCTTCCCGGCGACGTCGTCTTTCCCGTCCTCCACGGCGGCTGGGGAGAGGGCGGGCCGCTCCAGGATCTTCTTGAACAGGACGGACGCCCGTTTGTCGGCTCCGGCAGCCGCGCGGCGCGCATGGCGATGGACAAAGTCGCCACCAAGGCCGTCGCGCTGAGCCTCGGCATCCCGACGCCGCAGGTCTTCATCCTTGATCCGCGCGACCCGGTCTGCCCGATGGACTTCCCCGTCGTTGTGAAGCCCGTTCACGAGGGCTCCACGATCGGGCTGTACATCTGCAACAACGAAGGCGAGTGGGCCGCGGCGCGAGCGACGATCGCCGACGAACTGAGCCGCGGCGTGCGGCGGTCGTACATGATCGAGCCGCGTGTCCCCGGCCGCGAACTCACCGTCGGCATCATCGACGGCCAGGCCCTTCCCATCATCGAGATCACGCCCGCCGAGGGGCTCTACGACTACGAGGCCAAGTACCACCGCAACGACACGCGGTACACGCTCGATCCTGACCTCCCGCCCGGCGTTGCCGAGACCATCAAGACGCACGCCGTCAACCTCGCGCGGGCGATCGGCACGCGTCACCTCGCGCGCGTTGATTTCATCCTCGACCCCACGGGCATCGCCAGCCTGCTCGAGGTGAACACCCTCCCCGGCTTCACCGACCACTCGCTGGTCCCGATGGCCGCCGCCCACGCGGGCGAGCCCATGCCCGCGCTCTGCTCACGCCTGGTTTCGCTTGCCGTGCGCGACGCCGGCTCCAGATGACTCCCCCATCCACCAACACGACACTCCCATGGCACGCAAAGCAAAGAAGAAGTCCGACTCCGCCTCCCGGCTCCCCTCCCGCGAGCACGTCGTGCGCGTGTTGACGACCGCCACCACCATCATCCTGACGCTCTCGCTCGCCGCCGGCCTGCTCATCGGGCGCGGACCGCTCCAGGCCCGCGCGGCTCAGGCCGTGCGTGAGCCGGTTCGCGTGGTCTTCTCGTGGCCGCCTCTGGTCAACGCCGCCGGCGAGGTTCAGCCCGGCACATGGCTCGACCCCGCCACCCAGCGACACCTCCAGGCCCTCGCTCAGCAGTACATCTCCCCCGATCCCTTCGACGGCGCGGGTCTTGCACGGGCCCGCGAGGCCCTCGCGGCCACCGGCTGGTTCGCCACCGGCAAGGGCGCGGGGGAGGGTCCGATTTTGCGGCGTGAGAGCGCCGGCGTCGTGCGCGTCGAGGGGCGGTGGCGGGTCCCGTTCGCGGCTGTCCGCACGGGGACCGGTCCCACGGCCGTAGACCGCCTCGTCACCTTCCGCGGCGAGGTTCTCGACAAGGCCTATGCCCCCGGCACATCGGGCCAGTGCGTCATCATCAACGCCGAGCACCCCGCCCCATCACGGCTCGGGGATGTGTGGGCCGGCGCGGATGTGCACGCCGCCCTCGCCCTGATCGCTACGCTGCGCCACAAGCCCTGGGCGGACCAGATCGCCGCGATCGACGTCGGCGCGTACACGCCGCGGGGCCAGCGGCAACTCTGGATCGTCACCAAGACCGGCGGGCGTATCCGCTGGGGCGGCCCCGTCGATGCCCCCCTGCCGGGCGAACAGTCCACCGCCGTCAAGATCCGTCACCTGGACACGATCGCCGCCCGCAGCGGCGGTCGGCTCGACGGCGGGCAGGCTGCCCTCGACATCCGCCTCAAGGACGTCCTGATCGACGCCACGGGCGCTCCGCCCATCAACCCGCCCACCTCGCCCGGTCCCTCCGCAATACCCTCCGGCCGGTGAGCGACCCGACGGACCATTCTCCAGCCCCCGCCCCGGCCCCGCCGGAGTCCGAGCCGTCCCCTGCGCTCGAGGCGACGCGGCCGACGCCGCGCCAGCCGGTCGTGGACCGCGCGGTCGAGGAGCCGGATGACCCCCTCGCTCCCGTCCTCCCATCCCCGCCCCCCGCCCCGGCCCCGCCGGACGGCTCTGAGGCGCCCGATTCGCACAACGACGTGGCCCGCGAGCAACTGCTCGCGTCGCTGTATGCCGACGAGCCCGCTCCCGTCCCCGCCGTGGAACCCGAACCTGCACCCGCGGCCGAACCGGAACCAGCGCCCGCCGCGACCCGCCCGCGTCCTGCCGATCCCTGGGCCCACCGGCGCGGAGAGCCGCGGCTGTTCGCCTTCCTCTGGTCGCTGTACATCCTCGCGGCTGTGGCGGGCAGCCTGCTGTGGCTCGCACAACTCACCGTTCCCACGGCGTCTGCCTACTCGCCCGCGGCGAGGACGCTGCTGATCGTCGTCGCGGCGGGGCTGGTTGTTCTGTGGCCGATGACCCGTCTGTGCCAGGCTGCCCCCGAGCGGGCGCCGCTCGCAGCGGTCATCGCGGACCTCGTTGTCCTCCTCGCCCCTGTGCAGATGGTCGTCTGGCCGATGATCATCCTCGCGAACTGGCCGGTGGCGGTGGTCGGGGGCGTAGCGGCGCTGCTGGCGGCGTGGACGGTCCTGATCGGCGGCGTGCTGGCGGTGGCGTTCACCGGCCGGCGCCGCGAAGGCCGCCCGCCCGGCCCCGGGCCATGGGGACGCTCGCTGTACATGACGGTGTGCCTGGCCCTGACCCTCGCGGCCCCGGTGGTGCTCGCGCTGCAGCCGCTCCGGGCCGCGACGAACCTCGCGTGGCTGCACGCCTGTTCGCCGTTCACGGCGATCTACCTGTTCACCGGCTCGGGTTGGAGCGGCCCGACGGACGCTCCGCGCCAGTTCCAGTGGGCCGCGATCCTGCTGGCCCTGGCCCTCGCTCTGGCGCTCTGGGCCGCGGCGGCCGCACGCCGCGGCGCTGGCTCCGCCGCACGGGCGCGGATACATTGACCGGTTGAGGGGCGACCCGTCCGCCCCCCGTTCGCCGTGGTGGGCACACGCCCGGCCCGGCGGAAGTTTGGAACGACTTGTCGCACAGGAAGGACCCGACGATGGAGATGGTGACCCGAGAGGAAAAGGCGGCGCTGGAGAAACGCCTGGCGGAGCTGATCGCCAACCGCCCCGTCATCTCCAACCGCATCGCCGAGGCCCGGGCCCTGGGCGACCTGCGCGAGAACGCGGAGTACCACGCGGCCCGCGAGGAGCAGGGGCTTCAGGAGGCGGAGATCCGCCGTCTGGAGGAGCGCCTCGCCAACATCTCGATCATCGACGAGAACGCACAGATCGCGCGCGACGTGGTCTTCATCGGCGCGACCGTCAAGATGCGCGAGGCCGGCTCCGACCAGATCGAGGTCTTCCGCCTCGTCGGCGAGGCCTCCGGCGCGACCAACGTCGATTACATCGAGGTCACCGTCGGCTCGCCCATGGGCGAGGCGCTGCTCAAGGCCCGCGTGGGTGAGACCATCTCGGTCCGCGGCCCTCGCGGCGTCAAGAAGTTCGAGATCCTCGAACTCGTCTAGCCGGCGTCCCCCGAACCTAGGCCCCCCGAACCTAGGGCTGATAACAGATCTCGTGGCGTGCCCGCTCCGGCCAGTGGCGTCCGCCGGGGCGAGTTGGTAGATTGAGCCGCGTCCGGACCGATACCATCCCCGGCCCCCGGCAAAGCCCCAGGGCGTCCTCTGGAGGTCCCCGGCGGCGAGCCCAAGACCGGCTTTCTTTTGTCACCCGCCCGAACTTCTGGAGCCGCCCATGGGTCTGGACTTCGCGCTCGATGAGTTGTACGCCACCGGCTGGTCCAACCTGGACACCGCCGGCTGCTCCTACCACAAGGACGGCCGCGCCTACCCGGGCGTGGCCCGCGTCCGCCAAGAGTTCGCGGCGGCCGGCTTCGACCTGACGATCCAGCACGCGGCGCCGTACAACTGCTACCGCGCGACGTGGACGGCCGTTGGCGGCGGGACGACCGCCGGAGCCGTGGTCGGCCACTCGGAGTGCGAGGCCGCCGTGTTCGCGCTGGCCCACCTCCGCCGCCACGTGCTCGCCCACGCCACCGTCTGAGCAGCCCGAGCGCCGACCGGCCCGGCGGCAATCCGGCCGGGCTTGAGTCCGGCCGCCTCACCGGCCTAACCTTCAGCCCACTGGCCCCATCGTCTAGTCTGGTCCAGGACGCCAGGTTCTCATCCTGGAAACTGGGGTTCGAATCCCCATGGGGTCACTTGAAGCAACGGCACCGTCTCGCACGGTGCCGTTTTTCCTTGTGGGGGGCCGCTCAGGTGACTGTGCCCTGACCTGCAGGTCGTGACCCGCCGCAACCGCGAGCCTGCGGGCCGCCTTCCAGCGCGTGCGCCCGACCACGATCGGCCGGCGGAAGCCGAACTACTCCAGGCTCCTGGCCACGGCGTCGACGGCCGCGTCGTTAATGCGTGGGTTCCTGTCGCCGGGCCTGACGGAATCCGTGGCGTGCCGATTTGCATGCTGCTCAAAGGCGATACCACCGGGACCGGCCGTCACGCCGCCTGCACCAGCATCTTCCTGAACCGGGCCAGCGCGAACAAGAAGAAGACGGCGCCAATCCCGGCCAGCGCGAGGAACCGGGGCCAGACGACGTCGAACCCCGCCCCGCGGAACAGGATGGCCTGGCTCGCGGCGACGAAGTGTGTCGTCGGCGCGGCGAGCATGATGGTCTGCACGAACTCCGGCATGCTCTCGCGCGGCGTCATGCCGCCGGAGAGGAGTTGAAGCGGGATCAGCGTGAGCATCAGCAGCAGCCCGAACTGCGGCATGCTCCGGGCCAGCGTGGCCATGAAGATCCCCATGGAGGTCGTCGCGCACAAGTGCAGCGCCGCGCCCGCAAGGAACAGCAGCCGCGAACCCTGCACCGGCACGCCCAGAGCCCCGCGGACGATGAAGGTCAGTGAGAACCCGGTTCCGATCAGCACGACCAGGCCCATCGCCCAGACCTTGGAGAGCATGATCTCCGTAGGCGTCACGGGCATCGTCAGGAGGTGCTCGATGGTGCCGTGCTCGCGCTCGCGGATGAGGGCCGCGCCGGTCAGGATGATCGACAGCGCGGTGACCATGTTGATGACTTCCATGAGCGAGACAAACCACGACTGGTCGAGGGTCGGGTTGAAGCGGTTGCGCAGCACCAGGTTGACTGGCGTTTCGGTCTGGCCGCGGTACTCGCGGACGAACTCGTCCACCTCGCCGATGATGATCCGTTGGATGAAGCCGCTGCCGATGAACGCCTGGCTCATGCGGGTCGCGTCCACGTTGAGCTGGACCTCGGGGTTCCGGCCGGCAAGGACGTCGCGCTGGAAGTTCGGAGGGATGTTGATCGAGAAGGTGTAGAGCCCGGCGTCCATGCCCCGATCGGCCTCGGCGGGCGTGACAAGTTTGGGCTCGCGGAAGTACGGCGGGTAGAAGGCCGAAACGATGCGCCACGAGAGGGGCGAACGGTCCTCGTTGATGATGGCGATCGGCGCGTTGTGCAGCGTCTCGGGCGCCGCGGTGCCGGCGATGTAGACCGCGCCGGTGAAGGCGTACAGGATCAGGATCATCATCATGGGGTCGCGCAGAAGCCCCCACAGTTCCTTCACGCCCAGGCGGTAGATGTTGGCCAGGTGTCTGGTCTTCATCGGGCCTGCTTCCTGAGCAGCGCGATGACCATCGCCATGATCGCCGGCCCGGCCAGGGCCAGCGGAACCAGCGAGCCCCGCAGTTGCGTGAACCCGAGCGCCTTGTCGAAGACGCCGCGACTGATGATGAGGAAGTACGTCGCGGGGTAGATCCGGCCGATCGCGGCCCCGAGCCCCTCGAGGGACGACACCGGGTTGAGCATTCCCGACCATTGGAACGCCGGCAGCATCGTCCCCAGCAGCGTCGCGAACATCGCCGCGATCTGGCTCCGGGTGAAGGTGGACGCCACCAGGCCGAACCCGGTCCCGAAGATGAGGAAGAGCACCGCCGCGATCGCAAGGACCCAGAAGTCCCCCCGGATCGGCACGCCAAAGACGGTCACCGCCATCAGCGTCATCATCAGGAAGTTCAGCGTTCCCAGCACGAGGTACGGCAACTGCTTGCCGACCAGGAACTCCGTCCGCGTGACGGGCGTGACGTAGAGGTTCACGATCGACCCCAGTTCCTTCTCGCGCACCACGGCCAACGCCGCCAGCATCGCCGGGATCAGCAGCAGCAGCAGCGGGATCACGGCCGGCACGATCGCCGGCAGGCTCCGCACATCCGGGTTGTAGCGGAAGCGAGTCTGGACTTCGGCGTTGGGCGTGTATGTCACGCCCATCCGCCGATACACGTCCCTCAGCCAGTGCTGGTGCATCCCTTCGACGTAGCCCCCCGCCGTCTCGGCCCGCTGCGGCATGGAGCCGTCCACCCACGCCCCGATCTCCACAGGGTCCCCCCGGTGCACGTCGCGCCCAAAGCCCGGGGGGATCTCCAGCGCCACCGACAATTCGCCGCGGCGCATCCGGCGGTCAAGATCAGCGTCACTCAGGATGGGCGGCCGCTCGACGAAGTAGCGCGAGCCTGAGAGGTCCAGCGCGTAGTTGCGACTGAGCATCGTCTGGTCCCGGTCCAGCACCGCGTACGGCAGATCCTCCACGTCGAGGGTGATCCCGTAGCCGATGATGATCATCAGCAGGAGGCTCCCCACGAGCGCCAGCGTCCCTCGAACAGGGTCGCGCATCAGTTCCAGCCATTCGCGCAGCGTGTAACTCCACATCCGCCGGAGACTGAAGACGCCGGGGCGGCTGTCCTGCCGCTTCCAGTCGGGCGCTGGAACCGCCGCGGGGCGGGGAAGTTCGGCCGCGGCCCGCTCCCGCCCCTCCCCCACCCCCCCCACTGCCCCCACTCCCGCGCCCGCCTCCTCGAGGTATCGGATGAACGCCTCCTCCAGGTTCGCCGCGCCGCGAGCCCGAACGAGTTCCCCCGGCTCGCCGCTCACGAGCACCTTGCCCGCGTGCATGAGCGAGATCCGGTCGCACCGCTCCGCCTCGTTCATGAAGTGTGTAGACACGAAAATGGTGACGCGGTCGCGACGCGAGAGGTCGAGCAGCAGCCGCCAGAAGCCGTCGCGGGCCACGGGGTCCACGCCCGAGGTCGGCTCATCGAGGATCAGCAGCTCCGGGCGGTGCACCATCGCAACCGCGAGCGACAGCCGCTGGCGCTGCCCCAGGGGAAGGGCGTCGGGGAGCGCATCCATCACCTGTTCCAGCCCGAACCGCGCCGCCATCTCCGCGACCCGCCCCGGCACCTCTGCCTCCGGCACACCGAAGAGCCGTGCGTGAAGCACGAGGTTCTGCCGCACGGTCAGTTCCGTGTAGAGCGAGAACGTCTGCGACATGTACCCGACGCGCCGCCGCGTCGCCATGTCGTGCGCGTTCACTTCGCGCCCGAAGAGCCTCGCCCGCCCCTCGCTCGGAGGAAGCAGGCCCGTGAGCATCTTCATCGTCGTGGTCTTGCCGCACCCGTTGGAGCCCAGGAACCCGAAGATCTCCCCGCGGCGGATCTGAAAACTCACCCGGTCAACGGCGACGAAGTCCCCGAACCGCTTCGTCAATCCCTCAGCCTCGATGGCGACCTCGCCGTCGTCGGCCCTATAGGGGAGTTTGCGCACCGGCTCGTGCCCGCGGCGTTTCTCTTCAGGAAGCAATCCGACGAAGGCGGCTTCCAGCGTTGCCGCCCCCGTCCGCGCGCGCAACTCCGCGGGCGTGCCTGTCGCCAGGATGCGCCCACCGTCCATCGCGGCCAGCCAGTCGAACCCCTCCGCCTCCTCCATGTACGCGGTCGAGACAATCACGCTCATCCGCGGCCGGCTGGCGCGGATCCTCGCGATGAGTTCCCAGAACTGCCGCCGCGCCAGCGGGTCAACGCCCGTCGTCGGCTCATCGAGAATCAACAGATCCGGGTCGTGGATCAGGGCGCAACAGATGCCCAACTTCTGCTTCATGCCCCCCGAGAGTTTTCCCGCGGGTCGATCCAGGAACGGGTGCAGCCCCGTCCTCCGGGTCAGGTCGTCGATCCGCCGGCGGCGCTCATCGCGGTCGTGCCCGAAGAGCCGGGCAAAGAACTGCAGATTCTCTTCGACCGACAGCGTGGGATACAGGTTCTTCCCAAGCCCCTGGGGCATGTAGGCGATATGGGCGCACACAGCACGCCGGTGCGCGGCGCTGGTCATGTCGCCGCCCAGCACAACAACCCGCCCTTCCTGCACGGCGCGGGCGCCGGCGATCAGCGACAGCAGACTCGACTTGCCGACGCCGTCCGGCCCGATCAGCCCCACCAGCCGTCCGGCCGGAACCTCCAAATCGATGCCGTCGAGCGCGACGGTCTTCCCATACCGCAGGCGGACGCCCGCAACGCTGACAACGGGGCCGCCGCCGTCCGCATGCTCACTCATTGCCCCACCGTCACCGCGAGTTTCTCGGGCCACGGTACGCGCTCGTCGAGCCGCACCCACGCCACCCCCGGCACGCCCACCTTCACGTGCTCGATGTACCGCTGCAGCAACTCCGGAGGAATCTGGGCCCGGACGCGGAACATGAGCTTCTGCCGCTCCTCCGCGGTCTCCACCGTCTTCGGGGTGAACTGCGCCTCGCTGGCGACGAAGGAGATTCTCGCCGGGATCACGTACTGCGGCGCCGCGTCGAGCACGATGCGGGCCTCGCTCCCCAGCGCAATGCGCCCGGCGGCCCGTTCGGGCACGAAGAACGTCATGTAGACGTCGCTCAGATCGATCATGTTCAGCGCCCGTCCCCCCGCGGCCAGCACCTCCCCCGGCTGGGCGATGATGTACTGCACACGCGCCGCCCGCGGCGCCCGCAGCACGCTGTCGGCGATGTCCGCATCGATCCGCGCGACCGTCGCCGCGGCCGCGGCCGCCGCGGACTCCGCCGCGACGACCTCCGCCTCCGCGGCGCCGATCGCCGCCTCCGCCGCCACAACCTGCGCCTGCGCCACGCCCACCGCGGCCCGCGCGACCCGCGTCTGCGTCCGCTGCTGGTCGAGTTCCTGCTGTGTCGCCGCTCCGCGGCGGAACGCGGACTCCATCCGCTCCAAGTTCCGCTCCGCCTCCTCCAGTTCGCTCTCGCGCTGCACGAGCACCGCCTGGGCCGCCGCCAGGTCGCTCCGCCTCACGGCCACCTGGGCCTTGGCGCTTGCCACGGCGTGAATCGCCCGCTGATGCGTCGCCGCCGCCTCGTCCCGCTGGGCCCGGAGAACGTCGGTCTGCATCCGGACCAGCGGCTGCCCCGCCTCGACGAACTCCCCTTCGTCAACGAGCACTTCCTCGACGCGTCCCGCCAGTTTCGCCGACGCGTTGATCTCGGTCGCCTCGATGCGTCCGTTGCCCACGACGAATCCGTCGGGCACTCCCTCCGGCTGCATCCACCACCACAGCGCCCCACCGAGAAGGGCCACGACAATCACGCCGATGATGAGTTTGTTCATGCGAGGGCACCGGGCGGCAACATGGCGCTATGGTACCCCACTGAGAGCCCTGGTCTCTCCCGGAGGTGCGCCGAGATGGCGCCGCGCACGTGCCTATGGACGGTGCGCCTCACCACCCAGTTGGCCGGCCGTCTGATCGGGGCAGCGCAACCACATTCCCGCGCTCCGGCCTCTGCCACCGTCGTCGGCGCCCGGCTCGCCCTCGTAATAGGGAGGCGCCTTCTCCCACGGATACCCGCCCGCCGCCAAGTCGAAGCCCAGTTGGAACAACTCCGACATGTACGTCGGGTCGAACGGCTCGTGCATTTCCGTGGTGAAGGTGGCCGGAATGTACGCCAGGTTGAAATCCACCCCGTCTCGCTGCGCCGCGAAGTAAATCCGGTACAGGTCGCCCAGCCCCTGCATCTGGATGAGTGAGGTGATCGCCCGCTGCGCGATCGACAGCGTCCGCCGGTCCACCTCCGCCCACTGCGGATCCAGCCGGGCGTTGCGGATGATGTACGCGCGGCGCGGGCGCTCGATCCCCTCATGCCTCGCCCACTCCCGCAACCGAACCGACGGCGGGTAGACGAACACCTGGGTCATCGCGCCCCCGTCCACGTGCATCTCCTGATACCGCTCGCCGTCGACCTCCACGTCGATCAGCACGGGCGGGAACGCCGCGGGGATCGAGGCCGAGGCGATCAGGATGCTCCGGACCAGTTGCAGACGCTCCGGGATGTCGCTCGCCGCGATCTCCCCGATGTTCCACAGCACCGCCCGCCGCGCATCCAGGTTCGTCGTCCCGACGATCAGCAGCCGGCCCTTGCGGTACTCCGCGGCGATCTCCTCCAGCATCCGCTCGTCGATGTACCGCTCCATCAACCGCCAGAGCGGCTTCGTGTCGGCCATCGCGTCGCAGAAGAGCGCCCCGAGCAGCAGCCCTCGCTTCTTGAGAATGTCGTCGGTGTCCGTGAGCGTGTACACCTCACGGAGCACCGCGTCGTACTCCGGGCCGAGGAACGCGAACGGCGCCATCAGCGCCCCCGTGCTGATCCCCGTAACCACCTTGAACGTCGGTCGGTCCCCCGCCACCGTCCACCCGCACAGAAGCCCGGCCCCAAACGCCCCATCGGCTCCGCCTCCCGAGAGGGCCAGGTAGTCCGCCGGCGGCAGCGGGCCGTGAAACCCCTCCGCCGCCAGTGCCGCTCGCTCGCGCCGAACGGACTCCACGATCGCCGCCTCGAACTCCGGGTTGATCGCCGCCCCCCACGTCCGCGCCGCCGGCGTAAGCCCCGGCACGACCGCCCGATCCTGAAGGTCCACCGGCACGGCGGGCCCGCGTGACGGACTGCACCCGCTCAAGGCGAACATCACGGCGGCGACCACACCGAGCACCCCGCCAACCTCGCGATGTGCCGGGGGTGACATAGCCATCCTCCTGATCACCGGCGAGGTTCTACCCGGGCCACGGTAGGTCGCTCAGCGCCCGACCGAATGAAGATTCAAGCCGAACCGCCCCAACGTGCGTAGCCGCCTGTGCTGGTGGTCGTTGCGAGTCCCGCGATCCCCCGTCCGGTCACTTCAGAAGAAGGCGCGGCGCACAACGCCGGCATCATGCCGGTTGTCCCAGTCGCTTCAAGAGGTCTTGAAGCGCGACCTTTGGGCCCCCCCCCCTCCCAACGTGTTTGAGCCCGATTCTGGCGGCCTCGATGCTCTGGTCCCGGTTCCCCAAGTGCTCGTACATGCGAGCCAGGAGAAGGCAGGCTCGGGTTTGCGTCATCGGCTCCAACAGACCGAAGTTCCCGTTCTCAATATCCTTGGCATTCATCCGCGAGATCCGCAAGCGCAGTTGGAACGGCGACGAAGACTCATTCCCCGTACGTTCCTCACGTCCTGGCTGTAGAGCCTGCAGAACGGAACGCTGGTCACCGATTCAACGGGGACATCTCGGCCTTCCTGACGGCGTGGCTCCCGGTCGTTCAGGGTGGGTGCTGAGCCGCGCCAGCCGGCCCCCTGGCCGGCGCCGCTGGTCGCCCCGCGCCGCGTCGCCCGCCCGCAGCCGCTGAGCCGACGGCAAGAAGAACCTCAGGCCGCGGTCATGGCCCGCTCACCCGGCGCGGCCATGCTCCCGGTCCAGAAACAGGGCCGGC
>Ga0180217_1000858_pt1 | contig 39492 bp, 40 predicted proteins | sample eDN3rd37CBELigOP_FD_128521 | JGI IMG/M metagenome (GOLD analysis project Ga0180217, IMG submission 128521) | Enriched Organic Plus compost microbial communities from Emeryville, California, USA - eDNA 3rd pass 37_C BE-Lig OP (version 2) (version 2) ...
ACCGTGCGCGGGGAGCCACCCGGCTCTCACACATCAGTACTCACTCAGTACTCGACCGAGCCGGACGCACCCCGCGCCCTCCCTCGATCCCTCACCCCTCGGGCGAACATCGCCGCGGGGATATCGGTGCTGCAACCCCACGCTCTTTGACATCGCGAGAGATCCATCAGGGCGAAGAGGCATCGCGTGAGCGCGGGATTCGTCAGTCTGCGTGAGACAGCGGCCAGCCTCACACCTCACCACCAGCCTCACACCTCTCCACGTCATGGCCGGGCTCGTCCCGGCCATCCCGATGCAGACGAGCGCCGCGCCTCACACCATCGAGATCACCGGCACAAGGCCGGTGATGACGGGGGAGAGATGGAGCTGATTGTCAAGCCGTGGGGGCGGCTGCATGCGTCCGCAAGGGCGAGACATCGAAATGACGGGGCGGGAAGCTTTTGCAAAAGTCCTCCGTGATGAGATGATCGCGGGCCGCTTCGCTCGGGAGGAAGGACGCATGACAGACGGCAAGCCCCGGGTTCTCGACCGTTCCGCTTGGGCCACCCATCCCGACCTGTTCTGGAAGGGGCGCGTGGAAGGACGGGCGCTGGGCACCGGCGTCACCATCCTGTTCTACGCGACGGAGGAGGTGGGCGGCGGGCCGAAATGGCATGTGCATCCCTATGACGAGATCTTCATCATCCGCGAGGGGCGGGCGCTCTTCACCGTCGGCGACCAGAAGTTCGAATGCGAGGCCGGCCAGATCGTGCTCGGGCCGGCAGGCGTGCCGCACAAATTCGTGAACCTTGGCTCGGGCCGTCTCGAGACCACCGATGTCCATGTCAGCGACCGCTGGATCCAGACGGATCTGCCCGATCCCGAACGCGGATGAGGAAGAGGGCGCGGCGGAGCGGATGAGTCGGACCAGCCCCGACTCCTGCCCCGTTTCCTTAAGTTTAACCAAATTCCCTGCAAGGTCGCGCCCATGAACCGCTTTCTTGCCCCCACGATCCTGACCCTGCTCACCCTGGCGGCCGCCGCTCCCGCTGCCGCCCAGAACGACTTCCGCTCGTGCCTGTCCTCCTTACGCGCCCAGGCCGCCGCCAAGGGCGTGTCAGGCCAGGCTTTCGATGTCGCGACCCGCGGCATGGAGCCGGATCTCTCGATCCTCGATCTTATGAAGAACCAGCCGGAATTCAAGACGCCGATCTGGGACTACCTCGCGGCCCTGGTGGACGACGAGCGCGTGCAGGACGGCAAGGCCGCCATGCGCCAATGGGGCCAGGCGCTCGCCTCGGCCGAGGCGCGCTTCGGCGTCGACCGCTACGCGATCGCGGGCGTGTGGGGCGTCGAATCCAATTTCGGCAAGGATATCGGCGGGCGGCCCCTGGTGCAGTCGCTGACGACGCTCGTCTGCTACGCGCCGCGCCGCAACGAGTATTTCAAGGGCGAGCTCATGGCGACGCTCAAGATCGTGCAGGATGGGGACATCCACCCCGCCAATCTGCGCGGCTCCTGGGCCGGCGCCTTCGGCCATACCCAGTTCATGCCCTCCACCTTCCAGCGCCTCGCGGTCGATGGCGACGGCGACGGGCGGCGCGACATCATGAATTCCGTGCCGGACGCGGTGCATTCCACCGCGCATTTCCTGAAGAAGGCGGGCTGGGTGAAGGGTCTGCCCTGGGGCTACGAGGTGCGCCTGCCGGCGAATTTCAACCCGAAGCTCGCCGGCCGCCGGAACAAGAAGCCGCTCTCCAGCTGGGCCGCCATGGGCGTGACCCGCATCGACGGGCGTCCGCTCCAGGGCAATTATGCCGCCGGCATCCTCATCCCGGCGGGCATCGACGGCCCGGCCTTCGTGGTCACGAAGAATTTCGACGCGGTCTATTCGTACAACGCGGCCGAATCCTACGGCCTTGCCATCGCGCTGCTGGGCGACCGCCTGAAGGGCCTGCCCGGCATCCGCACCGCCTGGCCGACGGACGATCCGCCGCTCTCCCGCGCCCAGCGCCGCGAGCTGCAGAGCCTGCTCGCCGCACGGGGCTACGATATCGGCGAGGTGGACGGCAAGATCGGCGCCAAGACCCGCGAAGCCATCAAGGACGTGGAGCGCCGCATCGGCCTCGAGCCGCGCGGCCGCCCCGGCGGAAAGGTGCTGCAGGCGCTGCGGGGATAACCGGCCGTGACGGGGGGCGGTTTGTTTGTCTTCATCCCGGCGTGCTTTGCGCTGAACATGGCGTTCGGGCCCAACAACCTGCTCTCCCTCACCGTCGGATTGCAGGATGGAGTGCGCACCGCCGTGACCGCCTCGACCGGCCGTCTCGTGGCCTTCGCCATCATGATCGCGCTCACGGCCTTCGGCGTCGGCGCGGTGCTGGCGGCGTCCGAGCTCGCCTTCACGGTCCTGAAATGGCTGGGCGCGGCCTATCTGGTCTGGCTCGGGGTGAAGATCCTGCGGGGCGGCGCCTCGATCGAGGCGCCCCTGGAGTCCGGCCGGCGGCGGCCTCTGAAGGCGCTGGCACTGCAGGAATTCTGGACGGCCATCGGCAATCCGAAGGCGATCCTGATCTTCACCGCCTTCCTTCCGCAATTCATCGAGCCCGGCGCCTATTGGCTGAGCTTTGCGATCATCGGAGCGATCTTCCTCGCCCTCGAGGTGGTGGCCGTGCTGCTCTACGCGGTCCTGGGCAGCCATCTCAATCGTCTGAGCCGCAACGGAGACGTCTTCGCCTGGCTCAACCGCCTGTCCGGCACGACCATGATCGGCTTCGGCGTCGCGCTGCTGCTGACCCGGCGGCCGGCATGAACCGGGAATTTCGCATAGCTGCCCATTGGGGAGTTGCAGCAGGGGCATGTTGAGGGTTTAGTGGCCCGCATGCTCATCGCGCTCCTCACCGATATCCATGGCAACCGGGAGGCCTTTTCGGCGGTCCTCGCGCATGCGCGCTCGCTCAATGTCGACCGGCTCGTTCTGCTCGGCGATTACGTCGGCTACGGCGCGGACCCGGCCTGGGTGGTCGATACCGTCCGCACCCTCGTCGCCGAGGGAGCGATCGCGCTCCTCGGCAATCACGACGCCGCCATCGACGGCACCGACGAGGACATGAACCCCATCGCCCAGGAGGCGATCCGCTGGACCCGCGGTCAGCTCGGCATGGAGCAGCGCGCCTTCCTCGCGGATCTTCCGCTGGTCCACGAAGAGGGCGACATCCTCTACGTCCATGCCAACGGCTATGCGCCGCGCAGCTGGAACTACATCACCGACACGCTGGAGGCCGCGCGCCATTTCAGCCGGGTCGAGGCGCACATCACCTTCTGCGGGCATGTGCACGTGCCGATGCTCTACCACATGAGCACGACCGCGAAGGTGGGCTCCTTCTCGCCCGTCTCCGACAACGAGATTCCGCTGCTTCCCACCCGCACCTGGCTCGCCGTGATCGGCGCGGTGGGGCAGCCGCGCGACGGCGTTCCTGCGGCGAACTACGCCGTGTTCGACACCGCCCGCCAGTGCCTGCGCTATTTCCGCGTGCCCTATGACAACATGGAGGCGGCGCGGAAGGTGCGCGAGGCGGGCCTGCCGGAGAAGCTCGCTCAGCGACTCGAGGAGGGCCGCTGAGCATGCGTCTGCGTCTCGAGGCCGGCATGGTGATCGATGGGTTCAGGCTCATCGAGCACCTGAACACCGGCGGGATGGCCCAGATCTGGGCGGTGGAGCGCGTGGGCGACGGGGACGCCGCGCAGGACAACGAGGAAGCGGCTCCGGGAACGGAGCCCGCCCCCGCTCCCGAACCCCTCGTCATGAAGTTTCCCATGCTCATCGACAGCGACGATCCGATCCCGATCGTCTGCTTCGAGACCGAGCAGATGATCATGCCGCGCCTGAGCGGCCGCCACGTGCCGCGCTTCGTCGCGACGGGGCCGCTCGATCCGCAGCCCTACATCGTGATGGAGCGCATCCAGGGGGACTCGCTCAAGTCGCGCCTCGCGAATGTGCCGCTGCTCTGGCAGGAGGTGGTGGAGATCGGCGCGAAGGTGGCGCGGGCGCTGCACGACCTTCACCTCCAGAAGGTGATCCATCTCGACGTGAAGCCGAGCAACGTCATGTTCCGCGAGACGGGCGAGGCGGTGCTGATCGATTTCGGCTTCGCGCGGCACGAGCAATTGCCCGATCTCCTGGCGGAGGAATTCCGCGAGCCCTTCGGCACCACGCCCTACATGGCGCCCGAGCAGGTGCTGGAGGACCGCGCCGACCCGCGCAGCGATCTCTTCGCTTTGGGCGTGATGCTGTATTTCTTCGTCACCGGTGAGCGGCCGTTCGGCACGCCGAAGGGTGGCCAGATCCGCCGCCGCCTGTGGCGCGACCCGGTGCCGCCGCGCGCGCTCAAGCCCGATTGCCCGCCCTGGCTGCAGGAGATCATCCTGCGGTGCCTGGAGGTGGACCCGAACGACCGCTATGCCACCGCCGCCCAGCTCGCCCTCGACCTCGAAAACCCCAATCAGGTGAGGCTCACCGAGCGGGCCGAGCGGCTCGAGCGCGACGGCGGCCTGAAGACCTTCCGCCGCTGGCTGAAGGCCCGCAGCGCGAAGCCGTTGGAGACGCCCAACATCGTCGGCCAGCTCTCGCAGGCGCCGATCATCCTCGTGGCGGTCGATCTCTCGCCCGAGGGTGGCGACCTGCGCGAGGCACAGCGCGTCCTCCTCGGACGCATCCTGTCCATGGAGATGGAGGCGCGGGTGGCCTGCGTGAACGTCCTCAAGCTCTCGCGCCTCGCCGTGGACGTGCTGGAGGACGAGGAGGGGCGCAGCCTGCACGTGCAGCGCCTCATCCAGCTCCGGCACTGGGGCGCGGGCCTCGAGATCCCGAAGGAGCGGATCACCTACAGCGTGCTGGAGGCCGTCGATCCGGCCGCCGCCCTCATTGATTACGCCCGCCACAACGCCGTCGATCACATCGTCATCGGCGCGCGGGCGTCCTCCGCGTTCCGGCGCTATCTCGGCAGCGTCTCGTCCCAGGTGGTGGCGGAAGCGCCCTGCTCGGTGACCGTGGTGCGCCCGCCGCGGGAATTGCGCGAAGCCGGGGAGGGCTAGGGGCTCGCTTCCGCGTCTTCGTCGAACGGCGAAGGCGGAAGCGCTTGCCAAGCGGCCCGTTCGGTTCTTTAAGGACCGGCATCATTTTCAGAACAACGAGGGGCCTCTCCCATGGCAACGCACAAGCTTCTCCTTCTCCCCGGCGACGGCATCGGTCCGGAGGTCATGCGCGAGGTCGAGAAGATCGTGGGCTGGTTCCGCAAGCGCGGCGTCGGCTTCGAAACCGAGACGGATCTCGTCGGCGGCTCGGCCTATGACGCGCACGGCAAGGCTATTTCCGAGGAGGCCATGGGCCGGGCCCAGGCCGCGGACGCGGTGCTCTTCGGCGCGGTCGGCGGGCCGAAATGGGAGAACGTGCCCTACGCGGTGCGCCCGGAGGCGGGCCTGCTGCGCCTGCGCAAGGATCTCGGCCTCTTCGCCAATCTGCGCCCCGCCATCTGCTATCCGGCGCTGGCCGACGCCTCCTCGCTCAAGCGCGAGGTGGTGGAAGGCCTCGACATCATGATCGTGCGCGAGCTCACCGGCGGCGTCTATTTCGGTGAGCCGAAGGAGATCGTGACCCTCGAGGACGGCTCGCAGCGCGCGGTCGACACGCAGGTCTATCACACGCATGAGGTGGAGCGCATCGCCCGCGTCGCCTTCGACCTCGCCAAGAAGCGCCGCAACAAGGTCTCCTCGGCGGAGAAATTCAACGTGATGAAGACCGGCGTGTTCTGGCGCCAGACGGTCACGCGCATCCACAAGGCGGAGTTCTCCGATGTGGAGCTCGAGCACGTGCTCGCCGACAACTGCGCCATGCAGCTCGTGCGCTGGCCCAAGCAGTTCGACGTGATCGTCACCGACAACCTCTTCGGCGACATCCTCTCCGACATCGCCGCCATGCTCACCGGCTCGCTCGGCATGCTGCCCTCCGCCTCCCTCGGCGCGGAGGATCCGGCCACCGGCCGGCGCAAGGCGCTCTACGAGCCGGTGCACGGCTCGGCCCCCGACATCGCGGGCAAGGGCCTCGCCAACCCGATCGCCATGATCGGCTCCTTCGGCATGGCGCTCCGCTATTCCTTCGGCCTCATCGAGGAAGCGGACCGCCTGGAGAAGGCGATCGCCAACGTGCTCGCATCCGGCATCCGCACGAAGGACATCGCGGCTCCCGGCGCGAACGCGGTCGGCACGCAGGACGTGGGCGACGCCATCGTGAAGGAGCTGGAGGCTCTGTCGTAAGGTCTATCAGCCTCAGGAAACGAAAAGCCCCGGCTCAGGCCGGGGCTTTTTGGTCAGCGGATCGAGCCCGTCGACTCCACGTCCGGAACCCCGAATTTCGGGAACGGGTTGCGGGCACCCACGAAGGGTCCGCCGATCGGATCGGGCAGCACGCCCTCGCCGAACCGTTCGCGCTGATTGCTCCACGGCGGATTGGTCATGTAGGACAACTGGCCCTGCGTGGCGTAGCGGTTGAGCGAGCCCACGGGCACCGCCGTACCGGGATCGAGGAAGCTGCGGGGCTGAACGCGGAAGGAGAGGGGGCGGTCCTGAGCCTGCGCTTCGGCTGCCACGGAGACGGCACCGAGAGCTGCAATCAGACCTAAGCCGAGAAAGGTGTGGCGGCGCATCTTCCCAACCTCCAGAATCGGCATCGGCACGTCTCGCCGGGCCGTTGTGAACATGGTCAAAGGATGTCAGAACAAGACGGCCTGCCTCAATTTGGTTCCTTGCCATTGAGAGGTTCTTCCTTCCCATTGAGGGGTTCTTCTTAAGAGCAGAGGCACACCGCCATGCAGGTTCACAGCGCAATTCTTGCACCCTTCGGAAAGGATCGCCTGACGATCCTCGGCGACACGCCGCTCGTGGCCGAGACGCCGGAATCCCTCCTCGACGACGAGACCACGCCGGTCGCGCGCTTCTTCATCCGCAACAACGGCCTGTTGCCCGAACCGGCCGGGGATCCCGACGCGTGGCGCTTCACGATCGACGGGGAAGTGGAGCAGGCGCTCGACCTGACCCTGGCCGAGCTGAAAAGCCGCTTTCCGGTCAAGACCTATCGCATGGTGCTCGAATGTGGCGGCAACGGACGCTCCTTCCTCGAGCCCACGGCCGATGGCAATCCCTGGACCAACGGCGGAGCGGGATGCGCGGAATGGACGGGCGTTTCCTTACGCGATGTCCTGCAGGCGGCGGGCCTGAAGCGCACGGCGCTGTTCACCGGGCATTTCGGAGCCGATCCCGACAAGAACGGCAGCTTCGAGAAACAGGCCATGTCGCGCGGCGTGCCGATCGCGAAGGCGCTCGAAGAGCACACGATGCTGGTCTGGGCCATGAACGGCGTGCCCTTGCCCTTCATCCATGGCGGACCGTTGCGCCTCATCGTGCCGGGCTGGCCCGGCTCGCTCAGCCAGAAATGGCTGAAGCGGATCTGGATTCGCGACCGGGAGCATGACGGCCCGGGCATGACCGGCCTGTCCTATCGCGTGCCGGTTCATCCGATCGCGCCGGGCGCGGACGTGTCGAACGTGGAACTGCGGGTCCTGGAATCCATGCCCGTGCGCAGCATCATCACCGCACCGGCCCATGAGGCGCGTTTTCAAGCCGGCACGCGCCGTATCACGGTGCGCGGCGCCGCCTGGGCGGGGGACGATGCGGTCTCCAGAGTCGATTGCACCATTGACGGCGGCTCCACATGGCTGCCCGCCGAGATGACGCCGCCGCGCAACCGCTACGACTGGGTGCGCTGGAGCGCGACCCTCGCCCTGCCCGGAGACGGCTATTACGAGATTGTCGCCCGCGCGACCGATGCACAGGGACGCGCGCAGCCCTTTCGGGCCGCCAACTGGAATCCGAACGGATACGGCTGCAACGTGATGCACCGGGTGGCGGTCAGGGTCGGGGAGGGGGCCTGACGTCGATCGAGGCCGTCCGGGCGCCCGGCCCGCAGTTCTCCGCGCGGCTCTTCTCGGCGCGGGCGAACAGGGCCTTGAGGGACGGGCTTCCCGCGCCCGTCACCGTGATGGCGTCGATGAAGCAGGCCAGTTGGGCATCGTCGATCAAGGCCGCCTGCGGGTCGCAGAGCCAGCCCTGGAAGCCGAAGCCGGCGTCGCGGTCCGCGAAGCGGAAGGCTTGGCATTCCTGTTCCACAGTCCTGCCGGCGAGCGTCACGGCGGCCACCTCCGCAGGCCCGAACTTGGTCGCGAGCATCCGGCCCTGCGCGTTGCGCGACACGGCGAGCCCCGCCTCCGCCGCGCGGCGGACGATGTCGACGAAGAAGCTGCGGCCGGGCTCCGGCGGGCCCTGGATCAGGGTCAGCCGCGCGTGGCGCGCGGTCCCGAAACGGCCGAGAATCAGGGTGTCCTCCCGCGCCCCGCTCGTGTGCCGGCGCGCCTCGATGCCCATGGGAGCGGCGGCGCCCTCGATGGCGTAGAGGGCGGGAGTGCCGGCCAGCGGCGTCCAGACCGGCGCGGGCGCGATCAGCACGGGGGGCGACGCGGTCGGGGAGGCGGCCTCAATGGCCTCGTCCTCCTTCTGCAGGGCGAAATAGACCAGGCCCGCGATCATCAGGGCGGAGGTCAGGGTGGTTCGGAACCAGCGCACGGGCTTCCGGCGCGCGTGACGGACCGGGCGCTCGTCGAAATACGCCTCGTCCTCGTCCCATGCCGGATAGCCAGCGCGCGCCATGCGGTTTCGCCACACCCTTCTGTCGGATCCTCTCCGCATGTTCTAGCGTAGCATCGCGCCGGCCTCGAAAGGTTTCGCTAAGCAAGGTAAACGAAAGGTTATTGCTCGGCTTGCCTCTCCATCGTCGCAATCTTGCAGAGAGTGCTTGACGAATGCGGGCCTTTGGTGTGTTTGGTGAACCGATCCAGGTCCGAGCCGGACCTGCGAATGGACGAAGGCAATGGCGCTGCTCACCCTCACGACGAGCAAAACGAAAACCGCCACGACGGCCGTGAAAACGACGGCCGAATAAGCCTCGTCGTCCCCGGTCCTCTCTCCCGTCGGGGCGAGAGGCGACACCCGAAAAGGGTTCATGAAATTTCCCCGGGGAGAGCGACAACAGGAGAAGTCCAATGGGTTACAAGATCGCCGTCGTGGGTGCGACCGGCAATGTGGGCCGCGAGATGCTGAGCATCCTGGCCGAGCGGGCTTTCCCGGCCGACGAGGTGGTGGCGCTGGCCTCCCGCCGCAGCCAGGGAACGGAAGTGTCCTACGGCGACAAGACCCTGAAGACGAAGGCGCTCGACACCTACGATTTCTCCGATGTCGATCTGTGCCTCATGTCGGCGGGCGGCGAGGTGTCGAAGGAATGGTCGCCGAAGATCGCGGCTCAGGGCGCGGTGGTGATCGATAATTCCTCCGCCTGGCGCTACGACCCCGAGGTGCCGCTGGTGGTGCCGGAGGTGAATGCCGAGGCGCTCCGCGACATCAAGAAGGGCATCATCGCCAATCCCAACTGCTCGACCGCGCAGCTCGTCGTGGCGCTCAAGCCGCTCCATGACCACGCCACCATCAAGCGCGTCGTCGTCGCCACCTACCAGTCGGTGTCCGGCGCGGGCAAGGAGGGCATGGACGAGCTCGACCGCCAGACCAAGGCGCTCTACTCCCTGCAGGACGTGCAGGAGAAGAAGTTCCCCAAGCGCATCGCCTTCAACCTGATTCCGCACATCGACGTGTTCATGGAGGACGGTTACACGAAGGAAGAGTGGAAGATGACGGCCGAGACCAAGAAGATTCTCGACCCGAAGATCAAGCTCACCGCCACCTGCGTGCGCGTGCCGGTCTTCATCAGCCATTCGGAAGCCGTGAACGTGGAATTCGAGAAGCCGATCACGGCGGACGAGGCCCGCGAGATCCTGCGCGCGGCCCCCGGCATCATGGTGGTCGATAAGCGCGAGCCCGGCGGCTACATCACGCCCCACGAGGCGGCCGGCGAGGACGCCACCTACATCTCCCGCATCCGCGAGGACATCACGGTCGAGAACGGCCTGTCCTTCTGGTGCGTCTCCGACAACCTGCGCAAGGGCGCGGCCCTCAATGCCGTGCAGATCGCCGAAGCCATGGCCAATCGCGGCCTGCTGAAGGCGAAGAAGCAGGCGGCGTAATTTTCATCAGATCTTTCCCAGCGAAAGGCGGCCTTCGGGCCGCCTTTTTTGTTGCGGAGCCAGGAGAAAAGTTGCAATCGATACGATATAACTGTTCTCATGTTGGTGCCGACATGGTCCGCCGCTTCATGCGCCTCGCTGCCATCTCTTTGATCCTCGCCTTCGCCCCGTTCGCAGGCGGGGTCCAGGCCCAGAAGAACGATTCGATCGGCGAGCAGCAGATGGCTGCCTGGGTGAAGGCGGGGCAAGTGGCCAAGACAGGACCGGTATCGGTGCCGCTGGCGGGGCAGGTCGATTTCAACCTCCAGGCCGGATTCGCCTTCGTGCCGCAGCCCGAGGCCGGGGAGTTGCTGCGCTCCTTCGGCAATACGCCGAGCGCGGACCTTCTCGGCGTGGTCATTCCGACCGGCGATGAAGACTGGATCGCAACGGTGCGGTTCATCAAGTCGGGCTACATCAAGGACGACGACGCCAAGGACTGGGACGCCAACGAACTCCTGGAGGATTTGAAGGAGGGCACCGAGGCGGCCAACAAGGACCGGGTGGCGCGCGGCTTTCCCGAATTCGAGGTGAAGGGATGGATCGAAAAACCCGTCTATGACACGGCGACCCATCGGTTGATCTGGTCGATCCTCGGCATGGACAAGGGCGGCAAGGAGGAGGATGCGAGCGTCAACTACAACACCTATGTGCTGGGCCGCGAAGGTTATGTGAGCCTCAATTTCATCACCTCGCCGGCCCGGATCGAGAGCGAGAAGGCCATTGCGAAGCAGCTTCTGGCCTCGATCTCCTATGTGAACGGCAAGGCCTTTGGCGACTTCAATCCGTCCACCGACCATGTCGCGGAATACGGCCTGGCGGCCCTCGTAGCCGGCGCCGCTGCCAAGAAGCTCGGCCTGTTCGCGGTGATCGCCGCCTTCCTCGCCAAATTCGCCAAGGTGATCCTGGTCGGGGCGCTGGCTCTCGGCGGCGCGGCGGTCAACCTGTTCCGGCGCAAGGCATCCTGAGGATCGGCCCCATGAAGCTGCTTCTCCTTCTCTTCACGGGCCTCAAGTTCGGCAAGCTCCTCAGCACCGGCGGCACCATGCTGCTGTCGGTGGTGGCCTATGCCTGGATCTTCGGATGGTGGTACGCGGTGGGCTTCGTCGGGCTCCTCTTCGTCCACGAGATGGGCCACTACGTCGCGGCACGGCAGCGGGGGCTCGCCGTCGGCGCGCCGACCTTCATCCCGTTCCTCGGCGCCTGGATCACCATGAAGGACATGCCGGCCGACGTGGAGACGGAAGCGCATGTGGCCATCGCCGGCCCGTTCCTGGGGGCGCTTGCGGCTTTCGGCGTCTATTTCTGGGCGCTTCAGGCCGACAGCCGGCTGCTGCTCGCGGTCGCCTATTCCGGCTTCTTCCTGAACCTGTTCAACCTGCTCCCCGTTTCGCCCCTCGACGGCGGGCGCATCACGGCGATCATCTCGCCGCGCATCTGGCTGCTCGGCGCGCCGCTCATGGTGGCGCTGCTGTTCTATCGCCCGAGCCCGGCCCTGTTCATCGTCGCGCTCCTGGCCGCCCCGCAGGTCGTGAAGGCCTGGAACTACGATCCGAACGCGGAGGAGAACCGCGCTTATTACGACGTGCCGGGCAAGGTGCGCGTGGAATATGGCGTGATCTATCTCGGCCTCACCGCCGTCCTCGCGATCATGACCTACAGCGTCCACGAGATGCTGAGTTCGGGACGCCCGTTCTCATAGGGCGTCCTAATAGGGCGGCAAGGCCGTCGACGACAACGGCGGACGCCTTGACAGCGACAAGCGCTTCGAGCCGGGCGACGACCGCCGGAAGAACGGGCAGTAGAGCGCGCCAATCCCGCATCCGCAAGGATGCCCGGGAATGCCATTTTCGGGAAAGACCTGTCCCCGGCCCTCTCCGACGACCGGCGCGAAAGCGGCCTCCGGGCCGTCTTTGTCCCGATGGGCGCCGGATGCGCGGGATTCTCGCGAAACATCCCTCTTGGCCGCGCTGCCCGTCCTGCGATCAGGGCCTGCATGGTCCGGGAGAGGCCGAGTTCGGGACACCCGTCCCGCCCGGTCGGGGCGGGCTGCGCGCAGGCATCGCGGCGTAGGAGCCTTGCTCGGCCCGCCTCGCCTCGGGCGACGCCATCTGGGCTCCCGCCGTTCCGAGCGCGACGGCGCCGATGGGACCGGCCATGAGGCCGCCCGCGAGGAAGCCGAAGATCATGGCGAAGGTCTGCTCGGGCGTGAGACAGCTCGTGCCCGCCCGGGTCCCGGCGGGGGAACCGGCCGGTGCCGGAGAAACCTGCGCTGTCGCCGGCTTCCTGGCGCGGGCCGCCTTCGGCCTGCCGGCGCTCCTGCGGGCCTGCCGCTTCTCCACGCGGGCTTGTGGCCGAGACGGCTTCGCCGTCCCGGCGGAGCGGGCGGCTTCGGACCCGTTCACCCCCGGCCGCCCCGGCGGCGCCGGAGGAGGGGCACGCGGCTGGGCTTCCGCCACGTCCTCCTGCGAGGGCAGGACCACTTCCGCCGGTTCGGGCGGCGGCGGCAGGTCTGGCAGGGCCATGTCCCTGCCGGGAAGGGAGGCCGTCGCCTCGGGGGCGAGCTCCTCCTGCGAGGGCAGCACCACCTCCGCCGGCTCGGGAGGGGGCGGCATGGCCTTATCGGGAAGGGCCGCCGCTTCGGTCGTGGCCTGCGGAGCCGGTGGCGGTTCAACCTTCGTCTCGGCGCCCGCCACCTGCGTATCGAGCGCAGGCGAGGGGAGGGGCATCGATTCGAGCAGGCCGTGAATCTCGGGGCGCAGGAAGAACGGCAGCACCCTCTCGTCCGCCGAGAATCGCTCGTCGAAGCTGGCGCCGGCATCGCCCGGCGGCTCGTCGGCGGGCCAGGACATAGGCTGCGCCTCCAGTGGCGCGGTATTCAATCCGCAGAGAAAACTGGCGACAGCGAGGGCGCAAATGCCCTTATGAGCCTTGCCGCGACCGGCCACGGATCGACTCCCGACACGACCTCCGTGTGGTCGGTGAACCCGGGTTAAGCCGAATCGTTCCGGACGCCGGCCTGCGCGGCCGGCGCGTCACGCAGTGTTGAGTGCGCCGTATTTCTACAGCGGTCCCGCGTCACGGGCGGAGAACATCGACACGCGATCCGGCATGCCTTCCACGGCGGGCTTGAACTCCCCCGTCTCCGGATCGCGCACCAGCAGCACGCCGCTCGCCACGCCGAAATAGGCGCCGTGCAGCTGCAGCTTGCCGCGCTCCACGAGGATGCGCACGCAAGGGAACGTCATCAGGTTCTGCAGGCTGTTCTCGATGGCGGCGAGTTCGAGGCGCGGCAGATACTCCTGCAGGTTGCCGTCATGCGGTCCGAGCCGCTCGCCCGCCGGCTTGATCAGGCTCATCCAGCGGCCGATGAAATCGCCCGGAGAGAGCGGCGCGGTATCGTCCGCGAAAGCGCGCACGCCGCCGCAGCGCGCATGGCCGAGCACGACGATGTGCTTCACGCGAAGCGCCTGCACGGCGAATTCGAGCGCTGCCGAGGTGCCGTGATAATCGCCGCCGGTCTCGAAGGGCGGGACGAGGTTCGCCACATTGCGCACCACGAACAATTCGCCCGGGCTCGCGTCGAAGATCACCTCCGGCGAGACGCGGCTGTCGCAGCAGCCGATCACCATCACTTCCGGCGATTGGCCCTTTTCGGCCAGGGCTTCGTAGCGGCCTCGCTCGCGGGGAAGACGATCCTCGAGGAACGAACGATAGCCGTCGGTCAGTCGCTGCGGAAACATGGCGGTTCCTTTGTTGTCAGTGCGTCAGTTCGGCGAGCTTCAGGAGTTCGACATTGGCTCCGCACAGGAGAACGCCGATCCGCTCATCTGGTTGGGGGTTATAGGCCCCGGAGATCAGGGCCGCCAGTGCCGCGGCGCCGCCGGGCTCGGAGGCGATGCGGAAATCGCGCCAGAGCACCCTCTGCGCCTCGCGGATGGCCGCGTCGGTCACGAGCGCCACGTGATCGACCGTTCGGCTGCAGATGGCATGGACGAGTTCGCCCGTATTGCGCGCGCCGAGCGAATCGGCCGCCACCGAATCCACGTCCACGTCGACCGGCCGTCCCGCCTGGAGCGCGGCATGGAGCGCCCGCGAGCCTTCCGGCTCCACGCCCACCACCTTCACGCGGCCCGCCCACCAGCTCGCGATCCCGCTGATGAGCCCGCCGCCGCCCACGGCGACGAGCACCGTGTCGAGATCGGGCGCATCCTGCTCCCATTCGAGCCCTACCGTGCCCTGGCCGGTGATGGTGCTCTCGGCGGCGAAGGGGTGGATGCGCAGGGCGCCGGTCTCGGCGACGTAAGTGTCGCAGGCTTCCTGGGCATCCGCGTAGCGCGCGCCGCCGATCTCCACTTCCGCCCCGTGGGAGCGGATGACGGCGACCTTCGCGGGGCTCGAGATCTCGGGCACGAAGATGCGGGCCTTTACGCCGACCTGGCGGGCCGCATAGGCCACCGCCGCGCCGTGATTGCCGCCGGACGCGGCCGCCACGCCTGCGGCCGGGACGGGGTTCGACAGCAGCGTGTTGAAGGCGCCCCGCGTCTTGAAGGAGCCCGCATGCTGAAGGAATTCGAGCTTCAGGCTCACCGGCCCGCGATGGCCGAAAGCGCCCGGCAGGTTCAGGACGGGGGTGCGGCGGATATGGGGAGCGATCCGGGCATGGGCTTCTTCGATGGCGGCGCGGGTGATCGTCATGAGGGTTTCCGAAGGGTCCAGATGGCGACCGGCAGGCCGTGGGCGTCGCGGCCGGGCGGGTCGGGAAAGGATTGGCCTCCACCTGTCGCGAGATCGAGCGCCACGGTCAACCCCGCGAGCGCATCGAGTAGGTCGTCCGCCGCCGCGCCCTTGAGAGGCGGGGACTCGACGAGGGCCTCGGCGAGAAGTCCCGATTCGTTCAGAAGCGCGCGGCGCAGGCGCATGCCGGGCTCGTAGGGAATGTTCTTCACCTTCTTGGGCTCGTCGAGGGCGCGTCGTCCGTTCAGCGCCCAGAAGGCGAGTTCGGGATGGACCTCGAACACCCTGTCCACCAGCTCGGGCCTTGCCCGCAGCAGCGCGTCGATCTCGCGGATCTTCGGAAAGATGCCGAAGCCCTGGCGGGAGACCTTGCGCGGCGGATCGGAGGTGGCGAGCGCGATGCGGCAGGCCTCCCCGTAATCCTCCGCGAAGACCGCCCGCCGCGCGGGAATCGCGAACACGGAGGATTGGCGCTGTCCGAGAAGCGGGCGGATGAGCTGTTCGGGCAGGCGGCCGGAGCCCTCTGTCGATTCGGGCAGACCGATGGGCATGTCGACGGCGATCACGGCGGGCTTTTCCGGCGCATCGGCGATGGCCGCGAGCGACGGCGCGACGACGATGCGGCCGGAGGCGGGATCTCCCACCTTCATGAAAGCGGCAATCCACCCGGCGCGACAGCCGTCGACGCCCGCAACCCACATGCCCATTCTCCTTTGCGCGTGCCCGTTCGGCTGATTAAAACCGAATGCGCTTTCGAGGAACCATCATGAGTGCCATTCGCCCCCGCCGCAGCGCCCTCTACATGCCGGGCTCCAATGCCCGCGCCGTGGAGAAGGCCAAGACGCTTCCCGCCGATGTGGTGATCTTCGATCTCGAAGATGCGGTCGCGCCCGAGATGAAGGCGCAGGCGCGCGAGGCGGTCTGCGCCGCGGTGAAGGGCGGCGGCTATGGCCAGCGCGAGCTCGTGATCCGCATCAACGGCCTCGCCACGGAATGGGGCGAGGCGGATCTCGAGGCCGCCGTGTCGGCCGCGCCCGATGCGATCCTCATTCCCAAGGTGTCCTCGCCCGATGCCCTGCTGGAGGTCGGAAGACGTCTTCATGCCCTCGGCGCACCGCAGACGACGCGCGTCTGGGCGATGATCGAGACGCCGCTTGCGATTCTCCAGGTGAGGGACATCGCCGCCGCGGCACAGGATGCGACCTCGCGCCTTGCCTGTTTCGTGATGGGCACGAACGATCTGGCGAAGGATACGCGTGCGCGCCTCACTCCCGGACGGGCCGAGATGATGCCGTGGCTGATGACGGCGCTCGCCGCCGCGCGCGCCTATGGCATCGACATTCTCGATGGCGTCTACAACGACCTGTCGGACGAGGATGGCTTTCGCAGCGAGTGCATTCAGGGCCGCGACGGCGGCTTCGACGGCAAGACGCTGATTCACCCGAACCAGATCGCGGCCGCGAACGAGATCTTCGCGCCGTCACCGGACGAGATCGAAAACGCGCGCGCCATCGTCGCCGCCTTCGACGAGCCGCAGAATGCGGGCAAGGGCGCGATCAACCTCAACGGCCGCATGGTCGAGCGGCTCCACGCCGAGATGGCGAAGCGCACGCTGGCACTGGCGGAGGCGATTGCGCAGAGAGGCTAGGGGGCGGCCTGTCAGAGTCTGGCCGATCGGTCGCTTCCTGGGTCGTCATGGCCGGGCCTGTCCCGGCCATCCCGATGCAGAGAAGCGCTGCGCCTCATGCAATCGGGATCACCGGCACAAGGCCGGTGATGACGAAAAGCTGGATTCTGAAGGCGATCCTGGATCCCCGCTTCACCGCGTCCGGGATGACGAGGGTCGTCTCAATCCGTCAGCTGGCGCGCCTCTTCCGGCAGCATGATCGGGATGCCGTCGCGGATGGGATAGGCGAGCTTTGCGCGGCGGCTGATGAGCTCCTGGCGTGCGGCGTCGTATTCCAGCGTTTCCTTGGTCAGCGGGCAGACGAGAAGCTCCAGGAGCTTCGGGTCGATGCGCGTGGCTTCCACGGGCTGGGGAGCGTCCGGCTGGCTGGACGGAGTCGTCTCGGCAGACATGGGAATAATCCTTATTGCAAGGTCGAATCGGAGCTGACGCCGCCGCGGGCGAGCTCGATCTCGGTGAGCGCGATGAGAACCTCCGCGCGCGTCTTCAGGTCGGGGGCTTCGAGGAGCGCCTGCTTCTCCCGGGTCCCGAAGGGGCTCATCATGCACAGCGCGTTGACGAGCGCCTCGTTGGGAGCTTCCTCGATGCCGCGCCAATCCACCTTCACATGCGCCGCATCCACGAAATTGCGCAGGGCCTTCACGACGCCTTCCCGGTCCACCTCGTTCTCGCCCGCACGGGCGACGAAATCATTCGCGAAGGGCTCGAACGTCACGCGGCAGCGGCGGAAGAGGTCGATGAGCGGCAGCTCCTCCTCGACGCGAAAGCGTGCGATGCCGATGAGCGTGATGAGATAGCGCCCGTCGCCGGTTTCGGCGAATTGCGTGATACGCCCCGCACAGCCGACGGAATAGAGCTTCGGAACGGTCGAATGCGGATCGCTGTCCGCGTCGGGCTGGATCATGCCGATGATGCGATCGGTCTTGAGCGCGTGATCCACCATGGCGAGATAGCGCGGCTCGAAGATGTTGAGCGGCATCTGCCCGCGGGGCAGAAGCAGCGCGCCTGGAAGGGGAAAGACGGGGATGACCGACGGGCAATCCTCTGGCCCCCGGTATGCCACGTTCATTCCCATTGCGGTCTCCCGTTGCGTCGGAACGCGGATCAGGCGAACAGAAGCGAGGAAAGCTTCCGCCGGCCCGCAATCGTCATCTGGTCCATCGGGCCCCAGGCCTCGAAGAACTGGACCAGCTGCTTGCGCGCGCCGTCGTCGTTCCAATTGCGGTCGCGGCGAACGATTTCAAGGAGCTGGTCGACCGCCTCTTCGCGCTTTCCGCGCGCATTGAGCGCGATCGCCAGGTCGAAGCGCGCCTGGTGATCGAGCGGATCGGCCTCGATCCTGCGCTGCAGCTCGGCCGCGTCGCCGAGGGAGCCCGCCTGTTCGGCGAGTTCCAGCGCGGCGCGCGCGCCGGCGATGGCCGGATCGTTGGCCTTGGCCGCGGGCGCCATGCCGAGGAAGCGCCTGGCGCCTTCCAGATCGCCCACCTCCACATGGAGCTTCACGAGCGCGGCGAGCGCCTTGGTGTTCTCCGGCTCCTGCGAGAGGACGGCGGCATAGAGCTCCGCCGCGCCGCCCATGTCGCCGGAGGCCGCGAGCTGGTCGGCCTCGGCCAGGATCTCCTCGACCGCGCCCGGGCCCAGGGGGCCGACGAGGCGCTCGATGAAGGCCTTCAGCTGGCTCTCCGGCAGCGCCCCCATGAAGCCGTCCACCGGCTGGCCGCGCTGGAAGGCGAAGACGGCGGGAATCGACTGAACGCCGAGCTGGCCGGCGATCTGCGGATGCTCGTCGATGTTCATCTTCACGAGCTTCACCTTGCCGCCGGCGGCGCGCACCACCTTCTCGAGAACCGGGGTGAGCTGCTTGCAGGGGCCGCACCAGGGCGCCCAGAAATCGACCAGCACCGGCTGCTTCATGGACTCGGCCAGGACGTCCTGGCGGAACGAGGCGGTGGTGGTGTCCTTCACGAGATCGTCGGACGGCATTCCGGGGGAGGGGTTATCGGTCAACATGCGATCCTCGAAGGGGCTCACTGTGAGAGCTGTTAGGGTCTGTGTCAGGGCCTAGATGGGAGCTTAAGCGCTCTCTGGCAATTGCGCAGGCGGTTCCGGCAGTTTCAGGATCAGCGGGTCGTGGTCCGTGGCGCGCAGGAACTTCACCAGGTCCTCCCGCGACACGCCGGTGGTCATGGAATTGACCAGGGGATGGAAGTTCACCCGCTCGTGCTCCATGAGATTGGCGTCGAGCACCATCGTCACCTTTCGCTCGGTGTCGTTCACCACGGCGAAGGCGGTGACGGAGCCGGGCTCGACGCCGAGCAACGCCTTGAGCTGCTCGGCGGAGCCGAAGGAGAGGCGGCCCGAGGCGCCGATGGCCTCATGGGTGCGCTTGAGGTCGATGGGCGTTTCGTCCTTGGCGGAGATCAGGAAGAAGCGTCCCTTCTTGTCCTTCACGAAGAGGTTCTTGGAATGGGCGCCCGGGATCCGTGCCTTGACGGGCTTCGATTCGGCCACCGTGAAGACGGGCTCGTGCTCGATGGTCTCGGACTTGATGCCGAGCGCATCCAGGCGCTCCAGCAGTTCTTTGGGGGACAGGTGAGCCAAGATGGGGACTCCAGCATGTTTCTCGGGGGTTCTATCGGTCGGGACCGGCAGGCTCAAGCGCCGCGTCAAAAAGTTTGGCGAAAACCCCTTGCCAAGTGAATCGATTTGGGGCAAATCAGCGGCCTCGCAACGATGCCACGGCATCGCGGAGCGCGGGTGTAGCTCAGGGGTAGAGCACAACCTTGCCAAGGTTGGGGTCGAGGGTTCGAATCCCTTCGCCCGCTCCAATTTCTCTCGGTTCCGGGAGTTTCACGAAGGCCCGCCGTCAGGCGGGCTTTTCGTTTTTGCGGCCGCCTCCAGGAGCGGATAGGGTCACGCTCTCCAATGGTCCGCATCCCGTTCAGCCCATGCTCGTCATCAAAGAAGTCTTCGCCGCCGGCTATCGCTCGCTCCGACATATCCGGTTCCCGGTCGAGCCGCTCTCCGTCTTCGTGGGCGCGAACGGGACGGGCAAGACGAATCTCTATCGCGCGCTCCAGCTCCTGCAATCGGCGGCCGCCGGGACGCTGACCCGCGATCTCGCCGCCGAAGGCGGCTTCGATTCGGTCTATTGGGCCGGGCAGCGTAACCCGAGAGAGCCGGTGCGGGTCAAGCTGGGCGTTCGCCTGTCCGGGGAGGGCAGCGGCGATTACAACCTGGATTATGCGGTCGAGACGGGACTGGTCCAGGTGGCAGGGGCCGGCTTCAAGCTGGAGCCGCAAGTCAAGGCGGAGACACTCGTCCATGTGGCGCGAAGGCGGGAGAGGAAGCTGCTCGACCGGCAGGGACCGCGCGGGCATTGCCTCGACGAGGACGGATCGAAGCGGCCTCTGGGAAGCGAGATCCTGCCCTCCGAGACGGCGCTGAGCTCCCTGCAGGATGCTGCCGCCTTTCCCGACCTGCACCTCGCCCGCCGCACCATGCTGGAATGGCGCTTCTTCCACGATTTCCGCACCGATGCCGGGTCGGCTCTTCGCCAGCCCTGCCTCGCCGTGACCTCGCCGACGCTCGCTTCCGACGGCTCGAATCTGGCGGCGGTGTTCGCGACCCTCGCCCATATCCGCGAGGACACCACCGAACTCGACCAGGCTTTCGACGATGCCTTTCCCGGTGCCCGGCTCGTCATTCCCGAGCCCGACCGCTTCGCCACCTTCGGCGTGATCTTCCCGGATTATCCCAAGCGCGTCTTCCAGCCCTCCGAATTGTCGGACGGAACGCTGCATTTCCTTGCTTTGGCCGGAGCGCTCCTGTCCTACCGCCTGCCGCCCTTCATCGCCCTGAACGAGCCCGAGGCGAGCCTCCATCCCGATCTGCTCGAACCCCTCGCGCGCATGATCGTGTCGGCCTCGAAGCGGACGCAGGTCTGGCTCGTGACCCATTCCGAACCGCTCGCCGACGCGATCGCGCGCCATGGCGGCGTCTTGCCGCGGCAGGTCATCAAGCGCAAGGGAGAGACCTGGATCGAGGGCCTGCGGCTGAGCGGCGATTTTGCCGATGACGATTTGGAGGAGGCCTAACGTCGATCCGGTGGCGCGGCCAAACCGCCTCTGGTAACGCTTGCGCGACGGATTGCGCCCACGCCACGCCTCGAAAGGCGGAGGGCGTGGATCTAGATTCAAGGCATCACCCGGGAGGATTTCATGGCCGACGCGCGGCACCTGAGCATTCTGAAGGACCTCGAGCGCAAGGTGCTCTGGCTTTCGACCTGGACGATCCACAACGCCAACCATCTGCGCCCCAACGAGGACGGCTTGAAGATCGGCGGGCATCAGGCTTCCTCCGCCTCGCTCTCCACGATCCTGACGGCGCTCTATTTCTCGGCCCTGCGGCCGGAGGACCGGGTGGCGGTCAAGCCCCACGCGAGCCCGATCTTCCACGCGATCCAGTATCTCTTCGGCAACCAGACCCGGGAGAAGCTGGAGAATTTCCGCGCCTACAAGGGCGCGCAATCCTATCCCTCCCGCACCAAGGACGTGGACGACGTCGATTTCTCCACGGGCTCGGTGGGCCTCGGCGTGGCGCAGACGCTCTTTTCGAGCCTCGTGCAGGATTACGTGAAGGCCCATGGCTGGGCGAAGGACCTGCCGGAAGGCCGCATGATCTCGCTGGTGGGCGATGCGGAGATGGACGAGGGCAACATCTTCGAGGCCCTGCTCGAGGGCTGGAAGCACGGGCTGCGCAATACCTGGTGGATCGTCGACTACAACCGCCAGAGCCTCGACGCGGTGATCCGCGAGGGCCTGTGGGAGCGCTTCGAGGCCCTGTTCCGTAATTTCGGCTGGGACGTGGTGATCCTCAAATACGGCGCGCTCATGCAGGAGGCCTTCGCCGAGCCCGGCGGAGAGAAGCTAAGGGAGTGGATCGATACCTGCCCGAACCAGCTCTATTCGGCCCTGACCTTCCAGGGCGGCGCCGCCTGGCGCAAGCGCCTGCTCGACGATCTCGGCGATCAGGGCCCCGTCACGCGCCTCATCGAGAAGCGCTCCGACGAGGAACTCGCCCGCCTCATGTCGAATCTCGGCGGGCACGATCTGCCCGGCCTGCTCGACGCCTTCGAGAAGGCGCGCCGGCATGACCGCCCGGTCTGCTTCATCGCCTATACCATCAAGGGCTTCGGCCTGCCGCTCGCGGGCCACAAGGACAACCATTCGGGCCTGTTGACGCCCACCCAGATGGAGGCCTGGCGCGCGTCCCAGGGCGTGCGCCCGGGCCATGAATGGGACAAGTTCGAGGGCATGACGATCCCTCAGGACGAGATCGAGGCCTTCCTGCGGAAGGTGCCCTTCGTGCAGAAGGGGCGGCGGCGCTATTCGGCGCCCGCGGTGCCGGTGCCGGAGACGCTGTCGTTCCCGGCCAATCCCTCCATGTCGACGCAGCAGGGCTTCGGCCTCATCCTCAACGAGCTCGCGCGTTCGGATCACGCCCTGGCGGACCGCATCGTCACGACGGCGCCCGACGTGACCGTCTCGACCAATCTCGGCGCCTGGGTGAACCGGCGCGGGCTGTTCGCCCGCAACAGCATGGTCGACACCTTCAAGAAGGAGCGGATTCCCTCGACCTACAACTGGGAATTCTCGCCCAAGGGCCAGCATCTGGAGCTCGGCATCGCCGAGATGAACCTCTTCATCGTGCTCTCGGCGCTGGGCCTGTCGCATTCGATCTTTGGCGAGCGGCTTCTTCCCATCGGCACGCTCTACGATCCCTTCATCTATCGCGGCGCGGACGCGCTGAACTATGCTTGCTACCAGGATGCCCGCTTCATGCTGGTCGCCACGCCCTCGGGGGTGACGCTGGCGCCGGAGGGCGGCGCGCATCAATCCATCGGCACGCCGCTCGTCGGCCTCGCGCAGGACGGGCTCGCCTCGTTCGAGCCGGCCTTCGTCGACGAGCTGGCGGTGATCATGCGCTGGGCGTTCGACTACATGCAGCGCAACGGGGAGGGCGAGCCCAACGAACGTACATGGCTGCGCGACGAGACCGGCGGCTCGGTCTATCTGCGCCTGTCCACGCGCAGCCTGGAGCAGCCGCAGCGGGAGATGACCGCGGAGCTCGCCGACGACATCATGGCCGGGGCCTATTGGATGAGAAAGCCCGGCCCGAACGCGCAGGTGGTCGTCGCCTATACCGGCGCGGTGGCGCCGGAGGCGATCGAGGCGGTGGGCCTCATGGCCGAGGACCGGCGCGATATCGGCCTGCTCGCCATCACTTCGGCGGACCGCCTCAATGCGGGCTGGACCGCCGCGCAGCGCGCCCGCGAGCGCGGCCTCGTCCATGCCAGGAGCCATGTGGAGCGCCTGCTCGAGGATGTGCCGCCCCATTGCGGGCTGGTGACGGTGATCGACGGCCATCCGGCGACGCTCGCCTGGATGGGCTCGGTGATGGGACACCGCACCCGCTCGCTGGGCGTGGAGCATTTCGGCCAGACGGGCACCATCAAGGACCTGTACCGGCATTTCGGCATCGACGCCCAGGGCATCATCGCCGCCGGGATGATCGCGCCCGGCAGGCCCATGCGGTATCTCAAGGCTGTCTAGGGCCTATTTCGGCGAAACCGGCCTTCCGTCGGACAAGGCCCCGCTTCCCTGCGAAGCGGCATAGCAACGCTGCGGCCGGGGCGCGGGGCGGAAAAGTTTGCCGGTCGCAGGCCCGGCGTGGTAACTCGCGAGGCGAAACACGAGAGTTCCAAGCATCCCCATGGCCCGCACACCCCCCATCCGCGGCAATACCGCTCCTTTGGTCAAGCGCCTCTGGCGCGAGTGGATGCGCCCGCACGCCAGGACCCTGGTGGCTGTGCTCTTCCTCGTCGCCCTGGTCTCCGGCGCGACGGGTCTCTATCCGGTGCTCATCAAGGCGGCGTTCGACGCCTTCGACACGAAGGACGTGACGGCGATCTATCTCGCCCCGCTCTTCGTGGTCGCGGTCACCTCCGTGAAGGGCTTCTCCCTGCTCGGGCTCACCATCCTCACCAACAGGGTGGTGACGCGCATCGAAGCCGACATGCAGACCAAGCTCTACGGCCACATGATCGAGGCGGACCTCGCCCAGATCGGCCGCGAGAGCCCGGCGGCGCTGACCCAGCGCTTCACCACCGACTTCATGTTCATCAAGGAGGCGCTGACCCGCCTCTCCACCGTGTTCCTGCGGGAGGTCTCCACGGTGATCGCGCTGGTCGGCGCGATGATCTGGATCGACCCGATGATGACGCTGGTGGCCGGCATCACCATGCCGTTCTTCATCTATCCGGTGGAGAAGATCGGCCGCAAGCTGCGCCGGGTCGCCACCTCCACCCAGGAGCAGACCGGCCAGATGGCGGGGCTCATCACGGAAAGCCTTGCCGGCACCCGCTTCGCCAAGACCTACCGGCTCGAGGGCTATCTCAAGGCCAAGGCGGCGAACACCTTCGACGAGATCCGCCGCCTGCGGATGAAGGGCGCGAATGCCCGCGGGCGCCTCGATCCGCTGCTCGAGGTCGGCGGCGGCGTCGCGGTGGCGGCGGTGCTCGTGCTGATCGGCCAGCGCATCCTCTCCAACACGAGCACGGTGGGCGACTTCACCGGCTTCGTCAGCGCGCTGCTGCTGGCGGCCCAGCCGATCCGCGCGCTCGGCAACCTCAACGCCATCGTGCAGGAGGCGGCGGCCGCCCTGCACCGCACCTTCAGGATCATGGACGAGGCGCCCGAGATCCAGGACAAGCCGGATGCGAAGCCGCTCGTCCTGAAGGGCGGCGAGATCCGCTTCTCCGATCTCTCCTTCTCCTACGGCAACGAAGCGCCGGCCCTGAACCACATCAACCTCGTGGCCGAGGCCGGCCGCACCACCGCGCTGGTGGGCCGCTCCGGCTCCGGCAAGTCGACCCTGCTCTCCCTGGTGCCGCGCCTCTACGACGTGACCGGCGGCGCGATCCTCATCGACGGGCAGGACATCCGCGACGTGACCCTGGCGAGCCTGCGCCAGGCCGTCGCGGTGGTGAGCCAGGACGTGGTGCTCTTCGACGACACGATCCGCGCCAACATCGCCTTCGGCCGGCCCGGAGCCTCGGACGAGGAGATCGTGGCGGCGGCGAAGGCCGCCGCGGCGCATGACTTCATCCTGAGGCAGCCCCAGGGCTACGACACCGTGGTCGGCCCCGGCGGCGGGCGCCTGTCGGGCGGCGAGCGCCAGCGCGTGTCGCTGGCCCGCGCCTTCCTGAAGGACGCGCCGATCCTGCTGCTCGACGAGGCGACCAGCGCCCTCGATTCGGAATCCGAGCGCCTGGTGCAGGACGCGATCCGCAAGCTCATGAAGGGCCGCACGACCCTGGTCATCGCCCATCGCCTCTCCACCGTGCGCGATGCGGACACGATCGTCGTCATGGAGGCCGGGCGCATCGTGGAGAACGGACCGCACGAGGCGCTGCTCGCGAAGGCGGGGACCTATGCCCGCCTGCATCGTCTGCAGCTGGCGGACGATTCGGAACCGAACTGGGCGGTGAACTCCTGATCCCGAGCGAGGGCTGAGCGACGCGTCATGGCCGGGCCCGCCCCGGCCGTCCCGACAGGAAAATCGCCTGCGCCCTTCGCACCGGGATCACCGGCACGAGGCCGGTCATGACGGGGAGGTCGGGGCCTATTCCCGCCGCATGATCCGGTCGACCAGCAGGTTCGACCAGAAGCCCGGGCGGAATTCCTGCTCCAGGATCTTGTCGTCGTAGGAGGTCTCCAGCCAGGTCAGGAAGGGAATGCCCCTGGCCTCGCCGTCCCGGCGGTACTGGTCGAAAAAGGCGTCGAGGATGCCGGTCTTCGAGAAGCGGAAGTGGCCGTAGCGCATGTGAAGCTGCTTCTGGGCCTCGTCCACGCTCTCGCCCTCGTGGAGGATGAGATAGAGCGCGGCCATGAAGCCCGCCCGGTCCGCGCCCGACTTGCAGTGCATCACCGCCGGATATTCCAGGGAATCGAAGAATTCCTTCGCCTTGAGCAGGGTCTTGCGGTCCGGCGCGCCGCGGGAGCGCACCACGAATTCCGTCAGATGGATGCCGAGCCGGTCGCAGGTCTCCTTCTGGAGCTGCCAGGAGCCGTGCTCGTGCCCGCCGCGCAGGTTGACGATGGTGCGCACGCCCTCGCGGGCGAGGGCCTCGATCTGGTGTGGGGCCGGCTGGGCCGTGCGCCAGAGCCGCGCCGAGACCCGATGCTTGTTCAGGTAGAGGAGGCGGAAGACGCCATGATCGATCAGCAGCATGTTGAGCCAGGCGCTCAGGCGGCCGAAGGTCCCCTCGATGGGCTTGTCCCATCGGGCAATGCGGGCCAGGCGCCGGGCGCGGCGAACGGCAGGTTTGCGGAACCTGTTGAGCACGATGATCCTGTCTGAAACGACGCTTTTTGATGATGATCCCGGATGCCCGGTTCCTCAAGGCGCGCTCTTATTGACCAAGAACGCCGATGAATCAATCAGGTCCGCTCCTTAACCCCCGTTGCAGGCGCAAGTCCCGTGCGACATCCCCGAGAGGGTCGAATCGCAACCAATCTGTTGCCGCTGCGGTCCCCGTCGTGTAAGGGGAGCGTTCCAATACAACCCTCCTTGACGATAAGAGCGGCTGGGATCCGGACCCTCCAGGGTCCGGCGGCGGCGGAATCGTTGGGAGCCAAGCCATTCAGGAGAGCGGCGTCATGTCGTCCACCTTCGAGACCGTCGCCGGCATCATCGCAGAGACCGCCGACATTCCGCGCGAGCAGATCACCCCTGAGAGCCACGCCATCGAGGATCTCGGCATCGACTCGCTCGCCTTCCTCGACATCGCGTTTGCCATCGACAAGGCCTTCGGGATCAAGCTGCCCCTCGAGCAGTGGACCCAGGAGGTCAACGAGGGCAAGGCTCCGGCCGAGGAATACTTCGTTCTGAAGAACCTCGTGGCGCGCATCGACGCGCTCGTCGCCGCCAAGCAGGCTTAAAGACCAGAACTCCATCCCGGCGGGCAGGCCTTGCGAAGGCCTGTCCGGAGAGGCGATCCATCCGCGGGCCCCGCCTCATGGATTCCTTTTCCGTCCATTCGCCGGGACGTGATACGGACCAGGATCGGGATGCGCCTCGAATATTTTGAAATGATCGATCGGGTGGTGTCGCTCGACCGCGAGACGAAGCGGATCGAGGTGGTGTCCACCGTTCCGCAGGAGAGCCCTGTCTTCGAAGGGCACTTCCCCGGCCATCCCCTCGTTCCCGGCGTTCTCCTCACCGAGACCATGGCCCAGGCCTCCGGCTATCTCGTGCTGGGCCTCATGGGCTTCACCCACATGCCGTTCCTGATGGCCGTGGACAAGGCGCGCTTCCGCACCTTCGTCGGTCCCGGCACGGTGCTCACCATCCAGGCGCAGCTCGAGCACGAAGGCTCGGGCTATGCGGTGACCAAGGCCAAGATCCTGGCCGAGGGCAAGCCGATCTGCGATGCTGAGCTGCGGTTCAGGATCATGCCCTTCCCCGAAGGGATGGACGGCCAGATGCGGGCGCAGGCCCAGCGCATCGGCCTGCTGGAGGCAGTCAATGCGTGACGTCGTCATCACCGGTATCGGCATCGTCTCCTGCGCGGGAGAGGGGCTGGACGTGCATCTGGAGGCGCTGTCCGGCACGCCGAAGACCGATACGGAAGCCTTCGCGCCCTATCCGGTCCATCCGGTGACGGCGCTCGAATGGGACCGCCAGATCCCGAAGAAATCCGACCAGCGGCAGATGGAGGCCTGGCAGAAGCTCGGCTGCTACGCCGCGGGCCTCGCCCTGGATTCGGCCGGCGCGAAGGAGGATGTGGCGCTCAAGAACCGCATGCAGCTCATTGTCGCCGCCGGCGGCGGCGAGCGCGACTACGCGGTCGACGGGCAGATCCTCTCGGGCCTGCGCGCAGCCGAGAACCCGGGCGTCTTCCTCAACGAGCGCCTGATGGGCGACCTGCGCCCCACGCTCTTCCTCGCGCAGCTCTCCAACCTTCTCGCCGGCAATGTCTCCATCGTGCATGGCGTCACGGGCGGCTCGCGCACCTTCATGGGCGAGGAGTCGAGCGGCGTCGATGCGATCCGCATCGCCCGCGAGCGCATTGCGGCGGGCCAGGACGACATCTTCCTCGTGGGCGGCGCCTACAACGCCGAGCGCCCCGATGTGCTCCTGATCTATGAAATGGGCGGCTTCCTCTGGAAGAAGCCCTATCAGCCGGTCTGGACGCGCTCATCCGAGGGCGGCGGCATGATCCTCGGCTCGGCCGCCTGCTTCCTGGTGCTCGAATCCCGCGAGCATGCCGAAAAGCGCGGCGCGAAGCCCCTCGCGACCCTCGCCGGCGTGGCCTCCGACCGCTCGCGCCGGACAACGGGCAGCGTCGAGAAGGCCCTGCACGGCCTGTCGCAGCAGCTCGGCGGAAAGCCCGACACGGTGATCTCGGGCGCGACGGGTGTGAAGGGAATCACGGACGAGGAGCAGGCCGCGCTGAAGGACATCGCTCCGGGTGCCGCCGTCCATGCGACCGGCGACGTCATCGGCCATACCATCGAGGCGCAGGCCCCCGCCGGCGTGGCCCTCGCGGCCGGGCTGATCGCGGCCGGCAAGGCCTCCGACGCGCTCGTCACGTCCGTCGGCCATTGGCGCGGCGAAGGCGCCCTGCGCGTCACCAGGGCTTAAGGAGAGAACGGCATGGCGCTTCGCGACAAACAGGGCCGTCCGCTCGTCGCCGTCACCGGCATGGGCGTGGTCACCTCCCTCGGTCGGGGCAAGGATGACACCTGGGCCGCGCTGACGGCCGGCAAGTCCGGCATTCACCGCATCAACCGCTTCCCCACGGAGGGGCTGCGCACCACCATCGCGGGCACCATCGACTTCATCGATGTGGAGCCCTTCTGCGCGCCGATGCTGTCCGAGCGGCTGGCGATGCTCGCGGCCGAGGAAGCCGTGGGCCAGTCGGGCCTCGCCTCAGGCGATTTTCCCGGCGCGCTCTTCATGGCCGTGCCGCCCGTCGAGATGGAATGGCCGCAGCGCCAGGCGCTCGCCGAGGCCTCCGGGCAGACGGGCGAGGTCACGTACAAGGACCTCCTCAAGGCGGCGGCCACCGGCCGCTTCAAGCCGTGGCACGATCTCTTCATCTTCGGCACGGTCGCCGACCGCGTCGCCGACCGGTTCGGCACCAGGGGCTCGCCGATCTCGCTGTCCACCGCCTGCTCGTCGGGCGCCACCGCGATCCAGCTCGGCGTCGAGGCGATCCGCCGCGGCGAGACGGACGCGGCGCTCTGCATCGGCACCGACGGCTCGGTGAATCCGGAATCGCTCATCCGCTTCTCCCTGCTCTCCGCACTCTCGACGCAGAACGACAATCCGGAAGGCGCCTCGAAGCCGTTCTCGAAGAACCGCGACGGTTTCGTGATGGGCGAGGGCGGCGCCGCGCTCGTGCTCGAGAACGCGGAAAGCGCGAAGGCGCGCGGCGCGACGATTCTCGGCTATGTGCTCGGCTGCGGCGAGAAGGGTGACAGCTTCCACCGCACGCGTTCGTCGCCCGACGGCTCGCCCGCCATCGCCGCCGTCACCGAGGCGCTGAGCGATGCGGGCCTCACGCCCGACGAGATCGATTACATCAACGCGCACGGCACCTCGACGCCGGAGAACGACAAGATGGAGGCAATGAGCTGCACCGCCGTGTTCGGCGAGCGCATGGCGAATCTGCCGATCTCCTCGAACAAGTCGATGATCGGCCACACGCTCACCGCCGCGGGCGCGGTGGAAGCCGTGATGTCGCTGCTGACGATCGCCTCCGGGCGCATCCCGCCGACGATCAATTATCAGGTGCCCGATCCCGCGATCCCGCTCGACGTGGTGCCGAACGTCGCGCGCGACGCGAATGTGAAATACGTGCTCTCGAACTCGTTCGGCTTCGGCGGCCAGAACACCTGCCTCGTCTTCGGGGCCGAGCCGAAGGGGGCTTGAGACCATGACCCGCGTTCTTGTAACGGGCGGCGGAAAAGGCGTTGGCGCTGCCATCGTGCGGGCGCTCGTGGCCGGGGGCCACGACGTGGACTTCACCTATCGCTCCTCGGGCGATGCCGCGAAGGCGCTTGCCGACGAGCTGATGCAGGCCAATCCCGGCCGCACCATCAAGGCGCATGAGGTCGATCTCGCCGACAAGGCGGCGCTCGAGGACTTCTGCGGGATGCTGGAGGGCGAGAGCTTCTTCGGGCTCATCCACAATGCGGGCCAGCCCTACGACGCGCTCGCCGCCATGATGCAGCAGGACAAGGCCGAAGCCGCCATGCAGGTGAACTTCTGGTCGCTCACGCGCATCGCCAAATCCCTCATGCGCGGCATGATCCGCGCCAAGGCCGGCCGCATCGTCGCCATCGGCTCGGTGGCGGCGCTCCAGGGCAATCCCGGCAACGCGGCCTATGCGGCCTCGAAGGGCGCGCTCATTTCCTATTGCCGCACGCTGGCCGTCGAGACCGCCAAGCGGGGCGTGACCGTCAACGTCATCGCGCCGGGCTTCATCGACACCGACATGATGGCGCCTTACGCGGCCTATCGCGAGAGCATGGAAAAGCAGATCCCGGCCGGCCGCTTCGCGAAGCCTGAGGAGATCGCAGGCCTCGCCGCCTTCCTCCTGAGCGAGCCAGCCGCCTACATCACCGGTGCGGTCCTGCCCATCGACGGCGGGCTGACCTCGATGCTGGGCGTGCATCGGTAAGTCCCAAGGCGCCATCCCGGACGGAGCGGAGCGAAGATCCGGGATGGCTTTCAGAGCAACCGATTTGTCATCACCGGCCTCGTGCCGGTGATCCCGATTGTCCAAGGCGCGACGTTTGTCGGATCGGGATGGCCGGGACGAGCCCGGCCATGACATGAGAGCCATCGCTCAACGATGCCGGCTCGTCGCGGCGCGCCGTCCGGGATGATCCTTTGGAATGGCCGGACCTTGCCATTCCCCCGCTCGCCCTTTAAGCCGCCGGAACAGATTTCCCCGTCGCCGCCTGATCTTAATCCTAGGCAGGCTGCGACGCCGACCAGGATTGTTGTTCATGCGCTCCCTTCAGCTTTTCGGCGACCGTGACATTCGCATCACCGAGATCGATGCCCCGCCGCCGCCCGCGGCCGGCGAGGTGCAGGTGCGGATCCGGGCGCTGGGCCTGAACTATCTCGACGTCTGGGGCTTTCGCGGCATGGCCTTCGCCAAGCGCAAGATGCCGCAGGCGGTGGGCGTGGAGGCGGCCGGCGAGATCGCGGCCGTGGGCGAGGGCGTCACCCGGTTCAAGGTGGGCGATCCCGTCACCATGTACGGCGCCGAGACCTGCGGCCATTGCAAGGCCTGCCGGGAGGGCCGCGACAATCTCTGCGAGAACGTCGCCGGCATCATGGGCTTCCATATCGACGGCTTCGCCCGCGAGCTGATCAACCGGCCCGAGCGCCTCGTGATCCCGGTGCCGAAGGGCGTGTCCTTCGAGCAGGCGGCCTGCGCGCCCATCGGCTTCGGCACGGTGCAGCACATGCTGTTCGACAACGCGAAGCTCGAGCCCGGCGAGTCGATCCTCGTGCATGCGGGCGGCTCCGGCATCGGCACGGCGGCGATCAAGATGGCGAAAGCCATCGGCTGCACGGTCTATACGACGGTCGGCGACGACGAGAAGGGCGAGAAGGCCAAGGCCCTCGGCGCCGACCACGTCATCAATTACCGCACCGAGCGCTTCGAGGGCGAGGTCCGCCGCCTGACCAAGCGCAAGGGCGTGGACGTGGTGTTCGAGCATGTGGGCGCTGAGACCTGGAACGGCAGCCTGCTCTGCCTCAAGCGCGGCGGGCGTCTCGTCACCTGCGGCTCCACCTCGGGCGTGTCCACCACCATGAACCTGATGCAGCTCTTCCAGCAGCAATACCGGATCTTCGGCTCCTTCGGCTGCCGCATCGAGAACATCGCCCAGTCGCTGGACAAGATGGCGGGCGGCATGAGCCCGGTCATCGATTCGGTCTTCCCGCTCGACGATTTCCAGAAGGGCCTGGAGCGCCTGGAGGGCCGCAAGGTCTTCGGCAAGGTCATCGTGACCTTCTGACCTCTGGTGCCGGTCGCCTTTCAGGCATAGATCTTGACGAAACGGGCTCCTCGCTGACAACACGCGGAGCCTTTTTCCTTTCCAAGTTTCCCGATCTCACACTGGATTTCCCCGCAGTGAAGCAAACTCCTCGCCCCCGCAGCCTTCTTTCGCGTCTTTCCGAGACGGTGATGGTCGGCCTCGTGCGCGGCGTGTTCGCCTTCGCGCGGGCCATCGGGCCGGAGCGTTCGGGCGCGATCGGCGCGGCGCTCGCCCGCACCATCGGGCCGCTGCTCAAGGCGCACAGGACAGCGCTCGCCAATATCCGGGCCGCCTATCCCGAGAAGTCCGAGGCCGAGGTGAAGGCAATCGCCCGCGCGGCCTGGGACAATCTCGGCCGCACGGGCGGGGAATATCCCCATCTCGGCCAGCTCTTCGATTTCGACCCCGACAGCCCCGTCCCCGGCCGCACCGAGGTCGACGGCATCGAGCATTTCCTGAGCCTGCGCGACGACGGCAAGCCGGGCATCGTGTTCTCGGCCCATCTCGCCAATTGGGAGCTCCCCGCCATCTGCGCGGCGCGCTTCGGGCTCGACACCACGGCAGTGTTCCGGGCACCCAACGATCCGGCCATCGCCCATGTCCTGCACGAGATCCGCAGCGAGACCATGGGCAATCTCGAAGCGGCCCGCCAGGGCGCGGCCTTCGCCATGCAGGGGGCGCTGGAGAAGGGCGGGCACCTCGGCATGCTCATCGACCAGCATTTCACCCGCGGCGTGATCGTCGACTTCATGGGCCGGAAGGCCCTGGTGAACCCGATCCTCGGCAAGTTCGCCCGCCGCTTCGACTGCCCGGTCCATGGGGTGAGGGTGATCCGGCTGCCGGGCTACCGCTTCCGGCTTCAGCTCACGCCCCCGCTCGACCTGCCGCGCGATCCCGACGGGCAGATCAATGTGCAGGGCGCCATGCAGGCCATGACCTCCGTGGTCGAGGAATGGGTGCGCGAATATCCCGAGCAATGGCTGTGGATGCATCGGCGCTGGCGGGTTCCGGCCGGAAAGACGGCCGATCTTCAAGGTAACGTGAGTTTCCATTGAGCCAGGCTTGGTGTTTCATGGCTCGCATCATGGCGTTGCGACTGAAACTCCTGCTGGCGGCCACCGGCCTGGCCGCCTTCCTGCAGCCTGCTCTTGCTGAGCCTCCGCGCGCGGTCGTGGAGCTCTTCACGAGCCAGGGCTGCTCCAACTGCCCGCCGGCCGATGCGCTGCTGGTGGAATATGCCCGCCGGCCCGACATCGTGGCGCTGTCCTTTCCCGTGACCTACTGGGACTATCTCGGCTGGAAGGACACGCTGGCCCATGCCGATTTCACGGCGCGGCAGAAGGACTACGCCCACGCCCGCAGCGACCGCCAGGTGTTCACGCCGCAGATGATCGTGAACGGCAAGAAATCCTGCATCGGCTCCGACCGGGCGCAGATCGAAAACGCCATCCAGATGACCCTCAAGGGCCATATGAGGCTGCCCGTCGACGTCACTGTCAGCGAGCAGAACGGCATGGTCACCATTTCCGTCGCGGAGGTGGCCGAGCCCGCCCGGCGCGAGGCTCTCGTGTGGGTTCTGCCGGTGCTGCGCTCCCAGACCGTGCCCATCGAGCGCGGCGAGAACAAGGGCCGGACGGTGACCTATGCCAATGTGGTGCGCGGCTTCAAGCGCGTCGGCGAGTGGCGCGGCGGCGCCGCCCGCTTCGAGCTGCCCGCCGCGACCGCCCGCAGCGGCGGCGACGGCTATATCGTGCTGCTCCAGGCCGCCCAGGACGACAGGCCGAGCGTGATCCTGGGCGCCGCGAAAAGTGCGGGTCTCTAATCATCCAGAATGACGACCTTGTCCGGCAGCTCGTTCGCGTCGTGCGCCTGCGGCGGCGCGTGTTCGGCGAGGATGAGGCCTGCGTGCTGAACGGCCCGCATCAGCCCGTCGCTCAGCCGGTCCTGGCGGATCGCCGCGATCAGCTCCGCGATGATCTCCTCCCACACGGCGGGGCCGGCCCGGTCGGCGATGCCGATATCGGCGATGATCTCGGCATAATGTTCCGCCGCCGCCACGAAGATCAGCACGCCGGTCCTTCCTTGCGTGCGCGAGAGGCCATGGCTGGAAAATTCCCGCAGGGCCGCCTCGTGCGCCCGCGCCCGTTTGATCGAGCCCGGGATGAGGGCGAGGTGGAGCGGCGGCCAGGCGAGCACGGCGTTGAGCGCCACGGCGACAGCGAGCTGGATCAGGAAGATCCGCGAGGGGCCGAGCTCCGTGAGCCAGATCAGCGGCCAGGGCACGAGGAGCGCCAGGAACAGCCCCAGGGCGATGGGGATGGCGCGATAGCTGTCGGCCTGGCGCGCGAGCACCACCACGATCTCCCCGGAAGAGCCCTTCTCCGCCTCGTGGATGGCCTGTGAGACCCGATGCCGGTCCTGTTCCGAAATCATCTACCAGCTCCCCGAAGCGCCGCCGCCGCCCGACGAACCGCCTCCACCCGAAAAGCCACCGCCGCCCGAGCCGCCCGACCAGCCCCCCCGGCCGCCGGGCCAGCCGCCGGTCGTGATGATCCACGGGGCGGAGCGGCGCCGGCCATGCACGCCCGGCCTGCCGCCGCGCATGGCGCGGTAGAGCTGGAAGAGGATGAACGCGATGATGAGGAGGGTGACGATCGTGTCCCCGGCCGAGACCGGATCCTCGCGGAGTTCCGCCCGGCGCTGCCATTCCTCCGCGTCGCCCGTGAGGATCGAGAGAATGGCGTCAATTCCGGCATCGATCCCGCCGGCGAAATCGCCCTTCTGGAACTGGGGCGCGATCGCCGTGGTGATGATCACCTTCGAGAGCGCATCGGTCAGCGCGCCTTCGAGCCCATAGCCCACCTCGATGCGCACCCGGCGCTCGTTGGGCGCCACCAGCAGCAGGATGCCGTTGTTGGACTTCGCCTGCCCGAGCCGCCACGTGCGGAAGAGCCGGTTGGCGTAATCCTCCACACTCGTGCCCTCGAGCGAGGACACGGTGGCGACGACCACCTGATCGGAGGTCCTGTCCTCGTGCGCCTTGAGCTTCGCTTCGAGACTCGCGCGCTGCTCGGGCGTGAGAAGGTTCGCCTGGTCGACCACGCGGCCGGTCAGGGCCGGGAAGGACTGGGCGAGGGCGGGTGCAACGGCCGAAAGGAGAAGGGCCACGGCCAGACAGAGCGCAGCCGCGCCGAGCCATCGCGTCTGCCGGCTGAGGGCCGGCGGGAATCCGCCTGTGCTCCTCATCCGCTTCAGAACTTCACCTCGGGCGGCCTGTCGGAACCGGCGGTCGCCGTGAAGGTCTCCATGGGCTTGGCGTCCGGGTAGACGATAGCTGCGATCCAGCGGCCCGGGATGGTGCGCAGCTCCGTATTGTAGGCCTGCACCGCCGAGATGTAGTCGCGCCGCGCCACTGCGATGCGGTTCTCGGTGCCCTCCAGCTGCGATTGCAGCGCGAGGAAATTGGCGTTGGATTTCAGGTCCGGATAGCGCTCGACCGTGGCGAGCAGACGGCCGAGGGCGCCGGAGAGCTGGTTCTGCGCTTCCTGGAACTGCCGGAACTTTTCAGGATCGGTGACGGTCGAGGCATCGACCTGGATCTGGGTCGCCCTGGCACGGGCTTCCGTGACCTGGGTCAGCACCTCGCGCTCCTGCTGGGCGAAGCCCTTCACCGTCTCGACCAGGTTCGGGATCAGGTCGGCGCGGCGCTGGTACTGGTTCTGCACCTCGCTCCAGGCCGCCTTGGCCTGCTCCTCGAGGGTCGGCACGTTGTTGATCCCGCAGGCGGACAGGCCAAGGGCGAGAACCATCCCGGTCAGGGCGATGCGGATCCGATTCCGCAGGAGCGAAGCCATCATGTCTGTCCTTTTCACGAATCTTAAGGTCCGAGACCTTGGCCGTTGAAGAGATGGGGCAAGAGCAGGAGTTCAACAAGGCGGTTTGCACTGGTCGTAAACAGGGGATTGGGGCATGATCCGGCAACCGATTCCAGGACCCTCGTCCATGACCTTCCTGCCCGATTCTAGCACCCTGATCGCCTATTCGCTCACCTGCTTCGTGCTGTTCATCACGCCGGGGCCGGATATGAGCCTGTTCCTCGCCAAGACCATGGCGGGCGGCCGCAAGGCCGGCATGGCCTCGATGCTCGGCGCCATGACGGGATGCTGCGTCCATACGCTGCTCGCGGCCCTCGGGCTTTCGGCCCTGCTCGCGGCCTCGGTGACGGCCTTCACGATCCTGAAGATCGTGGGCGCCCTCTACCTGCTCTGGATGGCGGTCGACGCGGTGCGCAACGGCTCGGCGCTGTCGCTCAAGGAGGAGCAGCGCGGCGAGGTCTCGTTCTGGAAGACCTTCCTCATGGGCGTGGGCATCAATCTCACCAATCCGAAGATCGTCCTGTTCTTCGTGACCTTCCTGCCGCAATTCGTGGATTCGGCCGATCCGCACGCCGCCGACAAGCTCCTGTTCCTCGGCCTCTACTTCGTCGCCTTCACCGGACCCTTGGGCGCGCTCCTGATTCTCGTCGCCGACAAGGTGATCGCGCTGCTGCGCAGCCACCCGAAGGTGATGCGCGGCATCGATTATTCCTTCGCCGGCCTCTTCGGCGCCTTCGCGGTCAAGATCCTGACGACGGCATCGCGTTAAGGGCCGCCCTGAAGGGATCGGCCAGACGACCTAGGCAGCCTCTCCCCCATCAGGCCTAATTGCGCCTGAAGCGCAAACGATACACAGTATCGCTACTGGCACTGGTGGTCAGGTCCTCCCGAAACTTCGGAGGCAGCATGGAGACATGTTGCTTCCGCCTTCTTTGTTTCAGCGGGTTTCGTCGTCAATGGGAGCCTGGCCCGAGCTCCGCCCGGCGATGGCCCAATAGACGAAGCCCGCCACTGCGCCGGTGAGCGCGAGAACGGCGCTCACATGCAGTTCCTCCGGGTTGCGGACCCGCGCCGCGCCGCGCAGGATCCACGGCACCGAGGCCGTGAGCACGCCGGTGGCGAGCGCATACCAGAGAAGGCTGCGGATCTTGAGCGTCTCGCTGACGAGGGCGATCACGAGCGGTGGCAGCACGAGCAACGTGAACACGATCCGCCCTATGGTGAGCATGGCCTCGGCCACGATGGGGCCGGGATCGTCGCTGGAAAAGATCGCGTCGATAAGATTCCAGAAGCCTACGAACAGCGTGTTCCCCGTGAGTGTCGCCATGAGCGGGTCGACCATCGAGGCGATCATGAAGAACAGGCTGCTCATGCCGATGGCGATGAGAAGCGCGAAGGGAATGAGCAGAAGCCAGCGGATCATTCCGCCTCTATAGCATGGCCGTTTCGAGGAGTCCGCCCGATGGCGATGCGCCAGTAGATCCAGCCACAGATGGCGCCGGACACCGTGAAGATCAGCATCAGGTGAGTATTATCCCTAAAGCTGGATGCACTGAAGAACGTTCCGAAGATCAAGCCCACAACCGAACCGGTGAGCATAGACGCCTTTGCCGACCGAAGCTTCAGCAAGTTGAGAATGCCGGCTGCGATCAACGACAGGATCAATGTGGGAACACCGGCGTAGAACAAACCGATTGTGCCTAGGAAAGCGACATCCTCGTAGAAATCTTTTGTGAAGAGAGCGGCCTGATCGTCATGCTCCAGGATGACGACCCGGGAAGCCATCAGAAAGATTGCGACATAAGGAGCTGCCAAAGCGGCAGCAATGATGCCTTTGATTTGCCGATCCATGCCGTTCTCCGAACCAGCAAAGGCCAGTTCAAAGATACGTTACTTCATTAATAATAACGCGAACAGCGCTACATTTCAGCAGGAGCGCTGTTTGACATGGCTTTACTCCCCGTTTCCCACCGCATAGACGCCTTCGGCCCCGATGCCCTGTTCGGCCATCATGCGGGCGCGGGCACGCAGCTTCTCCGTCTCGCTCTTGAGCTGGCCGCAGGCGGCGAGGATATCGCGGCCGCGCGGGGTGCGGACCGGCGAGGCGTAGCCGGCGCGGAAGACGATCTCGGAGAAGCGCTCGATCCGCTCCCAGTCCGAGCATTCGTATTTCGAGCCTGGCCAGGGATTGAACGGGATCAGGTTGATCTTCGCCGGAATGCCCTTCAGCAAACGCACGAGCTCGCGCGCATCGGCGTCCGAGTCGTTCACGCCCTTGAGCATCACGTATTCGAAGGTGATACGGCGCGCGTTCGACAGGCCCGGATAGGCGCGGCAGGCATCGAGCAGCTGCTTGATGTCGTATTTGCGGTTGATCGGCACCAGCACGTCGCGCAACTCGTCGCGCACCGCGTGGAGCGAGATGGCGAGCATGGTGTTCGCTTCAGCGCCGAGACGTTCCATCTGCGGCACGACGCCCGAGGTGGAGACGGTGATGCGCCGGCGCGAGAGGCCGAGGCCCTCGTTGTCCGACAGGACGCCGATGGCGTCGATCACGTTGTCGGTGTTGTAGAGCGGCTCGCCCATGCCCATGAACACGATGTTGGACACGAAGCGTCCGCCGTCCGACGGCACGAAGGCGCCTTCCGGCGGGGTGGCGTGCGGCCAGTCGCCGATGGAATCGCGCGCGACGATGAGCTGCGCCACGATCTCCGCCGAGGTCAGGTTGCGCACGAGGCGCTGGGTGCCCGTGTGGCAGAAGGAGCAGGTGAGCGTGCAGCCGACCTGGCTCGACACGCAGAGCGTGCCGCGGTCGACCTCCGGAATGTAGACGCACTCGATCTCCGCGCCCTTGTCGAGAGGGCCGGTGGAGGGCATGCGGATCAGCCACTTGCGGGTGCCGTCCTTCGACACCTGCTCGGAGACCACCTGCGGGCGGGCGAGGGTGTAGGCGGCGGAGAGCTTCGCGCGCAGCTCCTTGCCCACATTGGTCATCTCGGCAAAGTCCTTGGCGCCGCGGAAATAGATCCAGTGCCAGAGCTGGGCCACGCGCATCTTCAGCTCGCGCTCGGGCACGCCGATCTGGCTGAGCGAATCCTTCAGCTGGTCGCGGGTGAGCCCGACGAGGGAGGCGCCGCCGGGGGCTGCTCCCGCCGTCACGTTCATCTCCGCGGTCTTTTCGATGGACAAAGCGTTCGCACCCGCCGCGCGCGCGGCATCGCTCACGGCCAGAGGAGCCGCATTGGGGTTACGCTTGGCGATGTCGAGCGCCGTCGCCATGGGAAATCTCGAGCCTCGTTGTTGGGATGGGGCGTGCCTATAGCACGATTGCGCCGAAACCGTGAGCCCAAAAGCAAAATTCCGGGCGCAAGACCCGGAAAATGCTCATTCGCGGCCCAACTTGCAAGAGAATGGCTTGAGAGAGAATGGCTTGAGAGTGGCCTGGCGCACAGAGCCGCATCCTGAGGGCTGGCCGGGACTGCCCCATCAGGCTTTCCCACGTCGTCACCGGCCTTGTGCCGGTGATCTCGATCGTGTGGGGCGCGGCGCTTGTCGCATCGGGATGGCCGGGACAGGCCCGGCCATGACGTGGTGAGGGTCTCGGAGAGGTGTGAGGCTGGTGGTGAGGTATGAGGCTGGGCCGCTGTCTCCCGCAGACTGACGAATTCGCGCGCTCACGCGATGCCGCTTCGCCCTGATGGATCTCTCGTGATGTCAAAGAGCGTGGGGTTCAGCACGTTTATCCTCGCGGCGATGTTCGCCCGAGGGTGTAGGAGGTCGAGGGAGGGCGCGGGGTGCGTCCGGCTCGCTCAGTACTTGAGTTGTGAGAGCCGGGTGGCTCCCCGCGCACGGTTCTTTTAGGCGTACTG
>Ga0180217_1000860_pt1 | contig 39478 bp, 32 predicted proteins | sample eDN3rd37CBELigOP_FD_128521 | JGI IMG/M metagenome (GOLD analysis project Ga0180217, IMG submission 128521) | Enriched Organic Plus compost microbial communities from Emeryville, California, USA - eDNA 3rd pass 37_C BE-Lig OP (version 2) (version 2) ...
GGTCCAGCGCCCGGCAGTGTCCTCCGCCGGACCCGCTCAGGTGCTCGCTGTAGAGCACCGGGAGCGGATCAGCCGGCCGCAGGCGCACGTGCCATCGGCCGTGCCGACCTTGTCTGAGGCCCCTTGAACAGCGAAGGGGCCTCCGGGAGGCGGCCGTGGGCTCGCCACGTGCGTCCCCTGCGGAACAAGGCAGGACGGCAGGCACACCACACAGCAGCACAGCACACAGCGACACAGTACCAAGCAGCCAAAAGAGCCCCGACCCACCACCACTCAGTCCTCTGCGCCAGCAGGACCCGGGGATTCGCGTAGAGGGGAGAAGAGGAAGAGGGAGAGGATGCTCATCCCCGGCGTGACGTGGCAGGTCTTCCCATGTCTTCCTCCGTGCTCTCTGTAGTGAACCCTCTATCTCTTTCTCAAGACCTTCGCGAGCGTCGCGTTGAAACCATTGTGCGCGCAGCGGACTTGGTTTTGGGGGCTGGTGGATCCGGCTCAGGGTGTGGGGGTAGGGACGGCGGGGGTGGATGGAGGTTCGGCGGCCGGAGTGATGGTGATGGTGGGGCGCGGGGGCGGAGAGATGGCGGCTTCGTGAACGCTCCAGAAGTGGTCGAAACTGTGGCGGATCGACATGGGTTGGATCGCGCGGTGGGCGGCGGCGCCGAGGGCCCGGCGGTGGGCGGGGTTGGTGATCAGGTGCAGGAGGGTTTCGAGCCACGGGGTGATGCTCGTGGCGGGGAGGACGTAGCCGGTCTGGTCGGGGCCGGGCTCGGCGCGGACGACCTCGGCGGGGCCGCCGCGGTCGGTCACCAGGACGGGCAGGCCCGCGGACTGGGCCTCCATGACGACCTGGCCGAGGGTGTCGGTGGTGGAGGGGAAGACGAAGATGTCGCAGGCGGCGTAGATGGCGGAAAGTTCCGGCCCGTGGCGGAAGCCGAGGAACCCGCCGCGGCCGCCGGGCGTGTCGGCGAGTTCGGCCTCCATCCTGGCGCGGTAGGGGCCGTCGCCCACAACGATGAGTTGCGCGGCGCCGGGGGGCAGGCGCTGGGCGAGAGCCTTCCAGATGCGCGTAAGCATCGGGAGGTTCTTCTCGACGCTGACGCGGCCGACGTAGAGGACGCGGGTCGTGTCGGGGCGCGGGTCCACACCGGGGTAGGCGCGCCAGAAGGCGGCGAGGTCGGCGGGGCGGTGGCGGGTGTGGAACGTGTCGGTGCGGATGCCGGGGAGCAGGCGGACGATGCGGCCGCGGGGGATGCCCAGGCGCACGAGGGCGTCGGCGTAGTCGGCCGAGCGGGTGAAGATGGTGCGGAAGGGGCGGTAGAAGCGGCGCATCGCGGCGGTGCAGACCCAGGTGAGCGCGGCGTCGTCGAAGAGGTGATCGACGTAGGCGGGGAAGTCGGTGTGGTACGTGCCCAGCAGCGGCAGGCCGTGGCGCAGGGCGTAGCGCCGGCCGAGGGCGCCGACGGGCCCGGGGGTGGAGACGTGGACGGCGTCGGGGCGGAGTCGCTCGGCCAGATCGAGCAGCGCGCGGCGCGGCGGCCACACGACGTCGAGGTTGGCGTAGCCGGGCATGCGCGTCGCCAGCCGCGGCGGGATGTTGTGGATGGTGGGGTGATCGCCGCGGAGACCCGGCGGGCAGGGGAAGCGGGTGGAAGTGAGGACGTGCAGTTCGCGGCCGGCCGCGAGGGCGGTCTCGGCGACGTTGAGGATGAAGCGCGAGACGCCGTTGACGTCGAAGAGGGTGTCGGTGAAGAGGGCGACGCGCATGGGCGTCGATGGTACCGGCCCAGGGGCGGCGAAGTTCGCGCGGGCGCTTCAGGAGGACGCGAGGGCCGGCTCGCCGGGGCGGGGCTGCGTGTCGGCGGGCGCGTTGCGGGGGGCGGGGACGGGCCGGCGGCGGCAGACGGCGATGAGGGAAGCGCCGAACGGGAGGCGTGCGCGGGGGAGGATGTGCTTTTCGACCTCGAAGAGGGCGCGCAGAGCGCCGTTGAGCGGGCCGGGGAGGGGGCGGATGTCCGGGGCAGCGCGGTCGAGGCCGAGAGTCTTCTTGGCCAGGCGGACGGCGGCAAGGGCGGGGAAGAGGGCGCTGTTGTAGTAGGAGAAGACGATGGGCTCCAGGGGCGCGTTCTCGAACAGGGCGCGGAAGGCGCGGGCGGTGTAGCGACGCTTGTGGTGGTGGAACTCGTCGCGCTTGGTCCACAGAAATGGGTGGGCAGGGACGGTGGCGATCAGGAGGCCGCCGGGGCGGAGGGTGTCGGCGACGGCCAGGACGGAGGCGCGGTCGGCCTCGACGTGCTCGAGGACGTCGGAGAGGATCACGGCGTCGCAGGAGGCGGGCTCGAAGGGGAGGTTGTCGGGGAGCGTGCCGGGGAGGATGCTCAGGCCGCGTTCGGCGCCCAGCGCCCGGGCGTCGGCGGAGTCGTCCACGCCGACAGCGTCGTAGCCGTCGGCGGCCAGGTCGGCCAGCAGCGCGCCGGGGCCGCAGCCGACGTCGGCGATGCGTGGGCGCGGGGCCGTGTGCGGCGGCTCAAGGTACCGGCGCAGGAGGTGCAGGATGATGGCCCGCTTCGCGGCGAACCACCAGTACCGGGTCTCGAGGGCGGCCATCTCGCGGTAGAGCGTCGGGTGCATGGGGGAAGGGGTTGGCGGCGGGCGGCGGGCCGTGGAGCGTGCGGGCGGCGGGGAGGTTGGCGGTGTCGGCGACGATGTAGAGAGGACGGGCCTGGGCGCGGGTGAAGAGTTGGCCGAGGTAGTGGGAGAGGATGCCGAGCATGACGAGTTGGACGCCGCCGAGGAAGAAGATGGAGCAGGTGAGGAAGGCGTAGCCGCGGAGCATCTCGACGCCCAGAACGAAGCGCTGGACGACGATGACGGCGGCGAGCAGCAGGCTGATGGTCAGGACGATAAGCCCCAGGTGCATGCTCAGGCGCAAGGGGAGGAGGGAGAAGGAACTGATGGCGACGCCGGCGAGGCGGGCGAGTTTGCGGTAGTTGTACTTGGTGTCGCCGGCGTAGCGGGCATCGCGGTCGTAAGGGACGGCGACCTGCTTGAAGCCGACCCAGGAGACCAAGCCGCGGACGAACCGCGGCGACTCGCGGCACTGGCGCAGGGCCTCGACGACGCGCCGGTCCATGAGGCGGAAGTCGCCGGTGTCGGGGGGGATGGGGGTTTCCGTGAGGCGGGAGAGGATGCGGTAGAACAGGTGGGCGGTGAGGCGCTTGACGGGGGACTCGCCGGCGCGGCGGCGGCGCTGGGCATAGACGACGTCGGCGCCGGCCCGCCAGCGCTCCACAAGAGTGGGGATGAGTTCCGGGGGGTCCTGAAGGTCGGCGTCGATGAGGATGACGGCGTCGCCGCGGGCGTAGTCGAGGCCGGCGGTGGAGGCGGCCTCGTGGCCGAAGTTGCGGGAAAAACTCAGGAGGGAGACGGCCGGGTCCTCGGCGGCCAGGGCGCGGACGGCGTCGGCGGTGCCGTCGGTGGAGCCGTCGTCGACGAAGAGCACGTCGTAGGAGTCGGCGCAGCGCTGCGCCGCCGCGGCGAGGCGCTGGTAGAGGGGCGCGATGTTGGCCGCCTCGTTGTACGCAGGGACGACGATCGTCAGGTGCATGGCGCGGGGTCGCGTGTGTGGGCAACCGTGAATGGGTCAGGGGACCCGGGTGGCGCTGGGAGGCCAGAGGAAGCGGAATGGATTTCTGGGGAGAACGCCGGCGGTCTGGGGAACGGCGATGTGGAGCGGATCGCCCTCGGGCTGGTCCGCGACGATGTGGGTGATGATACGGACGTTGCCCTGGGGATCGATCTCGAAGGGGACGACGGCGTCCCAGGGGACCCGGAAGCCCCCTTCGGGGTGGGGGGCGAAGGGGGCCGCCATGGACTCGTGGATGACGACGCCCTCGGCGTCCACGATGTAGAGGGGGAAGAGCGACGGGAGGGTGCGCCAGGGGAAGTAGAAGTTGCAGTGGACGTCAAGGCGGCGGTAGGTGCGCTTGATGTGCCACATGGTGGCCCAGGGGACGGACCAGACGCCGCTGAAACGCTCGTCGAAGGAGGCCGAGCCGGTGTCGGCGGCGCGGCGGGTGATGCGGACGGGGAGGAAGAGGGTGCCCGGCGCGGGGTTGGGGACCAGGGCGCGGAGTTGGGCGCTCTCGTCGAGGTCCATGAGCCAGCGGGTGCGGGTGGCGCGCTGGACGCCGACGAGGCAGAGCGCCCAGAGGAGGGCGAGAGAGAGCAGGAGCGTGACGCCGGCGGTGCGCGGGAGGGTCGTTGGGCGCGGGCGCTGCTGGAGGAGAGCGGCGAAGGAGTCGGCGGCGAGGGTGAGGAGAATGATGGCGGCGGCCGCGGGGGCGTAGCACATCCGGGAGTCGGTGGGGTAGCCGGTGCAGATGACGGGGAGCCAGACGATGACGAAGGCGGTGATCGCCGCGGCGGCGGTGAGGAGGCGCACGCGAAGGGTCGCGACCAGGGGCGGGCGGAAGCCGGGTTCGCCATCGGAGGGGGCAGCGTACCACCAGCGGATGAAGGGGACGGCCGCGGCGACGAGGACGGCGAAGAACACGGCGGCGAGGATGGGATTGGCGGCGAGCGCGGCGGCGCCCTCGGTGAGCGCGCCGGGGACGAAATCGTGGAGACGCATCTCGCGACGGATCTCGCGGCCGTAGCGCGGGAGTGTGGAGAGGAGGTGCTGGAGCGTGGGGAGTTTCGCGGGAGCACCGTAGCCGCTGGGGTTGGTGGTGATGTAGAGGGCGAGGTACGTGGCGACGGCGGGGAAGGCGGCAAGCGAGGGCAGGGTGATGCGCGCAAGGGTGCGGCGCCAGGGCGTGGCGGTTGGGATCGCGGCGAGGGTGAAGAGTGGCAGCGCGGCGAGGCAGGCGACGGGCTGTTCGTTGAAGCACGCCGCGGCGAAGGTCAGGAGGGGAAAGAGGGGGAGCAGCCGGAGAAAGCGCGGCGTTGTGGCGCGGGCGCAGCGCAGGGCGAGGTGGAAGAGGATGAGGATGATGGACGTCGCGATGCCCGTCGAGAGAGCCGACGGCCAGAAGATGACCTGGAAGCCCGCGGGGTAGACGGCGAAGAGGATCGCGCCCGCCGCGGCGGCCTGGGGCGAGCGGCCCAGCGCGAGGAGCAGCCGCCAGAGGAGGACGGTGGCGCCGGCGTGGGCGAGCGCGTTGACGATGTGAATGACGAAGGAGTGATCCTGAAAGGCGGTGAAGAGGATGGTGGTGACGAGGAAGTGGAGGGGTCGCCAGAAGCGGCCGCCCTGGGGGGTGTACCAACTCAGGACCTCGTCGGTGACGAGGTCGCGGCGGGACCACATGTAGTCGTCGTGCCAGTAGCCGAGGTCGCCGCCGAGGAAGAGGGTGGCGAAGAGGAAGAGGGCGGCGGGGAAGATGAGGGCGGTGAGGCGCCGGGGCGGGCGCGCGGAACCGGCGCGGGGGGAAGAGTCGGGAGCAGGGGAAAGGTGGGGAGGCCCCGCGGGCGGGGATCCTGTGGGGGGAAGGCGCGTCATCGTGCGGGCCCGCCAGGAGGGGGGAGAGGGACGGGCCGCGTGGGCGGCGACCAGCCGGGGATCAGCGTAGCCGTGGGGGGGACATCCGGCAAGGGGTGGGAGAGCGGGCTGCTCTTCCTCAGGCGTCCACAAAGATGTGGTTGGAACGGGTGTGAGGACACGTCAGGGGACTCTTGTCGCGGCCGGGGGGCAGGCGAGGCGGAAGGGGTTCTGTGGGGAGGGGTGACCGGCGAGTTGGGGGATGTCGATGCGCAGGGGAGGGCCGTCGGGCTGCTCGGCGATGATGCGGGTAATGAGGCGCACGTCGCCGGAGGGGGTGATCTCGAAGGGGATGATGGAGGCCCACGGGACGCGGCAGCCGCCGCGGGGGTCGGGGGGGAAGGGCCCGCCCACGGCTTCGTGGATGGTGATGCCGTCGGCGTCGGCGCGGTAGATGGAGAAGAGACGCGAGAGGGAGTGCCAGGGGTAATAGAAGTTGCAGTGGAGGTCGGCGCGGCGGTAGAGACGCTTGATGAAGTAGAACGTGCTCCAGGGAACGGAGAGGCCGCCGCCGAAGTGGTCGTCGAAGTCGGCGGCGCCGTGGTCGGTTGCGCGGTGGGCGATGCGGAGCGGGAGAAAGACGGTGTCCGGCGCGGGGTTGGGGACCAGGGCGCGGAGTTGCTGGCCGTGCTGCACGTCGAGCCGGTAGCGCGTGCGCATGGCGCTCTGCACGCCGAGGAGGCAGATCGAGCCGATCAGCGCGAGCGGAAGGAGGAGCGCCAGGCCGGCGGTGCGCGGCAGGCGCGGGCAGCGGGGGCGGCGGTGGATGGGGCCGGCAATGGAATCGGCGACGAGCGTGAGGAGGATGACGGCCGCGGCGGCGGGGGCGTAGCAGAGGCGCGAGTCCACGGCGTAGCCGGTGCCGATGATCGGCAGCCAGGCGGAGATGAAGGCGGTGATCGCGGCCGCGGCGGTGATGATGCGGACGCGGAGCGTGGCGACGAGGCGTGGATTGAAGCCGGGTTCGCCGTCGGAGGGCGTCGCATACCACCAGCGGATGAACGGAACGGCGGTGGCGGCGAGCATGCCGAGGAAGAGGATGGCGGGAAGGGGGCTGGCGGCGAGGGTGGAGGCGCCTTCGGTGAGCGCGCCGGCGACGAAGTCGTGGAGGCGCATCTCGCGGCGGATCTCGCGGGCGTAGCGCGACAGGCTGGAGAGGATGAACTCGCGGGTCGGGAGCGTTTTGGGCGTGCCGTAGCCGGTGGGGTTGGTGGTGATGTAGAGGGCGAGGTAGGTGGCGACGGCGGGGAAGGCGGCGAGAGAAGGGAGAGTGATGCGCGCGAGCGTCCGCCGCCGCGGGGTTGCTGGCGGGAGCGCGGCGAGTGTGAAGAGGGGAAGGGCGGTGAGGCAGGCGACGGGTTGCTCGTTGAAGCACGCGGCGGCGAAGGCCAGCAGCGGGAAGAGGGGAAGCAGCAGGAGGAAGCGCGGCGTTGTGGCGCGGGCGCAGCGCAGGGTGAGGTGATAGAGGATGAGGATGATCGATGTGGCGATGCCTGTGGAGAGAGCGGAGGGCCAGAAGATGACCTGGAACGTCGCGGGGTAGACGGCAAAGAGGATCGCGCCCGCCGCGGCGGCCTGGGGAGAGCGGCCGAGCGCGAGCAGCAGACGCCACAGGAGCAGGGCCGCGCCTCCGTGGGCGAGGGCGTTGATGATGTGGATGATGAAGGTGTCGTGGTAGAAGGCGGTGAAGAGGGCGGTGGTGAGGAGGAAGTGGAGGGGGCGCCAGAAGTGACCGTCGCAATCCTTGGTCCAACTGACGATCTCTTCGGTGACGACGTCGCGCTGGGCCCAGGTGTAGTCGTCGTACCAGAGGCCGAGGTCGCCGCCGAGGAAGAGCGTGGCGAAGACAAAGAGCGTCAGGGGGAAGAGCCACGCTCGCGGCGGAGGTTGGTACGGAGAGATGGCGCGCGCAGCGGGGGCGCTGTTGGGCGGCGGCTGGTTGTTCGAACGACTCGGCGGGGTGGGCGGCCCGGAAGAAGCAGGGCTCGGCATCGCGCGGATCCGCGCGTGGGCTGGGACAAGACAGGCCGCGTGGGCGGCGACCAGCCGCGGAGAGAATAGCCGCGGGGCGCCGGCGTGGCAAGGAGATCAGTTGGCCGGGGGCGGCGTCCACAGGAGCGTGGACGTCCTGCTGATTGGCGCCGTCAGACGGAGATGCGCACGGCGGCCGCGGCCTGGGTGGCGAGGCGGCGGGCGGCGGCGACGGTGGGGGCCGTGGCCAGCGCGACGCCCATGCGGCGGTAGGGGCGGGTGGAGGGCTTGCCGAAGATGCGGATGTGGGTGTTCTTGCGCGCGAGGGCGGCGGCGAGGCCGTCGTACTTCGGCTCGGTGGTGGAGTGCTGCGAGGCGAGGATGACGGCGCTGGCGCTGGGGCCGTAGGTGCGGATGGTGGGGATCGGCAGGCCGAGGATCGCGCGGACGTGGAGGTCGAACTCGGAGAGGTCCTGGGAGATGAGCGTGACCATGCCGGTGTCGTGCGGGCGCGGGGAGAGTTCGGAGAAGACGACGCGCGGGCGGCGGCCGCCGGTGACGAAGAACTCGACGCCGAAGATGCCGGCCCCGTGCTCGCCGGCGATGCGGTCGGTGATGGTCTTGGCCATGCGCTGCGCATCCTTGAGCAGCGCGGGCCTCATGCGGCATGGCATCCAGGATTCCTGGTAGTCGCCGCGCTCCTGGCGGTGGCCGATGGGGTCGCAGAAGATGGTCTTGCCGACGCCGGGGCGCTGCTTGACGGTGAGCAGCGTGATCTCGTACTCGAAGCGGATGAACTCTTCGACGATGACGCGGCGGGTGTCGCCGCGCATGTTGGCGACGGCGTAGTCCCAGGCCTTGGCGATGTCGTCGCGGGTGCGGACGACGGACTGGCCCTTGCCGGAGGAGGACATGACGGGCTTGACGACGGCGGGGAGGCCGGTCCCCTCCTTACTCAGGATCGCGTTCCGAAGTTCCTCGGCGGACTCGGCGTAGGCGAAGCGGGCGGTGGGGAGGCCGAGTTCGCGGGCGGCGACGTCGCGGATGGCGTCGCGGTTCATCGTGAGGTGGGCCGCGGTGGCGGAGGGGACGACGGACCAGCCGGCGGCCTCGAGTTCGATGAGGCGCGAGGTGCGGATCGCCTCGATTTCGGGGACGATGTGGTCGGGCTTGTGCTTCTCGACGACGGCGCCGATCTGGTGGCCGTCGAGCATGTTGATGACCTCGGCGGCGTCGGCGACCTGCATGGCCGGTGCGCCGGGGTAGGAGTCGCACGCGACGACGCGGCAGCCCAGCCGCTTGGCGCTGATGGCGACCTCCTTTCCCAGCTCGCCCGAGCCCAGGAGGAGGAGGGTCTGGGGGAGGCGGACCGCGGCGGCGGCGCTGGATCGTTTCGTCGTCGTCTTCTTCTTGGTCATGGGCGCGGAGGATAGCGGGGGAAGGGGGAGGGGGGGGAAAGGGGCTCAACCGTTCTCGTCGGCGACGGCGAGGAGGCAGGCGGCGAGGATCAGCCATCGGTGCGCCAGGGGGGCGCCGGGGTCGAAGACGACCCAGAGCCAGTGCCCCGAGTCGTCCCAGACGCAGCGGGCCAGCGGCGCGGGGTCGTCGGCGCGGCGGGCGTGGAGCGCGGCGCGCGGGGGGCGGCGCGTGAGCGCGGTGCGCACGGCGCGGAGGAGGGAGGCGAGCACGGAGGAGATCAGCGAGGCCTTGACGGCGCGGGCCCCCAAGGCGGCGAGCGCCGAGGGTTCGGTGAGCGTGATGGGGGCGCCGGCGTCCCCGTCGAGGGCGGTGCGCCAGACGGTGCGGACGGTTTGACGGACGGGGTCGTTGGTCAGTGTGCCGAGGCGCTCGCCGCCGGGGAGCTGGACGTGGTAGGTGAGGGTGGCGAGGGCGAAGCGGGTGCGGCGGTGGATCTCCAGGAGGGGCGTGCCGGACTCCGCGTCGCGCACGACGACGGGGCGCGGGCGGCGCAGGGCGACCACGGGGGCGAGGAGGAGGACGGCGGCGAGGCAGGCGAGCATCGTGATGCCGCCGACGAGAAGAGCGGTGTTGCCCACGGTGGCGAGCAGGAGGCCGCCGCCGGTGCCGAAGATGGCGACGATGCCCATGCACGCCCACAGGAGCGAGCGCACCGGGTCGCGGTGCAGCCGGCGGTGGTGGAGGAGCTGGCGTTCCGGGGGGTGATCCAGGGGGCGCTGGGGCGGGTGCTGCGGATGGGTGAGGCGGTGGCGGTGGCGGCGCTGATGTTCATGATCCTGCACCTGATGCCGCTGAGCTTCCCGCACCTGTTCCTGATCGGGCTGGCGGCGGGGTGGCTGCGCGCCAGGAGCGGGTCGTTGTACCCGCCGATGCTGCTGCACTTCCTGCACAATGGGCTGGTGGTGGCGTCGGAGTGGTGGCAAGGGGCGTAGCGGCGCCCGGGATCGAGAGGTCAACGCGCATGGTCGTGGAGCACGAGTTCGTGACGACGCTGGAGGAGGAAGAAGCGATGCAGCGCGCCGAGTTGGCGCTGCGCGCGATGGGGTTCGAGCGCGACGCGGGGGCGCCGGGGGGCGGGCTGGTGTTCAAGCGGGGGAAGAAGTCGGCGAGCCGGGCGCGGAAGGTGAACCAGCTGCCGCAGGTGGCGGCGGTGCAGTTCGACCGCGGGCGGGTGACGGTGGCGGCGAGCCTGGAGTGGCCGCGCAAGCCCAAGGCGCCGCACAAGGCGATGATGATGGCGCTGGCGGGGACGGTGGAGCGCGCGGTGGCGGAGGCGGGGACCGGCGCGGACGTGCTGGCGGAGTGGCGGGCGGTGAATCAGAGCATCGACCAGCAGGCGCGGCGGAACTCGATCATCGCGTGGACCGTGCTCGGGGTGCTTGTGGCGGGGATCGTGGCGCTGATCGGGGCGGCGGTGTCGGCGTTCTAGGGGCGCGGCCGGCGGCGCGAGGCGGCGATGGTGGAGATGACCAGGGCCCACCACGCGCCGTAGAGGGCGGTGTTGAGGGCGAAGGCGGGCCAGTGGGGGGTGAGGGGGAGGGTGAGGGCGCGGCGGCGGCCGTTGGCGCGGTATTCGAGGAAGAGGCCGCCGCGGGCTTCGTAGGAGGCTTTGAGGACGGCGGGGTCGGTGTCACGCACGGTCATGTGCATCGCGAGGGCGGGCCAGCCGGCGGCGAGGTAGATCGTGTTGGGCGGGGTTGTGCGGATCGCGCGGCGGGCCCACGAAGGTGTGTGGTTCCAGCGGATGTCGGGCTCGGGCGGATCGGTGCGGAAGCCGTCGTCGGGGTGCCAGAGGAGTTCAGCGCGGGTCAGCGAGCGGCCGGCGAAGACGACCTTGGGCCCGGCGGGGTCATGGACGATCGTTCCGGCGCCGGCGGCGGGGGACGCGGTGAGCAAGCAGATGAGCCACGCCGAGAGGACCGTCGTGAGGGAGCCGAGGACCAGGCCCGCAAGCATGGCGCGGGCCGGGATCGATCCGCGGTGCGGCGTGGGGCCGGGCATGGCGCGATGGTAAAGGCGCTCCGGCGGGCCGGAGCGCCTCCGCGATTCAATGTTGTTTCACGCTCCTCGGCGCGGGGTCAGCACGCCCGTGGCCGCCGCCGCCGGGCGGCGAGCAGACCGGCCGCGGCGAGCGGGGTGGTGATTCCGGGGGAGGGGATGGGCGCGAAGTCGAATCGGACGTCGTAGGTGGCGCGGGCGTGCCAGTCGGCCGCGGCGGCGGATGAGCCGGCGTCGGCGTGGGCGGAGACCAAGAGCGTGTAGTCGCCGGGGAAGAGCACGTCGAACCAGGAGAGGGTCATGGTGTCGGGGGCGAACTCGATGAGGTCGAGGGACCACTGGTTCTGGTTGAAGGGACCCAGGTTCAGGTCCGCGTGGACGCCGACGAGGCCGAGGCCTGCGCCGATGCCGGAGGCGTCGGTGATCGCGAGGGAGCCGGAGACGGTGCAGACGACGGGCTCGGTGACGCGGAAGGAGATGGAGGTGACGCTCGCGGCGGATGCGGAGAGGTCGAGGCCGTCGCCGGTCTGCACGCGCACCTCGGCGGAGCCGACCGCGCGGGCCGTGTTGATGTTGCCCTCGGGGAACTGGTAGAAGAACGTGGCCTCGTACCCCGACTCAGCGCGGATGGCGGCGTTGGAGAGGCCGAAGGAGAGCGAGCTCGAGTTCGAGTTCCCGAAGCGGCGCGGCGTCGTCGTGCTGTCCTCTTCCAGGGCGACCGAGGGCTGGCCGAAGACCCCGGCGAGCGTGTGGGTGTGCCGGCCGGTGGCCTCGAGCGGCTCGACGAGGAGCTGGGCGCGAGCCGGGGCGGCGGCGAGCAGGATCACGATGGAGACGGCGGCGGCGAGCGAGAAACGGTGCGGCACGAAGGATCTCCTTTCGAGAACAAATGGACAGCGACCCGGCCGTGGGCGGCCGGTGCCTGGGCGTCCATATCTGGGGCTCTCTCCCTCTCGGGTGTGCGGGGCGCGGCGCGCTCCGATGGTTCGTTAGATGCGCTGCGCGGCAGGATGTTCCTGGAAATCGGCGCGTGCGCCGGATGCACGCGATCAAATATCAGGAGATTGTCAGGGTTGGCGTCTTCGCGCCCATTCTGAACGACGCGAGCGCGACCTGGTTTTCGAGGTTGGTCACGAGGGTGTCGAGACTGGCGGCAAGGCGGGTGCCTTGGGCGAAGTTGGCGGTGGGGTCGCCGCGGTCGGCGTTCTCGCGGAGGGAGATGGTGATGGGGAGTTCGCCGAGGAAGGGGAGGCCGAGGCGCTGGGCGAGGAGCTGGACGCCGCCGCGGCCGAAGAGGTCGTACTCGCGGGGGGGATCGAGGTCGTCGGCGATGAAGGTGGACATGTTCTCCACGATCCCGAGGACCTCGACGCCGAGCTGCTGGAACATGCGGACGGCGCGGATGGCGTCGTCCTGGGCGACCTTCTGCGGGGTGCAGACGACGACGGCGCCGGTGAGGCGGAGCGTCTGGGCCATGGTGAGGGAGACGTCGCCGGTGCCGGGGGGGAGGTCGATGATGAGGTAGTCGAGGTCGCCCCACTGGGTCTGTTCGGTCAGTTGTTTGAAGGCGCCGTGGGCCATCGGGCCGCGCCAGATCAGCGGCTTCTCGGGGTCCACGAGTTTGCCGATGGTCATGGCCTTCACGCCGTGGACGAAGAAGGGCTGGATCATGCGGTCGATGACGACCGGGTCGATGCTCGAGAGGCCCAGCATCGTGGGGAGGCTGGGACCGTAGATGTCGCCGTCGAGGAGGCCCACGGCGTGGCCGCGGCGGGCCAGGCCCACGGCGAGGTTGACCGCGACGGTGCTCTTGCCGACGCCACCTTTGCCCGCGCCGACGGCGATGATGTGGCGGACGTTGGGGAGCGTGGAGGGAGGGGGCTGGGAGGCCGGCTGGCGCGCGGCGGGGGATTGCTGCGAGGCAGGGGGGGCGGCCGCGGGGCGGGCGGCGGAGGGGGCGTCGTCGGTGATCTCGACGTGGACGTCCTGGAGTTCGACCCTGGCCTGATGGGCGTGCAGGCGCACGGCGGCGGCGACCTGCTGCATGAGGCTGGCCCGCTGGTCGTTGTGGAGGCCGCCGCCGGCGACGGTGATGGAGGCGTAGCCGTCGCAGTAGGCGATCTTGCGGACGGCGCCGACGTCCACGATGTCGCGGCCGAGGCTCGGGTGGAGCACCCGGGTCAGGGCGAGGCGGATCGACTCCTTGGTCAGGCCGGGGGACTGGGGGGTTTCGGAGGGCCGGGGCTGGGGTTCGGCAGGGTTCATGTCGGGTCCTTCGCCGATGGTAGGGGGAGGCAATTGGGCCCCGCGCCGGGCCGTTGGTCTTTGGATGGGCGGGTGGCGGCGGCGTGCGAGCCGCGGGCGGAGGGGGCGGGGCGAAGGAGGCTGGGCATGAAACGGTGCGTGAGACTGGCGGGCGTGCTGGCGGTTGTCGGCGGGCTGGGTCTGGCGGGGGTCGGCGAGGCGGCCCAGCCGGAGCGGCCGCGGCCGGCGCGGCGGGAGCGTCCGGAGCGGCGTGAGGAGCCGCCGCCGCTGCGCGGGCCGGAGGTGCGCGACGAGCAGCCGCCGGGCCCCGGGGCGGGGCTGATCGGCGGCGGTGGCGACCAGCGCATCGGCGAGCGGATCCCGCTACGGGTCTTCCTCGCCGCGGTGCGGGCGCTCGATGGGGAGGGGATGGACGAGTTGGTGCGTCTGACGGACGAGCAGCGCCGGCTGCTGCGGGAGTACGGCGACGAGTTCCAGCGCCAGCGCCGGGAGTACATGGAGCGGCACGCCGGTGAGTTGCGCGAGTTGCGTGCCGCGGCCGGGGAGGGGCAGCGTCGGCGGGGCGGCGAGCCCGGCGGACGCAACACGGAAATGGGTGAGGAGGAGGGAAGGAGGGAGGGGGGCGGTCGGCGGGCGCCGCAAGGCGGCGAGCCGGCGGGCGACCGGGGCGCTGCGCTGGAGCGCCTGCGCGAGATCGAGCGCGGGGCGCCGCAGCCGGAGGAGTTGTACAAGCGTGTGTGGGCGGAACTTCGTCCCGAGCAGCGCGAGGTGGTGGAGCGGGAACTGGACCGGTTCCGCGCCGAGCGAGCGCGGGAGCGCGAGGAGGCGTACGTGCGCCGGCGCGTGCCGGAGAGCGAGCGGCGGGATGCGCCGGCGCGTCGCGAGCCGCGCGGAGAGGCGGCCGGGGTGGGTGAGCGCCGTGAACGGCTGCTCCGGGCCTTCGAGCGGCTCAGCCCGGAGGAGCAGGAGCAACTCCTGATGCGCCTGGAAGAGCGGCTGCGTGAGCGCAGGCCCGGTGGCCGGCCGCCGCGGGGCGACCGTCCGCCGCCGCGAATGGACGAGGTGGACGTGCCCGAGGAGCCGGGACCCGTTCCGGATCGGTAAGGCGGAGCACCAACAGTTCCGAGGGAGAATCGGGGGGTGGCCTATGGGTGTGCGAGCGGCCGGACCGGTGAGGTCCGGCCGTTTGTTTTCCCGGATTTTCCCACAAGTGGGGGATGTAACGCGCAGAACGTGCCGAGTCTTGGGGGTCTAAAGACCGTTTTACGCTTGGAATCAGGCCTGCTCGAACCGGGGCGGGGGCCGGGTGCGTATAGGACGTTGTGGGACGGGGTAGACGCTCCGACGCCCGGGGCGGAGGCCTTCAGAGGCGTCGGATGAAAACGAGGGTGGGGGTGGTGCAAGCGAGCCGATGGATCGCGCTCGGTGGTTTTCGAGCGCTATGGACCGGCGCGGCCGATAGGGGGTAGACTCACTCAGATCTCTCTCTCCTCCAGCGGGGCGCTGTCTAACGATGGCGCCCTGCTTGTTTTTTTGACCCGCGCGGCCGGCACGGGGCGCGCGGGTAGCATCCGGGTGGGAGGCGGCCACGGATGGAGGAGGCGCGGCGGATGTCGAGCGGCGGCGTGCTGGTGACGGGGGCGGCGGGGTTCATCGGCTCGCACGTCGCCGCGGCGCTGCTGGCCCGCGGTGAGCGCGTGGCAGGTCTTGATAACTTCGATCCGTTCTATCCGGCGGAACTGAAGCGACGGAACCTCGCGGCGGTGGAGCGGGCTGCTCCGCCTGGGGCGTGGGTGTTTGAGGAGGGGGACATCTGTGACGCGTCGGCGATGGCGCGCGTGTTCGAACGCGTGCGGCCGGCGGGGGTGATCCATCTGGCGGCGCGCGCGGGCGTGCGCCCGAGCATCGCGGACCCGGTGGGGTACGCGCGGGTGAACGTGCTGGGGACGGCGGTGGTCCTTGAGGCGGCGCGCGCGGCGGGGTGCGGGCGCGTGGTGATCGCCAGTTCGAGCAGCGTGTACGGCAACAACCCGAAGGTGCCGTTTTCCGAGGAGGACGACGTCAGCGGGCCGATCTCGCCGTACGCGTCCACGAAGCGGTCGTGCGAACTGCTGGCGCATGCGCACCGGCATCTGACGGGGATGCCGACGGCGTGCCTGCGGTTCTTCACGGTGTACGGGCCGCGGCAGCGTCCGGACCTGGCGATCGGGCGGTTCCTTCGGGCGATCGGGCGCGGCGAGCCGATCCAGATGTTCGGCGACGGGACCAGCAGCCGCGATTACACGTACATCGACGACATTGTGAGCGGCGTGCTCAGCGCGTACGACCGCATCGCCGATCACGGGTACCGGATCTGGAACCTCGGCGGGAGCAGCCCGGTGACGCTTGCGGAGATGATCGCGACGGCGGCGCGCGTGGTGGGGCGGGAGTCGCGCGTGGAGCGGCGCGCGATGCAGCCGGGGGACGTGGAGCGCACGTTCGCGGACCTGTCGCGCAGCCGCGCGGAACTGGGGTTCGAGCCGCGCACGGGGCTGGAGGAGGGGATGCGCCGGCAGTGGGCGTGGATGCGCGAGGAGGGGCTGGCGTAGGTGAAGGGCGAGCGGCCGACCTTCCGGGGCGGTGGCGGGCGGTCCGGGCGCGCGCGCGGCGGGCCGCTTCGGCGCGCGCTGCGGGCGGCGGCGACGGGCGTGTATGCGCTGGCGTGCGTGCCGATGGCGGCGGCGGCGCTGGCGCCGCACCTGGGGTGGGCGGGGTGGCGGATCGACATGCTGGCGCAGTTCTCGGCGCACGCGGCGCTGGCGACCCTTGCGGCGCTGACGTGGTGGGTGCTGATGCGGCGGTGGCGGTTCGCGGCGGCGGCGCTGGTGTGCCTGGTGCTGCACGGGATCGTGCTGGTCCCCGGGCGTGCGCCGTGGGCGACGCAGCGCGACGCGGCGTCGGCGTCGCTGGGGCCGGTGCGGGTGTTGCAGTTCAACGCGTACGCGCTGAACCGGTCGGCGGAGGAGGCGCTGCACCTGCTGCTGACCAGCGACGCGGACATCGTGGCCGTGACCGAGCCGTCGTACCCGCTGCTGAAGCGGGGCTGGCGCGACGAGGCGCTGCGCGGGGCGTACCCGTACTTCGATCAGAACCCGCGCGGGTGGTACATGGGGTGGCAGTACGTGCTGAGCAAGTGGCCGCTGCGCGAGTTCGAGGAGCGCGACAACGGCGGCAACCCGAGCGTGGTGATCTCGCTGGTGGCGCAGCGCCCGCCGCCGTGGGGGGACCTGGGCGTGGTCATGATTCACCCGCAGTCGCCGCGGAACGCCGGGCGGTGGCTCCAGGGCAACGAACTGGTGGACGAGGCGGCGGCGGTGGTGCGCCGGATGCGGGAGGCGGGGCTGCCGGTGGTGCTGCTGGCGGACCTGAACTCGACGCCGGCGGGGGTGCGGAACCAGCGGCTGGTCAGGAGAACGGACCTGAAGCGGTGCAAGCCGCTGCTGCGGGCGGAGGGGACGTGGCCGTCGGACCGGCGGTGGCCGGAGCGGATCGCGATCGACGACGCGTGGGTGTCGCCGGGGTTTCTCGTGCGGTCGTGGGAGGTGGTCGGGCCCGCCGGGAGCGACCACATGGGTGTGGTCGTGGACCTGCTGGCGCCCGCCGGGCCGGCGTCGGCCGTGGCCGGGGAAGAAGGGGAAGGTGAGGCGGGGGATCCGTACCGGGACTTTGGCCTGCCGTGACCGACGGCCCGCTCAGGCGGGCTCGGGGTCCTCGCCGTAGGGGATGTACTCCCCGTCGGCGTCGATGGCGTACTCCTCGTCGGCCTCGGCCTGGGCGGCGCCGGCCTCGCGGATCATCTGCGGGAGGCGGTCGAGCAGGCCGACGGCGAAGGGAAGGAGCAGGCCGTTGAGGTTGGTGCCCTGGAGGGTGCTGGACTCGGCGGCGCCGTGCGCGAGGGTCGCGCCGGCGAGGGCGAAGGCGAAGAAGGCGTAGGGGGCGGTGCCGGGGGCCTTCCGGATGATGTTGAGCAGCACGAGGGCGCGCATGCCGCAGATCACGAGCATGGCGAGGAAGAGGGCGGCCCCGACGAGGCCGGTCTCGGCGAGGATCTGGATGTAGATGGAGTGGAGGTTGGCGGTGGCGCCGCCGGCGCGCTCGCGGGCGTCGAAGACCCAGCCGGCGCCAATGAGCGGGTTGTCGTAGAAGTGCTGCAGGCCGAAGTTCCAGAGGCTGAAGCGATTGGAGAAATCCACCTCGCCGAGGCGTTCAACCGCGAAGGCAGACACGGTTTCGAGAATGACGTTGACAAGGATGCCGCCGGTGAGGGCGATGAACGTGAGCAGAACGGGCCGGCGGAACAGTGGGGCAGCAAGCACGACGGCGGAGATGACGGCCATACCCGCTGCGGCGCGGCTGCCGGTGGCGACCACGACGAAGGCGAAGAAGATGGTCAAGCAGAGACCAGCGAACTTCCAAAGCCTGGATCTTTCGTAGAGCCCGATGAACAGGGCGAGAGCGAGCATGGCTGCGGCGTCGTGGCCGGTGCGGTTGGAGTTCCAGCCCCAGATCTGCAGGCGGCCGGAGAAGATGGCTCCGGGTTCGCGGGCCATGCCGGCGAGGACGAAGGCGCAATAAACGATGCTGCCGACGAAGAGGATACGGAGATCGACGCGGAGTTCGGTGAAATCCCGGATGGAGGCAGCCAGGAGGATGCCGCCGAGAACAACGATGGCGTACGTGCCCTTGAAGGCGATGGCGGAAGCGGGGTTTGGGCTCCAGATGCCGGCCAGCGTGTAGAAACCCACAAAGAGAAGCAAGGCCCACCCGGCCGGACCGAGCCGGAAGGTGCGGAGGGTAAGGAAATAGACGGCGACCATGAGCAGGGAGCTGTAGACACGGACCCACTTGAGGATCGAGATACCCACGCCCAGGTCGAGAGCGACCGAAAGGGGAGAGATCACGAGGAAGGCCGCACAGGCGACGAAGACGATGTTGATTGACCTGGCCAAGACGAGCAAGGCGAGGTGCCCCACGAGCGCGGCGAGCCCGAGGGCGGCAAGAAGGGCAATGTCGACGGGCTGGGACACGGAAAACGGCTCCGGCAGAGCTTGGGAGGCTCCACGTCCGCGGGCTTGGGGCGGAGTCTAGACGTACGGGCCGGGGCCGGGTCCGGTTCGGTCCGTGGCTTGGGCTCCGGCGCCTGGATTATCGGCTGGACTTGCGGCCGGCTGAGGTGAAGGTTGCCCAGCGGCCGAAGAGGCGGGAAGGACGCCCGAGAGCCGGAGGGCGGCCCGGAAGCCCTCGACAGGATCAGCCTGGGCACGCCACCGAGCGATGACGGCGCGGCTCGCGGCCTGCCGCTCTTGGAGCGGGATGGGGTCAGTCGCATCGAGGAGGGCGTCGATCAGGGCAGGGAGATCCTCGGAGCGGAAGGTGCGTCCGTTGACTCCCTCATGGACCAGTTCGGGGGCGGCTCCGACGACATCGCTGACCACCAGGACGAGGCCGGCGGCCGCGCCCTCGTTGATGACCAGAGACCACGCCTCCCTGTTGCTGGTCAGGACCATCACGTCGCAGCAGCGGTAGATGGCGCCCAGTTCGGCCTGATCGGCGATGAAGCCGAGGAAGCGGATGCGGTCGTGAAGAGCGTGCGGGACACGCGCTTTGAGGGCCGCGTCAAGCGGGCCTCCACCGCAGATGACAAGATCCCATTCAGGCCGCTTGGAAGCGATCGCCGCAAAGGCGTCAATGGCGAGGTCGACGCGCTTCAGCGGAATGAGGCGTCCCGAAAAGACGATGCGGCGGCGCCCTTCCCCCAGGCCGTGCCTGTTCCGGACGTCGGTGACGAGCGATGGATCTGGATTGGCGAACAGGTCGTACTGCGGCTCAAAGGGAACGAAGAAGATGCGGTTCGGGTCGGCGCCGTATCGCTGGAAGTACTCTCGTCCCATAGAGCCGAAGACCAGGCACCCGGACGCGCCGCGGACCACGCGACGGACAACCACGTTCTTCACCGCACGCTTGAGCCCGGTCGCGGTGTCGCCACGGATATTCGAATCGGCCCAGATGTAGCAGGGCACGCCCTGGCGGCGGCACCAACGGAGGACACGGAGCTGGGCGGGATCGGCGTACCCGCCGGAGACGACCATTCGGACGTCGTGCTCGGCGAGCCAGCGGCAGATGCGCCCGCCCTTGCGCCACTCGTGCAGAGCACGCACGGCCTTGCCGCGGTCGTCCCCGACCTCCCCGGGTCCGAACATCACCGGGTTGATTTCGGGATCGGCCTGCAACCGCCACGGCGAGTCGGGGACATCGTGTGTGAAGAGCGAGGCGAGGCGGATCTCGGGGATCTCGCGCGCGAAGCGGCGGTGGACCTGGAGGCGGTAGGGGGTCTGGACGTTGCCGACGATGGCGACGGTCGGGCGGCGGTCCGCGGGCGTGGGAAGGGGCGGGGTCATGCGCGGGCGGCCTCGGTGGCGCCGGCGCGAGCCGGCGCGGGGAGTGCGCGGTAGAGACCGGCCAGCGCCGAGCCGATCGCGGTGGGGGAGAACGTCGAGAGGACCCAGCGGCGGGCATCCGCGCGGGCCTCGGGGGCCGGCGGGGCCGTGAGCAGCGAGGCGATGGCGTCGGCGACGGGAGCGGGGTCGGGCCGGACGATGCGGGCCATGGGCCCCGCGGCGGCGACGTCCGCGGCGAGGGAGAGGTTGTCGGTCATGACCACGGGCGTGTGGACGCCCAGGGCTTCGGGGACGGTGTAGCCGAAGTTCTCGTGCACGGAGTTGAGGATGAGGGCGTCGGCCGCGGCCAGCATGCGCCACTTGTCCTCGCCGGAGATCCAGCCGGGCCAGAGAACCCGGTCGGCGACGCCCAGCGAGGCGGCGAGGTCGCGCAGCGAGCGGACGTACCCCTCGTCGCCGGAGCCGAGCAGCGCGAGGCGTGCCGACTGCGGCAGGCGCGGGGCCGCGGCGGCGAAGGCCCGGAGGGTGAGTTCGAGGCGCTTGACCGGGTGCAGGCGTCCGAGAAAGACGACCAGCGGCGCATCGGCCTGGAGGCCGAGGCGCTCGCGGCCTTCGGCGCGGAGGCGCGGGATGTCGGCCTCGTTCGCGGGGATCGTCACGGGAAGTACGATGACGTGACGCCGCGAGAGATCGCACCCGGCGGGGAGGACGGAGTCGTCGCGCTCGCCGGCGGAGCAGAAGACGTACGCCGCGGTGCCGCGGAGCGCGGCGGCGAGGCCGAGGCGCATAAAGAGTTTCTTCTTCAGCGCCTTCTTCGCGATCGCATGGCTCAGCAGCATGCCGTGGGGCTGCCAGACGATGGGCACGCCGGCGCGGCGGGCGGCGCGTGCGGCGGCGAGGAGGTCGGGGGACCAGATGCCGTGGAGGTGCAGCACGTCGATGCCGCCGCGGGCCAGGTCGTCGCGGACAAGGCGGCCCAGTGCGCCGGGGGCGAGCGTGCGGCCGAGGGAGTCGGCCAGCCGCCAGCGGTCGGGGTGGGCGCGGATGGCGCTCGCCGCCGCGTCGGTGTCGGGGGGGCGGATGGAGTAGGCCACCGGCGCAAGGTCCGGCTGGGTCGCGAGCGCGGCCAGGACCTCCAGGAACGCGCTGGAGGTGCCGCCGGAGCGGTCGTCGACGGCCTGGATGACGTGGGCGACGCGGAGCATGCGCTTGCGGCGGAGAGTCAGCCGGTGGTGGTGGCGGAGTTCATCTCGCCTTCGGGGACAGCCAGGCCGCGCGGGGTGGCGCTGGCGGGGCGCTCGAGGGGGCGGTCGCCTTCGGCGGCGCTGGTCTTGAGTTCGTTGAGTTTGAGCGTGATGAACATGTCGTACACGGTGAGGAAGACGGCGAAGCGGAAGCCGGCGACGCCGTCGAGGAAGCCAAGGCGCAGGAAGTACATGTAGAAGAAGCGGGCCATCCACGCGCAGGGGATGCGCGGAAGGATGTTGTGCTTGACCCACCGGCGGAAGCCGATGCCGCGCTCGAGTTTCTGCGCCTGGCCGGAGGCTCGCTGCATCTGGTAGCGGAACAGTTCGCGGGCCTCGAGCGTGGAGTAGCGGTTGTGCTTGGCGATGTAGTGCTCCAGCCCGCGGCGGTCGTTGTGGATCATCATGTTGCGGAGGCGGGCCGTGGGGCCGTCCACGATCATGTGTTCGTGGACTTCGCGCTCCTCGTAGCGGGCGCGGCCGCGCTTGAAGAAGCGGAGGTTGTAGGCGGGGAAGAAGCCGCAGTGCCGGATGGGCCGGTTCATGAAGTAGGTGAGGCGGTTGACGTAGAAGCCGGCCTCGGGGACCTGATGGACGGGGCGGGAGGCGATGGCGAGCAGTTCGTCGCGCAGTTCGGGCGTGATCGACTCGTCGGCGTCGAGGATGAAGATCCAGTCGCTCTCGAAGGGGAGATTGTCCAGGGCCCAGTTCTTCTGCCTGGCGTAGCCGAGCCAGGGCTGGATGTAGACCTTGGCCCCCATCTCCTCGGCGATGCGCCGCGTGTCGTCGGTGGATTCGGAGTCCACCACGAAGACGTTGCGCGCCCACGGCATCACGCTGCGCAGCGCATGCGGCAGGTTGATCGACTCGTTGAACGTGATGATCAGCACGTCGATCATGCGTGGCTGGTCTGCTGCACGGGCCCGGAAGCGTCAGGAGTCGCAACGGCGCCGGCGGGCGGGGATGAGGGGGTCCGAGGAGCACCGGGGGCGGTCGGATCGCGGAGGACGCGGGGCTTGATCGGTTTGGCCGGAGAGCCGACCGCGACGACCCAGGCGGGCAGGTCCTTGAAGACGTTCGAGCGGGCGCCGACGACCGTGCCGTCGCCGATGGTCACGCCTGGGGCGACGAAGACGTCGGCGGCGACCCAGCAGCGCTCGCCGATCGTGATGGGCTTGGGGACCACCGGGTGGATCGGGTCCTCATAGTCGTGCGTCGCGCCGCAGAGATAACTGTACTGGCTGACCGTGGAGTCTGCGCCGATCGAGATCGTGGTGACGCTGTAGACGTCCACGTCGTCGCCGATGCAGCTCCGCTCGCCCATGATCAGGTTCCACGGGGCCCAGATGCGGGCCCTGGGGCAGATCTGGGCCGTGGGGGCGATGCGCGCGCCGAAGCACCGCAGAATCATGCGCCGCCAGCCGTGGCAGATCCGCGGCGAGGGGCGAAAGAGCGTGACGTAGACGACGCCCCACAACGCGCGGCCGATGCGGTTGCGCAGCGAATGCGGACTGGTCCGCTGTGGCGGCGGAACGGTGGCGGTCTGGTGGCTGGGGGTGGTCGTCATGAGCAGACCTCCGCGACGGCGGTGCCGGTTGGGGCGCCATGGCCCGCGACGGCGCTCTGAAGAACAGCGGTGCAGGTGTCCCAGCGGTATTCGGCGAGCATGGCGCGGAGTTTGCGCTCGGTGGAGCGTAGGCCGACGTAGCACTTGAAGCGCCGGTGCGGCGGCATGGGGACGCGCGGGCAGTCGGGGGCGAAGTCGCGCGGGTGGAGGTAGATGACCGTCGGGCGGCCGGCCGCGGCTTCCTGTGCGATGCCGTGGCGGATCATGCTCAGCGGCAGCAGGCGGAGGTAGCCGCCGCCGGAGTAGCACAGGCGCATCGGGCCGAAGCGGGCGATCGACATCGGCAGTTCGGGGAGGGAGCGGCCGCGCGGCGTGGTGAGCCGGTGCGGGCCGCGGGTGCAGGCGTAGCCGCCGTGGCCGCGCGGGGCGGGGAAGAGGCTGGCGTCGTAGGTGATGCCGTGGTCGGCCAGGACGTCGAAGGCCCACTCGGCGCCGGGGGTGATGGAGAACGACGGGGCGCGGAAGCCGCGGACCTCGGTTCCGGGGGCGGCGGCGCGGATCGCGGCGATGGAATCGCGGATGTCGTCGGAGAAGGTCTCGGGCGCCAGTTCGTAGACCTTGCGGTGCCAGAAGGAGTGCGTGCCGATCTCGTGGCCGGCGTCGGCGATGCGGCGGACCAGCGCGGGGTGGCGGTCGGCGATCCAGCCGAGGATGAAGAACGTCGCGCGGACGCGGTGATCGTCGCAGATGCGGAGGATCAGGTCGGTGTAGCGCTCGACGAGCGAACTCTTCGCGGAGAGTTCGGGCCACGTCGCCGGGTCCTCGACGGCCTTGACTTCGACGATGTGAAACCAGTCTTCGATGTCGAAGGAAAGGGCGTGCGTGATGGACCGGTCGGCGAACATCGTTGCGCGTGCGGGCGGCTAGAAGAACCGGTGGCCGGCGGCGCGGAAGCGCGCAACGTCGGCCCTGGTGGGCATCGAGAAGTGCGTGGCCTGGTCTTCGGGGTTGGGCATGGTGGGCGGGGGCTCGCCGCGGGCGGCGGCGTCCTCGACGATGCGGACGGCTTCGATGATGCACTCGGCGGCGAGGTCCTTGCCGCGGGCCATGATGTCCTCGAGGGTGTCGCGGGGGTGGATGCGGTAGCGCCGCTGCACGAGGATGGGGCCGTTGTCGAGTTTGGCGTCAACGAAGTGGACGCTGACGCCGCCCTCGGTCTCGCCGTTGGCGAGGGTCCAGAAACTGGGCATCAGGCCGCGGTACTTCGGCAGCAGGGCGCCATGGCAGTTGACGATCCCGTAGCGGGTCTGCTCGCGCAGGGCCTTGCGGTAGAGTTGGGTGCCCGAGATCGAGACGATGAACTCGACCTTGAGGTCGCGCAGGAGTTTGCGGAACTCCTCGGAGTTGACGTCGTCGGCGCGGTGCACGGGGACGCCGTACTTCTTCGCGACGGCCGCGACGGTGTAGCACCGGCGGGTCGAGCCGAGCCAGCCGTTGACGACCTTGGCCTTGATCTTGTTGAGGATGTAGTGGCGGAGTTTCCACTGGAAGTACCAGAGGCCGTAGAGGCGGTAGAGGTCCATCGCCGTCTGGACGAGGGTGCGCTTGCCCTGCGTGCTGGGCTGGATGTTGATGCCGGCGGTGGTGTCGGCGAACTCGCGCAGGTACTTGTCGAGCACCTTGGGGAGGTAGAAGGGGTCGTCCTGGATGAAGACGTATTTGACCATGGGTAGGGGCGCTCGGGACGGACAAGAAACGGTCAGACGGACTCCACGGCTTCGGGTTCGCGGCTGGCGGGCTCGGGGCTCGCGGCCGCGGGGGGGGGCGCCGGCTCGGCGCCGGGCTTCAGGCCGCGCTCGACGACGTCGCAGAAGCGGCCGCACAGGACGTTCTTGCTCAGTTCGCGCTCGATCAGGGCGCGGGCGCGGGCGCCCATCGCGGCCAGTTCCTCGCGCGGCGTCGCGACGATCTGCTCGAGCGTCCGCACGGCCCCGTCCACGTCGCCGTGGGAGATCTGCCAGCCGAGGTTGTGCTCGCGGACGAGGTCAGAAACGTGGCAGGGGTCCGGGCCCAGCAGGAGGATGGGCCGGGCGACGGCCATCGCGCCGTAGACCTTGCACGGGTGGACGACGCCGACGACGTCGTTGCCGACACTGACCAGGTGCACGTCCGCCGCGGAGAGGGAGTACTTGATCCGGTCCAGCGGCTGATAGGGGAGGCTGCGGATGTTCGCGGGCTTGTGCTCCGCGATGGCGCGGTCCACGTCCTTCTTGCCCACGCCGCCGCCGATGAACATGAACACGATGTCGTCGCGGTGCTGGAGGCGCAGCGCGGCGTCCACGATCGTCTTGACGGGCGTGGAGAAGCCGTGGTTGCCGCTGTACATCACGACGAACTTGCCCTCCAGCCCGTGCTCCTTGCGGAAGGGGTTGGACTCGTGCGGGATGACCTCCAGGTGGTCGTCGTGCGGCCACGGGGGCATCACGGAGAGTTTGGAGCGGACGTCCCGCTTGCGGAGCAGGCGGTCGGCCATGAAGCGGTCGAGGGCGACGACGTCCGCGGCGCGGCCGAGGACGATGCGGTTGAAGGCGTCGAAGATCCGGGCCGCGGGCGCATCGGGGCGGAGTTTGCCCAGTTCGATCATCTGGTCCGGGTTGAGGTCCATGACCCAGTACTTGATCGGCGCCCGGCGCAGCGCCCCGATCACCAGCGCCGCGGCGGCGCACATCGGGGGCGACGTGCTGACCAGCACGGCGCGGAGATCGCGTGTGAAGAGCCCGCGAAGGATCGCCTGGAGCATGAACAGGACGCCGCCGAGGAGGCGCAGCGGAATGGACTTCTTGCCGAAGGATGAGAGCGGCAGGCGGCGGATCTCAACGCCGTCGAGCGTCTCCCGTGCCGGGTAGCGGACCGTCGGGTCGTCGTAGCCGCGGGCGGAGGTGAGGACGACGACGCGGAAGCCGCGGCGGACCAGTTCGGCCGCGGCGTCGTGCATGTGCTGGCCGACGCTGGCCGGGTCGGGGACGTAGACCTGGCTCATCACCAGGATCGTGTTGGGTCGTGGTTTAGGCATCGGGCTGATCCGGCCTCGCGGTAGACCTCGGCGCCGCTGTGGGGTTGGTTCCGCGCGGGGCCCGATCAATCAGGCCCGGGAGCCGGCGCGACGGCGGCTCTTACGCGGCGTGCCGTTGGCGTCCCACGACGGCATGTCGGCGAGCCACGCGACGCCGCGCTTGCCGCGGGCCTTGGTCTTCTTCGCCTTGCTCGCCCTGGCCTTCGCGGGGCGGGCCTTCTTCTTGGGCGCGGCGGCCGAGCGGGCGGTCTTCTTCTTGCCGCGCGTGGCCTTCTTCGGGGTGGTGACGCTGGAGCGGCTCGAGGCCGGGCCGCCCTTTGTCAGGATGTTGGTGTAACTCTCGCTCGCGCCCGTGCCCTGGCCGGTGAGCGACACCATGGCCTTGGCGGCGGTCTGGGCGTTGTACTTGGCGACGAACTGGTCGTAGATCCAGCGGTAGGTGAGTTCCATGCCCTCGCGCAGGCGCGTGTCGGGCTCCCACCCCAGGTACTGGCGGATGAGCGTGTTGTCGCTGTTGCGCCCGGCGACGCCGCGCGGGGCGTCGAGTTTGTACTTCCGCTCCAGCGTGATGCCGGCGATCTCCTCGGCGATGTCCACGAGCTGGTTGATGCTCACCAGTTCGCTGGAGCCGAGGTTGATCGGCTCGAGGATCCCCGAGCGCATGATCATGCGCGTGCCGCGGAGGCAGTCGCTGATGTACATGAACGAGCGGGTCTGGGTGCCGTCGCCCCAGATTTCGATCTCGTGCTTGCCGCTGATCTTCGCGGCGATGACCTTACGGCAGATGGCGGCGGGAGCCTTCTCGCGCCCGCCCTCCCACGTGCCGTGCGGGCCGTAGACGTTGTGGTAGCGGGCCACGCGCGTCTCGAGGCCGAAGTCCTCGCGGAAGTGGCGGCACATCCGCTCGCTGAAGAGTTTCTCCCAGCCGTAGCCGTCCTCGGGCATGGCCGGGTAGGCGTCCTCTTCCTTCAGCGCCGTCACGTTGGGGTCGCGCTGCTTGTCAGCGTTGTAGACGCAGGCGGAGGAGGAGAAGAAGAACCGCTGCACGCCGGCCTCGTGCGCCGCCATCAGCATGTGCGTGTTGGTCAGCACGCTGAGCATGCACAGGGCCTTGTTGTTCTCGATGAAGCCCATCCCGCCCATGTCGGCGGCGAGTTGGTAGACCTCGGTGGCGCCCCGCACGGCGCGGCGGCAGTTCTCCAGGTTCCGCAAGTCGCCCCGGGCCGGCCCGGCGATGTTCTCCGCCCCCTTGTGGATCTGGTACCACTCGCTCAGGGGCTTGATGTCCACCGCCCGGACGCGGCACCCCTGCTTGAGCAGGTCACCGGCCAGGTGCCCCCCGATGAACCCCCCCGCGCCGGTGACGACAACCAGATCACCCTTCGCCATGACACACGTCTCCTGCCCCCCCTCCCAGTGCCCCCAGCCCCCTCCCTGGTCGTCCGACACGTATCGGTTCGGCCGGACGGGTCCGGGACCGGATCGGCGTGGTTCCCGATCAGGCCCCGTCAAACCCTCCGCCCTGCGCTGACTGAGCCGCTCCCGGTCCGGCGGGAAGCCGAGCCGGGGGGGCAGGTTAGGTACTGAGGATACCTCCGGCTGGTTCGTGCCAGCCGCGCCCGCGGGGAGTATCGGTCGCCCCGGTGGACCGGGTGAGCCGCGTCCGGCGTCGTCCGGGTGGGATCAGGCCGGCAGCGGGCCTCCCTCGGCCCCTTCCGCCCTGATCGCCTCGATCAGTCGGCCGTGCAGTTCCGGCTCGGCGACGACGATCCCGCGGTTGCGTTCGAGGCCGCGGCCGTGGGAGAAGTCCAGTTCTCGACCCGCCGCGTCGGAGACCAGGCAACCGCCTTCGGCAGCGATCAGCGCCCCCGCGGCGTGGTCCCAGATCCGCTCGACGTAGGTGCTCCCCGGCCGCGGCAGGCGGATGTAGCAGTCGGCCTGTCCGCGGGCGACCACGGCGTACTTGCACTGGCTGTCGATCCGCACCGGCGGGAGGGCGGGCCCCACCCGGGCGAGCACGCGCCGGACGCGCTCGAAGGAGGTATGCCCGCTCTCGACCGGCTCGACGATGGTGATCGGCGACTCCGGGCGGCGCGGCAGACGCTGGATGTGCAGGGGTTGGGCCTTGGGGTCGTCCGCCGGGAGTTCGTAGAGCCCCCAGGGCGTGGCCGAGTCGCCGCGTCGGTGCGCGAGGTAGATGCACCCGTGCGGGTCGGGCTCTTCGAGGGGGCGGTTGAAGTCGCGCGGGAGGTTCGGGCAGGCCATGGCGGCGAGCGTCGGCACGCCGCGCTCGATGTACGCCAGAGCGACGCAGTACTGCTCGCCGCGGATGAAGCCCTTGGTGCCGTCGATGGGGTCGAGGGTCCAGAACTCGGCGTGGTGCGGGTCGCCCGCGCCGCAGTCGACGGCCTTGAGGAGAGAGGCCTCGTCGCAGTCGGGCCAGAACTCCTGCACGGCGGCGAGGGTGGCGGCGAGGTGCGCGGCGTGCTCGGGGTTGCGGAGGAAGGCCGAGGTCTCCTCGCCGACCAGGTGCAGGGCGTGAGGCCCGTCAAGGGCCTGGCCCAGCCGCTGGGAGAGGATGTACGCGACGATCGCCTGCGAGGCGAAGTCGGCGACGGTGACGGGGGAGTTGTCGTCCTTGACGAGTTCGCGCAAGCGGTCCTTGTTGGTCTGGACCATCCTGCAGATCCGCCCCGCGGCGTAGACGGCTTCGCGCGCGGCGGCGATGAGGTCGGCGGTGTCGGGCATGCGGCATTATCGCAGCCGCCCCGCCCGGGGGAGTCCTCGGGCGGGGCGGCTCATGAGTCGGCGCTGGGCCGGGGGCTTGTTGGCGGTCACGCTCCGCCCAGGGGTGTCAGGTCGCCGAAGGGGTCGGCGAGGGTGCCGAAGCCGCCGGCGGGCGTGGGGCCGCCGAGCGTGAGGTCGTAGTGCCAGAAGGCGACGACGACTGGGAGGCTCGCCTCGACATCGATGCTGTAGAAGTTCCGGCCCGCCGCAGCCTGCTCCAGCAGCGTCTCGGCCTCGTGCAGGGCCAGCGAGAGATGCGTGTTGGGCGCGAGGGAGAAGTCGAGCGAGATCGACGAGCCGTCGGTGAAGTGGAAGGTCACGGTGACGTCGGTCTGCGCGGTGAGCAGGCCGTTGGGGTTGTAGACACCGAGGAACTCCAGGACGTCGATGTCGGCGCGGGCGGGGTCCATGAACCCCTCGGCGATGCGCCAGGTGCGGGCCGTGAAGGGGGAGAAGCCGGTGGCCGCGACGTCCCCCGACTGCACGCGCGAGCCGCGCACGACGACCGGAGCGGTGGATGCGAAGCGGACGACGAAGGACGAGTCGCCCAGCGCCGCGGCGATCTCGGCGGTGTCGAATCGGACGCTCTGGCCAGCGGCGACGTTGAGGACGCGCTGCACCGGCGACAGGTCGGCGTCCACGGGCGTGAAGGTGAGCGTGACCTCGGCGGTCGGGTCGGTGGGGTGCTCGTCGCGCGGGTCGGCGGGGTTCCAGATGGTGACGACCTGCGAAGCGCCGCCGGCGAGCGAGACCATCGGCAGCGCGCCGCCGAGGCTCGGCGACCCCCCGACGCCCAGTTCCGTGCTCGCGCCGGCGTCGCCCTGCGTGCGGTACTGCGAGACCGCGGCGACCAGCGGCTGGGACGAGGTCACCGCGATCGCGTAGCGCCCGCCGGGCAGGCCCAGTTGCCACAGCGCCAGCCCGCCGCGGCGGAGGGCGCCGGTGGTCAGCACGCGCGTCTGGATTTCGCCGGCCCCGTCCTGCGGCATGAAGACGACCTCGATCTCGGCCGCCTGGTCCGCGGTGTTGTGCCAGACGAGGAAACTCGCGGTGTCGATGTTGTCGGGCAGTTCCCCGATCTCCACGTCGGCGAACAGCCACGCGGCGGTGGGGTCGGAGGTGAAGTTCTCGCCGGTGGCCGCGCCGAAGTCGTAGTGGCTGAGCGTGGCGCTCAGCGGGCCGGTGGACTGGAGTTCCAGCGCGTACGCGCTGCCCCAGGGGATCAGCGCGACGCCCTCGCCGGCGATGGTGACGCCGCCGCGGGCGCCGGGTTCGATTGTGCCGGAGGCGATGACCAGGTCGCGCCCGAGCGCCGTGCGGACGTTGGCGGCGTCCTCGAAGCGGGCGATGAGTTGGTAGTGCACCGCTTCGGGCCCCGGGTTGTAGATCGGCACGAACTCCGAGATCGCCGGGGCGCTGAACCCTTCGGGGATGAACAGCCGCTGGACGAAGAACTCGGCGGCGCCGGCGGGCTTGATGAGTTCCGCGTCGGTGACCAGCACGCTGTGGTGCACCCGCGGCATGTCCTGCGGCTGATTCGGCGTGAACCCGCCGGTGACGGGGAAGAGGCCCAGCAACTCGGAGAAGTTCAGCAGCCGGCCCTGCCCGTAGAGGGAGGCATCGAAGGTCGGCAGCCCAGCGATCATCGAGATCACGTCGCGCGACGGGCCCGGCAGCACGCGCCCGATGACGCGCGAGGCGGTGAAGAGTTCGCCGGGCATGAAGGTGTCGATCGGGTCCGTCGGGTTGTCGCGGAGGTTGAACGTCAGGGCCGCCGCGCCGCGTGCGAAGTCCTCCGGCGCGTGGAGCGGGTCGCGAATCCGGACGCGCTCGAACACCTCGTTGATCGAGACGGTCCATTGGAGCGGCTCGCGGGCCGGGTCCAGGTCATCCACGAAGACGGGGCCGATCGGCGCATCCGGGGCGACGCGCTCGCCCGTGCCGCCGAAGGCGCGAGGACCGCCGAGGAGGATCGTCTCGCCGGGGAGCCACGACACGGGCTCGGAGCGCCCGTAGGCGAACGTGCCGACCTGGAGGAGTTGCCCCGGCACGCTGCGGTGGAACGCGCCGCCGTCGAGCAGCGAGAGTTGATCGAGGAACGCGGCGAGCGTTCCGGGTGCGGCGTCCGAGAACAACTCGATGTCCACCGTTCCGAACGTGGTGTCGAGGCGGAAGACCGGGTTGGCGGGGTTCTCCAGAAGCGAGAGATCCGGGAAGGGCGCGTGCGAGAGGAGCGTGCGGGGCTCGAGGAGTTCGGCGGCGAAGGGGCGCACGCCATCATCCTCGCGCCGGCGACGAGCGGCCGGGAATCGCGTCTGCAGCATCTGTGGGTTTCCGGTGGGCGGAACTGGCCTCAGTTTACGCCGCGTGCAGCATCGAGGCGATTCTGAGTTCGGGCGAGCAACCCGGGGCCAAAGCCCGCCCCCAGCCGCGTGGCCGGGGGCGGGCCGAGGAGGTGACGGGGTTGTTGAATCGGCCAGGGCTCGTGTGCGACGCTCGGAGTTGTGCAGCGCCGGTTCGTGCGGAGACCTCGGCGCCTTGGCTCTGTCTGCGCTCACTCTATCGACTCCGCGGGGCGCGGAGCAACACCCCAGGGCCACAAAGATCGCTGATCGAGGCGAATTTCTCCGAAGGGGCGGTCGCCGGATCCGCCGCGCAAGCACAACGCGGCGGGCCACTTAAGAAGTTCCTGCGCTGTTCTTCAGATCGTTCTTCGATAAGGAAGCGCTTAGACATCCAGCGAAGGCGCAACCGACAGGCTCAGCCCTGGGTGTGCTGCTCGTACCACTGGATCGTCCGGCGCAGCCCTTCTTCGAGACTCGTCGTCGCCCGCCAGCCCAGCAGCCGCTCGGCGCGCGAGGTGTCGAGGCAGCGGCGCGGCTGGCCGTCGGGCTTGCTGGTGTCCCACTCGATCGTGCCCGTGAATCCGCTGAGGCGCGCGACCAGGTCCACAAGGTCGCGGATCGTCACCTCGCTTCCGGAGCCGAGGTTGATCGGCTCGGGATCCTCCAGCCGCTCCGCCGCCCGCACGATCGCCTCGGCGACGTCGTCCACGTACAGGAACTCCCGCGAGGGAGAGCCGGTGCCCCAGCACACGATGCGATCGTCGCCCCGCCGGCGGGCCTCGACGCACTTGCGGATCAGCGCGGGGATGACGTGCGAGTTCTCCGGGTCGAAGTTGTCGTGCGGGCCGTAGAGGTTGACCGGCAGGACGTACGCACCCTTGAGGCCGTACTGCCGCCGGTACGCCGCGAGCATCTCCCCCGCGGCCTTCTTGGCGATGCCGTAGGGCGCGTTGGTCTCCTCCGGGTAGCCGTTCCAGAGGTCTTCCTCGCGGAACGGCACGGGAGTGAACTTCGGGTACGAGCAGATCGTGCCCACCTGCACGAACGTCCCGCCGCGGTCAACCAGGCCGTCGAGCCGGGCCTGCTCGATCAGGTTCAGCGCCATGGCCATGTTGGCGAAGAAGAACCGCCCCGGGCTCTTGCGGTTGGCGCCGATGCCGCCGACCTCCGCGGCAAGGTGGATCACAACGTCGATCGGCCCGTCCATGATCCGGCGGGCATCGCGGTAGACGCGCGCCGCGTCGGCTTCCGTCGCTAGGTCGTAGTGGGCCCGGCGTGGCACGAAGATGTCCTCCTCCGCAACGCCGCGCTCGCACAGAACGCGGCAGACCTGCCGACCGACGAAGCCCGCCCCCCCGGTGACGAGGATGCGCTTGCCGACGAGCAACCCGTTCACGAAGCGTGCCCTCCGTCTGGCAGCGGCAGCGGTTCGGGGAGGTCCGGCAACAGGTCATCCAGCGGGACCGCTTTCGCACGCGACAACCGCAGGGCCGCGAGGTACACGCGCTGCCGCACCGGCTTGCGCAGACGCGCGTACCGGGCCATCGACACGTACCCTGCCGCCAGGCCCGTGAGCACGGCCCCGGGCGATCGCAGGCGCACGGCGTTCACGAGCCAGCCCAGCGTCATCTTGGCCGCGTGCAGCGGCATGAGCGGCATGGGCACGTTGATCCACACGTGCAGCAGCGAGTTGCGGGCCCCGAAGTAGTACTGCCGCTTGAGGTTGCGGATCTTCGACGGGAAGTGGTGGATCGGCGGGGTCAGCCCGAGGCGGACGATGTACCCCGCGTTCATCAGCCGCAGGCACAGGTCCGACTCCTCCCCCTGGCGCACGAACTCCGCGTGGTACCCCCCCAGCGCCAGGAACAGGTCGCGCCGCAGCGCGTGCGCCGTGCCGACGTACGACGAGCAGGCGTAGATCCGCCGGTCGTCCGGGGCGCGGGTGCCCACGTCGGGCGAGTCGGTGACGTGGATGTGCGGCATCGCCACCGCGCCCACGCGCGGGTGGTCGAACTCGCGCAGGACGCGCTCGACCGTGTCCTCGGAGGTGAAGACGGCGTCGTCGTCGATCGAGAAGATGATGCGCCCCCGCGCCAGCCCCGCCGCCTGGTTCCGCGCGGCGATCAGGCCGCGCGAGACCTCGTTGCGCTCCAGCCGCACGCCGGGGAACTGCTCCCGCACCAGCGTGCTCGTGCCGTCGTCCGAGGCGTCGTCGATGACGAGCACCTCGATGTTCCCCTGCTGCGAGAGGCACGATTCCAGCGTCCGTCCCAACTCGTCCTTGCGGTTGCGGGTCGTGACGACGATCGTGGCGTCGGGTGGGGGTGATGTGGGGTGTTGCTCGCTCATGTCTCTTCCGGTCTGATCCGGCCGGCGTGGCGGCCGCGTTCAGGCGCTGCGGGCCGGCATCAGGGCGGCGGCGCGCTCCACCGCCGCCCGGACCACGCGGACAAAGTGCTCCCGTTCCCACGCCTCCATCCCGATCCGCCACGAGCACATCGCCGCGACCGCCGCCGATGCGGCCCCGACCGCCCCGAGCCGCACGATTCCCGGCTCCAGCAGCAGCCGCGGCACCAGCCCCGCCGCCGTCGCGGCGCCCGCCACCAGCGTGATCGGCACGATCGTGCGCCGACACCACCGCTGCCACGGCAGGTCGATCAGCCGGCCCACGGCGACGGCCTGCATGACGTTCAGCGCCACGGTGCCGACCACCAGCGTGATCGGGGCCGCCTCCGGGGGGCCGTTCAGCAGGAAGATCCACGCCGCCGCGGCAGCGAAGGCTCCCAGTTCGATCGCGGCGCTGCCGAGGATCACGTTCCGCAGGTCGCCGTGGGCGTACAGGGCCATCATGTGCCCGTGCGTGAGCCACAGCAGCGTCATCGCCGCCACGGTCAGCCGCACCAGCGACACCGTGTGAGCTGGGTACTCGCCCAGCCACAGCGTCAGCAGCACGTTGGTTTCCAGCAGCACCGGGACCGCGATGAAGGTCATCGCGAGCACCATGTACTTCGACGCGACCACGACGAGTTTGTGCACGGTGGCGCGGTCGCCGCGCGCCTCGGCGGCGGTGATCGCCGGCTGGGCCGCCCGCGCCATCTGCGACGCGAGGTTCCCCTGGTAGGTCGCCACCTGCGTCGCGATGGAGTTGGCCGCGTTCGCGGCGGTCCCGAACGTGTTGAGGAGGATCTGTCGGCCGAGGATGCGCAGTTTCCACGCCCCCTGCGCCACCGTGTCCCACCCCGCGAAACTCACCAGCGGGCGCAGGTGCGACCGCCGAACCGCGGCCGGGCGCGGGCGCAGATCCGGGTACCGGATCAGGCACAGCGCCGCCAGCCCGGTCGTGACGCCCGCCGACGCGATGGACGTTCCCGCCGCGAAGACCAGCAGGCCGTCGCCGGCCGCCAGGAGCGCCGCCACGGCCGCTCCGAGGCGCAGCACCGACTCGGCCACCTCCGACAGGGTCACGATGATGAGCGACTGCCGCGCCACCAGCAGGCTGCGGAACGGGCTCCCGATCGTCGTCACAACCGTGCCGGCCACCACCCAGACCAGCGTCCACCAGGCCGCATCCTCGCGGCCCTCGGGGATGGTGAGCGTCGAGAGGATGGGCTGCGCCAGCACCAGGCACACGGCTCCCAGCAGCACCGCGCCGATGGTCAGCAGCGCCAGCATCGTCGAGAGAACCTCGATCAGGCGCGTCCGGTCCTGCTGGCCGATCGCGTGGGCCAGGTGCCGCAGCACCGACGCGTTGAGGCCGTCGGTCAGCAGCGCCACCAGGCCGATGGCCGCGTAGACGACGCCGTAGAGGCCGAAGTCGTCCTCCCCGACGGCGCGGATCGCCAGCGCCGTGGTCGCGAGCCCGAGGCCGAAGGTCGCGACCATCCGCGCGTACGTCGCCCCGGTGTTCACGATGAGGAGCGTCGATTGTCGCATCAGCGCCTCGGGTCTTTCGTCCGGTCAGGAGCGCCACGTCGGCGGGGCGGCCGTGCCCGTGATCGCACGGGGGGCGTGCATCCTATCGGCAGCCTCCTCCCCGAACGCCCGCCGCGCGGGGCATACGCGGGTGCGGCGTGGCCTGTTCGCGGGGAGTGTTTCCGGACCCGCCCCGGAGTCCCTCAGTCTCTGCCGCTGAAGTTCGCCACCTCGTGGCCGGCGTCGCGCAGCACCCGTTCCCGCTTGGCCAGCGCCGTGTCGGCCTCGACCATCATGTGGCACAGCCGCTCGACGCTCGTGGTCGGCTTCCACCCGAGTTTTTCGGCGGCCTTGGAGGCGTCGCCGCGCAGGTGGTCCACCTCGCTGGGGCGGAAGTAGCGAGGGTCGATCTCCACGTGGTCTTTCCAGTTCAGGCCGGCCATCGAGAAGGCCATCTCGGCGAACTCGCGGACCGAGAGGCTGCGCCCGGTGGCGATCACGTAGTCGTCGGGCGTGTCCTGCTGGAGCATCAGCCACATGGCCTTGACGTAGTCCCCCGCGAAGCCCCAGTCGCGCTGCGCCTCGATATTGCCGAGGTACAACTTGTCCAGCAGCCCGAGTTTGATCCGCCCGACGGCGCGGGTGATCTTGCGTGTCACGAACGTCTCACCGCGGCGGGGGCTCTCGTGATTGAACAGGATCCCGCACGAGGCGTGCAGCCCGTACGCCTCGCGGTAGTTCACCGTCGCGTAATGGGCCATCACCTTCGCCACGCCGTAGGGCGAGCGCGGGTGGAAGGGCGTGGTCTCCCGCTGCGGCGTCTCCGCCACCCTCCCGAACTGCTCGCTGCTGGAGGCCTGGTAGTACCGCACCTCCTGCCCGGACGTGTCGCGGAACCGGCGCACGGCCTCGAGCATCCGCAGCGCCCCCAGCCCCGTGGCGTCCCCCGTGTACACCGGCAGGTCGAAACTCACGCGCACGTGCGACTGCGCCGCGAGGTTGTATACCTCGTGCGGGCGGCTGCGGGCCAGCACCTCCTCCAGCGAGAGCGGGTCGGTGATATCTCCGTAGTGGAGGATCAGTTTCCCCGCCTGGCGCGGGGCCCGCGAGTGGGGGTCCTGATAGATGTGGTCGATGCGCGCGGTGCCGAACGTGCTCATCCGCCGGATCAGGCCGTGGACCTCGTACCCCTTGGCCAGCAGAAACTCCGCGAGGTACGAGCCGTCCTGGCCCGTGATCCCCGTGATCAGCGCGCGCCGCCCGGCGCCCTCGCCGCTGCCGCCGCCCGTCGCAACCTGTGCATCAACCGGTGGGTGTGTCATGCGCTCCTTCGCCTCGCAACGTGCCAACGGGTACGGCCCCACCCGGCGACGCCGATCCTAGCGGCCGCCCTCTTCGCCCCACGGCCACCACGGCGGATACACCTGCCGCGGCGGCCGCTCGACCGCTTGTACTTCGGATGCGCGTTCGTTGAAGAACAGCCGGATCGCCTCTCCGCCGGGTTCGAACCCGAAGTACGGATGCGGCGCGGTCTCGCGCCGCAGCGACATGAACGTGATGGTCGCAAGGCCGGTGGCGAGCACGAGCGGCCCCAGCGCCGCCGTACGCCCGACCCAGCGCTGCTCCGTCGCCTCGCGCCTGCTGCCCGCCATCGGTGCCGCGGCGCACAGCGCAACGGTCATGAGCACGGCCGGCTCGCTGTACCGCTGGTAGAGCATGTAACTGGCCGCCTGGGCGGCGATGAACGCCGCGGCGCCGCCCAGCAGCAGGGTTCCCGGTCGCGGGCCCAGCCGCCACGCCCACCCCACCAGCGCCACCGCCCCCAGCGGCGCCAAGACGGCCAGGACCACCGACGTCCGTCCGAACGCGATCAGGCCCGCCTGCGGCATCGCCACCGCCCACAGCCCCGAGTACCGCCCTTCCTTCAGGCTGTACGTCGTCTCGGGGATCAGGGCCGCCGCGAGCCCCACCCCCGCCGCCAGCGCGATCGCCCACCTCGCCCTGCGCCAGACCTCCGCGATCGGGCGCACGAGCCACGCGATGTAGAAGAGCGACGCCACCCCGACCAGCGAAAGGATGAACGCCGGCGCCGCGGGGTTTGCTCCGGGATACTGGGCCGCGACCGACGGCGGCGTCAGCCCGTTCCACAGCCGCGCGAACCACACCAGTTCCAGCAGCGCCGGCAGTGTCGCCAGCCCCGCGATGGTCGCCGCCGTGAAGCGCGGCTTCGGGCGATCGAAGACGGCGTCGCGCAGGTTCTCCCCGGCGCGCTCCGGCCCCGCCGCCGCCATCCAGGCGGCTCCCCACGCCAGCGCCGCGGTCCACACGTGGATCTGCCGCGCGAACACCAGCGCTGCCAGCACCACCCCCGCCAGCGGCACCAGCACGCGCCACCCTTCCCGGCCGCGCGCCATCCGCCCCGCGATCAGCACCATCGCCAGCACCCCGAGCCACCCCAGGTTGTCCGGCAGCAGGTGCGCCGTCGAATCCTGCACGTACATGGACGCCGCCAGCGGCAGCGCCAGCAGCATCCCCACCCGCGCGCTGCCGCTCCGCACCGCGCACGCCGCCCCCAGCACCCCGACCAGGAGGCACCCGATCAGCGCCCCCGTCGCCCGCATGAACACCTCCCACGGCCCCATGACCTTCATCACCGCGGCCATCAGGAGGTGGTACCCCGGCGTCGTCGCCGACAGGTAGTCGCTGAAGTCGAAGGCGGGCCACTGGTCGTAGAACCGCCGGATCGCCGGTTCGTGGAAGTTGATCTCGTCCCCCGCCGCGCGGCCCATGTCGGGCCAGAAGCGCAGGATCACCACGGTGCAGACGGCCAGCACCCCCGCCGGCACAAGCCCGGCGATGGCGGCGCGGGCGCCGGTCCCCCGGCCCCCGCTGTCCCCGCCCGTCGCGCCGTGTTGCCCCGAGTGGTCCATCACGCCGATGCTCTCCCGCCTGCCGGATGTGGCCCGTCCGCGTCGGCCTTCCGCCCCCGGGGCCTTGAAAACCACGCCTTCCACGCATCGAACGCGGCTACCATCGACCCGGTTCGGCCCGGGCTTCATCCTCCCATCCATCCCACTCCCCAGGGCCGCGTTTCCCCGCCCCGGAGGTCCTCCCCGAGTGCCGCGGTTCCGCCCCCTCGACCTCGCCAGCTGGGGAAACTGCCCCATCCACCCCTGCCTCGCCGCCCGACCCGAGAAGGTTCGGGACCTTTCGGCGATCCTCGCCGACGCGACGATCCCGTCGGTGATCTCCCGCGGCCTGGGCCGCTCCTACGGCGACGCCGCCCTGAACCGGGACGCCGGGGTTGTGCTCCACGAGCGTCTCAACCGCTTCCTCGCCTTCGACCCCGAGACCGGCGTGCTGGAGTGTGAGGCGGGCGTCTCTTTCGCGGACCTGATCTCCGTCTTCCTCCCCCGGGGCTGGTTCCCACCCGTCACCCCCGGGACGCGCTTCGTCACCCTCGGCGGCGCGCTGGCCGCCGACGTCCACGGCAAGAACCACCACGTGGACGGCTCCTTCTCCGAGTTCGTCGAGGAGTTCACGCTCCTGACCGGTTCGGGTCGCATCCTGCGGTGCTCGCGCACGGAGAACCCGGAGGCCTTCTACGCGACGATCGGCGGAATGGGCCTGACCGGCATGGTGATCTCGCTCCGCTTGCGCCTGCGCCGCGTGGAGTCGGCCTTCATTGCGGCCGACTACCGGCGCGCCCGCCACCTCGACGAGGCGCTGGAACTGTTCACCTCCGCGACCGCCGGCCACGCCGCCTTTGACTCGATGCGCTACTGCGTCGCGTGGCTCGACTGCCTGGCCCGGGGCGGGAGCCTCGGGCGCTGCGTCCTTATGGGCGGCGAGCACGCGGCGGCGTCGGTCGTCCCCGCCCGCTTTCAGGGCCGGCCGCTGGAGTTCCCGCTGCGCTCCACGCGCACGCTGCCACCGGTCATCCCCAACGGCGCGCTCAACGCCCTGACCGTCCGCGCCTTCAACGCCGTCTACTACCGCGCGAACCGCGACGGGTCGCGCGTCATCCCCTTCGACTCGTTCTTCTACCCCCTCGACGCCTTCAGCCACTGGAACCGCCTCTACGGTCCGCGCGGCTTCCAGCAGTACCAGGTCGTCGTGCCGCCGGAGAACAGCCGCCGCGCCCTGGTGCGCCTGCTCGAGGAACTCACCGCCTCGCGGCGCGGGTCGTTCCTCGCGGTCCTCAAGAGCATGGGCCGCCCCAGCGAGGGGGTCATCGGCTTCGCGATGCCCGGCTGGACCCTGGCGGTGGACCTTCCCAACGCCCCCGGGCTCGACGACTTCCTCCGCCGCCTCGACGACATCGTGCTCGAGCACGGCGGTCGGCGCTACCTCGCGAAGGACGCCTCGCTCTCGCGCGAGCACTTTGAGCGCATGTACCTGCGCCACGCCGAGTTCAAGAGGACACTCGCCGCGCTGGACCCCGAGGGGCGGATCAGTTCATCGATGGCCCGCCGCCTCGGCCTGGACCATTCCGCCGCATCCGCGGCCCCGCCCTCGCCCAGTTCCCACGCCGCCGGTGCCCCCGCATGAGCCGCCGCATTGCCATCTTCGGCGCCACGTCCTCCATCGCCCGCGCGATCGCCGACCGGCTCGCGGCCGACGACCCGGCGACGCGGCTGGCCCTCTGTGCCCGCGATGTGGACGAGGCTGAGCGCCTCGCGGCCGACCTGCGCATCCGCCACGGGGCCAAGGCCGTCGCCCTTCCCTTCAACGCCACCGACTTCGACTCCCACGGCCCCCTGCTCGACGCCTGCGCTGAGCGCCTCGGCGGCCCGCTTGACGGCGTGATCCTCTGCCACGGCATCGGCGGCGGCGGGCCGGAGGATCAGGCCGCCGCCGA